>Ga0181536_10004440_pt1 | contig 14842 bp, 16 predicted proteins | sample PEATcosm2014_Bin_41_FD_121105 | JGI IMG/M metagenome (GOLD analysis project Ga0181536, IMG submission 121105) | Peatland microbial communities from MTU Mesocosm Facility, Houghton, MI, USA - PEATcosm2014_Bin17_60_metaG | ecosystem: Environmental > Terrestrial > Soil > Wetlands > Peat | place... | reverse complement strand
TTGTTGCCCGCCATCGGACCCTTGCCACAAACGTCGCATCTCTTGGCCATAACAGGCGAATTGTATCATGCTGCGCATCGCCCCGCAACCGCGTCCGCCGTGACCAGAGCAAGCAGGCAGCCCGCCGGAGAGCCCCGGACCCTCCAGGCGGATCGAGGTTCGGGCGAAAAGGCTGGGGACGTGCAAAACGAGGGCAGGCGAGCACGGATTGCGATCGACGCGATGGGGGGCGACAACGCTCCGGGCGAGATCGTTGCCGGCGCCGTTCTCGCCCACCGCGACGGCGGGGTCGACCTGGCGCTCGTCGGCGATGAGGCCAAGATCCGTCCGCTGTTGGGCGATGCAGCCGGCGGGATCGAGGTCGTGCACGTTGCCGGCGAGATCGCGATGGACATGCCGGCCACCCAGGCAATGCGCAGCGCGCGCGGCACGAGCCTCGGCCAAGTCGTCGAGATGGTGCGTGACGGCAGCGCCGACGCCGCGCTTTCGGCCGGCAACAGCGGCGCGTTTTTGGCGATCGCGCTCGTACGCTTGCGTACGATCCCAGGCATCGCACGGCCGGCGATCGCCGCCGTGCTGCCGACCGTCGGCGGACCGTTCGTGCTCTGCGATGCGGGCGCGAACGTCGATTGCCGGCCCGAATGGATCGCGCAGTTCGGGCTGATGGGCGACGCGTACGCGAGGATCGCGCTCGGCATCGCGCAACCGCGCGTCGGCATCATCTCGATCGGCGAAGAGCGCAGCAAGGGCAACCAGCAGACGCTCGAGGCGGCGGCACTGCTCGACGACGCGCCGTTGCACTTCATCGGTCACGTCGAGGGCAAGGATATCTACGAGCACCACGCCGACGTCGTGTGTTGCGACGGTTTCGTCGGCAACGTCGTCCTCAAGACGTCGGAGGGCGCGGGCCAGTTCATCACCGTCATGCTGCGGGAGATGATCGAACAGGCGTCGCCGGTGGGGAAACTCGGCGCGCTGCTGCTCAAACCGTCGTTCGAGAAGCTGCGCGCGCGGTTGCGTTACGACACCTACGGCGGCGCGCCGTTGCTGGGCGTGCGGGGCTGCTGCATCGTGACCCACGGACGCTCGAACCGCATCGCGATCCGCAACGCGATCCGCAATGCCGTGACGCTGGCGGAGCACAATCTGGTCGGCACGATCGAGGCATCGCTGCGCGGGACGCTCGCGCTCGGGACGGCCGAAGCCAACGGCTGAGTCAACGTGGTGATCCCGGCGCTCTACGTCCACTGGGCGTTTTGTCCGTATATCTGCCCGTATTGCGACTTCGCGAAGTGGCTCTACGACGAGCGCGCGGCCGAGCGGTACGTGCGCGCGCTGCAGGCGGAGATCGAACGCACGCCCGCGCTCACGGCGTCGACGGTGTTCTACGGCGGCGGGACGCCGAACGCATACGGTTCCGCGCAGCTCGTCGGCGTGCTCGCGCGGCTGCGCGAGCGGTTCGGCGTGCGCGACGACGCCGAGGTCTCGATCGAGGTCAACCCGGACCGCGATCTGACCAGCGGCTTCGATGCGTTGCGGGCCGGCGGTTTCAACCGGCTCTCGATCGGCGCGCAATCGCTCGAGGCCGGCGAGCTGCGCGTGCTGGGCCGCCGGCACACCGCCGAGGACGTCGCCGAAACCGTACGCCGCGCGCGGGCCGCCGGGTTCACCAACGTCAACGTCGACCTGATGTTCGGCGTGCCGGGCCAGACCGCGGCCTCGTGGGAACGTTCGCTCGACGCGGTGCTGGCGCTCGGGGTCGAGCACGTCTCGACCTACGGCTTGACCATCGAGGAAGGGACGCCGTACGCCCGCTGGCAGGCGCGCGAACCCGCGGCCTTCGCCGGCGACGACCGCGAAGCGGAGCTGTACGCGCTGGCGATCCGCAAACTGACCGCGGCCGGCTTCGAGCACTACGAGATCAGCAATTTCGCGCGGCCCGGCTTTCGCTGCGAGCACAACGCCAACTACTGGCGCAACGGCGAGTACCTCGGCTTCGGGGTGGGTGCGGCGTCGTATCTCGACGGCGTCCGCTCGACGCACACGCGCGACCGCGCCGAATACGAGGCGGCGGCGCTGGCCGGCGAAGCGATCCCAGGGGATTCCGAGGATCTGGCCGGCGACGCGCGCACGGGCGAAGCCGTGATGCTTGCTCTGCGCACGAGCGAGGGAGTCGATGCGGGCACGTTTCGCGAACGGTACGGCGTCGATGTTTTCACGCACTACGCCCCGATCATCGCGGAATACGCCGCCGCCGGGTTGCTCGTCGCCGACGAACGCAGCGTGCGCCTCACCGCGCGCGGACGGTTCGTAGCCAACGATGTCTGTGGCGCATTCCTCGCCCGAACGTGATCCCGGCGGCCATCTGGCCGGCGTCGTGCTGCGCCTGGTGTTCGCGGCGATCTTCGGCACGACCGGATTTCTGCTCGGCCGCGAGGCCTACGATCGCGCGATCTCGATTCACCTCGCCAGCCAGTGGCTGCAATTTGCCGCGCTGGTGATCGCGCCGGTGATCGGCGCGCTGCTCGGCGTGCTGGTCGTCCCGATGGCGCAACACGTGTTCGAGCGCGAGCTGGTGGCGGTCGAGCGCGCCGTCGACCGGATGGCGCCCGGCGAGCTGATCGGCGGCGCGATCGGGCTCACCGGCGGCTTGATCATCGCGTTCCTCGCCAAGAGCGTGCTGTTCGAGTTCATCACCTTCGCCGGCCCGACCGGCAGCTACATCGCGATCGTGATCTACATCGTGGTCAGCATCTTCGCCGCCTACCTCGGCGCGCGCGTCGGCGCGAAGCAACGCGTCGGGATCGGCAAGTTCGCCAACGTCGCGGTCGCGGCGGGCGGCACGCCCAAGGTGCTGGACACCTCGGTGATCATCGACGGGCGCATCCTCGACATCGTGAGCAGCGGCTTCCTCGACGGTCCGCTGCTGTTGCCGCGCTTCGTCCTGCGCGAGCTGCAGAACATCGCCGACTCGAGCGACGCGATGCGGCGCACGCGCGGCCGCCGCGGGCTCGACGTGCTGACCAAACTGCAGGCGATCTCGCCGCTCGAAATCGTCGAACGCGATTTCGACACCGTCTCCGAAGTCGATGCGAAGCTCGTGCTGCTGGCGCGCGAACGCGGCGGCAAACTCGTCACCAACGACTTCAACCTCAATCGCGTGGCCAACGTCGAAGGCGTGCCGGTGCTCAACATCAACGAGCTCGCCAGCGCGGTCAAGCCGGTGTTGCTGCCGGGCGAAGAGTTGCGTGTCGCTTTGATCAAGGAAGGGAAAGAACCCCATCAAGGGGTCGGCTACCTCGACGACGGCACGATGATCGTGGTCGAGAACGGCCGCCGCCAAGTCGGCGAAACGGTCGACGTCGCCGTGACGAGTGCGCTGCAGACGGCCGCCGGCCGCATGATTTTCGCTCGGATGAAAAGATAGTGTTGAAGAGCGACCCCTGGGGGAATGCCGCCGTGAGAAAACGATGAGGGGAGCTACGGTCGGGGGGACCCGCTCGCGCAGCGAGTGGGGGCACGGAGCCTGGGGCGGAGTGCCTTTAAACCTAGGGCGGAGTGCCTTTAAACTATGATCTGGGGTGCCGTTATTGTGGCGGCCGGGCGCGGGTCGCGGTTCGGGCGGCCGAAACAATTGGTCGAATTGGGCGGGAAGCCGATGCTGGCGTGGTCGATTGAAGTGTTTGCTTCGATGCCCGAGATTTCCGATATCGCGATCGTTACCGAGCGTGAGTTCATCGAGGACGTGCAGGACGTTGCGATCGGGCTGGTGCGTTCCGCATCGCTGGTCGTGGTGGCGGGCGGAGCCGACCGCCAGGCGTCGGCTGCGAACGGGATTGCGGCGCTGCCGGACCATTGCGCGGGAATCCTCATCCACGACGGCGCGCGGCCGTTCGTGCGGCCCGTCGACGTGCGGGCCGGCATGCGGGCCGTGCGGCCCGGCGTCGCGGCGCTGCTGGCGACACCGGTCGTCGACACGATCAAGGTCGTCGGCGAGGGCAACAAGGTGCTGCGCACGCTCGACCGCGCAACGTTGTGGGCCGCGCAGACGCCGCAGTTCGCGACCGCGCGCGACATGCGCGGGGCGCACGCCGAAGCGGTCCGTCACGATTGGCCGCGAGCGACCGACGACGCCACGCTGCTCGAGCGCTACGGCAACGACGTCGTCGTCGTCGAGTCGCCGGTCGAGAACGTGAAGGTCACGCACCCGGCGGATCTGCCGCGAGCCGAAGCGATCGCGCAAGAGCGCGACCCGATCGTCATTGCCGAAGAAGACGTCTTCCTGGTCGAATGCTTCGTCGAGCCGCGCTCGGTCGACGCCGTGCTGACCGAGCTCGAATCGCGTTCGGCCCACATCGACGGCGTCGACCGCGATCTGCCCAACGCGGTCGCGATTCGCGCCTATGCCGGCTCCGACGCGCTGCGCGGGTTCGGCCGCCGTTTGCACGCGTTGGCCGGTGAAGACGCGCTGTTCACGACGCACCTCTCGCACGTCGTGCCGCGCACGTGATGCGCGTCGGCCACGGCTTCGACGCGCATCGGCTCGTCGAAGGCCGGCCGTTCATCCTCGGCGGCGTCACGATCCCGTTCGAACGCGGACCGCTCGGGCACTCCGACGGCGACACGCTCACGCACGCGATCTGCGATGCGCTGCTCGGCGCGGCGGCGCTCGGCGACTTGGGCGGGCACTTCCCCGACACCGATCCGCAGTGGGAAGGCGCCGACTCGCTGACGCTGCTGGCCGCCGTTCACGAGCAGATCGTGCGCCACGGCTGGACGATCGCCAACATCGACGCGACGGTGGTCGTGCAGGCGCCGAAGCTCGCCCCGCACATCGCGGCGATGCGCGACGCGCTGGCCGACACGCTGACGCTCGACATCGACAAGATCAGCGTGAAGGCCAAGACCAGCGAAGGCATGGGCTACACGGGCGACGGCACCGGCATCGCCGCCTACGCGGTCGCCTTGCTGACGGCGCTCGTATGACCGCAGCCGAGCTGCGCGCGGCGATGCAGCAGGCGGGTCTGTTGGAAGACCCGGCGCCGCCGGCGGCCGAACGCTGGATCGAGACGTTTCTCGCTGCGTTCGGGCCCGGGCAGAGCATGGGCGACGCGATTCGTGAGGTCGCGCTGCTGCGCGCCGAGTCGACCACCATTCCGGCCCTCGAGCTCGAGCGGCTGCGTAACCGGCAGGTGGTGTTCTTTCTGGACGGCGTCGCGCAGTACGTCGACGCCCAGCCGGAGTTGCGGGATCTGCCGCTCGACAACGACATCCCGGCGATCGCCGGCGAGTTCGGGATCGCCCCCGGCGATGCGTTCGCGGCGGTGCGGATGGCCCTCACGGGCCGAGCGGCGGGGCCCCCGCTGGAATTGCTCTTTCCGCTCCTGGGGCACGAGCGCATCATGATTCGCGTGGGCGCGGTCAGCTCGCGCCTGCTGCACGGCCGCGGCCTCGAGCCGATCGCGTACGGCCCGGGAGGCGTGCCCTTCGAGACGATTCAGCCGCAGAAACCACCGGACGCCGGAGGGGGTTCGTAAGAGGCGATCCCATGCGTTCCGCATTCGCGACGTTTCTCGCCGACCTGCGAGCGCCGGTCGAGCGCGATCCGGCGGCCGAAGGTTGGCTCGACGTCCTGCTTTCGTATCCCGGCTTCCACGCCATCACCGCGCACCGGGCGATCCATGCGCTGTGGCGCCGCCGCGTCCCGTTGGTCCCGCGTTTGCTGAGCGAGATCGTGCATCGCGTGACCGGCATCGACATCCACCCGGGCGCAACGATCGGTCCGGGGTTCTTCATCGATCACGGCACGGGGGTGGTCATCGGCGGCACGGCGATCGTCGGCGCCGACGTGACGATCTACCAGGGCGTGACCCTCGGCGGGACGTCGTTGCAGCGCAAGAAGCGTCACCCCACGTTGTGCGACAACGTCGTCGTCGGATCGGGCGCGGCCGTGTTGGGCGACATCACGATCGGCGAGAACGTGAAGATCGGCGCGAACTCGGTCGTCGTCAAGGACGTTCCCCCCAACTCAACCGTGGTTGGGATTCCGGGCCGCGTCGTGTTGCAGGACGGGCGCCCGATCGCCCTGCCGTCACCGCGGCCGCAGGTCGACCTGCCCGATCCGAGTGCGACCGAAGTCGCCGAATTGCGCGCGCGCATTGCAGCGCTCGAGGCCCGGGTCGCCGAACTCGCCGATCGTAACGATGTCTCTTCGGCTATATAACACGCGCACGCGCTCCGTCGAACCCCTCGTGCCGCTGGTCGAGGGTGAGGTGCGCATCTACGTGTGCGGCCTCACGCCCTCGGCCGAAGCGCACCTCGGTCATGCCCGGTCTTTTTTGTTTTTCGACGTCCTGCGGCGCTATCTCGCCCATCCGCGCAACGGCTTTCGCGTCACCTACGTGCAGAACGTGACCGACATCGACGACCGTTCGATCGCGGCGGCCGCGAACGAGGGCGAGAGCGTCGAGTCGGTGGTCGGCAAATACTACGGGCGCTTCAAGGCCGGGATGCATGCGCTCGGCGTGCGCGAACCGGATCTGGAACCGCATGCGACCCAGCACATCGACGCGATCGTCGACATGATCGCCGAGCTGGTGGCGCTGGGACACGCCTACACCAGCGAAGACGGCGTCTACTACGCGGTGAAATCGTTTCCGCGCTACGGCGAGCTATCGCACCGCAACATCGACGAGCTGATGGTCGGCGCGCGCATCGCCGAGAACGAACACAAGCGCGACCCGCTCGACTTCGCGCTGTGGAAGTTCGCCAAGCCGGGTGAACCCGAGTGGCCCTCGCCGTGGGGCCTGGGACGGCCGGGCTGGCACATCGAGTGCAGCGCGATGTCGCGCGAACTGCTGGGCGTTCCGTTCGACATCCACGGCGGCGGTACCGATCTGATCTTCCCGCACCACGAGAACGAGATCGCGCAGAGCGAGCCGCTGATGCCCCCGCACGAGCACATGGCCAACCACTGGGTGCACGGGGCGATGCTGAACTTCGACGGGCGGAAGATGTCGAAGTCGATCGGCAACTTCGAGCCGCTCAACGACCTGCTCGCCCGCCACGACCCGCTCGCCATCCGCCTGCTGTTCTTGCAGACCGGCTACCGCAAGCCGATGAATTTCACCGAAGACTCGATCGGCGCCGCGCACAGCGCGGTGCAGAAGCTGCGCAAGGCGTACGACGCGGCGAAAGCCGGCCCGCGCGGCGACTCCGCCGCGGTGCGCGAGCGGTTCTTCGAAGCGCTCGACGACGACATGAACACGGCCGGCGCGCTCGGCGTCCTGTTCGATTCGCTGGGGTCGATCGACGCCGCGCTGTTCGAAGACGCGCTGGGCGTGCTCGGCGTCGGCGAGATCCTCACCCGCGAGGCGGCAATCGTCGAGGCGGCGGAAGTGGATCCGGCGACGATCGAGCGGCTGCGCGCCGCGCTCGCCGACGCGGTGGCGTTCAACGGCGAAAGCCCGGCCGGCGTCGTCGAACGCGTGATCGATGCGCGCAACGCGGCCCGTAAGGCGCGCGACTTCGCCCTCGCCGACCGGCTGCGCAACGCGCTCTCGGCCGAAGGCATCGTGCTCAAAGACGGCAAGGACGGATCGACCACGTGGACCGTCGGCGGCGCATAGCGCCGCAGCGCGGCCATCGGCCCCCGGGGCCGCGCGTCGACCTCGACGACGTCATCTACGGAATTCATGCGGTCAACGAAGCGCTCGTCGCGGGCGAGCCGTTGCGCCGCATCCACGTCGGCGACGAGCGCAAGAGCGATCCGGCGCTACGCAACTTGCTCGAGCGCGCGCGCGCCGGCGACGTGCCGGTGCGCTTCGAGAACCGCACGTTCTTCGCGAACTTTCCGTACAAAGCGCATCAGAGCGTGGTGGCCTACGGTGCGCCGTTCGATTACATCACGCTCGAGGAAGCGATCGCGTTGCCGCGCCGGGGACCGGCGCTGTTCGTGCTGCTCGACCACGTGACCGATCCGCACAACGTCGGCGCGATCATTCGCACGGCCGAAGCCGCCGGCGGAACGGCCCTCGTGCTGCCCGAACGCCGGTCGGCCGGGATCAACGCGACCGTGCGCAAAGCCGCGGCCGGGGCCACCGCCCACCTCCCGATCGCCCGTGTAGCCAACATCTCGCAGGCGATCCGGACCCTCAAGAAAGCCGGTATCTGGGTCGCCGGGGCGACCCTCGGCGAGGGGACCATCCCGCTCGGCCAGGCCGACTTCACCCGCGACCTGGCGATCGTGATCGGAGCGGAAGGTCAAGGCATCGCTCCCTTGGTCGGCCGGGAATGCGACTACCGGGTCGCCATCCCGATGCTCGGCAAGACGCAGTCCCTGAACGCCTCGGTGGCCGCCGCCATCTTGCTCTACGAGGCGGTCCGGCAGCGCCAAGCGGGCTGAAGGGCCATTTTAGTCCTTGATTTTCTTGCAGGACCCTCCTATACTTGTTCAGATGCGCGCTGGCACGACGGGCCGCGGCCTGCGTTTTCTCGCGTATCCGCCCAGGGTAAGGTAGGAATTGATGGCGCTCACGCATCCCGCGCCGGCGGCGCTCGACTACAGCGAACGTCCCGACGAGGACCTCGTCGCGGCAGCTAAAGCCGGCGAGAGTCTGGCCATGGAGTTCTTGTTGAACAAATACAAGAATTTCGTGCGCATTAAAGCCAAAAGTTATTTCCTCATCGGCGCCGATCGCGAGGACATCATCCAAGAAGGGATGATCGGGCTCTACAAGGCCGTCCGCGATTTCAAGGCCGATAAGCTTTCGAGTTTTCGTGCTTTCGCCGAGCTGTGCATCACGCGGCAAATCATCACCGCGATCAAGACGGCAACCCGTCAGAAGCACATCCCGCTCAATCAATATATCTCGCTGAACAAGCCGATTTACGATGAGGACAGCGAGCGCACGCTGCTCGACGTGATGCCGTCCAACAAGACGTCGGATCCGGAAGACTTGGTGATCAACCAGGAAGTTTCGGAAGACATCAAGTCGCGCATCCAAGAGAACCTCTCCGATCTCGAGTCGCAGGTGCTGCTCTCGTATCTCGAGGGCAAGAGCTATCAGGAGATGGCGCGTGACCTCAACCGTCACGTGAAATCGATCGACAACGCGCTCCAACGCGTCAAGCGCAAGATCGAAAAGAACCTCGCCGAGATCGAGCTGCCCTGAGAACCGACGAGGCTCCCCAAAACGGGAGCTTCGTTCGTTTCGGGGGCTGGCTATCGACTATCTCCGCAACACCCCGCTCCAATCGTCGCTTGCGTATCTGGCCGGATCGTTTGGAACGGGTTGGCTATCGTCGGAGGATCGGCTCGCCGCGTTCCGGATCGCACGGCGCACGACGCTGGCCCTCGAAGCCTACGACACGAAATGGACGGGCGCAGGCGTCGTCGGCACCCCGCCACCGTATCCGGGACTCGCGCTACCGCTCTACACGGCCACGACCAACGTGTCGTTTGCCGTATCGCGCCGCCGCCCGCACGACGACTTCTTTCTCGTCTACGGTAACCCCGACGCCCCGTACACGCAAGACACGTTCATCCTCAAATACGTGCACTACTTTGGAGCCGAACGCGGAACGTGAACGAAACGCGAAAGCCGACGGTGGGACTCGAACCCACGATATACGAGTTTACAAAACTCGCGCTGTAGCCGCTGAGCCACGTCGGCCTAACGAGCATATATTCCAGGTAGGACCCGGTTCGCCTGGGCTCGTGCCGATGCGCGCGCCGACCAGAGCGGCAGCGCGCACAATCGATAATGCGGCTAGCGCAACTCCCTCCGTGTCTGGCGCATCACAGGTCTGCATGCAAGCGATTCGCGTGACCGCGTTCGGCGGTCCTGAAGTGTTGACGCTCGCCGACGTCGAGCGTCCGGTCGCCGGCAACGGCGAGGTTCTCGTCCGCGTCGCCGCCGCCGGCTTGAACTACATGGGAAGACCACGTTCCCCGGGCGACCTCGAGGCCGTGCGCCCGCGCGGACACAGCGTGATCTACGGTGCGGCAAGCGGTCAAGCGGAGCCGATCTCGCCGAACAGCTTGTCGGCGCGGGCGCTGACGGTCAGCGGCGCAAGCCTGAGCAATTTCATCGCGACGCGTGAGGAGTTGCTGCGCCGCGCCGCCGACCTGTTCGACGGTCTGCGCGAGACACCCGCGTAACCGTTCGTACCCTGGTGATCCCCGAGCCGATTGCCGAGTGGTCGCTAACGACGCTTTGCGAGAAGTTATCAAGATTGGCGCAAAGGTTGTCAGCCACGGCCGGTACGTCGCATTTCAGATGGCGGAAGTCGCGGTCCCACGACAGCTATTCGCTGCGATTTTGGAAAGAATCGCAGGTCACGTAGCGTTCGATGACGAGCGCGGGCCGCCGCTCCTTCGCCATTCCTTCACAGGCCGATGTCATGTATAGCACAGCCCCATCTCATAAGAATTTCAAACTTTGAAAAGAGGAACGTTCCATGGCCGAGGTGCTGAAGGTAATCGAGGTATTGGCGGAATCGGATAAGAGCTGGGAGGATGCCGCAGCAACGGCGGTGGCAATTGCCGCCCAGACCGTGCATGGGATCAAGTCGATCTACATCAAAGACTTCGAGGCGAAGATTGAAGATGCGAAGATCGTCAAGTACCGGATCAACGCCAAGATCTCATTCTTGTTGGACAAGTAGCGCCGACGAGGAGGGGTGATGAAAATCCAGGATTTTGCCTTTGGTTCGATTCGTATCGATGGAGCGACGTACGACTACGACGTCGTCATCGATCACGATAACGTTCGCAAACGGAAGAAGAAGCCGTCCAAGGCCTTTCGAGACGGGTTCGGTCATACGCCGCTGTCGCCGAAAGAAAGCATCCCCTGGGATTGCCGGCGGCTCGTGATCGGCACCGGAGCGAACGGAGCGATGCCGGTGATGGATGCTCTCAAGGACGACGCAAAACAGCGACACGTCGATCTCGTGATTCTGCCGACGCAGCAGGCCATTGAAGAGCTCCGTGCCCATCCCAAGGACACGAATGCGATTCTTCATGTGACGTGCTAGACGCGGGCCGATGATGCCGCGACCTGGGCTTTGACGGCAACTGCGAATGCGCCCTTAGTTGAATTGGGATCCGTCGGTTCGGTTGCACTTGTCTATATCACACTGCCGGTCAATTGCCGAAAAGAAACCGGCGAATGCCCGACCGTTGTTCGGAAAAATCGATCTCGGTAAAGGAAAAACCTAAATAGTCCGAAGTGTCAGCGAAATCGTCGATCTCTTCAGCCGATAGCGAATCTTCGCGCCACTCGGCACCGATTGACTCAGCCCGAGCGCGACCGCCATAGATGGAATCGCCTCTTAATCGACATCGCGCTGATCCAGCTGCTGGTGAACACGGCGATCCGGTACAACGTCATCCCCGAAGGCTTCGACGTTCGCCCGATGATCGATTTCGACTCAGGGTTGGAAAAGTGACTCCGCGTACTGCAGCACCGGCTGCATGTCGGGCGAAAGTACGTCTCCTTCATAGATTTCGAGATAATCGACGTGCCGTCCAGCGGCGTTGGGCGCCATGCCTTTGTCGATTGATCGCCGCAACGCCAAGGGTGGATTGCCGGCAGCACCCATGATCTCACTCGGACCCGGGCCGGTGGAACCGCCGCGCATTTCGAAGCCGGTGATGACTCGCCCGCTGTACCCGTTGATGAAGTCGGTGTAATCGGGCGCCTCAACCCGCGCGTGACCGGCGTGCAGATCGCTGGACTGGATCGCCAGTCTGTCCCCAAGGGTGCGCATCGCGCGGTCGACGATCTCTTCTCTCGCACGTTGGTGCTCGGCCCGATCGACTCGCCCTTGTGCGAGAATCGGCAGACTCGGACCCGACAACAACACGCATTGCTTCGGGAAGGCGTCGGCGAAGACGCGCAAGGTCTGGTCCCAGGCGGCGAGATATTTCGCCGGCGTATAGCCGTCGCCCAGCAATTTCTGTACCGCCGGCCGAGAGCTTGGCAACGTCATCTCGCTTGAAACCGACGTCGGTCCGGCAGCCTGGATCATGCGGAACGCCGGCGAACCGCCGTACCGCTGCGCGAGTTGACGCACGAAGGTGAACCAGCGTGCGAGGTACACCCGGTCCCACGGCATCGGCAGCCGCGCAATCGTTCCATGATCGGGCCCATACTGGATCGCGAACGCATCGCTCTGCACCCCTTCCAAGGCCCACGCCGGCGAAAAGAAGCCCGGAAAGACGCCGAGCTGCACCCAGCGCTTCGCGGCTTCGGCCGCGCCGAACAGGCTGTCCAACTGCGACCAGTTCGGTCTTCCCTCAACCGGCTCGACGTCGCGCCAATTGACTTGCACTTCGACGCCGCTCATGTGCGGGTTGTTCAGCGCCTGGAGATCCAGCGATTGATCCCGCCTGCGGCCCGTCGGCAGGACGACCGCCAGCCCTTTCGGCGTTCCGTCCCCGGTCGCTGCGCACGGAATCGTTTCGGTCGTCTGCGCTCGAGCGGACGAAGGGGCCCACGTCAAAAGGCACGCAACGAAGAATAGGGCAATTGACCATCGAAGTCGTGAAACGCACATAACCGCGCTCCCGTATGGCTGGCAAAGATACAGACCCTTTACCCGGGATTCCTCATATGCCCGTCCTGTTCGAGTCGCCGCCGGACGATTCTGGTGGCCGCACCGGCCCGTCGAGCCTCCAAAAGCCCTACCACATGCTCAAAAGGATGCAGCTCTCCCGTCGTTATCCCGGCACACGCATCGGCCGAGGTGTTCAGGTTGCGGTAGCCATCGGCGGTGATCGCAGCGCAGCAATCCTCTGCATGATCGCAACGAACAACTGCCGCATCCAGTTCGGCGCCGATCTCCACCAGCAGTTCGTCACCGAGCATTTGTCCGCTCACCTTGTTGATCGCATTGAAGTCGTCCAAGTCGACCAGCGCGATCGCGCAGGCACGTCCGGCGGCAACGGCGTTGCGCAGCGCGATGCGAAACTGCACGCAATTGGGCAAGCCGGTCAAGAGATCGTGCTCGATTTAAGAGCTTCCGCTACCAGGCAGTGAGTTGGTCCCATCCGCGCCGGGTTGTCGCCAAAGTGGAGTGGCACCACGGACAATGCTTCGCGAGAAGCTGATCAAGATCGGTGCGAAGGTGGTCAGCCACGGCCGGTACGTCGCCTTTCAGATGGCCGAGGTCTCGATCCCGCGCAGTTTGTTCGCCGCGATCGTCGAGAGAATCGCTACTCTTCGATCGCCGCCAGTAACGATTCCAGCATGACCATCCCGGCCGACAATATGCGCCGGAAACCAATGGGGGGCGTCCACCAGCCGGCCTCGACCTACTCCGATATACTGACCTGCTCCGAGCAACGCGCAATGCGACTCTAATGGTGCTCAAGAGTCGTAATCGGATATCACCGATGTAAGGGTAAGCGAATCAAAGCGGGCAAAAGCTATAAAGCCCTATCGATCTCTTAGGGTGTGGCTGATGTTTCCACCGTGTTGCGCAGCGTGGATCTTTGCCGCGTCGGACATGTAACCACGAGCGTGGAGTGCGTGCGCCTGGGCGAGCAGCGCGTAGTGGGCTGCTTGGCCGTGATCGCCGAGATCGTACGACTTGGCGGCGAGCTCGTGGTTATCTGCGGCGGCGCGATGGTGTTCTGCGGCTTGCAGATGAGGCTGGGCGGCTGGGTGAGTGGCCATACGGTAGCTCTTGCGCTAACGGGAGAGACGCTCCTACGATGGGCGACCGCGCGACCCGGTCGCGCGTGCTCGCGTGGCCTGCTTGCATGTCTCTACGAATTTAGCACGCGGAGCGGCTCGTCATTCACTCTTACATTTACGCGAGGTTACGACCACACGTCCGCAAGCGCCTCGTATGACTTGCGACGGCTCTCGGCATCGGGCGTCACGCTGACGATCATGAGCTCGTCCGCGGTGTGGCGTTCGGCGAGGGTTTGGAGCTGCTTCCGAATCGAGGCGGGGTCGGCGGCGACGGCGAGACGGAGCGTCTTCTCGATCTGGTCGCTTTCTTCGATCGTCGGTACGTGGGTGCGCGCTTCTTCGCGGGTGGGCGGCAAAGGGTCGTGTTCGAGCCGCATGCGCGCACGGCGTAGTGCGAGCGTCGCCAAGTAGTCGCTGCGTTCGCCGGCGTCGCTCGAGCAGAATGCCGCGACCGTGACGAGCACGCGCGGCTGTTGGGAATGGGTCGACGGGCGATAGGCCTCGCGATATGCGGCCGTGACCTGCGGCCCGTCACCGTTGATGAAGTGGGCGTAGGCGAATGACAGGCCCAGAGTCCCCGCCAACCGCGCTCCGTTCGCCGTCGAACCGAGCAGCCAGGTCTGCGGCACTCGGGAGACGACCGGCGTCGCCACCACGCCGGGAAAGGGCGCGGCTTCGCTCGCGCGTTTCTCGAGCAAGCCGAGCAATTCCGCGAGCCGATCGTCGAAGGCGCCCTCACGGACGATGCCGGAGCGCAACGCGAGTTCCGTCTCCTCGTTGCTCCCGGTGCCGCGGCCGACGCCGAGGTCGATCCTGCCCGGCGCGATCGCTTCGAGGAGCCGAAACGACTCGGCGACCTTGAGCGCGCTGTAGTGCGAGAGCAGCACGCCGCCGCTGCCCAGCCGGATGCGCCGCGTTTCAGCGCTCATCCGCGCGATGAGGATCTCCGGCGCCGCACTCGTGAAGTTGTGCTCCTTGCCGTGATGCTCCGCAAACCAGTAGCGTGCGTAACCGAGTTGCTCCGCCTCTCGTACCAAGGCGATCGTTGATGCGATCGCCTCTTCGGGACTGCTGTGGGCAAAGACCGGTGACTGATCGAGGATGCTGAGCGGGAGCAGGGACATCGGCTCGGGCAGCTT
>Ga0181536_10004439_pt1 | contig 14842 bp, 9 predicted proteins | sample PEATcosm2014_Bin_41_FD_121105 | JGI IMG/M metagenome (GOLD analysis project Ga0181536, IMG submission 121105) | Peatland microbial communities from MTU Mesocosm Facility, Houghton, MI, USA - PEATcosm2014_Bin17_60_metaG | ecosystem: Environmental > Terrestrial > Soil > Wetlands > Peat | place... | reverse complement strand
TGACGAAAGACCGTTGTGGGGGCATAGTGAGAGAGGTTCCAAGAGGTTTGAGGAACAGCAAGCCTCCGGAAACGTAGCGGACCAGGAACGGTGATCCGCAGCCAAGAAATCTAGTGATAGAAAGCGGGCTGCGGGGAGCGAGAGGAAATCGGGCGGATTCGGAAGGCGGGCTTGGCAGGCGGCGAATACCGCTGAACGCTTTGATCCCGAGGGAGGTAAAAGTCCCGAAGGGGAGTGGAGGCGGCAAGCGCAGCCGGTCGGGTTATTTGGCGAAGCTGCAACGGGCCAGAAGCTGTGAGGCGGCCGAAGCCGGGGCGAACCGGCATTGGTAGCGGAGCGGAAGGGCCGAACGGGCAGGAGAGCCAGGTAGCAGGGAGCGAAGTAGCAGGCCAGGACCTTTGACCCCGGAATGGGTTTCGCGCAAGCGGGAGTCGTTGCGGGCGAGGGAAAGGCCGTTACGAGCGACCGGCCCCGAGCGGGAGAGAAGAAAGGCTGCGACGCGCCAGGAAGCATTGATCCGGCGGCTGGAGAAAACGGCTGTTGGGGAGCTAAGAGGCGAAGCGTTCAGCGCTCTCGGTTGCGATGTTCAGTGCCGGGCATGCCGGTGGTGGGCAAGGCTGGGAATCGGATCACTTGGAACCATTTTTTTGTGCCCGAACCAAGGCCGATTGACAATCGGCCGCAGATTGCCAATCTGCCCCACAATTATGATACGGTAGGTCTTTCACTGGAATTGGAGGACTTGGTAATGATGGAGGCCCTCGGTCTTATTGAAACGAAGGGGTTGGTGGGTGCCATCGAAGCCGCCGATGCCATGTGTAAGACCGCCAACGTGGTCTTGCAAGGCAAGGAATTCATCGGCGCCGGACTGGTTTGCGTGACGGTCCGCGGCGATGTGGGCGCGGTGAAAGCGGCGACGGACGCGGGTGCGGCCGCGGCCCGGCGCGTCGGCGAGCTGATCAGCGTCCACGTCATCCCGCGGCCGCATGAGGAGGTGGAAAGGATCCTCCCCACTGGCGGCCTCACGAAGTAACGGCCGATGATCGAGGACAAAGACCTTCTCTCGATCCAAGAAGTCCGCACCAAGGTCGAGAAGGCCTATTCCGCCTGGCTCGAATACCGGACTTTTTCCCAGGAGCGAATCGACGCCGTCGTGGAGCGCGTGGGAGCCGTGGCGCGCGCCAATGCCAAGCGCCTCGCCGACATGGCTGTCGAAGAAACCGGCTACGGCAACGCCCCGGACAAGTACGTCAAGAATCTGCTGTGCGCCGACCGGCTGCCGCGGCGCATGCGCGGCATGAAAACCGTCGGCATTCTGCGCGAGCTGCCGGAAGAAAAAGTGGTGGAGATCGGCGTTCCCATGGGCGTGGTGGCGGCCATCCTGCCGACCACCAATCCCACCTCCACGGCCATTTACAAGACGCTGATTTCGCTCAAAGCGGGGAACGCCGTCGTGCTCAGCCCGCATCCGCGCGCGCACCAATGCACGTGCTCGACAGCGGCCATTCTGTACCAGGCGGCGGTGGAAGCCGGCGCTCCCGAGGGCATCATCCAATGCGTCGATAACGCCACGCTCGAAGCCACCAACGCGCTCATGCGGCACGAGCGCACGGGCGTGATCCTCTCCACGGGCGGCGCGGGCATCGTGAAAGCCGCCTATTCCAGCGGCAAGCCGGCGTTCGGCGTGGGCCCCGGCAACGTTCCGGTGCTGATCGATACCTCGGCCGACCTGGAAGAAGCGGTCGCCAAAGTCGTCGCCGGCAAGTCCTTCGATTACGGCACGGTCTGCTCCAGCGAGCAGGCGCTGGTCGCGGAAGCCCCGCTGCGCGACCGCATTCTCAGCCTGCTCGAAGCCAACAGGGCTTATATCGCCAACGACGCCCAGAAGCAGGCGCTCGGCAAGCTGCTCATCATGCCGAACTGGACGGTGAACCCGCAGTGCGTGGGCCAGTCCGCCGCAAAGATCGCCAGGATGGCGGGTTTCGAAGTGCCGCCGGATACCTCCATCATCTGTGCCGAGCTGGAGGGCGTCGGGAAGCAGTATCCGCTCTCCGCCGAGAAGCTTTCGCCGGTGCTCTCGCTCTACTTCGTCAAGGACTACAACGCGGCCCTGGACACCTGCTTCGCGCTGCTGAAGTTCGGCGGCATGGGCCACACCGCCGTGATCCACTCGAAGAACGACCAGCGCACGCGGGAATACGCCATGCGCATGCCGGCCATGCGGGTGCTGGTGAATACGCCCGCGCCGCACGGCTCCATCGGCATCACCACCAATGTCTTTCCCGCGATGACGTTGGGTTGCGGCGCCGTGGCGGGGAACATCACCTCCGACAACGTCGGCCCCCAAAACCTGATAAATGTAAAGCGGCTGGCTTACGTCGCGCGCCAGCCGCAGGAGGCGTTCGAGATGCCCATCGATTACAACGCCGCGCCGGGCGCCACGGCGGGATCTCCGCCTTCCAACCCCATTGAGCGCAGTGCCGTGGCCGCCGCCGTCGAGCGGTATCTGGCGTCCCGTGGAATGCCGGTTGCCCCGGCGGCCGCCCCCCAGCCGGTGTCTTTCGTGGTCTCGAATACCGTGGACCGGTATCTGGCGTCGCGCCGGGTTCCAGTTGCGGCGCAGCCCGCGGTCTCGTCTTCCGTGGTGCCGAATGTTACGGCCCAGGTTGTGGACCGCTTCCTGGCCCGGCGCGGCGTGGCCGCATCCAAGACCGAATTTGGCTGACTGACAGGTTCAGGCGCGGTTGCGTCTTGTCCCGTAGGATCGCCCGCGCCGGCGCTGGAGACGGCATCGGCGGCGGCGTCACAACCCGCGCCTCCACCCAAGCCGGTGGATTTTGTAGCGGAGGCCGATGTGCGCGCCGCCATCCAAGAGAACCGCAAGATTTACATCGGGCCGAAGACGATTGTTACGCCTTCCGCCCGCGACCTAGCCGGCCCCTCCGACATTCTGGTGCTGGCTCAGGGCTGAGGCATTTACGTGGATTTGAATCTCGACACACTGAAGCAGGAAGTTCTGGAGTATCTCGATGCGGCCGGGTTCGCCGTCTTCCACGGCAGCCCCGGGGGTATGGAAGGTCCGCCCGTGGTCCTCTGGGATACCGAGCGCTACCCCGACTACCGGATGTTTCTGGAAGTCGCCCGCAAGGCCGGAATCAACCTCGTGGTATTCGGCACTCGCGAGTTTGAAGCCGCCGACCTGGACGATCTTGTGGCGCAGCTCGACGACTGCGAGCTCACGCGCGAAGAGCGCCGCGATTACGAGTCGCGCCTGCGCGAGCTGCGCATCTTCGAAGGCGTCACCTGCTCTCTCGACCTGGCGTTCGATCACCATTCCCGCCTCTACATTTTCGAAGTGCAGCCCGACTGGTACGAAGACTTCCTCGGCGTCGAGGACGAGATCGTATCGCGGATAGCCGATGAAGAAGATGCGGACGAGGGCGACTCCCTCGGCGGCTACTTCTCGAAGAACTAGTGACGCATTCCCGCTGGCTACTTCCCAGCACCGATCCGCGCGACGTTGCCGCGCTCTCATCCGCCCTCCGCATCGCCCAACCCGCCGCCGGAATTCTGGTGCACCGCGGCCTGGGCGACCCCGCCGCCGCGCGCCGCTTCCTCCAACCTTCGCTCGACGAGCTCCACGACCCGCTCACCATGCGCGACATGCCGCGGGCCGTGGCGCGCCTGCGGGAAGCCATCCGCGAGGGGCAGAAGATCCTGATCTACGGCGACTACGATGTGGATGGGACCACCTCCGTGGTGCTTCTGACCAAGGCCATCGAGCTCGCCGGCGGCGCCAGCAGTTACTACGTTCCAAACCGCCTCAAGGACGGCTATGGCATGCGCCCCGAAGTGGTCGAAGCCGCCGCCGCCGAAGGGGTGAGGCTCATCGTGAGCGTGGACACCGGAATCCGCGCCGCCGAAGTGGTGCGCCGCGCCAATGAACTGGCCGTCGACGTCATCGTCACCGACCATCACCTGCCTGAGACAGAATTGCCTCCCGCACTGGCCGTGCTCAACCCCAACCGGCCCGACTGCCCGTATCCCGAGAAGAACCTGTGCGGCGCCGGAGTGGCGTTCAAGCTGGCGCAGGCGCTGCTAGCCACGCTGCCATGGCCGGCGGAGAAGGCGCGGCGCGTTTGCGAATCGTTTCTCAAGCTGGTGGCCATCGCCACGGTGGCCGACGTGGTGCCGCTCACCGGCGAGAACCGCATCATGGTCAAACACGGGCTTGACGGCCTCGGCGCCGTCCGCAACGCCGGCCTGCGCGCGCTGCTGGACGTCGCGGGCTTTCCCGGCAACACTGTGCCGACAGCCCGACAGGTGGCGTTTCAGATTGCGCCGCGCCTGAATGCGGCCGGCCGCATGGATACGGCCATGGCGGTGATCGAGTTGTTCCTCACCGGCGACCCTGCGCGCGCCCGCGAGCTGGCGCAACAACTCGACGGGCAGAACGCCGAGCGCCGGCAGGTGGAGGACGAGATCCGCGACACCTGCGAGCGCCAGGCAGTGGATGAATCGTCCGCCGCCCTGGTGTACTACGACGAGAACTGGCACCGCGGCGTGTTGGGCATCGTCGCGTCACGGCTGGTGGAGCGCCTCCACCGCCCGGTGTTTGTGCTCGGCCGCAACCCCGAGGATGGCCTGGCGCAGGGGTCCGGCCGGAGCATTCCGGCATTCCACTTGCTGGAAGCCATGGAAGCCATGCCCGACCTCTTTGTTCGTTTCGGCGGCCACCAGTATGCCGCCGGGGTGACGCTCGAAGCCGCGCGCATCGACGAATTCCGCCAGCGCTTCAATGCCTACGCCGCCGCGCGCCTGTCTCCGGAGGATTTCCTGCCGCGGATGGATGTGGACGCCGTGGTCGAGTTGGGCGACCTCGCGGACGCCGCCGTCCAGGAAGTTCTGGCGCTGGCGCCCTTCGGTCACGGCAATCCGCCGCCGCTGGTGGCCGCCCTGGATGTGGAAGTGGCCAGCCAGCCCGTGGTCATGAAGGAGAAGCACCTGCGGGTGACGATGCGCCAGAACGGCCGCGCGCTGGCGCTGAAGGCCTGGAACTTCGCCGGGCGCGCCGGCGAGATGGCGCCCGGCGCGCGCGTGGACATAACGTTTACACTGGAGGAAGACGCCCATTCCGCCGCCCGCGGCTATCCCGCCTGGGCGGCGGTGCTGCGGGATGTCCGGGCCGCGAAGGATTACAATCGTACTTTTAGAGTTTAGAAACGCATGAAAACAACACTTGGCCTCTTTCTGCTCGCGGTGGTCTGTGCCACGGGCGCGTATGCGCAATCGGAGCCGGGATATGGCGCAGTCACCGGAACCGTGCGCGACGCCAACGGCGAAGGCATACCCGATAGCAGCGTATTCCTGTCCAACGAATCCATGGGCATCCGGCGCAGCATGATGTCGACCGACGACGGCACCTTCGACGCGCCCTCGCTGACGCCCGCGAAAGGGTACAGCCTGAAGGTGACGAGAAAGGGATTCGTGGACTGGAAATCCACCGTCTTCGATGTCTCCACCGGCCAGACACTGAACTTCACCGTCATGATGCAAGCCGAGGGAGGCTCGGTTCCCGAGGTGGACCCCGCCCGGGCATTGGCTCCGGTGGACGATACCAGGGTCGGCGTTTCCACATTGCTCAGCCGGTCGCAGATCGACGGGCTGCCCACTATCGACCGCCGCCTGGATGAACTGGTGCTAATGGCGCCCACGGTTTCCACCGACAGCGCGCATGGAGTAATCGCCTTTCAAGGCTCGCCGTTCTTCAATTCTTTTCTCGTCGACGGCATCTCTACCGCCAATACCTATTACGTCATGCAGAGGCCCGGGATTGCCAACCAGATTTCGCAGGACGCCGTGGACGAGGTGCAAGTGCTGGTCAGCGATGCCTCGAGTGAATTCGGGCGCTTCCTGGGAGGAACCGTCAACACCGTGACGCGGAGCGGCGGCAACAGTTTCCACGGCGCCGGGTACGGATATCTCGCCAAACCCACGCTGAGCTCGGCTGAGCGGTACGCGCTGGGGCGGAGTCTGTTCCAAAAGCAGGACCAGGACGGCGGCAGCCTGGGCGGTCCGGTCTTCCCCGGCAGGCTTTTCTTCTTCTTGCATGCCGAAGTCCTGGATGGCAATTTCCAGGACATGAACCGCATCACCAGCCCGATGATCGCCAATTCCACGGGCACCTCCGTTCTAGCGACGAATTGCAAGGCATCGGCAACCGCGTGCGCGGCCGCAACCCAGTTCATCCAGGGGCAAATGAACGTGGTGTCGCCGCTCTCCCAGCGTTTGGCCACCGGCCTGGCGAAAATCGATTACCGCCGCAGCGACCGCAATACGTTCGGCGTGGAGGCCAACGCCCTGAATTCGCGCTTCCCCGAGGGCGCGCAAACCGGCAACGTGGCCCCCGACGGCGGACTGCTGGGCATCGGCGATTCCAGGGACGATAATCGCTACGGGAAGGTGTCCTGGATCAGCGCGCCGACTGCGACGTCGATGAATGAAGCCCGGTTCGGCGCATTCGAGGACCGTTTCTCCGATCCCGCCTCGAAGACCAGCCTGTCTACCGGCAGCGCCGGTATCGACGTGGCCGGAGTGACGCTCGGCGCCACGCATCCGTACAGTTCCGCCTTCACGGAACGGCGGTACCAGTTTGTCGACAACATCAGCATGACCGCTCTGGGGCACTCCTTGAAGCTTGGTGTGGACGCGTCGCAGACCCGTGACTCGATCAATGAGCTTGCCAACTCCAACGGCACCTTCTTTTATTCGTCGCTGACGTCCTTTGCGCAGGACCTGACCACCGTCAATTCGAGGAACTACTCGTACTTCACGCAGACCCTGGGCGATCCCCTCCGTTCGATGCGCCTGAGGGAGGTCCATGTGTACGTCCAGGATACCTGGAAGGCCACGCGGAACCTGACGTTGAGCGGCGGTTTTCTCTGGGAAAAAACGAAGACGTCACAACCCACGGAGCTCGCGGCCAACACCGTCTACTACAATACGGGCACCATTCCGTCGCGCACCTTGAATCTGACTCCGCGTGCCAGCCTCGACTATCTGTTGAGCCCCCGCATGGCCTTTCGCGCCAGCTATGGCTGGTATTACGCTCCCTTCGCGGGCCAGATTGTGGATGCGCTGTTTCTCGGCAATGGCTTATACCAGACCAACATTGTAGTGAATCCCAATCAGTCCGGCGCACTGGTTTTCCCCAAGGTGTTTGCGCCCACCGCCACCCTCCCGAACGGCACGCCCAACATCCTGTTTGGCATAAACAAATTGCGCCAGCCCTTCACCCAACAGATCACCGTGGCGCTCGAGAGGCGAGTGAGCATCGACACGGTCCTGACCGTCAACGTGATGAACATCCGGGGGCAAAAGTTGTGGACCGCAACCGACCTCAATCTGGCCACTCCAACCACGACTGAGACATACACCGTCGAGAATGCCAACAACCAGGCGACCAGCACGTTCGCCACCAACGTCTATACCGCCAGGAACGATACGTCCAAGGCGCAGGTTTTTCAGGTCGATAACGGCGGAAGTTCCTGGTATGACGCCGTAGCGGTTCAGTTGCGCAAGCAACTGGCGCGCACGCTCAGTGTGCAGGCGTCCTACACCTGGTCGCACTCCATCGACGATGTGAGCGGAACGCCGGTGGTTCCGGGGATTCCTTCGAACAGCATCCCCGGCAGCTACGCGAGCGACCGCGGCAACTCGGAGGCCGACCAGCGGCAGCGGGGGACCGTGAACTTTCTGTGGCAGCCCAGGGTGCTCAAGAGCAATTCCCCCTTCGCGCGTTTCCTGCTGAACGGATGGGAAGTCTCGGGGATCGCCACACTGGCTACTCCGCAACACCGGACGCCGGTGATGATGGTGGGCAGCCAGCAGTTCTCCGGCGTCACCATGACCTACACCAGCTCGCTGAACGCTTCGGGAGGCTGGAACCGGGCGCCGTTCGAGGGGGTGGGCATCCTGAGCACCGGATCGAACCAGTACACCGTGAACGGGCGCCTGACGCGCACGCTGCCCTTCACGGAGCGGGTGAAGGGAATGCTGATGTTCGAGGCATTCAATGTGCTCAACAACCAGTTCACCACCGCGATCAACACCCTGGCGTATACCACGGCCACCGGCGTGGTGAAGCCGGCGCCGGGCTTGGGCCTGCCCATCGCCGCCGACGGCTACCCCTACGGCTCGAGCGCGCGCCTCTGCCAGATCGCGTTCCGGCTGGTGTTCTGAGCGGGTGGGGCCCCGGCCTGGCGTCGTCCGACGATGGTAGTTCAGCGGGGTTGCCGTGAGTTGGGAATCGCTTTCCCCCGGCGATGCACAACCAGATTGCAATTCTCTCTGACCCGATGTTAGGCTCCAATAGGAGGAATCATGGCATCACACCGCGGGTTCAGACGCGCTGGCATTCTCGTCTCCGTTGGCGCGGTTGTCCTTACATGCGGCTGCCGTCAGGCGAGCGAGCAGCCGGAGGCCGGCTCCCAGGCGATCGAGGCTGCCCCTCAGATCGGCGAGGTGAGTCCCATGAGCGGCGCGGGCCGTTCGCAGGCTTTTCGCGTGGTTGCGTCGCATCCGGCGGGAGCAACAGCCATTGTCGACCTGCAAGTTCTCATCGACGAGAAGATGACCGCGACCGGCAGCGGGGCCTGCTGGATCAATGTCAACCCGCTCAAATCGGTCGCCGTCCGGAAGGAAGACGGGTCGGACTGGCTGCCCTCGGTTCGGATCGGGTCCGCCGGCACTGCCGTCAACAGCAAGTGCAGTGTAGACGCCGGCAGAGTGAAGGTGGAAACCAAGGGGACCGAGCTCGCCGTGACTATTCCCGTCAGTTTCGCCGCCGCATTCGAAGGGGCAAAGAAGGTCTGGGTGGTGGCATCAGGGCCTCGCAACCACAGCGGCTGGCAGGAGCGCGGCACCTGGACCGTGAACTGAGTCTCAACGAGCCGCTGAAAGCTCGCACTACAGCAGCACGGTGTCGATGCGCCCCGGTTCTTCCACCCGCGCCGGAGCGGGGGCGGACGGGGGCTCGGCCCCGCGGAGGAACTCCGTCAGCTCCGCTTCCGACCCGTCGAAGAAGCCGTCGAGCAGTTCGCGAATGGCCACGCGGCGCATGGCGTCGCGCGAGGCCTCGGGCGAGTAGACGAACGCCCGCCCCACCTTGCGGCGCGCCAGTTTTCCCTTGCGCACGAGGCGTTCGAGCACGGTCATGATGGTGGTATAGGCCAGCGGCCTGGATTGCGCCACGATCCGCTGCACAGCTTTCACGTTGCCTTCCTGAAGCGACCAGAGCGCCTTCAGGCAGGCCAGCTCGAGCGGCGGAGGGACATCGCGCGTGGCTTTCGGCATCAGCTTTCCCGTTTCGCCTCCGCGGGCTGGAGCGCCTGCTTCAGCTTGCCGGCAAAAGGCGAGCCCGCTGGGGCGCCCTCTGGGCCCTGCGCGGCGGGCGGCGGAGCCGGCGCCTCCCCGTTCAGATAGCGGTCCTTCTTGAGCGCGGCGCGGTCCAGCGGGGTGCTCCAGGCGGTGAAGCAGCCGTCCGCCTGGCGGTCGTTTTCAATCAGCGCCCGCATGCACTCCATTTTGGAATCCATTTCGTCCAGGTAGTGCAGCAGCAGCGCTTCGGGAAACTGCGGGAGCTTGGGCGAGCCGAACTCGAGCTGCCCGTGATGGCTCAGGATCATGTGCTCCACCAGCGTGCGCAACCGCGGCGGGAAATCCGGCAGGCCGCGCAGCTTGTCCGCCACCATGCCGAGGGCAATGGTGATGTGGCCGAGCAGTTGCCCGTCGTCGGAGTAGGAGAAGCCGCGCTCGTAATTCAACTCGTAGATCTTGCCGATATCGTGCAGCACCACGCCGGTCAGCAGCAGGTCGTAGTCGATGTTCGGATAGTGCGCCGCCACCGTGCGCGCCAGTGCGCACAGCGAAAGCACGTGCTCGACGAGGCCGCCCAGGTAAGCGTGGTGAATCTGCTTGGCGGCGGGCGCGCGGCGGTACCGGAGCGCCACGTCCTCGTCGTCGAGCAGCGCTTCGACCAGCGCCTTCAGGTGAGGATTGCCGATGGCGACGACGGTTGCGCGCAATTCCGTCCACATCTCCCCCAGGTCGCGGCGCGAGGAGGGGAAGTAATCGGCGGGTTCGATCTCGCTCGCGTCTATCTTCCGCACGTTGTGGATGGTGATCTGCGGCCGGTTCTGGAAGATCTGGACGATCCCCTTGACCTTGACGAAATCGTCGCGGTCGAAGGTCTCGAGCACCTGGTCGACGTTGTCCCACATCTTGGCGTCTACCTGGCCCGTGCGGTCGCCAAGCAGCAGCGAGAGGTAAGGCTCGCCGGTCTTCTTCTGGCGAATCTCCTTCGATCGAACCAAAAAGGTGGTGGTGATCGGTACCTGGCTCGGCTTGAGACCGCTCACATAGGGGGATTTCATTGTCGGATGGGCGGCATGGGCGGCAGCGGTTTTGGCGGGGTGACTGGCCGCTCGGGTTTTGGCGGCTTTTGCGCCGCGTCCGCCACTTCCGTCACCGGGCCGGCCGCCCTGGTGGTGCCGGGGATGGGAACCAGTCCGAACAACTTCTTCCGGTTCCTGATGCGCGAGGCGACTTCTTCCTTGGTGGTGGTCTGCGGCTTCAACTGGGCCACATCCTGCCAGCGAGTGTCCTTGCCCGGGGCGGCGCCGCTGTCGATGTAGCCGTCTTTGATCTGTAAGAACGCTTCCTCCCGCAGCTTGGTGAGGTACTCGCGCACCTTGGGTTCTATCTTCGGCTCCCGCAGGCGGTCTTCGATATCGTTCTTTACTTCCTCAAAGGACGCCTGGCCGGCCTCGTAGCGCTCGTCCACTCTCACAATGAGGAAACAGGCGGGCTTTTCGATCTTCATGGGATCGGTGACGTAGCCCTTCTTCTCCTTGAAAACGATATCTTCGATCTGCTTCAGCAAGAGGCCCTTCTTATAGCCGCCGATGTAGCGCCCGGCCTTGGCGGTCTCGGTGTCGTCGGAGTTGTCGCGCGCCAGGTCGCTGAACTTCTCGCCCTTGCGCGCGCGCGCCGTCAGGTCCTTGGCCTTCTTTTCCGCCGCCGCTATTTGGTCCGGAGTCTTGCCTTCGGTGGAGATCAGAATCTGGCTCAGGAATACCTGCTCTTCGCGCACGTAGTCCTTCTTGTGCTCGTCGTAATACTTCTGCATCTCCGCATCCGAAATGGCGATGTGCGAGCCGATTTCCTGGCCGACCACCTTCTGCGTGAGGATCTGGTTGGTCAACTGCTGCTTGAAATCCTCAAACGGCATGCCGGTCTGCTGGCGGATGAACTCCTGAAACTGGTCGGGGTCGGGAATCTTGTTCTGCACCTGGATCTCGGCCAGGCGGCGGGTCACGTCGGCGTCGACCTTGATGTCCAGGTCCTTGCCCCTTTGCACCAGCAGGAGCTGGTCGATCTGCTCGCGCAGCGCGTCCCGCTCCGCTTGACTGACCGCATCGGCCAGCTTGGCGCCGGTGAGGCCCTGCCGCCGGAGTTCCTGCTCGATCTCCACCCGCCGGTGTTCCAGTTCACCGCGCGTGATGATGTCGTTGTTGACCTTGGCGGCGATCTCCTCCACCACGATCACGTCCGCCGCGACGGCCAGGGGAAGAGCCGCCGCCATGAGTACTACAAACCTGCGAAGCATAACTGTAATCTCCATTCTACCAGTGGAACGGGGCGGCTGGCTCAAGCCGGCGGGGACGCCGAGGGTGCCAACTGGGCCAGCTTGTCCGACAGAAAACGCAGAGTCTCACCCGCGCCGCCTTCGACATCCAATGGTAGTAGCAATACGCCTGCCGGAGTGAACTGCGCTCCCCTGGTTTTGGCGACGATATTCATGAGGCGGGCCGGATCCACGCGGGTCTCCTTGTGGAACTTGATATTCAATATGTTATGGCGCCGGTCGATGACTTCGATGCCGGCCTGCTCCGCCACAGTCTTGAGCGCCGAGTAGGCCAGCAGGTTGCGCACCGCTTTGGGAACTGGGCCGTAGCGGTCCTCCAGTTCCTTTTCGGCACGGTCGCGCGCCGCCGCGCCGGCCGCACTGGCGATCTGCCGGTACGCCCGCAAGCGCTGATTTTCGTCCGCGATGTAGTCCGGCGGAATGCGGATGTCGAGACCCAGGTTCAGCGCGGAGTGGATCTCCGGCGCCACTTCTTCGCCCTTCAGCTCGCGCACCGTCTCATCCAGCAGCCGCACGTAGGTATCGAAGCCCACGGAGTTGATGTGGCCGTGCTGCTCGCCGCCCAGCAGATTCCCCGCGCCGCGGAGCTCGAGATCGAGCGCGGCGATCTTGAAGCCGGCCCCCAGGTCGCTGAACTCCTTCAGCGCCGCCAGGCGTTTGCGGGCAACTTCGGTCAATTCGGTATCGGGCGGCACCAGCAGGTAGGCATAAGCGCGGCGGTTCGAGCGGCCCACCCGGCCGCGAAGCTGATACAACTCCGACAGGCCCTGCCGTTCCGCATTCTCTATAATGATGGTGTTGGCGAGGGGGATATCCAGACCGTTTTCTATGATTGTAGTACAAACCAGAATATCGAACTCATGCCGCATGAATCGCAGCATGGTCTTCTCCAGTTCGGCCTCGCCCATCTGGCCGTGACCCACGCCGATGCGGGCAGCCGGCGCCAGTTCCTGAATCATGGCGGCGCGCTTCCAGATGGAATCCACCTTGTTGTGCAGGAAATAGACCTGCCCGCCGCGGCCTAATTCGAGTTCGATGGCGGAGCGGATCAGTTCGGGCTGGAAGGGGGCCACCACCGTGTGGATAGCGAGACGGTCTTTGGGCGGCGTCTCGATCACGGACATGTCTCGCAACCCCAATAGCGACATGTGTAGTGTTCTGGGGATCGGGGTGGCGCTCATGCTGATCACGTCCACGGTCTTCTTCAAGTGTTTGAGCCGCTCCTTGTGCTTGACTCCGAAGCGTTGCTCTTCATCCACGATCACGAGGCCGAGATCCCGGAATTCCACGTCCTGAGACAGTAGCCGGTGGGTGCCGATGGCGATGTCCACCTTGCCTTCCGCCAAGTCCGCCAGAGACGCTTTGAGTTCCTTGGGGGTACGAAACCGGCTGAACATCTCGGTGCGCACGGGAAATGGCTGGAAACGCCGCTTGAAGGTCTCGAAGTGCTGAAATGCGAGGACTGTAGTAGGAGCCAGGACCGCTACCTGCTTGCCGTCGCCGAGCGCCTTGAAGGTGGCGCGCATCACCACCTCGGTCTTGCCGAAGCCGACATCTCCGCACAGCAGGCGGTCCATGGGTTGAAGGCTTTCCATGTCGCGCTTGATCTCACGGGCGGCGGTGATCTGGTCGCGCGTTTCGGTGAATTCGAAGGCATCTTCGAATTCGCGCTGCCAGTTGCTATCCGCGGAAAACCGAAAGCCCTCCGCCATCTTGCGGGCGGCGTAGAGCTTGAGCAGCTCGTCCGCCATGTCGCGCATTTTGGCTTTGATGCGGGTCTTGGTGCGCGACCAGGTGACGCCGCCCATGCGGTCGAGCGCCGGCTTGGCGTCCCCCCCGCCGCGCCACCGCTGGACCAGGTCCATGCGGGCCAGGGGCACGTAGAGCTTGGCGCCGGCGGCGTATTCGAGGAGCATGTAATCGCCCTGGGCCTCGCCTTGGGCGATCTCGCGCAACCCCAGGTACTGAGCCACCCCGTGCTCGGCGTGGACCACGTAATCGCCCGGCTTCAGATCGATCAAATCGGCGGAAAAAGTGGCCAGCGCGGACTTGGACGCCGAGGCGCGCGCCACCAGTTCCGAGGTCTCGAACAGGTCCTCGGAGCCAAATACTACAAGTTGCGAATCAGGGAAGGCGGCGCCGTGGCGGATCAGCCCCTTAACCACGTAAATGCTGGCCACGGAGCCAGCCAGGTAAGCGCGCTCGGCCAGGTAGGCGGGCGTCGAATCGAATTGCTCCAGCCCAAGCTGGTAGGGGATGCTGTATTCGTTGAGGATGTCCGCCACGCGTTCTACTTCACCTGTAGAAGAAGCGAAGAACGCCACGCGGTTGCCCGACTCGACCAACGTGCGGGCCTCGGCGATGGCCACCTGCATGTTGCCGTGAAAGGCCAGGGACGGCCGGGTGGCGATGTGCGAATCCGCCTCCTGGGCCCATCCGATGTCGAGTTCCCTGAGGGCCATCCGCGGACCGCCGCCGGCTTGGCGTTCCAGGTCCTCCCAGCGGAAGTAAATCCTATCGGGGTCGTAGGCGGGCGAGCGCTCAATCTGTTCGAGGCGCTTCCAGAACCGTTCGGTGGCTCCGCGCACCTGCTCGGGTTCATCCCAAAGCACGATGGGGCGCTCAAGGAGGGAAAAGACCGACGCCTGGCGCGGCCGGAGCATGGGGGCCACCAATTCCCAGCCGGGAAACGGCTCGCCTGGCGGCGGCAGGTCGCGGCTATGGAAGCCGGCCTCGCGCATCAGTTCGCCCAGTTGCACCAGAAGGTCGCGCGATTTCTGCCATTCGGTCAGCGGGAGCAGAGTGCAGTCTTCGATTTTGAGGACGGAGCGCTGCGACTCGACGTCGAAGCGGCGTATGGATTCCACTTGGTCGCCAAAGAGGTCGAGGCGGATGGGCCTCGGCGCCTCGGGCGAAAACACGTCCAGAATCCCGCCGCGGACGGAGTATTCCCCGACCATTTCGACCGGCTCGCGCCGCTCGTAGCCGATGCTTTCCAGGTGCGCGACGACTTCCTCGAGGGGCAACTCGTCGCCCACCCTCAACTTAAGCGCGAGCTGCCGGTAATAATCGCCCGGCTCGATCCGCATCAAGGCCGCGGCAACCGGCATGACGGTTATGGGCACCCTTTGGGTG
>Ga0181536_10004436_pt1 | contig 14846 bp, 13 predicted proteins | sample PEATcosm2014_Bin_41_FD_121105 | JGI IMG/M metagenome (GOLD analysis project Ga0181536, IMG submission 121105) | Peatland microbial communities from MTU Mesocosm Facility, Houghton, MI, USA - PEATcosm2014_Bin17_60_metaG | ecosystem: Environmental > Terrestrial > Soil > Wetlands > Peat | place... | reverse complement strand
GCAATCCACGACGATGCACACCCCTTCGAGCGTCAGGCCGCGCGGAAAGCTGGCCTTGGCAAATTCAATGTAACGTCCGAGCGCGTCGTCAATGCGGACCGCCTTGCCGACGGCGTCAGCCGTAGGACGGATGTTTTCAATCTCACCGCTGAAAACCAAATTCTCGATTTTGTCCTCGATTTTGTCGTCGAGTTTGTAGCCGTCGGCGCGGAAAAATTTGATGCCGTTGTCCGCATAGGGATTGTGCGAGGCGGTGATGACGATGCCGGCGTCGGCGCGCAGGCTGCGCGTCGCGTAAGCCACGCCCGGCGTCGGCAGCGGTCCGATGAACAGCACGTCCACCCCCATCGAAAGGATGCCGGACGAAATCGCATTTTCGAGCATGTAGCCGGAAAGCCGGGTGTCCTTGCCGATGACGATTTTGTGTCTGCCGCGACCACGTGACTGGCGTTCAAGATTTTTAAAAACGTACGCGGCGGCGCGGCCCAGTTTGAGGGCGGTCTCAGCGGTGACAGGTTCGACGTTGGCCGTGCCACGGACGCCGTCCGTACCGAATATTTTTTTGGGGGAACTCATGGTTTTTTGTCAGGCGGAGGCGGAACAATCACGCCCACTTTGGGCGGGTCAACGCTCACAAGCGTTACCCTGGGCGGCGTCGAAACATCCACGCGTCGCCGCAAATCGCGGGCGGACTGAACGTCCGTGAGGTCTACCACCGCATGAATTTGATTTGCCTGTAAATCGGCCATGATCTCGGGTGGCCCGCTAACCTTGACGGCAACGGTGGCGGGCGCCACCCGGAAATCCCGCACATCCGACGCGGCGGAAACCACGAGCACCGGCAAATTGCCAAAGGTCACCGTGTTCCCACCCACCAGCCCGGAGGCGGCTCCCGGCTCTTCGTAAATTTTATGAACGGTCAGCCAGATGGCCACTGCCAGAAACAGCGAGAACAATTTCCAGCCCAAATCGTTTGTGACCCAATCGCGCATTGCTATAAAAAATTCAATTGGCGGTTTGCTTGAGCGCCGGGCGCGGCTCGTTTTTGGTGATAATGACCGAACCGGGCTTGTGCCGTTCACTGAGACGCGCACGCAGCCATTCGACGCCGTGGCGTGATTTGGCCGGTTGCACGAGCACGGAAGTCAGGAACGCGCGCAACTCCTCCAGCGACACGCCGCGCACCAACTGGCCTTTGTAAGCGTGCGAAATCATCCCCGTTTCCTCGGACACGACCACGATGACCGCGTCCGTTTCCTCGCTCAGCCCAATCGCCGCGCGATGACGGGTGCCGAGCGATTTGTTCAAATCCGACCGCTGCGTCAGCGGAAAAATGCACGCGGCAAAGGCAATGCGGTCGCCCTTGATGATGACGCCGCCGTCGTGGATCGCGTTGTTCGGGAAGAAAATGGTTTCCAGCATTTCCGGCGTGGCGTCGCAATCCACGCGGATGCCGGACTCGACGGCCTCCTGAAGCTGGATGGATTGTTCGATGGCGATGAGCGCGCCGATTTTCACGTCGGCGAGGCGCTCGACGGTCTGAATGATGACCTCGATGCTTTCGCGCTGTTCACTCACGCTGACAAAGAGCGGCAAATTGCCTAGTTCAGCCAGCATCCGGCGCAATTCCGGCTGAAAAATAATCATGACGGCCACGGCGAAAAACGCCGAGAACGTGCCGAGCAGCCAGCGCAACACCTTCAAATCGAGGATTGTGGTGACCAACGCGAGCGCCAGCAACAACACGACAAAACCGATGACCACCGGCCAGCCGCGCGTCCCGCGCAAAAAACGGAAGATATAATAAATCGCCACCGCGAGGATTAAAATTTCCAGGGCGGGCCGCCAACTGCTTTGGAGCTGAATCCACATTATTTTTTGTAGCGGCGGTCTGTGACCGTCGCGAAAATTTTATCGGCGCTCACAGAACGCCGTTACAATCGCCTCCGTCATCCGCACGGCTTGAACTGTTTCCATCACGTCGTGCGTCCGGATGATTTGCACACCGTCTTCAACTGCCTGGCACGCGCACGCGAGCGACGCCGGCAGACGTGCAGCTAAATCCGTGCCGAACAATTTTCCAATGAACGACTTGCGCGAGACGCCAAGCACCAATGGACGTTGCAACGTTGTAAAACTCCGCAAGGCCGCGAGCAACTGTAAATTGTGCCCGGGCGTCTTGCCAAAACCGATGCCAACATCCAATGCCACCTGGTCACCCGTCACACCGCACGTGTTCAATTTTTTCAGCCGCTCGCTGAAAAATTCGCCGACTTCCCGGACCACGTCCGCATAAACCGGGTTGGTTTGCATCGTTTGCGGCGTGCCTTGCGCGTGCATGCAAATGTAACCCGCGCCCAATTCCGCCACAATCCTCCACATCGCATCGTCTTCGCGATTGGCCGCCACGTCGTTGACGATGCTGGCGCCCGCCTGCAACGCAGCGCGCGCGACGGCGGGTTTCACCGTGTCGATCGAAAGCGGAATTTTAACGCGCGACACCAGTTGTTCAACCACCGGTATTACACGGTGCAATTCCTCGGTTTCGCCGACCGGTTCCGCCCCGGGGCGCGTGGATTCGCCACCGATGTCGAGAATTTCCGCGCCTTGCGCGACCAGCTCCAGCGCGTGCGCGACGGCTTTGGCCGGATCAAAAAATTTTCCGCCGTCGGAAAAGGAGTCGGGCGTGACGTTGACAACACCCATGACGAGCGCCGGACGCGGAAAAACGAATTCAAACCGGCGCGCGCGAAAAATGATTTTGCTGGCGGCGGACACGAATGGATTGTGAACGGATTCGGGGGTTTCTGCAAAGCAACGTTGCGACGATTTTGGTTCGCCGCCGGGCCGCGCAGTCCCGGTTATCCGCTCAAACCTTGGTTTTGAAGTATTTGATGGTCTGCTTCAAACCGTCAGCCAACGGGACTTTTGGTTCCCACTTGAGGATTTTCCGGGCGCGGGTGATGTCCGGCCGGCGTTGTTTGGGGTCGTCCTGCGGCAGCGGTTTGAAGACAATTTTGCTGCGCGAGCCGGTGGCACGGATGATTTGTGCGGCGAATTGCAGCATCGTCAGTTCCGTTGGGTTGCCTATGTTGACCGGCAAATCGTAGTTGCTCATCATCAAGCGATAGATGCCCTCGATCAAATCGGACACGAAACAAAAGCTGCGGGTTTGTTTGCCTTCGCCAAAAACGGTGACGGGTTTGTTTTTGAGCGCCTGGCTGATGAACGCCGGCACGACGCGGCCGTCGTTGAGCCGCATGCGCGGGCCGTAGGTGTTGAAGATGCGGACGATGCGCGTTTCGACCGTGTGTTCGCGGTGATAGGCCATCGTCAGGGCCTCGGCGAACCGCTTGGCCTCGTCGTAACAGCCACGCGGGCCGAGAGGGTTGACGTTGCCCCAATATTCCTCGGTTTGCGGATGGACGAGTGGATCGCCATAAATTTCCGAAGTTGAGGCGAGCAGAAACCGCGCGTCTTTGATTTTGGCAAGACCGAGCGCTTTGTGCGTGCCAAGCGAGCCGACCTTGAGCGTTTGAATCGGTAGTTCCAGATAATCAATCGGGCTGGCGGGCGACGCGAAGTGCCAGACGTAATTAACCGGCACGTCGAGGAAAATAAATTCGGTGACGTCCTGCTCGATAAATTTGAAATTCGGGTTGCCGCCGAGGTGCGCAATGTTGTCCACCGAGCCGGTGACGAAATTGTCAATGCCGATGACCTTGTGGCCGCGCGCCAGGAGCAAATCGGCCAGGTGCGAACCAAGAAATCCGGCGGCGCCGGTGACGACCGAGGTGGGTTGCGGTTTTTTCATCCAGGGCAAACCGGCATTTCACCGTGCGCCCGTGCCGATAAGCACGGCGGGGACGGTGCGGATCAGGATTTTCAAATCGAGCCACAGCGACCAGTTGTCAATGTATTCGAGGTCAAGCCGCACCCAGTCCTTGAAATCGGAAATTTGATTGCGTCCGCTGATTTGCCAGAGACAGGTCAAACCGGGCTTGACGCTGAGGCGGCGGCGGTGGGCCAGATTTTCAAAACGTTTCACCTCGTCCACCGGCAACGGGCGCGGACCGACCAGGCTCATTTCGGTGCGCAACACGTTGAACAATTGCGGCAATTCGTCGAGGCTGTATTTGCGGAGGAATCTACCAATCGGCGTGATGCGCGGGTCGTTGGTGACTTTGAAGACCGGGCCGCTCATTTCATTCATGGCCTCCAGCTCATGTTTGAATTGTTCGGCGTTGGTCACCATCGTGCGGAATTTGTAAAGCGTAAAGGGCGAGCCGTTGAGGCCGGAGCGCTGCTGGCGGAAAAGAACCGGCCCGGATGAAGTCAGCTTGATCGCCAGCGCGATGAGGGGAATCACTGGAATCACAATCAACAACACCAGCAGCAACAACGCCCCGACAAAATCCATGATCTGCTTGGCGACGCCCTGCCAGGAGGTTTCCGGCGTCGTGCGAAAGACCAGCAATGGATAGCCGAGCAATTCGTCGAAGCGGGCTCGTGAAATTTGCGTTCCAAAAAAATCGGCGACCAGCCAGGCTTCAATGCCTTCAAGTTCGCAGGTTTTGATGGCATTTTCGACCTGCTCGAAATAGGTGTGACGCGCGCTGATGAGCACGCCATTCACGGAATGCTCGTGGAGCAGGTGCACGAGTTGTTGCACCGGGGTTTCACCAAGGTTCAATTCGCCCACCACTTCGATGCTGGCGTCCGATCTCCCCCTCAGTTCACGTTTGAGCCGCGCGATTTCGTTGCGCGTGCCGATGAGGATGAACCGGCGCTGGTATTGGGACTGGCCGAACTTGCTGCGCAAAGCCCACCGCACCAGTTCCTCCTTCAGATAGACCAGGGTAAAACTGATGACGCCAAAAAACATCATCACGACGCGCGGTGATACAAAGTGGAGGGCATACATGACCAGCACCAGGCCGATGGTCGTGATGAGGCATCCTTTGAAGAGGGGCCAGAAAATGTCCCGCCGCGGGCCAAGGGCGGGCCGGTCGTAAAAGCCCTGCGATTCAAGAATCAGCGGCGCGGCAGGAATCAGGGCGAAGTAAAGCCAGACGACACTGCCAAATATGTCGGGTGGCAACGGATCGAGGTTGAACCACACGACGATTTTCGGATTGAGACGCAACACATACGCCATCCAGAAACTCACTGCAAACAGACAGGCATCCGCCACCTGGTGGATTTGCGTTCGAATCTGACGATCACGTCGCAACATGGCTCTTTAACTTTGCTTGTGAAGCGTTGTTTAGAATAGACAAACTGCGGGTAAATTCAAATGTTTTAACCGTCAACGCTTGATGGGCGGCACTTGATATTCCGGCACGGAGGCGGCAATTAATTTTTCCATGCGCTCAAACGCCGCGTCTTCCTGACCCGGGGCGCAGATGGCAAAACAGGAAATGTAAGCCCATCGTTGCAACACACCCGTGAATAGAAGGTCTTTCACCAGATAACACTGGAGTTGAACATTGCCCGTGGTCTGCTCGTTGTCCGCGACAAACCAAAACACATAAACCCCCTTGGCTTCCTGTTTCTGACCCTCAGGGGTTTCGAACGTCTTGCTAATCACCCATTTCATTACCGGCAGTTCATAATGCGGCACGCCGTCTATTGGAATTTTGACCTCGGTTTTTTTATCAATGCTCCAGCCCTGTCCCAGCAGGCAGTATTCCGGCCGGTGAATGCTCGTGCGGTCTGCGCCCATCAAAATAATGATGGTGCTGACTCCAAAGCCATCGGGCGCCTGATAGAGACGCCGGGCATAACTGGTGTCTTTTGGAAAATAACCCAGTTCCACTTCCGATTCCGGCACATTGGTGGAGGTAAAGTCGAGAACGCGCTCCGGCAAATCAATTTTCATCATCGTGCTTCCGGGAATGGCGGTCGCGTAGATGCCCGGTTTGCCGAGCCGTTGGTGTCCCTTAAGCCAGACCAATGCCCCGGCTGTGCCCGCCATCAACACGAGCACGATAAAAAGAATCAGCCATTTCTGATGTTTCATGGATGTCCCTGCTCCTTTAGCCCCTGTCGTTTTTCCATCCGGTGCCCGATCATAAGCAATCCGATGATTGCCGGAATGTAGGGGACCAGGCTGAAAGGATTGAACGTGGGAAGATACGGCTCAAGCCCGGGAATCAGACTGAAGATGTTGCCATCATGGATGAAATTGCCCCACTGCTGCCCGCCTATTTCCGCCGCAATGATGATGAGAAGCATCCGCGCCAAATTTCCAAAAACGGCGAAGGGAACCGCCAGCGCCATCAAAAAAAAACGTTTCCACGGGGAGCGGAACACAAAGAAGCCATAAATCGTGGCCAGCAAAAAAATCGCAATCAGACTTCGTATGCCGCTGCAAGCCGCTGCAATTTCATATTGGTAAGTGCCCGATGGATCGATCAGTTGCACCCCGCTTCGCATCACGCCGATACCCATAATATGCGCCGCCAGCGCCGTCAACCAGCTTACCAGCAATTGTAACGGGACCGTAATGAACTTGGCTTGATCGCCCAAAGGAATTGAAAAAACGAAAAGGAAGAACGGGAAAAAACTTTTCCGCAGCCATTCGCGCCCCCAAGCCAGCCCCATCAAACCATAAATTCCGGTGAACAGCGCCACGATGGAGATGCGCGGCTGTTGCAGGACATAACCCAATATGTGCAGCACCATTCCCGCGATGAGAATCAGCAGCCCCGGCCACCAAATATTGAATGACGACGCAAGCAGTTCCTTCCGCTTCCACCAAAACAGCCCGACAACCAGAAATGGGATGAAATTGCCATGGGCGTCATCGTTGGCCGAGTTGGGAGAACTCCGATACGCCTCATGCATCCAGGAAAACAATGATGGCGTGTGAATATAACCCAGAATGGAATTGCCCAGAAACTGAAACAACGCCAGCCAGGCAGCCAGCAACAAAAAGAAAAAAAACTTGTTCGGCAGTTGACGCCAGCAGTTTATTGAATCCTGCCAGAAGTTCAAGGGCTTGTTGTTGATCTGATGTTCGTTCATTTGGATGCCGTACCAGACTTAAGATAACAAACGCGCCATTTTGCTCAAACAAATTCGCCGGACCTCATTCCAAGGGATACTTCTTCAGCCCGCAAAGCTGGCCGGCAATTTTGACCACGAACAGCGGATTGTTCCGGATATACCGTTTCGCCAGCCGTCCCGGCTCCTGGCACAAGCGATAGAACCACTCCAGCCCGGTCCGCTGCATCCAACGCGGCGCCTGTTTGACGCGCCCACTATGGAAATCGAATGCCGCGCCGACGCCAATCATCAACGTCACGTCCAATCGCGGCAGAAATTCGGCCATGAATTTTTCCTGTTTCGGCGTGCTCAAGCCGACCCATAAAATGTCCGGTTGTGCGGCATGGACCATTTCCTGCAGTTGTTTTTCCTCCTCCGCATTGAGCGGACGAAACGGTGGCGTGTAACAGCCAACGACTTGCAGATTTGGAAACCGCTTCGTCAATTTGTCGCGCAATTGTTCCGCCACCCCCGGCGCGCCGCCGAAGAAAAAATGCCGGCAACCGCCTTTTTCACTCCAAGCGCAGACTTCGAGCATCAGGTCGGGCCCGTACACGCGGCTCATTTCGCGGTGGCCGCGCAGCCAGCCCATCCAGACCATCGGCATCCCGTCCGGCGTGCAGAGAAAAGCCTGATTCAGGACTCGCCGGAGCGTGGCATCTGCTTGCGCCTCCATCACTCCATGCACCCCGGTTACGCAAATGTAGCCCTTGCGCCGCGCGCGCACTGCATCGCCGATGGCCGTCAGCGCCGCCTGCAAATTGATGACACTGATGCCTGCTCCAAGGACGTTGACTCGTTGGATTGCCATAAAACCCGAGCATATTCGCGCGCAAAAAAAATGCCAGCTAAACTCCAGCCCGCAAAATAATCTTTCTTTTTCCTGCCCTCCTACGCAAACTTCACCTGCATCTGCGTCGCATGAAGTTGCTTGTCTTTGCCCACGTGCCTCCGCCGTATCACGGCCAAGGCTATGGGGTTCAATTCATGTTGGCCGGCTTCGGTGACGATGCGCGCAAACCAAGGGATAAATCATCGGCGCGCAACGGCTACGGCATTGAGTGTTATCACGTCAACGCACGATTCTCGAAAAGGCCCGAAGACATCCGCAAATTCCAAGCCGGCAAGCCTTTTCTGATTCTGTTTTATTGCCTCCAGGCGATTTGGTGCCGGTTCCGTTACGGCGTAACCAATTTTTATTACGTGCCCGCGTCTGGCGGACGGGTCGCACTTTACTGCGATTGGCTGGTCATGTTTGTTTGCCGTCCGTTTTTTAAAAAAATCATTTTTCACTGGCACAATACCGGCCTGGCCAAATGGCTTGAAACCGTCGTTCAAATCCGCACCCGCAGCTTGACCTATCGGCTGATGAAAAACGCCGATTTGAGCATTGTGCTTTCAGATTACGGCCGCCGGGACGCCGAAAAGCTCATGCCCTTGCGCGTGGCGACTGTCGCGGGCGGCACTCCCGACCTGGCGCAACTTGCCAATTGCATCCACAGTATCGAAAGTCCGGCCTTCGCGCCTTTGTTGAAACCGTACCGCGGGCTTCCTTTCGGCGACCATTCGCTCAAGTCTGAATTTCAAATCGCGAGAGGGCCTTTACCCCTGAAACTGGCTCTCACGATTCTTGCTGAAAATCCCTCGCGTAAAACCGGGTTGAGCACGCTCTTTCACGAATTTATTTCGCAGTCTTTAAGTCTTTTCCCGGACGTGTCGTGGCTGATTTTTGCCGGGCCAAACCAGGATTGGAAGGTGGCCGACCCGCGGGTCGAACTCATTCGCGATTTTCCCGCCAATGACCATCTCAATCGCCGCCTCTTTGCTGATCATTTTCAGGTGCCCGCGGTGGCACGTAAATGGGGTGCGAACGCCTTGTTAACCGTGGGTTTTGTGCCAACCCGCAAGTGCCTTCCCACGGTCATGCACGTGTTATCTTTGCAAACATTGGACAAGCGCAATCGTCTTGGATTTCTGCGCCAGTTCTATCGAAATTCGATGATAAAATACAACTGGCCGCAAGCCGATTTGGTCATTACAAATTCCCAATGGACTGCTGATCAGGTGTTGTCCCTCTATCCCGAATTTCACGATCGCCTGGCCATCAGCTATGAAGGTCTTCAACATGAAATTTTCCGCCCCGACGCGACGGCAAATGAACCGCACTGGATCAGGGAAAAATTCGGGGTTGAACCGGGCTATTTCCTCTGGATTTCAAATTTCTACCCTTACAAACAGGCCGAACGGCTCATCACGGGCTATGCCCGGCTGGATCCGGAAACGCGCCGCCGACACCCGCTGGTCATGGCCGGCGGCAACTGGCTCAACGGCCTTGAAGCCGCCCAGGCGCAGGCGAAACTCCTCGGCGTCGAGCAGGACGTGAAGTTCCTGGGTTGGATTGACGATGAATCACTCGCCCCGCTCTACCGGCAGGCGGTTGCCTTCTGTCTCGCCAGTCGCGAGGAGACGTTCGGACGCTGTGTGATTGAAGCGATGGCTTGTGGCACACCCTGCGTGGTGAATGACATTCCCATCATGCACGAAGTCACCAAAGGCAATGCCCTGATCGTTGATTTCGAAGATGCTGATGTCGTGGCCGATGCGCTGCGGAAACTCGCCGGCGGCGGCACCCAATCCGCGCAACTGCGCGAACAAGGCCTGGCTCGTGCCCGGGAATTCACGTTCGAGAAATTGACCGCCGAGCGGATGACTGCCATTCAACAACTTGTTTTGAGTCGGTCCTCACCTGGCTTTCAGGCCCCGGCCCGACGGCTATGAAAACCCCGGGGGCGGCCGCTCCCGCAAGTAAATTCGTTGCGGAATCGCCGGTTGCGATTACTCTCGACATGGTGAAAATCGGGTTTCTCCAACTTAATTCGACCGTCGGCGATTTCCAGGCCAACCGCCAAAAACTTGTCGCCGGTTACGAAAAAGCCCGCGCGCTCGGCGCGGAATTCGTCATCGCGCCGGAATTGTTTTTGTGCGGCTATCCGCCACGCGATTTGCTTCTGCGCGCTGATTTTGTTGACGCCAATCTTGCTGCACTCGCCGAAACCGCCAAAACCATCGGTCCCCTTCCGCTGTGCGTCGGTTACGTTGACGAAAATTCCGAACGTCCCGGACGCGCACTCCGCAATTCCGCCGCCGTTTTGCAAAACGGGAACATTGTCTGGCGCACGCACAAAAGCCTGCTCCCGACTTACGACGTTTTTGACGAAGACCGCTATTTTGAGCCGGCCAAAACCGTCGCACCGTTTGCATTCAACAACCGGAAGTTCGGCATTACGATTTGCGAGGACATCTGGAACGACGAGGATTTCTGGCCGGAACGGCTTTATCGCCGCGACCCGATCAAAGAACTCATCGGGCAAGGCTCGGAAATCATCCTTAACCTTGCCGCGTCGCCGTGGCACGTCGGCAAGGAAAAAACCCGGCTTGCCATGCTTCAGCGCGTGGCGCGTGACGAGCGTGTGCCGCTGGCCCAGGTCAACCTCGTCGGCGCGAACGACGAATTGATTTTCGACGGTTACAGTGTCGCGCTCAATAACCGCGGAGAACCGGTCGCCTCTGGCAAAGGATTTGCCGAGGACGTTTTCGTTGCCGACATGGATGCCGGTTCGCCGCCGCCGAAAACCGCATGGCCCGCGCGTGAGCAGCAATTGTTTGCCGCGTTGTCGCTCGGCATTCGTGATTACGTTCACAAATGCGGTTTCAAATCAGTGATCGTCGGGTTGTCCGGCGGCATTGACTCCGCGCTCGTGGCTGTGCTCGCGGCGGAGGCGCTCGGCGCGGACAAGGTCCTCGGCGTTTCCATGCCCGCACGTTATTCGAGTGCAGGCAGTTTGAGCGACGCCGAGGCGCTCGCAAAAAATCTCGGCATCCGCTACGAGATTTTGCCGATTGAACCTGCGTTCCAATCGGTTGAAAAACAACTGGCAAAAGTTTTCTCCGGAACCAAGCCAAACGAGACCGAGGAGAACCTCCAGTCGCGGCTGCGCGGCGTGACCTTGATGGCTTTGTCGAACAAATTTGGCGCGCTCGTGCTGACGACCGGCAACAAATCGGAAATGGCCGCCGGCTATTGCACCCTTTACGGCGACATGTGCGGTGCGCTGGCGGTGATCGCGGACGTTTTCAAGACGGACATTTACAAACTGGCTCGCTGGATCAACTCCGCCTCTGCGTCGCGGGTGGATCGTGGAAAAATCATCATCCCCGAAGCTTCGCTTACCAAACCGCCGAGCGCCGAATTGCGGCCAAACCAAAAGGATCAGGATTCGCTGCCACCCTACGAAACGCTGGACCAAATTCTGGACGCCTACGTCGTGCAAAATTTGAGCAAGGAGGAAATCATCCGGCTCGGATTCGACGCGGCGGTGGTCAACGACGTGATCAACAAGGTCACGTTCAGTGAATACAAACGCCGCCAGGCTGCGCCCGGCTTGAAAGTGTCGCCACGTGCGTTCGGCATGGGCCGGCGCATTCCCATCGCGCAGAAATTCCGCGCAAAATAAGCCAGCTTGTCTTCCAAGGCCGGACCGAGTGGGGACTCAAATAAGCTCATGCATCTTAAAGGGCCATTCGACGTTGAAGCAAGGGACAGAGCAATCGATGCCACAGATCGTGGAATGAACTGGTTTGGTTCTGTTCTCCGAAGGATTTTGGCGGAATGTGGTAAAAAATTACCGTTCTCCCAAAATGATCTTAAATAATTACTTTACCCTCACCCGAAACCCGCTTGCGTCGTTGGTTTTGTCACGATTGCCGGGTTCCCTGAAACAAAGGGATCCCGTGCGGTGTCAACTTTTTGGCCATTGGTGGCATCATTCATGCTAAACCGTGAACGGTGTTTATTTGCACCGTGCCGTGGGTTTTCGGCGTTGAACGTGTTTGCACATGTTAACCAAGTTCCTATGCGAAAAAAAATATTGGTGGTGGAGGATGACCCGGATCAGCTTGAAGTGGTACGCTTCACTTTAAAAAATGCAGGTTTTGCCGTTGGCACGGCCACCAATGGTATTGACGCGCTCAAAAAGGCCCAGACGGTGTCACCCGATTTGATTGTAATGGATGTGATGATGCCCGAATTGGACGGGTTCGCCGTTTGCGAAACTTTGCGGGGGAATCCCGCCACAGCCTCCATCCCGATTCTCATGTTGACAGGGTTATGCAGTCATATCAGCCGGCTCGTCGCGTATGAGTCTGGTGCCACCGATTATGTCATAAAACCGTTCGATGCAGACCAACTTGTCTCAAAAGTGGAAAAGTTGCTGGACCAGTCGGCGGCGGCCTCAAAAACGCCGGGCAAACCCAGATCAAGGTCCGTTGCTGCTTCGTCTAAATAAAAGCCCAGCCCGGCATTCTTTGGGCAACAAACATAATGGTCCGAGTTATAGCTCGGAAATCGAGCTCGAACATCCGGATCCAGGATAATTCGCTGTAGCACTTGGCCGGATCAAGGCCGGGTCTTCGGGGGCATCGCGGATGGTCGGTGCCGCCTCCAACGGCGACAGGTTCTTACTTCACCTTGACGCGAAATTCACTTGCCGCGCGGATTTTTTCGAGGTCGCCGCCGTAAAATTCTTTGCGGTATTCGTCGGTTTCGAGCAAATGCTGGGACAGTTCCTTTTTGTCGCGCTTGATGATGAATTTGAGTTCGTCGAGATCGTCCGACCAGCGGAAGCCGTTGAAAAATTCCGCGCCGGCAAACTGTGTTTTATACAGCGCCGTTTGCGAATAACACGTGCCGAGGTAGAAATGCTGGAAGCCGCGTTCGGCGAACAGTTCCACCGCCGAGGTCATCATGAACATGCCGAGGTTGCGCGCGTAGTAATTCAAATCGTAGAACGCGTAGTAGTAATACGCGAGTTCCCGGTCCTCGATATAAAGCGTCGCCACGCCGATTTCCGCGCCGGTCTTTGAGTCGGTGAACACGAGCAGATGCGAAATGATGGGCGAACCGAACAGGGCATCGAGCCGTTCGAATGTCATCACGTCCTTGCCAAATTTGATGTCGGCGTAGGTCTTGAAAAACTCACGGCGTTCCGGCGTGTAATTATATTTGTCGCGCGGCACGAGCTTCACTTGAATGCCCGCGCCCTTGCGCAGGATGCGGCGGTTTTCGGATGATGGCTTGAACTTCGCCAGATTGACGCGAATTTGGCGGCAGAGGTAAAAGCGGTCGAGGTTGCGCGATGACGGCAGGAAGCCGGCATTGAAAATGTCCGATGGCGTTTCGCCCGGCTCCGGCACGGCCCAGATGGCGTAGGGAAACTGGTAATGCTCGTAGTCGGAATTTTGTTCGGAGAAAAGGAGTTTCATTTTGTGGCGGCTGGTTCAGCTTCGATTTTCAGCAGGGCAGCCCTGGTGTTCACGGGTTTTCTTCGCAGGCGCAACTGCCACTTGGTCAGCACGTCGTAGGACACGGAGTTTTTCAAGCGCGCGATGTCGTGCACGGTGATTTCTTCGCTGCCCTGGCGCCCCATGATGACGACTTCGTCCCACCTCTGCGCTTCGGGTATTTCGGTGATGTCCACCGTCAACGCATCCATGGCGATGCCGCCGACGATAGGCGCGCGTTTGCCGTGGATGAGCGCGCAGCCTTCGTTGCGCACGCGCGGAAACGCGTCGCCATAACCGATGGGCAACACGGCAATCCGCCGTTCTGTCTTTGCCGTGTAACGCATTCCGTAGCCGACCACTTCGCCAGGTTTTAATTTTTGAATCGCCGCGATGCGCGCCTTGACCGACATGACCGGCTCGATGCCGGGAATCCGCCGGCACACCTGCGACGGATAAATGCCATACAACAAAAGGCCGACGCGCACCATGTCCAGATGCGCGTGCGGCAGGTCCAGAAAGCCGCCGCTGTTGCAAGTGTGCCGTAGCTTAACGGAAATGCTCCGCTGCTCCAGCGCACGCAGCACTTCGTTGAAGCGGGAGAACTGAAGATTTGCAAACGTCTTGTCGGTCTCGTCCGACTGCGCGAAATGCGTCATCGCGCCTTCGAGCCGCAGTGATTTTTCGGCGGCGATTTGCTCGATGAGCGGCAGAGCTTCGTCCCAGCGCACGCCGTAACGGCTCATGCCGGAATTGACTTTCAGATGCGCCGGCACCTGCTTGTCCTGAGCGGCGGCGATGCGCGCGAGCATGCGGACGATGTGCGGTTCGCTCACGCAAACGGTCAGATTGTGCTCCACGCACCACGGTAATTCGGCTTCCTGCCGCTCGCCCAGCAGCAGCAGCGGCGCGGTGATGCCGGCGTCGCGGAGCGCCACCGCCTCTTCCAACGTGCTGAGGCCAAACCCCCAGGCGCCTTCCTCGAGCGCGATGCGCGCCACGTCGAGCGCGCCATGTCCGTAGGCCTCGTCCTTCACGACCGCCAGCAACTGCACGTGGCGCGGCAGGTCGCGGCGGATGAGTTGAAGATTGCGACGCAGCCGCGCGAGGTCAATTTCAACCCACGCCGGTCGCAGTGGAAAACTTGTTGAATCAAAGTCCATTAAATTATCAAGAACTGTTTAACCACGAATCGTGCCAAATGACACGAAAAATTCGCTCCGAGAAAAGTAATTTGTCAGCGGACTTGCGTCGTTGTGAAATTGATATAGGTTTGCGTCCAGGCAAGGCTTCTCGAAATGACCAGGCCAACGAACCCAACGAGCGACTCGTTCAAACATTTCAGCGCATGGCTGGCCGCGTTGTTTTTGGTCGTGCTGGGGGCCAAATTGTGGGTGGTGCAGCTTTATGGGTCGCCCCTTCCATTATGGGATCAGTGGTATGAAGCGGAACGGTTT
>Ga0181536_10004435_pt1 | contig 14846 bp, 16 predicted proteins | sample PEATcosm2014_Bin_41_FD_121105 | JGI IMG/M metagenome (GOLD analysis project Ga0181536, IMG submission 121105) | Peatland microbial communities from MTU Mesocosm Facility, Houghton, MI, USA - PEATcosm2014_Bin17_60_metaG | ecosystem: Environmental > Terrestrial > Soil > Wetlands > Peat | place... | reverse complement strand
TGCATGGCCTGTTCCTTTCGTAAACTTTGAGCGGTTCACGAAAGACAGCCTCACAAACGACTCCCGGAGCTGTCAAACTTCGGGAGTCCCCCGGCACAGCCGGGGGATTTCCCAGGGATTAAAAACCCAATGATGACAGTGGCAATTTCAATGGTCACAAAGTCCCTTGGTTGTGGCACGTAGGTCTTGAAGTATTCCCGGCCGGTCAAACGTTCCGGCGGGCGAACCGGGACCGCTCCTTCGACCCGTTCATCGGCGGACAGTTCCGGAAGGTCGCCTAGGTCGCGAAGTTGTTCGGTCAGCGTGCCCAACTGCCGGCTGATTTCCGTCGCTTGGGTTTCCATTGCGAGTGCGGCCCGCCCGTAGCCAGCAAGCCCCGGATTCAGGTTTGTCGTCGCCGACACCAATGCCGTCCAATAGGCTTCGCGCAAGGTTAGGGTCTTCGGGTCGGTGATTTTTGCCGCGGCGGCTTCGAACCGCGCACGGTCCCCGAAATAAACCTGATTGGTGAACAGGGAACCGAACTTGTCGGTTCGGAGTTTCAATAATGCTGCGGGTTTGTTGTTGACGCTCCAGTCCCCGGCAAGCCGGTCCACGTCCAGGTCATAAGCCGACTGGAGGGCAAGAAAGTATTCCAAGCTATGGTCAGCTTGGAGCACCAACGGCGAGACACGCCTCCAATAATTGTTCCAAGCCGCGCCAACATCAGGGTCGAGCCGGGCCAGGCTGGCGCTCGACGACCAGTCGTGTGCCAGCGCGGTATTCGTCAAGATGAGAAACTTCGCAGGCAGGCTGGCCAATTGGAACTCCAATGTGCTGCGTTCCATCTTCATTTCCGGCAGTTTGGTTTTGTCCGCAAATGTGCGGTGGATGATGACCGTCGTGTGCGCCAGGTCCCGGCGCTTGAGGGTGCCCCGGTAAAAAGCGCCACTGACCAGGACCGCGACTACGATGAACGCAAAGATGATGAACGGCCACGACCGTGGAGGAAACACCCGTTGGAGCCAGTGCATATTTCCCCAATAAACTATTTCCCCTCAACCGACACTGTCAAAATCAAAACTCATATTTTATGTGCGCGGACCGGAATTTACTGATGCCTGGACCAGCCTCCGCCGGCTGCAACGTTTGATTGAAAACGGCGGCAGCTTCCCGCAAGCTGGCGGCGTGAAACCGGGAAGATTCATCGCACTGCTGCTGGCCGCGACGTTGTGGGCGGGTTGCCAAAAACCCGCCGCCGTGGCGCCGGCGCCGTCCATTGACGATCTGCTGCCCAAACAAGCCCAACCGAAGTTGCAGACAATGAAAATTTATCTCGGTGCGGAAACGCTGGATGCCGAACTGGCACTCACCCCTCGCGAGCAGCAGACCGGCATGATGTTCCGCACCAACGTCACCGATGAAAGTGCAATGTTGTTTATTCTTCCGCAGGCGATGCGCGCACCGAATGGGTTTTGGATGACGAATTGTCCTGTGTCGCTATCCGCCGCCTACATCGGCCCAGATGGCGTCATCGAGGAGATTCATCATCTGGAAAAGAACGACAACGCGCCTGTCGTCGCCACCAACGACAACATCCTCTACGTACTGGAAGTGAATGACGGCTGGTTCGCGCGGCACAACATCAACCCCGGCACCGTCATCCGCACCGAGAAAGGCTCGTTGGCGGAAATGTTCATCCAGAAATAGCCGGTTAGACCAGGCTCACCGTTTTGCCGGTGCGGACGGATTCGTAGATGGCCATCATGATTTTAATGTCGCGCAGACCTTCCTCGCCGGGCACTTTGGTTGGCTGGTTGTTCATGATGCATTGCGCAAAGTTGTCCATCTCGGCGGCAAACTGGTAATATTGCCCCACCGCGTCCACCTCGGGATACCGGATTTCCTTGCCGTCACTGCGCTGGCCGTGGTGGCCGCTGTAGTTAAAGGCCGGATACAATTCGAACCAGCCCTTGTCCGCCTTGGCCGTGTAGCGGCCGAAGACCCCGGAATTGTAACTCGCGCTGCAATAGGCGATCACGCCGCTGGGGAACTTCGCCTGCCAGACGATGGATTCATCCACCTCCTTGAATTTCACCGGGTCGGTCTTGGTTTCCACCCCGGAAACCAAAATCGGTTCCTCGCCGGTGATATACCGGGTGGCTTGCAACGCATAAATGCCCACGTCCATGAGACAGCCGCCCCCGGACAAGGCCTTGTGAAACCGCCATGCGCTGGGGGGCTGGTCGAGGTGGATGTCGAAACAGGCCTCCATGATCCGGAGTTCACCGAAAGTCTTTTCCCGCGCGAGCCGGATGCACTCGATGTTGTACGGGTCAAACCGGTTACGATAGCCAATGGCCAGCTGGCGGCCGGCCTTTTTGCACGCGTCAATCATTTGCTGGCATTTTTCCGGCGACACTTCCATCGGCTTTTCGCAGAGCACGTGTTTGCCGGCGTTGGCCGCCTTGATGGTGTGCTCGGCGTGGAGCGCGTTGGGCGTGACGACGTAGACAAAGTCGATGTCCGGGTTGTCGGCCATTTTCTCCATCGTGTCGTAGTTGTAGATGTTCCGGTCGGGAATGTTGTATTGCGCCTTCCACTTTTCGGCCTTGGCGGGCGTGCCGGTGACGATGCCGGCGAGTCGGCATTTTTTGGCATATTGGAAGGCAGGTGCGATCTGGTTGGTGCTGAGGCCACCGAGTCCGATTAGGGCCACGCCGGGCTTTTTGTCCGGCTCAGTGGCGAAGGCTCGCGGAGTTAACGCACTGACAAACGGCACGGCGGCAGCGGTGATGGCGGTGGTTTTGATGAAATCACGGCGGGTCTGGCATTTTGCGTTCATGATTTCCAAGCTTATTGGCGGCAGTGTTGCCAGCGCAATCCCGGAATCGTAGGAACCAAGTGAGATTAATCAGTTGATTCCGTTCTTCTTTGTGTCTTTGTGTCTTTGCTGTTAATTTCCAGCCATGAATCGGGTCAAATCAGACCAGCTTTTTGCCGAGGCGTTGAAATACATTCCCGGTGGTGTTAATTCGCCCGTGCGCGCGTTCCGCGCCGTCGGCGGCCAGCCGTTTTTCGTGGACCGGGCCAAAGGCGCGCACGTTTGGGACGTGGACGGCAACAAGCTGATTGATTACGTCTGCACCTGGGGTCCGGCGATCCTCGGCCATGCGCATCCCAAAATCATTGCCGCCGTCAAGGCCGCCGCCGACCACGGCACGAGTTTCGGCATCCCGAATCCATTTGAAGTCACGATGGCGAAACTCATCTGCGAATTGGTGCCCAGCGTGCAAAAGGTGCGCATGTGCAATTCGGGAACGGAAGCCTGCATGAGTGCGATTCGGCTGGCGCGCGGATTTACGAAGCGCGACAAAATCATCAAGTTCGACGGGTGCTATCATGGTCACGCAGATTCATTGCTGGTCAAGGCCGGTTCCGGCGCGCTCACGTTCGGTCATCCCGACAGTGCCGGGGTGCCCGCCGCGTTCACCCAGCATACCATCGTGCTGCCCTTCAACAATGCGGACGCCGTCAAGGCCGCGTTCGCCGCAAACAAAAACAAAATCGCCGGCATCATCGTCGAGCCAGTGCCGGGCAATGCCGGATTGTATCTGCCGAAGCCGGGCTACCTGGAATTTTTAAGCGAAGTCACGGGGGCGAACGGTGCGTTGCTGATTTTCGACGAGGTGATGACCGGTTTCCGGCTCGCGCCCGGTGGCGCGCAGGAGCGGTTCGGCATCAAGCCCGATTTGACCACGCTCGGCAAAATCATCGGAGGCGGGCTGCCCGTTGGCGCGTTCGGCGGACGGGCGGACATCCTGGATTGCCTCGCGCCGCTCGGCCCGGTTTACCAGGCGGGCACGTTGAGTGGCAATCCACTGGCGATGGCGGCGGGTATTGCGGCGTTGGAGGAGTTAAGTAGCAGCCGACGTGAGGAGGCTCATTCTAAAAAAATCAAAAAACAGGATGCGAAACCAAAAATTGATCAGAGCGGATTGACATCCGCTGCTACGAGGAAAACGAAGGTTTACGCGCGGCTTGAACAACTCGGAGCACAGCTCGAAGCGGGGATGAAAGACGCCGCGAAGTCGGCGAAGGTTCCTGTGACGTTCAATCGTTGCGGCTCGATGTTCTGTGCCTATTTCACGGGCGGGCCGGTCTGGAGCCTCGCCGACGCGATGAAGAGTGACCGCGAGCGGTTCAAAAAGTATTTCCACGGGATGCTGGCCGAGGGCATTTACCTCGCCCCATCGCAATTCGAGGCGGGTTTTATTTCCACGGCGCACAGTAAAACGGATGTTGAAAAGACGGTCAGCGCGGCGACGAAAGTGTTGCGCGGATTGTAACCTCTTGTTAGGATGCACGTCTGACAGGTAGTGAACCGCGTCATCATGGTGCGGCGAAATTGAAAAACAAATCACGACAAAGAATTATGAAAGCAAATAAAACAATGTTAATCGCGGCATTGGCCGTGGGCAGTTTGCTCGTGTGGGGTCCGGCCTTGCGCGCGGCTGACACCAACACACCGCCTTCCACTCCGCCCGCAGGCGCTCCACCGGCCAGCCGGCCACCTGGCGGCGGTTTTGAGCGCATGGCGGAACAACTCAACCTGACCGCCGACCAGAAACCGAAAGTGCAATCGATCATGGACACGCAAAGGCAGAAAATGCTCGATTTGCGCAACGACACCAGCCTGTCGCAGGAAGACCGGCAAGCCAAACGCAAGATTGTCGCGGAAGAAATGGCCCAGCAGATGAAGGCCGTCCTTACGCCGGAGCAATTTGATAAGTGGCAAAAAACATCTCCCATGGGACCACGCAGACTCCGTCCCAGCGGCCCGCCTCCGGGCAACGAAAAAGCCGGGAGCACGAATGCACCCGTTGCTCCGCCGAAACCATAATCTGTGGGGTGACATGGTTGCCTGGTTGATATCGGGACGGCTTCGCGCCGTCCCTTTTTGTTTTTGTGTGCAAAGGCAGTGAGTTTTTTGCAGCGGCGGTCTGTGACCGCCGGGCAAACGGTGACGCTCACAATGTGCCGCCGCAATTTGCAGATTCCATTTGAGCAAAGGCGCGCGGTTGCGTATTGTGGGTTTGCCCTGCGCGAGTAGCTCAATTGGATAGAGCGTCGGCCTCCGGAGCCGAAGGTTGTGGGTTCGACCCCCGCCTCGCGTACCAGCCTTCTTTCCGCGAAAAATCTGAACAAGTTGGGGTAATCCGCTTTTTCAATCGGCTTGGTCACGTCGTCGGAAATTGGATTGAATCACCATCAAAACCAGAACAGAAACCAGAACAACGGCGAGGAACTGAAGGAAATAGGGGAAAGACGGTCTGGATTGGGGTTTTCTGGGGTTGTGGGTTCCAATACGGAGTTGGCGGGGAAAAACGTGTCCTGACCCATTGCCAGCCGATTCCCAGACGGTTCGGCGGTCAACATCGTCAATCAGTTCAATCGGCTCGATACACAATTTCGCCAACCGTGGATTGGGCGGGAAAACTGACATTTGCGATTTGAGGACGGCGGTGGCGTGACAGAATACAAATGCGATTTTTGCTTTCTCCCTGACATGCAAAGGAACAGCATCTCCCAAATGAATTCAGTGAAATAAGCGTTCCTCGCACTTGCCTTGTTATGCGCCACTTTGAGCTATCGCTGTTCGACCCGCCCGAGATGATTCGGTCAGGCGCTGCGCTCACGCGGGAGAATATGCTGCGCTCCCGTCCTTTCACGGCCATTTTTACCGACGATACGCTCAAAGAGATTTGCAGACTTTACGGGTATTTGATGCTCCTCGGCCAGAATCTGGAAGTCGAGTTACGAGTATGTCTCGGTTACGTAAGCTTGGCCCTTCTTCGGAGAGGAGCTTTAGCCCGCTTTTCCGGCGACCCCGACACAGCACGGTTCAAAGACCTGATTCGGATGTTCGAGGCACAACTTGATACCCGCCATTCGGGTAGCCAGCATATTGTGCGTGAGCTTCACAGAGCGCGTGAGTTGCGCAACAGACTCGCGCACGGATTCTTGGAGGTTGGGGAATCGCAGTATTACCTGACTCCCGGCGGACGAGACAACGTGTTACAACGCCTCAGACGCGCTGAGTCCGTTTTCTTCCCACTCGTCATGGTAGTCAATATGGTTGGGAGAGCTTATGCCGCAGACCTTGGCCTGACCGACGAGTATATTAAAAGGCTTGCCGAGCGTTGGAAAGCAGAGCAGCGCCAGATTGAGGCGGAGTTGCGCGATATGTTTCGAGAAGATGAGAATGGCGACCGGAACGTCTAACACCGCAGCATTGTGTGTTTTTGTGGGGGTAACTCGATTTGACCCGCACAAAATCCATCAACCAAGTCCCGCCCCCGCTTAATACACGAGGATGAGGACAGTAGCTCGTTGCGCCGACTTTACCACATCCTCAAACTTCCGGTCTGACGTAATTGGTTCTTTTAGCTTGGCTGAAACCGCCGGGACAGATTCGAGGAAACTCAAAAGAAAGCTGCTCTTCACCGCATAATTCACATTCTCCGGCAATGCACCCGTGGCCGCTAGTGCCGCCGCCGCATTCAGCTTAGCTGATACCACGCCCACCACATTTCCACGCTCATCCACCAGTGCGCCGCCCGAATTACCCGGCTGCACCGGCACGCTGATTTGAAAATAGCGTGGGTCATCCTGAATGCCAGACAACGATGCAATTTCCCCCTTGGCCAGCTTGGGTGAAAACCCCTGCAAACCGATGTCTGGAAAACCCACCGTGGCCACCGTGCTGCCCAATTGCGCTGACCGGCTTGTTGAAATGGGCAATGGTGAAGATTTCCCTTCTGCCTTCAACAAAGTCAAATCATTAGCTGCGTCCACGCTCACCACTTTGGCGTCAATCAAGCCTGCGCTCGTGAGCAAACGAATTTTCGTGGCGTCCTTGACGACATGATAGTTTGAAATCAAATAACCGTCGTCCGTGATAAAAAAACCTGTCCCGCTGAACTTTGGATTTTCGGGTGAAGCGGAATTATCAGAGCTTGAACCTTGCTTTTCTATTCGTGGAACAAAAGTAGCAGCGCGGCGTTGGCCTTCGGCAATTTCCACGCGCGACAAAAAGGAAGCTGCGACATCACGGAGGCTTGCAGCTTGTTTATTGCCCTGTACGGCAGCAAGGTTAAGCCAGATGTAAGCCTCAAGATAGTTTTTCGTGACTCCTTGCCCTTTAACATATGAAAGCCCAAGGTTGTATTGCGCCACGTCATCTCCCTGATACGCAGCTTTGTGATACCACTTCACCGCTTCGGCATAATCTTGCGTCACTCCTCGGCCAAAGAAATAACAAATTCCAAGGTTGCATTGTGCATTGGCTAACCCTTGTTCTGCTGCCATGCGATACCACTTCACTGCTTCTACCTCGTCTTTCGCCACGCCAAGGCCGTCAGCATAGCAGACACCCAGATTGTATTGAGCATAGGCGAAATTTTGGTCAGCGGCTTTGCGAAACCACTTTACGGCTTCAGCCGTGTCTTGAGTTACACCAAGCATTCCACTAGAGTAAAACTCTGCAAGCGCACATTGAGATTTTGCGTTTCCATGCTCCGCCTCGGCTTTAATGGTCTCGAAAATCTTGCGGTCAGCTTCGGTTTGTTGGGCGTGCAACTGGATGCTAGCGCCCAAAATGAGCAAAAGAAAACCTGTCACGCACCATTTCATTTTCATCCCTTGAATTCAACCGCCTTTTGCCCTATTCGTCCATCCCCAAATGCCGTTGACCGACAACTCGCAAAGAAGTGTAATCGTAGTATGGACCAGCGATTCAAGAAGCTTTTCCAAGGGAGTGACGAGTGTCTGTTTCTGTGCGGAGGGTGCCATGTCTTCGCGGAAGCATTGCACGAGCGGTTTCAGTACCCCTTGGTCTGTGTGAGGGAGTGTTCTTCCAACTGCGTGCCCCACGCGTACTGCCGGTATGGGGAATATTTGGTGGATGTAATGGGATTCACTCGTGAAACGCAAATTTTGGACGTGCGGAAATGGAATGTGCCTCCGTTCTTCACTATCCCCGTCACGCTCTCGGAGATGAAAAGCTACTACGTTCAGACTATTCCATGTTCGGGTCTCTACGGGGATAAATCGTTCCTGTGCCGAGCGCGCCGGCGGGCCGAAAAAAGAATAAAGGATTACATCATGTTTTACGATGGAACATGCAAGTGGTCAATCGAATCGCATCCTTTGCTGAAGGAGACTTCAGAGGCGGACATTGAAAGTATTCTCTCTTTCCAGCCAGCAAAATTCCACCAGCCATAAAACCCGGTGGAGTTGTTTTCATGCGTTGGCTTGGTCTTTTCCAAGCTGAAACAATCGCAAATCTCCGTCGCCCACAATGCGGCCCTCACTCCCGCCTCAAATTCTCTGCATCCTTCACCAGACGCCAAAGCGGAACCGAAAGACCTTTTGCAATGCTGTCTGCCACGGTGAGGCTTGGGGTGCGCTCGCCTCGTTCAACGAGGGAAATCATTTTTGAGGACAAATTGGCTTTTTCGGCCAACTTCTCCTGAGACATTCGGATTTGCTTCCGGTGTCGCCGCACCACTTCTGCAAAACAAGGGGCCAAATCTTTCGTTGCCATCCCGTCATCCTGCCAATTTCGGGAACAATCGTTCTAGGAACAGTTGTTCCAATTTATGCTTGACGGGAAACGGGGAAAGGAGTCGGCTCCCAGAAAACTGACGGAGAACCGGCAAATCACAAAACAATGGATGACAAAGATAAAAAACTGAGTGTGGGGGAAACGGTGGCCCTTTTGGTGGTCGCGGCACTTTTGACGGCCATATTGTATAAGCTTAAAACCGTGGTTTGGAATTGGGCGACGGCGAACCGAAAACGGGCTTGGGTATGCGTGCCCATTTTGTTGTGGCCGCTGGTTTTCGTGCCGCTCCTAATTGCCGTCATCATATTTCTGCCCAGCGGCTGGGCGACCCCTTCAGACTTTACTCCGCCAACCGATGAACAGCAATTTGTCCAACGTCTTATTACGCTCGCCGTTGCGATTCTTGCTCTGGTTATTTCATTGCTAATCACCCGCAGGGTGGTGCGGAGAATTCACGGAGAGACGATTCCCCTGTCACAGAAAAATCTATCTTTTTCAGACCAAGTGAAGTCGGTTTTGTTAAGGCATCAAGAAAAGTATCAAGGCAAGCTTTTGACCAAAGCAGAATTACGACAAGAATTTGCATCGCCACCGTTTTACCAAAACCCAAAAAAATGGAGGAAAGATAATTTTGCCGGTGGACGCGAATATCGGGATGACGAAGTTTGGAACGAGGATGAGAATGACCCTGTAATTTACAAGGGTCCTGATTTAAGTGATTCTGGATTTGACATATTAAGTCAAAAAATAAAACCCCAAGAAACAGTTAAATATCAGCTTATACTTGTGAGTGATTTAAGAAATTTTATGTATCGTTGGAACTATGCGTTGGCCAAAAAACTTGGATTGGTAGAATCTGGAAAGCAATCGAAACCTGACCCGGATGATTGGGCAATTTAAGGTTTTCAGTGTGGTAGCGGCTTCTGCGGGTCGTTTGATGGTGTGCTTTGATTTGATGGCCGACGACGGGCAATCGGTAAAATGTTAAACGTTTTGGATTTTGAGAATATTACGGACGGTTGCCGGATACCAATTTTTTCCGTTGCGGGTTGGAATTCCACGGCGATTCAGACATTCACAGATGCCACGGAGCGTTGAAACCCCAGCGGATTTGATTTCTTCAATAATTGGGAACACCTTAGCGGCGAATTCCAACTTGGCGGATTTATTTGCTGAAATCATCGCGGCCACGGCCTTCTGCGGATTCGGGGTGCCTAATTTTTTGTATTTTTTTACGGCGGCCAGCCCCAGCCTTGTCCGTTCTGAAATCAATTCCCGTTCCCGTTGCGCAACCAGCGCCAAAATTCCAACGGTGAATCGGTCTGCGTTCGGGCAATCGCAGCAGACAAAATCCACTCCGCTGTTTTGGAGGCGTAAAAGGAATTCAGCGTTACGGGCGAGCCTGTCCAATTTGGCAATGACCAAAGTGGCCTTGTTGCGTTTGCAGTAATCCAATGCCGCCGCCAACTGTGGCCTGTCAGAATCGGAAAACTTGCCGCTCTCAACTTCGGAAAACTCCTTTTCCAAAACCCCGCTTTGGCCCGAAACGAACCTGCGAACGATTTCCCGTTGAGCCGTCATTCCGTTGCCGTCAATTCCTTGTATTTTTGTGCTGACCCGAAAATAACCGATGTATTTTTTAATCATGGACAACTGGTAATCGCCCTCAACCGCGCCCGGCAACGAGAAATGTAAAAAAATTAAACGGAGGTAAAGAAGTCGCTCCAAGCCTCGAAAAAACAAAATTCCCGCTGATGTTGGTATGATTCTTTCTCCTGTGTGCTGCTGATTTTTAGCCAGCCGCACTTCCTTTTAATAATAGAAACCGCACAGGACGGCCGCACGGCGTTCGCCAGACGGTCAGGATGGTGGATTTGGACGCGAGAACGGTGGATTTACCTCCAAACAGACCGACCTGCCAAAACGCAAACGGGCGCAATTGAATACGTGCGCATTTTCCCAAGGAATTCCTGACCACCCGTCAAACGCAGGGATGCTTGGGGGCAGGTGTCATTTTTAGCCCCATGACCAGAAGGCCAGTTCCCCCATGTCGGGTGGAGGAGGGGCTGGCTGGGTAATGGTCAAACTTGCTCGTCTCTGCTCCGCCGGATGACCTCGCGCGCTCTATCTTTCAATTCCGCATGGTGCCGGTCTTTGGCTTCCTCACGTCTTTTTAACACCTGAAAATCACGTTCGGCCTTTTCAGCTTTCAGTTGTTCCCTTTCTTCGTCTGAGGGAAATCCGAGCCACGCTTTGCAGCCTGATTTACGAAGTGTGTCCACAATCAATTGAGCCAACGGGTCAACGGAGCCGCTTGGGTTTTGATTCTTTTTCATTTTGTGCCTTTTGGGTTGAAACTGGCGGGCTGTCCGCCAACGAATATAAATATCCGCCCGCTGAAAAAATTATCCGCATTTCAATTGATTTGTGATATGTAAGCTTGAAAGGCACCGACGGCATGAAAACACAGCAAAACAATTTCAGGGGGAATGTCACCGCGAATCCGCTGTCTGTGCCAACAACCAGTCTAAAGTGATTCAGGACAGACCCCCGAATTTTTGAGAGGCACAGACAGATTATGAAAAATCAATCCAGCGAAGGGCGGCGGTTCATTATGCTGCCGTCTTCATTATTGCCGGTCTTAAGCGATACGGCCCTCCGAATCATCCTCTATGCGATTTATCGGGAACGGTTGGTTGAATTGGGCTACCTGAAAGATTGGTGTTTGTATCTTACCGACGTTCACAACCGCTTTGGAAAGCTCAAGGGCTATTCCCTGAACACGATTCGCAAAGGCATCAAGGAATTGGTGGCACTGAATCTCATAAATCTCAAGGACGGCGAGCATTACGACCTGAACATTGACGAATTAAAAAAATGGTTCCAAAAGGACAGCAGTTTAGGACTGCCAAATTCTGGTAGGGAGGGGCTACCAAAATCTGGTAGGGCTGGACTGCCAAAATCTGGTAGCCAAGAGAAGAGTATTAAAAAGAAAAGTAATAAGAGAGAAGAGAGGGAAATTTCCCCAATTCCAAAAGCACCGGCTCAACCTCCTGTAAATCGCAAAATGAGTGCTGAGGAATTCGAAAAAATCTTTCCCAAGCCTGAAGGCTACGTTCCCCCTCGCAAGAAAACACGGGCTGAAGAATTTGAGGAAACGTTTAGAGACGTATTCCCAGCAGCGGCCCCTGAAGCACCTGAAAAGAAATCCACGGTTTCAGGGACTGCCGCAGAGCCTTTGGAAAAAGTGTCCCTTGCCATTTCAGGCCAAACAGCCAGAGAGACGACCCCGGCAACGGACACAGACAGACGCCCAAGCGATTCAGTTGCCCCCAAGGAGGGGCAGCAAAATCCTCAGCCGTCTGTGACCGTCCCGAAAACCAAGGAAACACCCGCCCAAAGGAGGAGAAAGGAAATCATCGGACAGCTTTATACGTTGTGGTTGGTCCACGGAAAGCGAGGTCCGTTCCCACCACCCGATTTGGAAGAGCAAGTCGCCAAATACATGTGACGGATTTGACCGCATAAAAAAACTCCAGCGAGGTGCCGGAGTTTTGTGATTCGAGCAAGTGTTACGCCGCCTTGAGACTGTATTTGCCGTCGGCCAACGTGAATACCGCCTTCGGGCCGGACGAACGCTTTTTCAACACGTTCTTGATTTTCCAAGGCGTGAACACGTTCGCTAATTCCTTGATGATTTCCTCTGCGGCCATCGGTTTGCCGTGCGCCGAAATGAGTTCACGGATTCTGTCATCGGCCCGTGGCTTCAATGGAGCGGGTTTCCATGCGGCGTCAAGACTGCGGATTTCGGTTTCCAAGGCAGATAGTTCACCCCTCATTTCCGCGTATCGGTTTTTGAGCGGTTCAGCCAGATTAACTCGCTGCTGTTGAAGTTCCTCAATTTGGCTGTTGATTCGGGCGAGCGCCGCCGTTGCGTTGTTTCCGTTTTTTGATTTCGTGTCAGTTTTCATATTTTTGAGTTTTGTTGTTTTGTGCCGATTTGTTCGGCATCTGTGACTGGAGTACGGGTTGTGCGGAAAATTGGCAACGAGTGGGCGCAAAAAAGTTTGGGGGCTAAAACGTGAGTTTTCTTGCCATTTTCTGCATGTGCTCACGGTTCAAGTGGCCGTAGGTTTTGCCAATCAAAACCCCGCCGTCCTTGTGGCCAACCCACTTGGCAATCGTCATGTAATCAATCCCCGCCATTACGCAGGTTGAAATGAAATAATGTCGGGTCAGGTGAATCGTGAAATCCGGCATCCCCACGACACGGCGAACGCCTTCAACCATCTTCTGGAACGACTGGACTGCAATACGTGTCCGGTGTGGCCTGCCCAATCGGTATGAGGGAAACAAGTAGTTCACGCCTTGATACGCCTTCGCCTTCATGCACAGCAGGTGATTTTCCAGATTGGCACTGAAATCAACCCGACGGCTCTCAAAGTTCTTGGTGGTGTCGCCTTGAAAGGCGAGCTGCTTGTTTTCCCAGTCAACATTCTCCCATTTCAGATTCGCCACTTCCGACTTGCGCGCACCCGAATACATGCACAGCAGCAGAAAATCTGCGAACTGTTCTCCGGTTATGGGATGGCTTCGCAGGGCTTCGGTTGCGATTTTCAGAATGTCCTCGGTGGAAAACAATTTCCGCTCCACGGATTTGACCTTCAACGGCGTGATGCCTTCCATCGGCAATTTGGAAATGTATTTTTCCGTCTTCGCCAGTTTCAACAGCGCACGCAGAGCCTTCACATGATGATTGGCCGTGCTCGGTGACAGTCCCCGTCCAAGCAACTGCCCGCGATACGCCAGAATTTGGCGGGGAGTGATTTTGCCCATTTTGATGTCGGCCCCAAGAAACCGCTCCCAATGTTTCAAGCAATTGTTTTCGCGGATGATTGATACAGGAGTTTTGCCACACACCTTGGCGTAATGCTCCCTGAACGTCTTGAAATCCGGCCCTGATTTCGTGCTCGTGATTTCTCCATCCTTGATGCTTTTCAACAGGTCATACATGGCCTTGATGGCATCGTTCCGGTCTGTTGCTTCCTTCAACCGGATTTTATTCAGCTTTTTGAGACCCGTTTCAGGGTCAACAATCATCGCCTGAACATAGAACGAGCCGTTCCGTTCCCACAAACCGCGAATCCTCCGGCGTGAACGGTCAAAAACCTTTTGGAATGAATTCACCCTCCAACCAGAACAGGAACCAGAACGAATGGCGAATCTCAGGATTTACAACGGGGATGCTATTGGCCAGAATACGCTTAGTGCGGATTGGTTGAGGCGTCGTCTGGCCTCCGGAGCCGAAGGTTGTGGGTTCGACCCCCGCCTCGCGTACCAGCCTTCGCAGCGAAGCAAGAGCGCAGACTGGCAGATCAGCTACGGCTCGGCAAGCCTGTTAAACTGCCGCACCGGTTCACCCTGACGGTTCACGGACTGAAATTGCAACAGATTTTTATGCGATTTCGTGTTTGACGGCAGTGCGCGGAAGGACGAAAACAAGCTTAGCGATGAAACTGAAAGACTTGGTTCTATGGTTGTGTGTGGTGGCGCTTTTGGCCACCGAGGTTTTTCTCTTTCTGGCCAAGAGCCAAAAGGATGCGGCGATCGTCCAGTTGCATGAGTCGCAACAGAAGGTCGCGCAGTTGCAGTCGGATCTGGATAAGCTCAAAAATTCGAGTGTCGCCACGTTGAGCACGGAGAACGCCCGGCTGCGTGCCGAAAACCAGGGTTTAACCCAGAAATTTTCCCAGTTGCAAAATGAAAATAACCGGTTGCACGGGGTGAGTCAGCAACTAACGCAGCAATTACAGACCTCGCGCGATGCCGTGCAACAGCAGCAGGAGCAGTTGCAGCAAATGCAGACCGAAAATCAGCAAGCCAACACCGCGCCTGAACCATCAACGGAACAATCGTTGTCGCCAGCTGCCCAACTCAACACGTGCATCAATAATCTCCGGCAAATTGACGCGGCCAAACAGCAATGGGCTTTGGAAAATGACAAAACTGCCGATGCCATTCCGACCGCCCAGGATCTGTTGCCGTATTTGCCGGGTGGAATTTTTCCGGTGTGTCCTGCCGGCGGCACCTATACGATCAATGCTGTCGGTGTGCCGCCGACTTGTTCAGTCCCCGGCCACGTCTTGCCGCAGTAATCCGCCTTTTTTCAATTTTCATTCTTGGCTTTTGCCGTCATTCACCTAGACTTTCCGTTCCATGATTGACACGGACATTGAAT
>Ga0181536_10004429_pt1 | contig 14865 bp, 13 predicted proteins | sample PEATcosm2014_Bin_41_FD_121105 | JGI IMG/M metagenome (GOLD analysis project Ga0181536, IMG submission 121105) | Peatland microbial communities from MTU Mesocosm Facility, Houghton, MI, USA - PEATcosm2014_Bin17_60_metaG | ecosystem: Environmental > Terrestrial > Soil > Wetlands > Peat | place... | reverse complement strand
TTTTGGGTTCGCCGGAGGGCGATCTGGCGCTGGCCGAGGCGGTCGTCTATCTCTCGCTCGCGCCCAAATCCAACTCGGTTTACACGGCTTATGGCGCGGTGCAGCGCGAGATAGAAGATACCCGCCAGGAGCCGGTGCCGCTGCATCTGCGCAATGCGCCCACCAAGCTGATGAAGGAACTCGACTATGGCAAGGGCTACCGCTACGCCCACAACGAAGAAGGCCGCGTCGCCGACATGGATTGCCTGCCCGACTCGCTCAAGGGCCGCAGCTACTACCACCCCACCCAAGAGGGCCGCGAAAAACTATTAGCCCAGCGCATGGAAGAAATTCGCAAAATCCGCGCCGCCAAACGCGGTATATCTTCCTGAGCGACTTGGAGATTTCGCATTGCTTGAGAATCGATGCGTCTGCGCATATCGCTCGCTATGACGTTTATTGCAGCCAGCCCAAATCTCTCTGAGCAATTTACTTATGGACGGCTCTGCATTGAAGACTTTATTGAGTTGCTGTGCTTGGCTGCAAAAAAGGTCCCGTCTGGGTAAAAGTCCAAGCCCCGTGGCTTGAATGGCAGCAAGGAAGGAAACTGAAAATCCTGAATCCGATTGACGAAACCATCCGATAAAGGATGGCGAGCGAGTCGCCGGGCCGTAACGCAAGCGAACCTATATAACCTCTAAAGTACCGATGCCAGATTGCCATCATACATATAGTAATTATGCCGGGCAATCGCTTGCGCGGCGCTGATGAGATCGCTTCAATGCTCTATGTTCGATGACCGACCGGTACTGAAACTCGAAGGCCGAGCCCTCGCTTTTCGGGCGAAGGCAAGGCGGCGCAATTTCACCCTCGCTTAGTAACCTCTACCTGAATGAGGTAGACCGGATGATGGAAAACCGCGCACAGGGGCAAGTCAACCAGCGTCCAGCACGCAATCCCTGCCCACTGTGCGCAAGCCGCTCTATAATCGCCCCATGCCATTTCTGGCCGATCCCCGGCGCCGTTCTGTCGCCCTGCTGGCGGGCGGGGTGTTTTTGTTTTTCGCATTGTTTGGCGCGTTGCAGGCGTTCAACACCTCGGGCGTGGGCTTTCTCAATCCCGATACCGCCGGCGAGACGCTGATCGTCACCGGGGTGATCGTGCTGCTGTTCCTGCTGCTGATTGGTGTCTCGATGCTGCTGCTGAGGACCGTTCTGAAGCTATATGCGGGGCAGAGCAGCAGCGCGCTGGGTTCGCGGCTGCGCACACGGATGGTGCTGGGCGCGGTGCTGATCGCGCTTGCTCCAGCGGTCTTCATGTTCCTATTCAGCTTCGGGCTGATGAACCGCTCCATCGATAGGTGGTTTTCGCCAAACACCTCGGAACTGCATGAGGACTCAACGCGGGTGGTGCTGGAGCTGGCGCAATACGTGACTACCAATGCGCGGGTGGAGGCGGAGTCGATTGCCGCCTCGGGCGCTCCAGACCGCGACTTGCCACAGCTTCAGGATGAACTGAGGTCGCACCGCATTACGCTGGCCGGCGGCTTTGCCGTGGTCTACGGCAAGGACAGGCGAACGTTGGCCAGCTTTCAGGCGCCGCCTGAGTCGAGTCCGGCGAGCCTGCTTCCCTGGCTGGACGAAGGCGAGCCGGGAGCGTCCGTTTCCCTACGCGGGCTGCTGTGGGAGAATCTGCTTTCCGCGGCGCAACGCAACGACGAGGCGATCTTCAAAGTTGCGGGCGAGGAGTACGCGCTGGGCATGGCGGCGACTGCGTCGGGCAAGATGGTGGTGGTGGCGCTGCCCATGCCGCACGGCCTCAGCCAGACCGCAATGCGCATCCGCTCCGGCTCAGCCGCGTACTGGGAACTGTTTCGCACCCGCAACCGGCTGCGCACCATCTTCTTTCTATCGCTGCTGTCGATTACCGTGCTGGTTTTCTTTTCCAGCGTATGGCTGGCCCTGTTTCTGTCCAAACAGATTACGCAGCCGGTGGAGGCGTTGGCCGTTGCAATGGATGAGATCGCGACCGGCAAGTACGATCATCGCGTGGCGCTGGTGGGCGGCGGGGAGATGGCCGAGCTGGTGCGCGCCTTCAACCAGATGGCGGCCGATCTGGATGCCAGCAGGCAGTTGGCGGAGAGTTCGTCGGCGCAACTGACCGCGGCCAATCTTGCGATTGAGGAGCGTCGCCGGGAGCTGGAGACGATCGTCGAGACGATTCCTTCGGGGGTGGTGACGCTGGACGGCGGCGGCCAGATTTTGCAGTCCAATCGTGCCTTTGCCGCGCTGATGGGGCTGCGCGAGGACACCGGCCTGGTTGGTGAGAAGATCGAGTCTCTGTTTCCCGCCGACTGCGCGGAGGACCTGGCCGGCGTGATCCGGCGCGGACAGAGGATGGGCGCGGCTTCGACGGAGATTGAGTTTCACAGCCGGGGCCGCATCCTGCATTTGGCCATCACCGGCGCGCGGCTGGAACTGGCGCATGGCAAGCCCGGAACCGTCCTGGTGGTCGAGGACACGACCGAGTTGTTGCGGGCGCAGCGGCAGTTGGCGTGGAAAGAGGTGGCGCAGCGGGTGGCGCACGAGATCAAGAATCCGCTCACCCCCATCGCTCTCTCAGCCGAGCGGATCGGCAGGCATCTGGACCGCGGCCAGCCGGACTCGCCGACCGTGATTCGCAAGTGCAGTGAAGTGATCCTGGGCTGCGTGGCCACATTGCGCACCCTGGTTGACCAGTTCTCCGCGCTGGCCCAGTTCCCCGCGCCGCAGCCGCGGGCCTGCGATATGAACCGCGTGGCCGAGGAGGCGCTGGCGCTGTTTTCCGGCAGGCTGAACGGCATTACGGTGCAGTGGGATATGGAGCCGGGGCTGCCGCCAGTGCTGGCCGACCCGGTGGCCATCCGCCGCGCCCTGGCCAACCTGATCGACAATGCCGCCGAGGCCATGCAGGACAGTTTGCTGCGTGTGCTGGGGCTGCGCAGTTCGCTCAGCGAAGATGGCGCATCGGTGGAGATATGCGTCTCCGATACCGGGCACGGACTCACGGATGAGATACGCGAGAGGCTTTTTCTGCCCTTTTACTCGACCAAGCAGCGGGGCACGGGACTGGGCCTTTCGATTGCGGCCAAGATCGTGCAAGAGCATGGCGGCTCACTTCGCGCCGAGGCCAACAGTCCAAAGGGCGCGCGCTTTCTGCTGCGGCTGCCGTTGATGCAAATCTCGCCGGAATCCTCGCAGGAGACAACCCGGGAGACGCAGCCGGAGCAGGGCGCGCAAGCTTTGATCGAAGCCGGCTCGCCCGCGCCAATGAGAGGATCGCTTCAATGAATCACATTCTGGTGGTGGACGACGAGGCGGAGATTCGCTCCTCTCTGGAAGAGATTTTGCGCGAAGAAGGCTACGGCGTGGCCACCGCGGGCACCGCGGCCGAGGCTCAAACGCTGCTGGACGATGCGTCCTACGACGTGGTGTTGCTCGATATCTGGCTGCCGGACCGCGACGGCCTCGAGGTGCTCTCCGATATCCACGAGTTGGCCGTGGAGAGGCGGCCGGAGGTGGTCATCATCAGCGGCCACGGCACCATCGAGGCCGCGGTGAAAGCCACCAAGCTGGGCGCTTACGACTTTCTGGAGAAGCCGCTCTCGCTCGACCGCACCCTCATCGTGCTCAAGAACGCGGTGGAGGCGCGGCGGCTGCGCGCGGAGAACATCGAGTTCAAGCGCCAGTTCAGCGTGGCCTCGGCGCTGACCGGGGAAAGCGTGCCGGTGAAGGCCCTGCGCCAGCAGATACGGCTGATGGCCCCCACCAACGGGCGGGTGCTCATCTACGGCGAGTCGGGCACCGGCAAGGAACTGATCGCGCGCGCCATTCACGCCGAAAGCCTGCGCCGCGACCAGGTCTTCGTCGAGTTGAACTGCGCAGCCATTCCCGAGGCGTACATCGAGGCGGAGATCTTCGGCTACCGGCACGGCGCGCAGCCGGGAGGCCCGTCCGAGCAGCGCGGCACCCTGGAGCGCGCCGACGGCGGGACGCTGTTTTTGGACGAAGTGGGCGACATGAGCCTCAAAACGCAAGCCAAGGTGCTGAGCGCGCTGGACGACCAGCTCTTTACGCCGGTCGGCGGCACACAGCCCTTGCGCGTCGATGTGCGCCTGATCGCTTCCACCAACAAGGACCTTGAGGAGGAGATCGCCAAGGGCAACTTCCGCGAGGATCTCTTCTACCGTCTCAACGTGGTTCCGTTTTTTGTGCCGCCGCTGCGCGAGCGCAAGCAGGACATACCGCCGCTGGCGCGCGAGTTTCTCGCCGAGTTCGGCCGCCAGTATGGCCGCCCGCGCATCGAGATAGGCGAAGAAGCGCTGCAGGCGCTGGCTCAATACCACTGGCCGGGCAACGTGCGCGAACTGAAGAACGTGATCGAGCGGGTGCTCATCCTAAATCCCCGCGCCCTGCGCATCGAACGCAAACACCTGCCGCCGCTCACTTACAAGGCCGGCACACGCTCGACAGAGGAGTTTTCCACGCTGCAACAGGCGCGGGATGCTTACGAACGCGAGTATATTCTCAAGAAAATCGAGGAAGCCCGCAATAACATCAGCCACGCGGCAGAACTGCTCGGCTTGGAACGCAGCCATCTCTATCGCAAGATGAAGGCTCTGGGGATCAGCGTGAGGGAGTAAGGCAGTGGGCGAGTTTTCGGTTCGCCCGCAATTGGTATATCCCACATCTCAAACGCGAGATGTGGGATACCCGCCCCGCCGGCGATGGACAAATCCCACCAGTCCCAAAAGACCGCTACCAAGAAGCGTTAATGTTCCCGGCTCAGGAGTAGGATTAGGTGGTTGAAGGTACGACTCACCGATGACCCCTGTGTCAGTGACAAGAACCTCGATGCTGTTCGCGGGGATCAATAAACTCGACGTAAAAGTGACTGGAATACTTGAAGCAACTGTAGAAGATTGTGACGGAATAGCGAAGCAGTTACCAGGACCGCCACTGCATATCGCTCCTATATAAAATGTTGCGGGGCTATAGAGCCTGGGTTGAAACCAGGTTTCCACCCAGGCTTCAGTGCTCGACCACGAATCACCGTTGCTTGTCGCATCTCCCTCATATGTGATGAGGGAAGTCGTAATTGGTATCTCAACTTCGTAGTCGTTCATGTTCGTGATTTGCAAATCAGCGTTGTAGATGTAACTAAAAAGGGAATACCCTCCGCTCGGAGATGAGACCCATCCGCTGGCCGGAGCAAATTCATAGGATAATGTTCCATTGGTCCACAAGATGGATTGGCCATTGCTATCGTAAACTAGCCCCGCATTTCCGTTCGCTGTCTCACCTACAATGGTATAAACGAGGACCATAGAGTAAGAGACATTTGTAATAATGACTGTTGTGATCGACATACTGGCCGCAACGGAAAAAGTTGCCGTATCAGCAACGGCTGGTATGCAGGTAAAAAGTGCAAACGCGCACAATACGGGTGATTTCTTCAGAGCCATACGGACACACCGTTTTCCCAGTGTGACAGCTTCCAAAGGACGATGCTTCATTGCAGGAACCCTCCTATCAGCGGATGGGATTAATTTCCATCCGGCACAAACAAAATCCGCTATTAAGAAGCCGCGTCAGTTGTCGATACATGGATCGGCATTTCCGAACGCAATTCATTGTCCATTCACAAACTATTTCACCGGAATCTCTTTTTTCGGCACCTGTTCCAAAGAATTATATCACTCATGTGACAGATTATGAAGCGAAAAGAACGTTTCGCCGAGGAAGTCAGTATTTGCGGCAGAAAAGGCGGGTGGCCTACCCTTTGAATCAAAACCAGATGACCCGGTGCGCCACCCTTGCGCTTTTTTTCTGGCGCAAGGATCGGAAACCACCAACTACCCCGCTGCGGTTACGGCAAGCGGCTTTACTTTTTTTGCGCTTCTTGTGGGAGGCAATCCAAAGATCGCGCTGGGCCTGACAGAGTTCCGGGTCCGTGTTGAAGGCTTCCGAGATGCGCAGGGCCATATCCGCCGAGATTCCAGCTTTGCCATTCAGTACTCTCGACAACGCTGGCCGGGTAACTCCCAGATGCCGCGCAACTTCAGTCACAGACCTATCCTGAAGGTAATAAGCGAGAATCCTTCCGGGATGGGATGGGTTGTGCATCCGCATGGAGTTAACTCCTTCCCTCAATGGTAGTCCTGATAATCGACAAGGATGGGAAACCATGAATTATGCCGCCGCGAATTTTGTGTTGAAATTGCCGACGAAGTTGGTTATGATAAGCTGACAGGATGGGGCGGCGATGATTTCAGCTACCATATTCGAGGCAAAAACCAACTTTTCCTCGCTCGTCAAGCAGGCGCAGAAGGGCGAAGTGGTCACCATCACCTCCGGGCGGGAGAAGACTCCTGTTGCTCGCATGGAAGCCATAGCTCCCGTTAAAAAGAAGCGGCTGGGCGCTCTGGAGACTCCCGGATTCGTTCTCTCCGAGCAGTTCTTCGAGCCGCTGCCCGATGACGAACTTCGCCTGTGGAATGGCGGCGGCGAGTGAGCGGAGCCGTTGAATGAAGGTCTTGCTCGACACCTGCGCCGTCCTTTGGGCTACGCTCTCGCCAGCCTCCCTCAGCGGTCAGGCTCAGGAGACGATAGCCGATGAAGCCAACACGATTCTTGTATCGGCGGCGTCGGCGTGGGAGATTGCGACCAAGGCGCGCCTGGGAAAACTTCCCGGCGCGGAGAAGCTGGAGCAGAACTACCTCGCGGTGATGGAGGAGGCTGGCTATGAACTGCTGCCCATCGACACCGCCTCCGCGCTGCGCGCGGGCCGCCTGATCGCCGAGCACAAAGACCCCTTCGACCGCATGATTGCCGCCCAGGCTCTGGCGCTCGACGTTGCAATCTTAAGTCCCGATCCGCAATTCGATCAGTTTGGCGTGCGGCGCATCTGGTAAGTTAAATGTGATTTTTCCAAGTCTCAGAGGAGCCGGGTTTCCCATTCCTAGCGATAGAACAGTGTGAACGCGGATCGACGGGGCAGGTGTACGGCAATGGCGCGGAAGAGAAGCGATTTTTGCGCCGGTTTAGCGCTGGCGGCGCTGCTGGCAAGCGGTTTGACCGCAAGCGCACAGACGGCGGACCAGGCTTGGCTGCGCTACTCCGGCAATCACGGCGGAACGATCATACCCCTCAAGGCGCGCGCGCTGGGACGCGGCCTCCTTGAGCAATCGGCTGCCCAGGAGTTACAGCGCGGCATCGCTGGCCTCACAGGCGCGTCGTCTTATCTTGCCGACAGCGCCATAAACGGAGAAACCATCGTCGGCACCGCGAAAGAGGCGCATCAGAGCTACCCGGAGCTAGTTATCCCCGCCGATCTTGGGCCGGAGGGCTATTGGCTCAATTGGACGCACTATCACGGCGAAGCGCTGCTCATCGTCGCCGGTGGAGACGAACGGGGAGTCCTGTACGGCGCCTTTGCCCTGCTCCGCTTTCTGGCAACCGGCCAGGACCTCACCAGCCTCAACCTCCGCGACCATCCCGCCCTCTCTATCCGCTGGGTTGACGACTGGGACAACCCCGACGGCTCCATTGAGCGTGGCTATGCCGGCCGGTCGATCTTCTTCGAGGGCGGCAATGTCCGCCCCGACCTGGCACCAGTGGCCGAATACGCGCGCCTGCTGGCTTCGGTGGGCATCAACGGCTGCAATGTGAATAACGTCAACGCAGAGCCTCAACTCCTCGACTCCGGCCATATCAAGCAACTTGCCCGTATTGCCGATGCTATGCGTCCCTGGGGCGTCCATCTCGCCATGAGCGTAGCTATAGCCAGTCCACAGAAGATAGGCGGCCTCTCGACTTACGACCCGCTCGACCCGGCGGTCCGCGCCTGGTGGACGGCCAAGGCGAATGAGATTTACACACTGATCCCCGACTTTGCCGGCTTCACCGTCAAGGCCGACTCTGAAGGACAGCTTGGCCCGTCCAGTTACGGCCGCACTCCCGCCGATGCAGCCAACACCCTGGCCGCCGCCCTCGCGCCCCACGGCGGCATCGTCCTCTACCGCGCCTTCGTTTATAACCATCACCTGGACTGGCGCGACCCCAAAGCCGACCGCGCCCGCGCCGCCTACGACATCTTTCACCCGTTGGACGGCAAATTCGCCCCCAACGTCGTCGTCCAAACCAAGGAAGGCCCCATCGACTTCCAGGCGCGCGAACCGGTTTCGCCGCTCTTTGCAGGCCTGCCGCGGACCAATAAGGCCATGGAGATCGAGGTCACCCAGGAGTACACCGGCCAGCAGCGCCACCTCGTCTACCTTGCCCCTATGTGGAAGCAGGTTCTCGACTTCGACCTGCGCGCCGACGGCGGCTCAACACCAGTCAAGCAGATCGTCGCCGGGACGGCCCTTGGCGGAATGGTGGCTGTAGCCGGAGTCGGCCGCGACGCATGGCTCGGCTCGCCCTTGGCTCTCGCCAATCTCTATGCCTTTGGCCGTCTGGCCTGGAACCCCAATCTCGCCGCGGATGAGATTGCCGCGGAGTGGGCGCGGCAAACGATCGGCAACGATCCTGAAGTCGTTCGCGCCGTCGTAAAAATGCTCATGCAGTCCTGGCCCGCTTACGAAAACTACACCGGCCCGCTGGGCACGCAGACGCTGACCGACATATTGGGCAGCCACTACGGTCCCGGCATCAAGTCCAGCGAAAACAACGGCTGGGGCCAGTGGCACCGGGCAGATCGGGCCGGCATCGGCATGGACCGCACCGTAGCCACCGGCACCGGCTACGCGGGACAGTACCCGCCCGCCGTAGCCAAGCTCTATGAGTCGCTTGAAAGCTGCCCGGATGAGTTACTGCTCTTCTTTCACCATGTGCCGTACACATATCGTCTGCACTCGGGCAAGACCGTCATCCAGCACATCTATGACAGCCACTACGAAGGCGCGGCCCAGGCAGCCGAGTTCGTCACAGAGTGGGCCGCCCTCAAGGGCCGCATCGACGGCAAACTCTACGAAGACGTGCGGGCGCGGCTCGAATACCAGGCAGGCCACGCCATCGTCTGGCGCGACGCTATCGTTCAGTATTTCCTCAAACTCAGTGGAATCCCCGACGAGCATAGCCGCGCCGGCCGCTATCCCGGCCGCCTGGAAGCGGAAGACGCGCGGCTCACCGGCTACAAGATCATAGATATAACTCCGCGGGAAGATGCCTCCGGCGGCAAGGCCGTATCTTGCGATGAAGAGCGCTCGCAAAACGCAAAACAGCGAAGCTGCGCGGCGGAATGGAGTTACTCCGGCCCCTCAGGCCGCTTCAACATCGCCGTCCAGTACTTCGATCTCGCGGACGGCGCTGCCCAATTCACGTTGAAGGTGAACGGGCAAGCCGCCGCTGCATGGTCCGCTGACGCAAATCTGCCTTCGAAACGCCCCGACGGCGATAACTCCACGCGCCGCACCGTCCGTAGCGTGCAGTTGAAGCCGGGCGATGTGCTCCGCATCGAAGGAACTCCCGACAAAGACGATCCCGCCGCCCTCGATTACATCGAAATCACGCCTGCGGCGTAGAGCCAGAATTCCATATCAAAGATTGCGGGATATGGGGTATTTGGCAATGTATTTCGTAAATCCGATGGGCGGCCAGACAACCGGCGGCCGATTCACTCGCATCGCGGCTGGCCGGATTCCAATTGGGCCACCGGAGAATCGCATCCGTTCCGCCCATTCATCAGCCCTCCAGCATCCTATACCCTAATCTTCAGGGAGTAACGAGACCCAATCATGCCCAATCACGCAATCAAGTTCGGCACCGACGGCTGGCGGGCTGTCATCGCCGACGATTTCACCTTTGCCAACGCGCGCATCGTCGCCGCCGCCATTGCCGCCTATATTCACGCCAGCGAAGATCCCGCCAAGGACCTCTGCATCGGCTACGACACGCGCTTCGGATCGAAGGCCTTCGCGCGCGCCTGCGCTGAGGTTGTGGCCGCGACCGGCATCCCGGTGCAGTTGGCCAACGCCATCACGCCCACCCCGGCGCTGAGTTATGCGGTGCGCCATCGCTCGGCGGCCGGCGGCATCATGATTACCTCTTCGCACAATCCGGCGCAATGGAACGGCGTGAAGTACAAGGCTTGGTACGGCGGCTCCGGCAAGCCCTCCATCATCGCGGAGATCGAGTCTCATCTGGGCCAGCCTACGCCCCGTCCCGCGCAGCCAGCCTCCATCGAGGAGGTCGATTTCCTGCCCGATTACCTCAAGGCAATCGAGAGCTTTACGAGCCTCGACCAGCTTGCAAAATCCGGCATGAAGTTCGGCATCGACTCAATGTACGGCGCCGGTGGAACCATTATCTCCGATATATTTACCCGCATCGGCGTAGCCCACATACAGATTCGCGGCAACGTCAATCCGTTGTTTCCGGGCATCAACCCCGAGCCTATCGAGCCGCACATTCGCGCACTCGGCGAAACAGTGGTCGCCAATAACTGCCAGGCAGGTTTCTGCACGGATGGGGACGCCGACCGCATCGGCGCCACCGACGAGCACGGCGAGTTTGTCGATCCTCACAAGATATTCTCGGTTCTGCTCAGTTGGGTGCTGCGGCGCAAGGGCTGGCCGGGAGCGGTAACTCGCGCCTTCAATACCACCAAGATGCTGGACCGCATCTGCGCCAAGCACGGCCGCAAACTCATCGAGCACGGCATCGGCTTCAAGTTTGTCTGCGACTATATGCTGGAGCAGGAGATTGTCATGGGCGGCGAGGAGTCGGGCGGCATCGGCTTCCAGCGCCACCTGCCCGAGCGCGACGGACTGCTGAACTCGCTGCTGCTGGCTAATGTCATGGCCGAGGAAGGCAAGACTCTAGGCCAGCTTGTCGCCGACTTGCAAGCCGAGTACGGCGAACACCAGTACGGCCGCATCGACCTGCACATCTCCGACGAAATCAAGAACGGCGCGATTGCCCGCGCCCGCGCACTGGAGGCAGGCAACCCGGTCTTCGCCGGAATGCCCATCCTCCGCCAGGAGAACTTGGACGGGGTCAAGTTCTACCTCGACAATCCCGAAGCCGCCACGAAACCGAACGCCGCCGAGACTTGGCTGCTGCTCCGCGCCAGCGGCACCGAGCCGCTGATGCGCATCTACACCGAGTCCTGCTCGAAACAGTCTGTAGCTAGACTCCTGGAGTCAGCGCGGGCCTTTGCGCTGGGCGGGTAATCAGCTTGCGGTCTAGCATGGACTGGAAATGGGAGCAACCTTGCGGATTTACCTGGATGCTTGCGCGCTGAATCGGTTGACGGATGATCCAAGCCAAATGCGCGTTCGCTTGGAGGCGGAGGCCATAGAGCATTTCTTCGGCCATCTTCGGGCAGGCAAGGTCACTTGGGTTGCCAGTTCCATTCTGGAAACCGAACTGCGCAAAAACCCCGATGCGCAGCGGCGGCAAGATGCATTGGCCATGCTGAGCCAAGCAACCGAGATGCACTTCCCGGACTCTCGAATGGCCGAGAGGGGCAGATTGCTGCATACGCTGGGCTATGGTGAGTTCGATGCATTGCATTTGGCGATGGCCGAACGTTCCAAGGCCGATCTGTTGCTGACGACGGATGACCGATTTCTTCGCCAAGCCCGCCGCAACCTCGGAAATCCTTTTGTTCGAGTCGTAAATCCGTTAGACTATCTTCAGGAGGTGACGCCATGATCCAACTGGAAGAGATGACAGACGAGCAATTTGAACAACATACGCTCCAATTGCTGCAAAAAGAACTCGGCCCTTATGGAATGGCCCGTTTCCTGCGCACATATCGCACCGGCTCCGGCGACTATACCCGCGACCGGCACAAGTGGCTGAAAGGGATCACGGTCGAAGAGATTCTGAAGGAATCTCAGAACCTAGACGGACCGGCAGCCGACTGAATCCGTACCTTTTCATAGTCTGCAACGTTTTTGTGCCTGAAAACGTTGGGTGCTCCAAGTCTCGAATAAAAACCAGTTGACTTCCCTTCTCCCTCAAGCCTTGCTCTATCCTCAAAGTTTGCAACCCATCTTGGTTTCAAAAAGTTGGCCATTCTAACTGCACTTTAACTGCATTTTTGTATTATTCTAACAGCAATTCGGCGCGAATGGGGAGGAACCTACTTGTTCTCGTTGCCGGTAAGGCGAAAGGTGATGGTGCCCCAGAAGAGGCGGGCGCGCATCTGCACGGGCAGATGGCGCTCATCGTCGGTATACCATATCCAGATGTTGCCGCGATTCTTTACCACTCCGGCGGCGGCGGTGGGCTGCACGCGCAGGGTCTTGAAGGTTCCCAGCGTGGTCTTGATCTCTTCGCGGCCCTCCACCTTCATGGTGACCGGCACGGTGCGCATGGCGTCCACCACCGGCAGGATGAAGCTATGGCCAACTTGCATGGGCTGCGAGGAGGCGTAATAGATTCCGGTGAGCAGGTCGGTGAGGCAGCCGGGGATTCCGACCTCCAGATGCTTGCTCTGCCCGGTAACCAGATTCTTCTCGTCCAAGACGGACTTGCCCTGCGCATAATCGAGCTTAAGAGTGGAGTCGATCTGGCGGCGCCCTTCGACGGTCTGCTTGTCGAACTCGTAGGTGCATCCCTTCTCGCGGTCGAAGGTGGATTGGAAGCGGTCGCCCACATGAAAGAGCAGATTGATGGCGCCGACGGTATCGGCGCTGGCGGCGATGCGCTCACGGTCGCCCGTGGCCTCAAAGCGCAGCACAGCGGTCCCGGCGGTAAAGACGCGCCAGTCCACCGAGTAGGTGAGCGTTTGTTTTTGCGGAAAGCTGAAGCCAGGGCGCGGTGTGGGGAGCGAAGCAACCTGCTGGCCATAAGCTATGGTGGCCAGAGCGAGGGCGCAAAGAGTGGTGGCTACGGTCGTGCTCATCTTCACCGTCAGGCAGTGCTCCTTCATCAATCGACTGTATTGGCGCGGAAACCGCTCATCGCGGCCCATGTACGAGTGCGGCGAGCGCGGGCCGCAGCAGGAGCAGGCTGAGATAAAGCAGTGCGGCCCCTATTCCAGCATTGTACTCGCGGTGCTTCAAGTAAAGCGAAAGAGAGAAGCTGCCGGACCCGGACTCGACTCGCGCCGGAGCCAGACGGGGAATCAAACGTGGAACCCGGCGGCAATACTGTTCATATTCGGAAAAAGTGGCGCGCAGAAAGCGTTCCTCCGAGGCGATGACGGGGATGTAAATTATCGCGAAGATCAATGCGAGCGCCAGCGCCACCGGCCAACTGAGCAGGGCCAAGGCAAATCCTGCGGCGATCAGCATCGATCCTAGATAAAGCGGGTTGCGGGTATGCGCGTAAGGGCCGGTCTGGGTGAGTTCTCGGTTCTTCTTCACATAGCCGGCGGCGTAACCGCGCAGCCAGAGGCCGGGCACAACCAGCGCCAGACTCCAGGCCACGGCGGCCGGCTGGGGAGCGCGCCGCCAGAGTTCAAAGAGATAGAGCGCCGCGGAGAGAAAGCCCAACGGCACGCGAATGCGCCGTGCGATGCGCTGCCAGCGGGCAATCCAGTCCTGCTGGGGCGGATTGGGTTGCGGCGATTGATTTCGTTGATTCAAGGGGTGGTCTCCGGGTGAAGCAGTTCTTCGGCGGCGCGCAGCACGTCCTCCGGCTGGATGTTCAAGAGGCCTGCCTCCGGCGCGGCGCGGCGGCTGTGGTCGCGGCGGCTCTCAGGGCTGCGCAGCACCTTGAACCGGGTTCCAAAGGGGCCGTTGCGGCTGGGGTCGGTGGGGCCGTAGATGCCCACCACCGGCCGTCCGAGGGCGCAGGCCAGGTGCAGCGGGCCTGTATCTCCGGCAATGACCAGCGCAACCCGGCGGGTGAGAGCGATCAATTGAGCCAGCGAGCAGTTGAGTGGAGTGGCCGTGCCGGTTGAGGAATGGATCGCTTCGGCCAGCGGCTCCTCGCCGGGGCCGGCGTTGACCAGTACGCGAAAGCCGCGCCCGGTGAGCGCCTGGGCTACGGCTGCGTAGCGCTCGACCGGCCAGCGCTTCGCGCCCCAGCCCGCGCCGGGATTGATAAGCACAGCGGGCTGGTTTTTGCCCCAGGCCAGTATCCCCATCGCCCAGGCCTCGGCGGCGGGGTCAACGGGCAGCCAGGGCTGGACGGGAGTGAGGTCGTCGCCGGCCACGGCCGCGGCCAGTTCCACATCCTGCTCGATCACGTGCGCGCCGCGGGTTGGGACGCGCTCGGTAAACAGCCGGCGCGCGGCGCGCTCCCGCGGCTCCGCCTCGCCGATCAGCCGATGTGAGCCGGCCAGCCGCGCCACCACAGCCGACCGGATGGCCCCTTGCAGATCGAGCACGGCATCGTAGCCGCCTGCCTTAAGCGCCCGCCGCAATGCTCTGATTTCATGGAGAGTCTCCCGGCTGAATGGGGTCTTGCGCCACTCCTTGGCAGCCGCGAGATGGAGGCGGTCGACGACCGGCTGCGCGGGATTGGGCGGCGGCGCGGCGGCGCGGCCCGTACTGCCTTCAGCGGCCAGCAGCGCCCGCCAGCGCGGCTCGACCACCCAGTCGATCACCCAGCCGGGATGGGCCTGCCGCAGCGCCGTCACCGCCGGCAGCGCGTGCAGAATGTCGCCCATCGATCCCAGCCGGACCACGAGCAAGCGAAATTGGGACTGGGTGTGCAAACTCCGATTTTCTCACAAAGGAGGATAGGCGAGCGGGCAGACAACAGACGGTCAGCGTTACCGGAAGCGCACAGTTTCACAGGTAAATAATGGGCCGTCCTATCCTTGCTGAATACAGGTTAAGAGATTGAGGGAATTCTGGTTAGCGAAAACACAGCAGCCATTTTTTCACGATTTCATGCGCGTTTTTCATGATTTCATACGCGGCGGCACGGCTTCCCACCCCAGCGA
>Ga0181536_10004428_pt1 | contig 14867 bp, 12 predicted proteins | sample PEATcosm2014_Bin_41_FD_121105 | JGI IMG/M metagenome (GOLD analysis project Ga0181536, IMG submission 121105) | Peatland microbial communities from MTU Mesocosm Facility, Houghton, MI, USA - PEATcosm2014_Bin17_60_metaG | ecosystem: Environmental > Terrestrial > Soil > Wetlands > Peat | place... | reverse complement strand
TGGCGCTCATCTTTTCTCTCGGTACACCCGCGGCTGTCGACCGCAAGGCGTCGTCCTATTTGCAACAGGAACGCTTCCAGGACGCCGACAAACTCTGCCGCACCGCACTCGCCGCGTTCGAGACAACCTATGGTCCGGACTCTCTCGAAACTGCGCTCATTCTCAAGGACCTCACGCTCGCCTATCGCGGCGAAGGATTCCTCGAGAAGGCCGAGAAGTCGGGCCAACGTTCGGCGACGATTCTGCAACAGAAACTTGGCCCCGATGACGCTAACGTTGCCTTGGCTCTCGACCAGTTAGCCGAAATCAATTTCGACCAGCACCGCTACACCGAAGCCCGCCGGCTCCTGCGCCTTGCACTCAGCGCCGGTAAGCGCGCGCTCGGCCCCGATCATCCGCATGTGGCAACAATCCTGAACGATCTCGCCGCCGTCTATCACGTCGAGCACCACTACGCCGAGGCCGAGAACCTCTACGAGCGCGCCTTGGCCATTCGCGAAAAGACGCTCCCGCCGGACCATCCCTACATCAGGGTGATCCGGCAAAATCTCGCGGAGCTCGATCGCGCTCGCGCCCGAAAGTCAGCCGCTGTGTTAGCGCTCCGGTAAACCGATCGCGCGCACCAGCCGGGAGTAACGCGCATCGCCGCGCAGCACGGCAAACTGGCTGAACGTTTGCAAATACGCCAGCGACCCGTCGCGCTCCTCCAACGCCCGGTCCAATTCGCGAAACGTGGCGTCTCGATCGCCCAGTGTCGCATACGTGCACGCCAGCATCACCGGGCTGCAATATCCCCTCGCCGCCGAGCCTTCCAGCTCCGCCAGGATGCGCCGCGCTGTTTCCGTCCGACCTTCGGCCGCCGCCAATTGCGCGTCTTGAAGGTCTGGAGTCGTCTGGCCCGTAATGGCGTGGCAGCGGTCCAGCGCGGCACGCGCCTCCTGGAGCCGATGCTGGTCCAGATAGACCCGGAACAACATGCCGTCCGCCTCGGCAAAATCAGGCGCGATTTCCAGTGTCTTGCGCAGTTGGCTGGCCGCCTCGTCGTACCGTCCGTCGAAATACAAAAGAGTTCCCAGATAAGTGTTAATCACGATGTGCAGCGGGTCGATATCTTTCGCACGCTGCATCTCCGCAATCGCGGCTTTGATCCGGCCCTGCGGCGTCAGGTAAAGCACTGCGTGCGAGAAGTGCGCGCGGGAATCGTCGCCGCCCATCTGCAACGCCCGTTCATACTCACGCCGCGCGCCCTCCCAATCCCAGTCGTATACCGCTTTCACGTCGCCCAGTGACACGTGCGCCGCCGCGAGCTGATCGTCCAGCGCCAGCGCCTTCTGAGCCGCTTCCCGCGCTTTTTCCATCACGTCGCGCGGCCGCGCGCAAAAAAATCCCAGCCATGTTTCTGAAGAGGCCAGGCCCGCATACGCCGGGGCGAAGCTCGCATCCTGCGCGATAGCCTGCTCGAACAGCGCCACCGATTGCCGCATGGGCTCTGGCCGCCATTTTGAATGCAAATACCGCGCCTGTAAGTACAGGTTGTACGCCTCCAGATTGCCCGTCGTCGCCGTCACCAGCGGCGCGCCCCCCGCTTCGCCGAGCTCTACCCGCAGTGTGTTCACGATCGCGCGCGAAATCTCGTCCTGCAACGCAAAAATATCTTTCATCTCGCGCTCATACGTTTCCGACCACAAGTGGTAACCATCCGCCACATTGTTCAACTGTGCCGTGACGCGCAGCCGGTTGCCGGACCGCCGCACGCTCCCTTCCAGCACCGCCGTCACGTTCAGCTTGCGGCCGATTTCGCGAATATCCTGCTGCTTGTTCTTGAACGCGAACGACGAACTGCGTGCCGCCACGTGAAATCCGCGCACACGCGTCAGCGCGTCAATAATCTCCTCCGTCATCCCGTCGCAGAAGTATTCCTGATTCTGTGCCTCGCTCAAATCGATGAACGGCAGCACGGCGATCGACGGTACCTCCACCCTCGGCGCAGGGGGCGACCGGCGCACCAGCCACGAGGACCCTGCCGCTACCAGGAGGACCGCCGCGGCAGCCACAGTAATCCACGCGCGCCGTGACGCCCTGACGGGCCGCGGGAAATCCTCCGGCTCCTCACTTCTCACCAGCGAGAAGCTCGGAACGTACCCGCCCTTCGGCAGGTTGATGCGCACCGCGTCGTCGCGGCCTTCCTTCTCGTAATATTCCTTCAGCCGCGCGCGCATTTTCACCGCTTCAATCCGCACCACCGCATCCAGACGCGGATCGTAGTCCGGCTTGCGCCCAAACACTTCGGCGCCCAGCACGATTTCTTTCAGCTTGTCCGTATTGCCCGCGAGCGTCTCTTCCACCGCGAAGCGCAAAAAGCGGCACAATCGCTCCGACGACGCGAACCTCGGGCTTGCGCTTATTTTCCCCAGTGCCGCGCGGATAGACTCCTCGCTAGGCTCGATCCGATCTTCGGTCGCCGATTCCACCTGTCCCGCCCCGGTCCTACCAGGATACGCACATCCCCGCCCTGAAGTTCGTCAGGAGATCGTTAGTAAATTGATGGATGCAATGGATCGCGGCGGCGACTCAAACATCCGTGCCGAGTCTAATAGTTTCTGCCGATAGAACAGCTTCGAGTGAGTGAGCTACTCAGCGAGTAACGCGAACATGGGATTGACGCCTTCCAGCGTGGCTCTTACTTCCGCGCCGCCCAAGCCAGCCCATCCGGATCTTTCCCCACTTCCAGATGGCCGGTCACGTCCAGCGATTTCAAATCGACGGTCACGACATAATTATCTGGCGAGCACGCCACGAACGCGCGTGTGCCATCCGGCTGCATCAGGATGCCCGCCGCGCCGTGCCCAATCTTCACGCGCTTCACAACCTCGCCGGTCGCGGCATCCAGTATCACCAGGTCCCCACCACCCAGCGAAGAGATGAACACCCGCTTTCCATCCAGTGTGAACTTCAGCCGGTTCGCTCCCCTCACATTGGCGTCGAGCGTCCGTGTCACCTTCTTGCTCGCAACGTCGATGACGGAAACCGTGCCGTCCTGCGCATTCGCCACCCAGATCTCTTTGCCGTCGGGTGAAACATCAAAACCCTCGTCGCCTCTGCCCACTCCGACCACCGTCTCCTCCCAATCACCGCCCGGTGGGCCGCCATGGCCGCCCGGCCCTGGCTTTCGCTCGCTCTTCTCGATGATCGTCGCCGTCGCCGAGCTGACGTTCGTCGTAATGATCCTCTTCAGGTCCTCCCACACAAAAATCATGTGTGTTCGATCCTGCCCCGTCCCCAGTATCCAATCGATCTTCTTCGTCGCTGGATCGTAACTGCCGATCGCTTTTGCAGCTTCCGCCGTGAACCAGACCTTACCGCCCACGAACACCAGCCCGTGCGGCCCGCGCAGTGCCCCCAAGTCCACCGGAGCCAGCGCCTTCTGCTCCACCAGATCCACAACGCCGAGCGTGTTGTACGCCCCACCCCCATAATTGGAAATGTACGCGAACCTTCCGTCGCTGGATGCAATCACTTCATGCGGATCCGGCCCCGCCGGAACCCGCGCCAAAATCTTCAACGTGGATGGATCGACAATCGCGAGCGTGCTGTCCGCCTTCGCCAGCACCAATAGCGCATTCGGCGGCGTACTCTCCGCCGCAACTAAGCTAGTGGTCGCTAGACCAAACAGAAAAGCCAACGAAGCAGTGGTCATATGTGGATCTATGATAGTCCGAACGCGACCTGGCCGGCCGCACCCAGCGCAAGAATTTTTGTCTGAGAAGACTGCGGAGGAAATGCCCGCCGTCCCTACCGCGTGAAGTGCACGCCGATCGTCATCAGTTGCGACCGGAAGCCTTCATATTGGTAGAAAGGCTCGGCGAAGCCCTCGTAGCGCCACTCCCCGTACCAGGTCATGTGCTTGTACGGCGGCGCGCTGAACCGCGCAGTCGGCTGATAGAAGTCCGTCGGCCGGCTCCCCGATGATCGCAATAGCGAACCGCCCACACTCAGCTTCGGCCCGTTCGCGCCGAACCCCGGAATCAGGAGATTCACCAGCGTGCTGGCTTCGTTCACGTTGTCCCGGTAAATCGAGTTCCCGGTGGTGAAATCCTGCGGCACAATGTAATTGAGGTTCGAGCGCAGCGTCGCTCGCGTGTACTCGCCCGTCAGCGTAACCCTCTTGCTGTTGTTCGGAGTCCACGTTACTGACGCCGAACTGTCGCGGCTCAAGAAGGAGTAATTCACTGCCGGATTGGGGTTCTGATTGCTCAACACCGAAAAGTTCGCCCCCACCACCAGCGATTGCCGCACCTGATAGCGCGCCTGAATGCGCGCCTTCTGGTAATCTTGCAGGCTCGTCCGGAAGTACCCGCGGTCCCCGCCGGAGCCTTCAAAATCGACGCTGAGCGAAAGCCTCTGTAGCGGCCGGTAGCTCACGCCCGCGAGGCCCACTTGGCGCTTGAGCTGCCCTGTCTCTGTGGGGAATCCCGAAAGGAGCGCGCCGCTGGTCAGCCCGTCGCCCCACTCATACCGGTAGCCGCCGCGCAGCGTGATCCGCGAAGTCAGATCGAACAGCACGTCCACCTGCTCCCGGTTGTAGTTCATCACCAGCAGGTCCGTGAAACTGTTAAGCAGCGTGGTCATTGCGGGCGTGAGGAGCTGCTGGTTGAGCGCGGCGGAGGAGGCGTTGTGCAACCGGTCCGTCATCCAGGATTCAATTACCCGCAGCCGCCGCACCGGCCGTATCTCGAAGCCGAGGTTCGCGGTCGTGTGTGGCTGCTTGGCCACTCCGGTCAACAGGTCGAGTTCACTCGTGTAAAGCAACAGCGGCATCAGGTCCACGAACTGACCCACGTTGTACTGCGAATAATTCACGTTCGTGTCGGGACGGCTGTACAGAAACTCGCCGAACAGGTCGAGCCACGGAGTCGGGTTAGCGGTCAGAAGAGCCTTGCTGTAGATGCTGTCCCCGCGCACTCCGTAAGCTTGCGTCAGGCTGGTCACATCGAGCTGTTCGCCGAGAAAGGGCCCAGGGTTGTTGCCGAAATTCTGGTTGCTGGTGAAGACCTGCTGGTCATCTTTGAAAGTTGTCCCGCCCTGCTCCAGCGTCACGTGGAACTTTTTCAGCTCCAGGCGAACCCCGCCGCGGTAATTGTTGCTGCTGTCTCGCGGCCGGTCCTCCACCGGGTACGAATTGATCCCGTTAACGAAATCCGTGATGCCCGTGCCGAACCCCGAGTCGCGCGAATAGCCCAAATACGGCACAATCCAGTGGCCCGGCAGGAATTGCAGCTCGAAATCCATCATCCGCCGGTGCGAGTCGAAAGACTGTTGATCGAGAAACACCCCGTTGCCGATCGTCGGGTCCGCAAACGACGGCAGAAAGTTGAAATACGCGACATCGCGGTAATCGAAGCTGAAGTGGTACCAGTCGTGGCGCGTCGCATCCATATGCGCCGTGGTATAAGGATCGCCGCCCCAGCCGCTGCCACGCACGTTGATGCTGTCGAACCATTTCCGTGTTGCGCTTTCAATCGTCAGGTCGAGCCCCAGGAGGCGCACACCTGACCCCATGTCCACCACGGAGCGAAACGTGTCCAAGCTTCCGCCTACGCTGTTAAACCGGTAGCCTAGATCCACGCTTCCCGTCACGGTAGTCTCCGGCGTCGTTAGAGGCGCCGGTGGTGTCTCCTGCGCGGCTGGGGCCGTCTGTTGCGCCGCGAGCGGCAGCGCCGCCAGTGCGAGTAGCCAGATCTTCATCGCAGCAACTCCCGGCTCACGTTCGATCCGTGAACCTTCACGTGGCAAACCGTGCAGTTTTGAAATTGCGGGCTGAGCAGATCGTGGAACGATGGCGGAACTCCGCCCAGCGTGTGCGACGCCGCTGCCGTCGTCGGCGTGTTCGCGTGGCACTCCAGGCAGACAAAACGCACGTCCGCCCTCGTCAACATCCGCGGATTCGCCGATCCGTGCGGCTCATGGCACGTCGTGCACCCTTCCAGCCGCACTGGCGCATGGTCAAAAATAAATGGACCCCGCTTATCCCCGTGGCAGTTCAAGCATCCCGGCTCGTTGGCCGAAACCGTGCGCATGGAGTGCGCGAGAACGCTTCCGTGTGGATTGTGGCAGTCCACACAGCTCATCGCGCCTTCCGGCAGCTTGTGTTTGTACGGCCGCTGGAAACTCGCCCACTCTGCCGTGTGGCAGCCGGCGCACTCCGCGTTGATTGCCGCCCGGCGCCTCGGCACCAGTTCTTCCGCCGACTTGTGCATCGCGTGGCACGTCACGCAACTCACCTGGTTGCGCGCGTGCGCACTCTGGATACGTCCTACATGCGTCGGCTGATTGAGATGGCAGCTCAGACAGCCGTGGTCCGCTTCCGCCACCGGCAGCTTCGCAGGATTGCGAATATCCGCCGCTGCTGTGCTTTCGACGTGCTTGCTTCCCGGACCGTGGCACGATTCGCACGCCCGCGTCTCAAAACCCCGGCGCTTGTCCTTCTCTACGGCGGCGTGCGGATTTTTCTGAAAAGCTTTATAGATGTCCTCGTGGCACATCTGGCAGGCTTCCGAGCCGGCGTATGTGGCCGGCTTGGTGTCTGCGGGAGGGGTTTGCGCGGATGCTGCGGCGGCCCATAAATACATGGTCGCCGCGACTACCAGCGCTCGAGGGTGACCCGCCCTAAACGGACGGGTCCCAGGAGGAGGTGGGGGCGCGCTGGCAAATCGCGGCGGCCAAGCTCGCGGAATCAGGTTGTCGGCTCGCATGGCTGCCTCCCGGCCTAGCGAGCGTGCACCTTGTCTACTGCAATTTCGCCGGACGGGCTGTGGCAGGCGATGCATTCATCATACATGCCAGCCCGTCCGCTCGGCAAGGACGAGCCCATGTGAATCTTCTGGAGGAAAACCCTGTCGATTCTCATTTGTGTGCTCCTCGGCCTCACGAGCGAAACGGCTACTGCACATGCTCCGCGTCAACCGCGAACTGCGCGCCCGAGCTGTGGCACACGCTACAGGCCTCTCCCAACGAATCGGTATTTGCCAGGAAGTGGGCCGCCTCGGGTCTGGAAACGTGACATCCGCTGCAAGCCGAAGAAATGGGCTGCACCGGATTGATCAAGCCTTGCGGATCGGTGACCTGATTCAGGCCGGACGACATCAGGGGCAGGTCGTTCTGCTCCGTACTATTGACGTGGCACATCGCGCAGTTTTGCAGATAGGTAGCTTCTCCCGAAGGACTCATGACCGGGAAGAGTATGCCGGAGAAGTCGTTGTGGCTTCCACCATGGCCCACGACAATGTAGGGTTTGCCGCCAGCCGGCACGACGTTCACGCCGTCGTGAATACGGTGAATTAACAAATTGAAGTTGATGCCCTGGGGCGGTTGGGTTTTGTCCGACGCGACGGTCGCCGTTGCCCGCGTGGAAGCGTCCGTATTCGACGGATTATGGCACAACACACAATACTCGGTGTTGTTGCGCAGGCCACCGTGCAACAAAAGATCGACGTGGCAGCCATTGCAGTTGCTGAGCGCGACCACTGTGCGGCGCGGTTGAACCGTCGAGCCGTCCACCGAGAAGTTCACCACGGGATTAAAGGCGCTTTCGGTGACGCTCTGCGACGAGCTGGTGCCGGCCAACACCGTCACAGTCATGCGCCCTTCCCCACCGATGGTGTACGTTCCGGTGGCGGCCGCCGGAATGGCATGCGTGAAAGTGTACGCGCAAGCGCCACTGGAAGCACAGGTCGCCGCCGTAGCGCTCTCCGTCACGTAACCCGGAGTGCTGGTGGTATCGCTTCCGAAACTGGTGTAGCCGTAGTCGGTAGTGGGACCGGCCATGGTAAATTGCAGCGTAGAGGCCTGCGATAACGGGATATTGTTGCCCTTGTTGTCCTGCAAGGTGAAGTTGACGGTGGGTTTTTGCCCGGCGGAGGTATTGGTCACGCTGGTGATGGCGATGTTCATGCCGGCTATTAGCGTATCCGGATTCTGCGGGTAAGTAGCCGCGGTATCAGTGGGCACCACATGTGCGCCCAGAATGGAAGCGTCGAAGGGCGTCTCACCTTGCGGAATATGGCAATTGGCGCACTGGGTATCGTCGGCTTGAAATCCGCCGGGGTGGTTCGCGCCGGTCGCGAAATTGACGTCGTCATGGCAGGCGCCGCAGGCTGCCCGGTTCGGTTGCGTCAGGAAGGCGTTGGCTTGCACGGCGCCGGTGGTCTGGCTGTGGCAAACCTCGCAACGGCGCGGATCGGCGGGATCAATCACCGTAGAAAAGTTATTGACGGAATTTGCGTAACCGATAATCTCGTAAGGAACGCCGGGCGTTGTCGAGGTGCCAACCACGCTGGGCAACTGCGACCCCATGTGGATCTTATGTATAAACACCTTGAGATCCAGTGAGTTGCCTGTCGCCGGATCGGCGTTTTGCGGCTGGTGGCACAGGACGCACATGTTGATGCCGTGGGCGTAGCCGCCATGAAAGGCCAAATCATAATGACATGTATTGCAACTCGCCGTGCGGATGACATCGCGGGTAGTGGTAACCGGCACGCCGGCGGCGGTGAAGTTGTAGGTGGCGCCGGCGTAGTTCGTACCCAGGTTGAACGCCGTCAGATCACGGTTACCGTCGACCGCTACCGTCGTGGTCAGGGTCGGGTCGGATCCCGCGGGTGCCTGAGCAGTGAAAGTGTATGTGTATTGGCCCGGGCCTACTTGCGTAGCCGGGCTGCCCAATTCGAAATCGGGGCGCGTAATTGTCCCCAGCACCTTGCCAGTTGCCGACGCAGTCGTGTAGGCCACATATTGTACCTGGCCCTTGGGAATGTAAGCGGCCACGTACGCCAGCGAAATCGCGCCCGGAGTAGTCACGCCGGCCGCATCCAAAGGTAACCCCGTCGGATCCGTGAGGGTGTACGTCACAGTGATCACGCCGGCGCTACTGACGCTGGCCGAGTTGATGGTGATGTTCAAACCAGGGCGCACGAAATCGACCAGGGCCTGATCCGCGTAGAAGGCCTTCTCGCGAGGCGAATAGGGCGATTTGGACCCACCGACCAAGGCAGCCGCTCCGGCCACCAGCAGCAACACTGCAAAGATTCGGGTAACGCCACGAACCGAAGATGACATGCGCATATCTCCTCTGATCGCGTGCGCTGACTGCCGCGCGCAATCGCACTTACGGGCAACCTCAATAATGAAATCGCTTCCAACGTAGTGCAGGAATTGGCCCAAACTCTCTCAAATCAACAAACCGATCTATTTTGTAGGGGATTTCGACAGGGGATAACCCCGCACTCTAGCTGGATGAGAACGCCCAATTGCGGCTAATTCCCCCGCGATGTGCGTGAAAAAACCCTACTTGAGATTGAATTTCTTCATTTTGTAACGCAATGTATCCCGTGTGATACTCAGCAGGCGGGCGGCCTGGGTCTGGTTCCCCCCGGTCTTCTCCAGAGCACGAACAACCAGGTTGCGCTCATTCTCCTCGAGCGAAATGCCCTCGTCGGGGATCTGGTAGCCCAACGGAGAATGAACGCCGTCGCCGGACCCTGACAGGCTGCCGAGCGAGACCGGCAGGCTAGCCGGCGTCAGGATGGCGGATTCCTCCAGTATCATGGCGCGCTCGATGGCATTGCGCAGTTCGCGCACATTGCCCGGCCAGGAATGCCCCAGCAGCAGCCGCTCTGCAGCCGGTGCCACCCCCTCGATCTGCCGCCGGAACTTCCGGTTGTAATGGCTGACGAAAAACCGCGCCAGCGGCAGGATATCTTCGGGCCGCTCCCGCAAAGACGGGATGCTGATCTGGATGACGTTGAGACGGAAGTACAGGTCCTGGCGGAAGGCGCCTTCTTTCACGGCCTCCCGCAGATTCTTGTTGGTCGCCGTGATCACACGCAGGTCGAGATTGATGTCCTTGAGGCCGCCCAGACGGCGAAAGCTCTGCTCTTCGAGGACGCGCAGCAGCTTGGCCTGCAGGGCCAGCGGCATCTCGCCGATTTCGTCGAGGAACAGCGTGCCTTTATCGGCCAGCTCGAAAATGCCGCGCTTCTGCGACCGGGCGTCGGTGAAGGCTCCCTTTTCATAGCCGAACAGTTCGCTTTCGAGCAGCGTTTCGGGAATCGCCGCGCAATTGATGGCGATGAACGGTTCGGCCCGGCGCATGCTTTCGTAGTGCAGCGTCTTGGCAACCAGGTCCTTGCCCGTGCCGTTCTCGCCTTCGAGCATGATCGTGGTGGCTTCACTCACCGCCACGCGGCGCATGAAATTCAGTACGTCGCGCATGCCGCGCGATTCCGCGACGATCTCGCGCTTCTGCGGGTCGGCCTCTTCGGTGATATCGGTGACGGTAGCGACCACACCCTGGACCGACCCCGCGCCGTCGGTGATGTGGCTCGTGCGCATAACCGCCAGGCGCTCGCGGCCCGCTTCGGTCCTTAACCGAATCGTACATCGCGGCTGGAGCCCCTCCAGGTTGATGCCCGCGAGCACGCCGCAATCCGGCTCGCAGACCGCGCACCGGAACACTTCTTTGCAGCTCTTGCCGATCATCTCGTCGGCCATCATGCCGAACAGTTTTTCCGCCGCGCGGTTGACACCAGTGATCAGCAGATCGCGATCATATAAGATGAGCGCATCGGAAAGCTGATCGAAAACCGCTTCAAGTACCGTGCCCCGCTGCCAAGCAGGGTCCAGCTTGGAAACCATTTGCTGCCAGTATAGCGTAGGGGGTGGCAAAGCACCCACACCGCGAATCCAGAAGCACGCGGCGCCTGGCGTGAAATCTGCCGCCCTCCGCGTCTATCCAGATCGTCTTCCGACGCTTTGCTCTGGGTTCTGGGGGTCACGATTGCGCGCTATGCCCCTAGGGATACAAGCCTAAGCTTGAAAATTCGGTCAGACGGTTATGGCCCCGAGATTGCTCCCTTAAGTAGCAGGGAGAAAAAAAGATAGATGAAATTCGCGATTCCTGCATTGGTTCTGCTCTTGGGTGCCCTGGCGTGCTCGACGCTTTCGTATGGGAAACCTGAGTATACGAAGAAAGAGAAGAAGGCTTGCACCTTCTGCCACGTCGCCGCCAAGTCCAAGGAGTTGAACGACGCCGGCAAGTATTACAAAGACCACGATCATTCGCTCGAAGGCTACGTCGCCAAAGACACCAAATAGATCCCGGCGTAGTGGAGGTGGTATGTATACCGTCCAACTCGCGGTTGGAAACGCCCCTTACGGGGCCGTGCTCGCGGATCTGTTGACGAACAGCGAGAGCTGTTCCGTGCATGCGGTGGACAAACCAGACCCGCGGCAACCAGGCGTGTTGGTAGTGAATGAAAAGACGCTCGACTCCCTGCCCAATCCAATCGACCGGCCAGAGCGGGTCGTGCTGATAACGCCCAACGACGCCAGGCGCCTCGAACGCGCCTGGCAAGCGGGCATTCGTTGCGTGGTCTTCGACAGCGATCCACCGCGGACGATGGCTTTAGCGGTGATGGCGGCCGCATTAAGGGTGAGAACACCCAACTGGCCGGACAGCGTTGCGAATATCCCCCCATCTTCTCGCCGGGGGGAAATCAAGCGATCGAAAATCAGTTGATTCCCTTAGCTTTATCGATGGACAACCGCGTGCATGGGGCACGAGCGGGCAAAGGAGGGGGCAATGGAACGGTCGTTGGAAGAACTGGAAAAAATCGTCCGGGACACGATTTGCCGGGTTTGCTCTGACCGGACCGAGGATGGGGCCTGCGGCCTGGAGAAACCGGGAACCTGTGCGCTGTTCCGGATGTTTCCACAAGTGGCGTTGGCCATTCAGGGTACTCACAGCGATGATATTCGGGATTACGTGCAATCGATTCGGGACCAAGTTTGTTCCGTATGTACCGGCCAAGATGCCGATGGATCTTGTGAAACCAGAGAGAACGTGGCATGCGCCCTTGACGCGTATCTGCTGTTAATCGTCGATGCGATCGAAGAGGCGACGGGGCGAAAGTTCGAGCGGCCAGCCGGCTTCGTGAAGGCGCAAACCGTGGTTCCGCTCACCATTAATTAGGGGGAAGATTATGAACATCAGCTTAATTCCATTTGCGGCAGGGTGGATCGTATTGGCAGGAGCGGTCCTAGTGCTTGCGCTATATCGCCATCAGATTACGTCTCACGAAGACGACACGATCCACATTGGGGACGCCGAGAGCGCGCAACTCACCGAGCAAGCGGCGACAGCGCATCGTGTGGCGGCGATCGACCGCTGGGGCAAGCTGCTGACGATCATCGGGGTGGTTTACGGCGTGGCGCTGGGCGCGGTGTACTTCTACCAGTACTGGCAACAAAGCTCGCAACAAATGTGGAAGTAACGGGGATGCCGACGCGAGCCGGAGCCGGGCTGGGTTTCCGGCTCGCGCTCCGCATCACAATTACGATCCTAGTGGCGGGGTTGTCCTCGCTGGCGCAGGACCCCAGCGCCGCCTGCGACACCTGCCATGACGTCAGAAAGAAGCTGACCAAAGGGGCGCACGCTTCGGTTCCCTGCACCACCTGCCACGTCAAGCACGAAGAGTATCCCCACCCGGAAGGCATTCCCAAACCAGTGTGCGCGGGCTGCCATCAGCAGATCGGCGCCGAGCACGCGCGCAGCATTCACGGGCAGGAACTCAAAAAAGGCAACCAAGCCGCGCCGGAATGCTCAACCTGCCATGGCGCAGCGCACGAGGTGCAGATTGCGCACTCGGAGGCGTTTCGCGCGGCGGAGCCAGAGACGTGCGGCATGTGCCACGCCGACGTGGCGGACGAGTACAAGCGCAGCGTCCATTACAAAGCCGTCTCGAATGGAATTACGCAGGCGCCGGTCTGCACCGACTGCCACGGAGAACATTCCATTCTGGCGCCGAGTAACGCCGCGTCACCGGTGAATACGCGCAATATACGTGACACGTGCGGAAGCTGCCACGGCGACGTGCGCCTGGCGCGCGAGTTCGGATTTCCCGCGGACCGGCTGGTGAGTTTCGACGCTTCATATCATGGAATGGCGGCGCGAGCCGGGTCGCAGACGGTCGCGAACTGCGCGAGCTGCCATGGCGTACACAAGATCCTGCCGTCGTCCGATCCACGATCGATGATCAATCCAAGGAATCTGGCCGCCACGTGCGGCCGGTGCCACCCGGGAGCGGGAAAACGTTTTGTGATCGGTCCGGTTCATTTGACCGAAGCGCGCACGGAACCGACGGCGGTGGGCTGGGTGCGGCGGTTATATCTTTGGGTGATCCCGGTCACTATTGGGCTGATGTTACTGCACAATGCCGGCGACTGGGTGCGCAAGGCGTACCAACTGCGGCTCAGCCGAGCGGCCAGCGGACGGGCGCGCGCCAACGGCCAGCCGCAATTCCGCATGTTCGGTTTCGAGCGGTTGCAGCATGCGCTGCTGGCGATTTCGTTTGTGATCCTGGTATGGTCGGGGTTTGCACTGAAGTATCCGGGACAGTGGTGGGCCCGGCCCATGTTGCTATGGGAAGGCCTGACACCGGTGCGGAGCCTGGTGCATCGTGTGGCAGCGGTAGTATTCATGGCGGTGGCCGCAATGCACGTCATTTCGCTGATCACAAGCGAGAAGCTGCGGCGCCACTGGCGCGGGTTGTGGCCGGCGCGGCACGACATGACCGACAGCGTGTTCATGTTCGGATACAATCTAGGCTTGCTAAAGAACCGGCCCGAAATCTCCGACCACTCCTACGTCGAGAAGGCGGAATACTGGGCGGTGGTTTGGGGCGCGGTAGTGATGATCGGGACGGGCGTGATTCTGTGGGCCACCAATTACACGCTGGCGTGGACGCCTAAGATCGTGCTGGACGTCGCGACCTCGGTGCATTTCTATGAAGCCGTGCTGGCGACGCTTGCCATTTTGGTCTGGCACTTCTATTCTGTGATTTTCGACCCCGATGTGTATCCCCTGGACAGCGCTGCCATCACCGGATTCAGCACGCGCCCCCGGAACTCGGAGCCGGAAAACACCGAGAACACCGAAGAAACCATTTCGAGCCTATGAGAACTACTCCCGGTTCGCTCTGGCGCGGCTGGCTGAGGCCGGTCGTGTATCTATCGAACAACTGGATCAGCCAGCTTGGTGTTGTAGTCGTCACCTCGGCCACGGTCCTGTGGATGGTGATGCTGCCCTCGACGCTGCGCGGAGAGGTGGCGAACCCCTACGCGGGCATTCTGATGTACCTGGCGCTGCCGGGGATTTTCATCGGAGGCTTGATTCTGATTCCGGCGGGAATCTTATGGGAGAAGCGGCGCGAGCGGATTTCGGGCAAGATGCCGAAGTATTTCCCGCCGCTCGATTTTCAGAACCGCGAGCTAAGGCGGCTACTTGCGTTTATCGGGGTCACGACGTTCGCCAACATGGTGATCGCGGGTCAACTCTCCTACAGCGCCGTGAATTACATGGACAGCGTCACGTTCTGCGGGCAGACCTGTCATACGGTGATGCAGCCGGAGTTTACGGCTTACCAGAATTCGCCGCACTCGCGCGTGGAATGCGTGCAGTGCCACATCGGACCGGGCGCGGGCTGGTTCGTGCGCAGTAAGGTATCCGGCGTCCGGCAGGTCTTCGCAGTCACGTTTCAGACGTATTCACGGCCGATTGCGGCGCCGGTGCACAATTTGCGGCCCGCGCGCGAGACGTGCGAGGCCTGCCACTGGCCGCAGCAGTATGGCGGAGACCGGCTGCGGGTGATTTCGAATTTCGCCGATGACGAGCACAACACGGCCACCAAGACCGTACTCATGATGCACATTGGCGGTGGCAACGGCAGGGTGGGAATTCATGGCGTGCACATGGGCCCCGGGATACGCATCCGCTACGCGCATAGCGATGAGAAGCGGCAGGTGATTCCGTG
>Ga0181536_10004426_pt1 | contig 14873 bp, 14 predicted proteins | sample PEATcosm2014_Bin_41_FD_121105 | JGI IMG/M metagenome (GOLD analysis project Ga0181536, IMG submission 121105) | Peatland microbial communities from MTU Mesocosm Facility, Houghton, MI, USA - PEATcosm2014_Bin17_60_metaG | ecosystem: Environmental > Terrestrial > Soil > Wetlands > Peat | place... | reverse complement strand
CGCAACGCACTTGCCCGTGAACATTGATACGGAGTCTGGGCCGGCAGATCCTCGGGTCGAGCCCGAGGATGACGGCGAGGGGAGACGTGACGACTGAGAGTCAATCATTCCGCCGGTTGGTATGAGCCGGTATCCCTCAGCAGCCGGCCTCGACAAATAACGTGCCAAATCCCCACCGTCCTGGCCTCCCCGAACCAGGTCGGGGGAGGGCCAGGACCGAGCAGACCGGCCTTGACCCAGCCAACGCCAGCCTCCGATGATCGCCGCGTTCAGGCAGAAGGAAATCGCATGCGGTCCGCCCTGGAGACGGCTCAGAACGAAGCATGGCGTCGCCTGGGCCTCCCCGGCACGTGGTGGACCGGCCAGGAGCGGCTGGCCATCGCCCAGGAATGCCGGGCCGCCACCGGCTGCGCGTTTTGCGCGACCCGGGCCGCCGCGCTCTCGCCGCTGACCGTCGCAGGCCGGCACGACGTCGCCGAGCCCTCGCTGCCCGCGGCCGCGATCGAGGCCATCCATCGCATCCGCACCGATCCCGGCCGGCTGGGCGAGACCTGGTTTCTGACGCTGCGCGCGGCGGGTCTGGGCGAGGCACCCTATGTCGAACTCGTCTCGGTCGTCGCGGTCACCGTCGCGATCGACACCTTTCGCCGCGGCTCGGGTCTGCCACCGCTGCCGCTGCCGGCGGCCGAGCCGGGCGCTCCCTCACGCCGGCGCCCGACGGGCGCGAAGCCCGGCCTGGGCTTTGTCGCCACCCTGGCGCCCGAGGACCGGACCGAAGCCGACCCGGACCTGTATCGGGACCACCCCGGCCCGCGCCGCCGCGTTGGCGCCAATATCCATCGCGCGCTCAGCCTCGTGCCCAACAGCATGATCCATTGGTGGGACGTGCTGGAGGAACTGTATCAGTCCGGCCCGCAAATGCGCGATTACGGTGTCGATTACCGTGCGATCGGTCACGCGCAGATCGAGTTGCTGGCCGCCCGGGTCGCGGCGCTGAACCGATGTGAGTATTGAACGGTCAGCCATTTGGCCTTGCTCCGTGCGAGCGGCCGCCACGCTGACCGGGATTTTGACCTTCACGCGGTGATGAAGGGCGACCCCGGCTCCGACGTACCGCATGGCGACACGTTGCTCGCGTTCGCCGACGCGGCGCTCGGCGGCGATAAGGCCGTGCTGGACCGTGCGCGCGAGGCGGTTCGTCTGGCGGTGGGTGACGCGGGATTGAGCGACGCGGCGGCGGTGATCGGCGGGTTCGACGGGATCACCCGGATCGCCGAGGCGACCGGGATTCCGCTGGAACCGGAGAAGGCCGCGCAGACCGCGGATTTCTTCGGCGCGCTGGATATCGGCCGGTTCCGTCGCGCGAAGACCTGAGCGTTCCGTTGTGGCGCCCGCGCGCGGGCCAGGATAGGATCACCGCCGCTGTTCATCGCGAGGAGCTTCGTGTGCCTTTAGACGAGACTGGCGGCCGCCCAGGCCGCCGGCCATCCCGCAATGTGCTGGGTGGCCCTTTGGACATCTGCTCCAGCAAACCGATGACCGGTTTCTTTCGCAACGGATGTTGCGACACCAGTCCCGAGGACATCGGCAGCCATACGGTCTGCGCCGTCATGACCAACGAGTTCCTGGCGTTCAGCAAGAAGGCCGGCAACGACCTGTCCACGCCGATGCCGGAGTATGGGTTCGCCGGTTTGAAACCCGGCGACCGCTGGTGCCTGTGCGCGCCGCGCTGGCAGGAGGCACTGGACGCCGACGCCGCGCCCAGGGTGGTATTGCGCGCGACGTCCGAAGGCGCGCTGCAGCACTGCGCGCTGGCGGATCTGGTCCGGTTCGCGATTGATCTCGTGTGATGCCGGCCGGCGCAATGAATGACGTACGATGCTCTCACCCGTCATGGCCCGCGATGCTCTCACCCGTCATGGCCCTCCCCCGAACGAGTCGGGGGAGGGCCATGACGAAACGGGGAGGTCGAGGGCTTGATCGGGCCATCCGCCGCGACACGACGTTGATGCCGATGGCCCGGTCGCGCCGCATAAGCATCAAGATAAGCCCGGAGAGGAGCACGGTCCGCCCTTCATCGTCATCCTCGGGCTCGACCCGAGGATCTCGACGAGCATGCGGAACGACCGTTCGAGGCAATTTACATTGACCGGGGGCCGCGACAGATGCTCGGGTCAGGCCCGAGCATGACGGCGGCGAGGTAATTTGCCTCCGCCCCAATCTTATCTTGATGCCTATGCGGACAAGCCGGGCCATGACGTGGGAACCAACCGTGCCGACTCAGGCAGGTCGGGAAACGCTCTAATACCCCCGGTCCCAATCGATCACATTCTTCAGTTCGCCACCGCTGATATAGGCGCGCAGATTGTCGACGAAGAGGTCGATGGCGCCATGCCGGTCCTGGTCGCTGGCGCCCGAGATATGCGGCGTGATCAGCACCCGGGGATCGGACCAGAGCCGCGCCATTGGCGGATGCTCGAACTCGCCGACATAGACGTCGAGCGCGGCACCGCGCAGGTGACCGCGTTCCAGCGCATCCGCGAGAGCGGCTTCGTCGACGATCTCGCCCCGCGCGACATTGACGAAGATGCCTCCCGGTTTCATCGCGGTGAACCGGTCTTGGTTGAACAGGCGAGTGGTCTCCGGCGTCCATTGGCAGCAGATGACCACGATATCGCTGTCCGGCAGGAACCGGTCGAGATCGCCGGCGCCGCCGATCTCGTCAAACCCCGGCGGCGGCGCCTCGTCCGGGCGGCGGTGGCGGCGGGTGCCGACGACCCGCATGCCGAGCGCGGCGCACAGGCGGCCAACCTCGAGGCCGATGCCGCCGGCGCCGACGACGCAGACGGTCTTGCCCTGCAACAGCCACGGCCGGTAGGCACGCGCGTTGAACGCGGCCGCGTCACGCTCGATGGGGACACGATAAAACCCCTTCGCGACGTGCAGAATGCCGGCCACCGCGTATTCCGCGATCGCCAGCGTGTTGCCCGAACCGCGCGAGGTCGTCACGGTCACATCGCTGCCCCACAGATCGCCCTTGAGCAAATTGCTGGCGCCCGCCGGCCGCTGATGAAACCATTTGAGCTTCGGCGCCCTGGACCGCAGATCGAACGGAAACGGCCAGCCGCCGAGGATGATTTCCGCCTCGGCGAGCATGCGGTCGCGGTCCTCGCGGGTGCCCGAGCCCGTGGCCCCCGGCGCCAGATAGCGTGACGCGCTGAACGCCGGCCAGGTTTCGCGATACTCGCCGTCAAACCAACCGCCGGCATCGGTCAACCGGACCGCCGGGTCGACGGCTTCGATCTTCGCGCGGTCCTCGGCGCTGATGCGCGTGAGGGTCAGGACGTTGAACGTTCGCATGGGTGCTTTCCAAAACGGGTCATTTCACCTCTCCGTCATGGCCTGGCTCATCCGGGCCACCTCTCGCCGCACGACGCTGGTTCAGGTGGCCCGGACGAGCCGGGCCATGACGGGTACGGGCCCCGACGTTCCGTAACGCTACGCCCGCCCCTCGGCAACCGCGTGACAGGCGACCTGGGTGCCGTTCGTGTCGATTAGCGCCGGCGCCTCCTCCCGGCATCGCGCGTTCGCCAACGGGCAACGCGGATGAAACGCGCAACCGGGCGGCGGCGCGATCGGGCTCGGCACATCGCCGCCGACCGGCGTGCGCGCGCGGCCGATATGATCCAGATCCGGAATGGCATCCAGCAGCAGCCTTGTGTACGGATGCAGCGGCCGCCGGAAAATGGTTTCGGCATCGCCCAGTTCGACGATCCGGCCGAGATACATCACGCCCAACCGGTCCGACATGTGGCGCACCACGGCGAGGTTGTGACTGATGAACAAATACGTGAGCCCGAGCCGCCGTTGCAAATCCCGCATCAAATTCAGAATCTGTGCCTGAACCGAAACGTCCAACGCGCTGGTGGGTTCGTCGCATACCAGGAACACCGGCTCCGACGACAAGGCCCGGGCGATGGACACGCGCTGCCGCTGCCCGCCGGAGAACTCGTGCGGATATTTGTCCCCATCCGACGGCGCCAGGCCGACCTGCAGCAGCAACCATTCCACCCGCCGCCGCACCGATGATGCGTTCTTCTCCAAAGCAAAGGTCCGGATCGGCTCGGCGATAATGTCGGAGACCCGCCAGCGCGGGTTGAGCGATGCATACGGGTCCTGAAAAATCATATTCATTTGCCGGCGCACGCCGCCCTGTTTCCGGGCCTCGGCCAGGGTAATGCCTTCGAAACGAATTTCCCCGCGTTTCGGGGTGTACAGCCCAACGCACAGCCGCGCGATCGTCGATTTGCCGCAGCCCGACTCACCGACCAGCGACAACGTCGTGCCGGGCTGAATGGCGAAGGACACGTCGTTGACCGCGCGCAGGAAGCGCCGCTTCTCGCCGGACAGCAGGCGCTGCAGCGACGGCGGCGAGACATCGAAATCGTGCGTGACGCTCACCGCCTCCAGGATTGGCGTGCCGGTCAAGCGCACGGCGCCGCGACTTCCCGGTGTGATCCGGCGGCCGGTCGGACACAGCCTCGCCCGGCGAAATGAAACGACAGCGTCTCGCCGTGGTCAGCCACGCACCGTCTCCATCGCGAGCAGCCAGCACGCCGCCTGTGTCACGCCCGCGTCCAGCAGCCCAGGTTGCTCGGTCTGGCAACGAGCGAATGCCCGCCCGCATCGCGGATGGAACGCACACCCGGGCGGGATCGCATCCAATCGCGGCATCGAACCATCGATCTGGCGCAGCCGTTCCGCCCGGTGCTCGATCGTCGGGATGCTGCCCATCAACCCGTCGGTGTAGGGGTGCGCCGGATGCTGGATCACCGAGGCGACGGGCCCGATCTCCGCGATCCGTCCGGCGTACATGACCGCGACCCGGTCGGCGGTCTCGGCGATCACCCCCATGTCGTGCGTTACCAGCATGACCGACGTGCCGTGCTCCCGCGTCAGGGTTTTGAGCAGCGTGATGATCTGCGCCTGCACCGAAACATCCAGCGCGGTGGTCGGCTCATCGGCGATCACCAGTTCGGGTTCGGCGCACAGCGCGAGCGCGATCACCACGCGTTGCCGCTGTCCGCCGGAGAACTCATGCGGCCACGAGTCGATGCGCCTGGGCGCGTCCGGGATGCCGACACGCTCCAGCCATGCGACCGCCCGGCGGCGCGCCGCGGCCTCGGTCAGATCGAGATGCGTGCGCATCGTTTCGGTCAACTGGCGGCCGATGCGCAGCAATGGATTGAGCGTGGTCAGCGGGTCCTGAAAGATCATGCCGATGCGCCGGCCGCGGATCCGCCGCAAACGCTCCGGCGGCAGCGTATCGATCCGCTCGCCATCCAAATGGATCGAGCCGCCGCCGATGCGGCCGGGTGGTGTCAGCAACCCAACGATCGCCGCCCCGGTCAGGGATTTCCCGGCGCCCGACTCACCGACGACGCCCAGGATCTCACCCGGCGCGATGCTGAACGAGATCCGGTCCAACGCGCGCAACAGGCCATGGCGGGTCGGAAACTCGACGATCAGGTCGCGCACATCCAGAAGCGGCGTCATCGCAGCCTCGGGTTCAGCGCGTCGCGCAGCCAGTCGCCCAGAAGATTGATGGACAGGACCATGAGGACGAGGGCGGCGCCGGGGAAGATCGTCACCCACCATTGCCCGGAAAACAGAAAATCGTTGCCGTAGCGGATCAGCGTGCCGAGCGAGGGCCGCGTCGGCGGCAGACCGACACCGAGAAAAGACAAGGTCGCCTCGGTCAGGATCGCCAGACCCAGACCGAGTGTCGCCAGCACCAGCACCGGACCGATGACGTTGGGCAGCACGTGGCTGATCATGATGCGGCGCGCGGGCACACCGATCACCCGCGCGGCGAGGACGTATTCCTTGTTCCGCTCCACCATCGTCGATCCGCGCACGGTGCGGGCGATTCCCGGCCACAGACTGATCCCGATCGACACGATGATCACCGGGATCTGCATCTGTTCCCGCATCGTTTGTGGCAAGGCCGCGCCGACGATGCCGTTGATCATCAGCGCGGTCAGGATGGCCGGGAACGTCAGTTGCACATCGGCGATCCGCATCAGGATCGTGTCGGCCGCGCCTCCCAGATACCCGGCGGCGAGGCCGGCGACGATGCCGAGCACCACCGCGATGGCCACCGAACAGAACCCCACCAGCAGGCTGATCCGCATGCCGAACATGATCGCCGACAGCACATCGCGGCCTTGCGAGTCGGTGCCGAGCGGATTGAACCAGTCAGAATCCGCCGACGGCCAGGGCGGCTTGAAACTGTCGAGCAGCGAGAGGCTCGCGAGATTGGTCGGATCGTGCGGCGCGAGCCACGGTGCGAACACTCCCGCGAGGATCAGCACCAGCGCGATCAGGGCGGACACCACCGCCACGGGTGAATGGCGGAAGCCATGGACGAAGTCGCTGCCCAGAAACCCCCGCGCGCCGGTACCGGTGCCGCTCAAGACCGGCACTCCACGTGGTTCCGCCGCGGCCCGGTCAGGCGGTGCCATGTGGCGGATGGTGACGGGCGGGACATCAATGGCCGCGTCTCGAGACGCGAAGCCGGGGATCGACCGCGTAGTACAGCAGATCGACCGCCAGATTGATCGTCAGGTAGACCAGCGAGATCAGCAGCAAATACGCCGACATCACGGGGATATCCGCCACCGCCACCGACTGCACCAGCAACAGCCCCATGCCGGGCCACTGAAACACGGTCTCGGTCACCAGGGAAAACGCCACCAGGCCACCGAATTGCAGGCCGATGATGGTAATCACCGGCACCAGCGTGTTCTTGAGCGCGTGACCGAAATGGATCGTCCGGTTGGGCAGCCCGCGCGCCCGCGCGAAGCGGATGTAGTCGGTCCGCAGCACCTCCAGCATCTCGGCGCGGACGAGGCGCAAAATCAGGGTCATCTGAAACAGGCCAAGCGTGATGGCCGGCAGGATCAAGGCGCGCAGGCCGGACCAGGTCGCGAAGCCGGTGGTCCACCAGGATCCGATCGGCACGACCGTGCCTCGGCCGAAACTGGGCAGCCAGTCCAGGCTGACGGAGAAGATCAGGATCAACAGGATGCCCACCAGGAAGACCGGCAGCGACACCCCGATCAGGCTCACGGCCATGAACAGGCGGGAAAACCACGTATCGCGGTGAATGCCGGTATACACCCCCATCGGGATGCCGATCGCGATCGCCAGGGCCATCGCGGTCACGGCGAGTTCCAGAGTCGCGGGCGCGCGTTCCCCGATCAGCCGCGACACCGGCTGCGCGAGGCGGTAGCTGATCCCGAACTCGCCGTGCAGCGCGGTCCACAAATAACGCGCGAACTGGATGAAAAACGGCCGGTCCAGGCCGAGTTGGCGAATCAGTTCCAGGCGCTGCGCCTCGGTGTGGTCCTGGCCGAGAATGATCGACACCGGGTCTCCCACATAGGCGAACAGCGCGAAGGAGATGAGCCCGACGACCAAAAGCACCGGGATGGCCTGCAGGAGTCGGGTGGCGACAAAAGCGAACATTCGGCGATCAGTAGGATATTTTCCGCGCCAGTAAAACCGGCTGCCGGAGCCGCCGTGGCCAGGCTCACGGCCCTGAGATCTCTTCGGCCTTGCCCCATTCGTTCAGCAGGGTGAAACCGACACCCAACAACACCGGGCCGAGGAATATCCCCAGCAGTCCAAAGGCCAGTGCCCCGCCGAGCACGCCGAGGATGGTCAGCAAGAAGGGCAAATGGGCCCCGCGGGTGATGAACCAGGGCCGGATGAGGCTGTCGGCGCCGGAGACCGCGACGACACCATACGCCGCCAGGAAAATGCCCCAGGCGATATGGCCGGTGCCCAACAGCCAGAGCGCGGCGGGAATCCAAACCACCGGCGCGCCGATTGGAAACACCGAAACCAGCCCGGCGAGTCCGCCCAACAGAACCGGGCGCGGCACACCGGACAGCCACAGACCGAACGCGGTCAGGATGCCCTGCACGACCGCGGTGCCAAGGATGCCATACACCACGCCGCGGACGGTAGCGCCGGTCACCTCGGCCAGCCGGTCCGCCTGATCCCCGGCGACGCGCCGCAGCACCAGCCGCAGCCGCGCCGCGATCGGCTCCCCGTAGAGGTAGAAAAAGAACGCGACGAACAGCGCCAGCAGGAACATCAGCACGCCATTGGCGATGCCGAGGAGCACGCTGAGTCCGCCCTCGAGGACGATCCCGAAATACGGCCGCAGCGCTTCCAGCAGCGCGCCGATGTCCTCGGCCCAGTGATCCCAGAGTTCGGCCAGGGTGGGGCCGATGAGGGGAACGTCGCGGAGCCAGTCCGGGGAGGTGGGCAGGCCGGCGCGTAGCGCGTCCAGGATCACGTGACGGAGATTGGTGACGTCGTCGCTGCCGCCTGGCGCGGCGAGCGCGATCGGCAAGACCAGAGTGACCGCGGTCAGCCCGACCATGACCAGGGCCGCGGCCCGCCGCCGCAAACGCAGGCGGGCCCGGATCCATTCGTGTACCGGCCAGGTGGTGAACACCAGAATCCCAGCCCACAGCAGCGCGGACAAGAAAGGATACAGCACGGCGACACAGCCCACGGCGACGCCGCCGATCAACAACGCCATGAGGATTCGTTGTTCGATCATCGCGGCGGGCGCTTCCGGCTGGTCAAGCCGTCAACAGGCCTGTAGTTTCCGTGAGCATTCGATTGGAGGTCCATCATGCCGCGTCTGGCCGCAAATCTTTCCATGATGTTCAACGAGGTGCCGTTCCTGGAACGGTTTACCGCCGCGCGCAAGGCCGGGTTCGAGGGCGTCGAATTCCTGTTCCCCTACGACTTCCCGGCCGCCGAACTGCGCAGCCGCATGGTGGGCGAGGGCCTGACCCAGGTCCTGTTCAACATGCCCCCCGGCAACTGGGCCAACGGCGAGCGCGGGCTCGCCGCGCTGCCCGGCCGGCAGTCGGAATTCCGGGAGGGGGTGAAGCGCGCGCTCGATTATGCCGCCACATTGGAGTGCCGCCGTGTGCATTGCATGGCGGGGATCGTGCCAGCGGACGTGTCGCTGACCACCGCCGCCGCGGTGTACGCGGCCAACCTGTCCTGGGCCGCCGAACAAGCCCGGCCGGCGGGGGTGAAACTGATGATCGAGCCGATCAACCACCGCGACATGCCGGGTTATTTCCTCAACACGCAGGCGCAGGGCGCGGCGATCGTGGAGGCCATCGGCAAGGACCGTATCGGCTTGCAGTTCGACGTTTACCATGTGCAGGTCACCGAGGGTGACATCACGAAGCGCATGGAACGGTTCATGCCGGTCATCGATCACATGCAGATCGCCGATGTCCCGGGCCGCAACGAGCCCGGCACAGGAGAAATCGGCTGGGAGTTCGTGTTCCGGCGGATCGACGAGCTTGGCTATATGGGCTGGGTTGGCTGCGAGTACCGGCCCGCCGGCGATACGGTCGCCGGCCTGACGTGGCGGCAAAGGTTTGGGGTCTAAGAAGCCGATCCCGGCGCGGGACTGAGCCGCCGGGGGTCGCACGCCGCCGGGCCGCTCGGCTACCCCGTCCCGACCCGCGCCGCGACCCGTGGTTCCGCCGGCGCACCGGTCAGGCCGTAAACGCCACGCTCTCCCGGCAGCGGTGCGAAGCGAGCGGTGATGCCCAGCACCGTTTCGGCGCCGCCGAGATAGAGCATGCCGTCCGGCGGCATCTGCGCCGCCATCGCCTCCAGCACCCGGGTTTTCGTCGGTTGATCGAAATAGATCAGCACGTTGCGGCAGAACACGATATCGAAACGGCCCAGCGAACGCAGGTCGCCCAGAAGGTTGAACTCGCGGAACTGGGCCATATCACGAATCTCCGGCACGATCCGCCAATGCGGGTCTTCCTTCTTGAAATATTTCATCAAGTACTGCACCGGCAGGCCGCGTTGCACCTCAAACTGGGTGTATTGCCCGTCCCGCGCGCGGCTCAGCGGGCCCCGCGCGATGTCGGTGCCGACGATTTCAATCCGGCGATTGCCGACCAGGGCCTTGCTTTCGGCCAGGATCATGGCCAGTGAATAGGCTTCCTGACCGGTCGATGACGCGGCCGACCAGATGCGCAGCGGGGTGCCGGGCGGGCGAGCCCCGACCAGCCGCGGCAAAGCCTGCGTCCGGAAATGCTGGAACGGCTTATCGTCGCGAAAGAAGAAACTCTCGTTGGTGGTCATCGCCTCGACCACTTCGCGCGCCAACGGCTCCGCGCCGGGCCGGCTCAACCGCTCGGCCAGGGCGTTCAGGTCCGCCAACTGCTCGCGCCGCAGCATGGTGACGAGCCGGGTCTCCAGCAGATAGATCTTGTCCTGACCGATGATCAGACCTGACCGTGTCTTCAGCAGATCGGCCAGCGCCGTGAACGCGGCGGACGTCAATGGCATGGTCATCTCGCGGCCACGCGCAACATTTCGAGCAATTTTGGGGCGATTCGCGGCAGCGGCAGCACGGCGTGACAGAGACCCGCCTGCGCGATCGCCCCCGGCATGCCCCACACCACACTGGTCGCCTCATCCTGGGCGACCGCCGCGCCGCCGGCTTCCACCACGCGGCGCGTGCCGGCGAGGCCGTCGTGCCCCATGCCGGTGAGCATGGCGACCAGCACTTGTCCGTCGCAGACGCCGGCGGCCGAGCGCAGCATCGGATCGACGGCGGGCCGGCAAAAGTTCTCCGGTGGATCGTTCGACAGCCGCGCGCGCGCCATGACACCCCCCATCGGGGCTCGATAACCGCTCGCCTGACCGCCCGCCTGGCCCCCACGTGGGCCGTCCCCGTCTCCGGCCCTCGCGGCGCCACCCGGTTCGATAATCAGGTGCTTATCGCCGGGCGCGAGATAGATCCTGCCGGGCAGCAGAGGTTCGCCATCCTTCGCCTCCGCGCACGGCAGGCCGCCGAGCCGGGTGATGTGCTCGGCCAGGATCGGCGTGAAGGTCGCCGGCATGTGCTGGGTCAGGATAACCGGAACGTTGACGGAACGGCCCAGCGCCTGGATCAGGGTGAACAACGCCTGGGGACCACCGGTCGAACTGCCGATCGCGAGCAGTTTCGGGGGCAGCACCGGCGCCGGACGCGTCACGATCGGCGCCGCCGGACGCGCGGGGGCCGCGGCACGCTGGCGCAATCGCGCGAGGCCCTTCACCTTGCTGATGATTTCCTGCCGGAACCGGTCGTCGCTCTGGCTGCCGATCGATGACGGCTTCGGCACGTAGTCGGCGGCGCCCAACCGCAGGGCACGCATGGCGATGTCGGCGCCCCGGGTGGTCAACGTCGACGCCATGATAACCCGCAGGCCGGGATCGGTCTGCAACAACAACGGCAAGGCGGCCATGCCGTCCAGCACCGGCATCTCGATATCCAGCACCACCACATCGACCTTGGTTCGTTTCAGCTCCTCGACCGCCATTCGGCCGTTGCTGACCTTGGCGACCACCCGGATGCCGGGATCGGTTTCCAGCATCCGCGCGATCGCGCCGCGAATGGTCACCGAGTCATCGCAAATCATGACCCGGGCCAGCGTGCCGCTGACAGGCTCGGCCCGCGCCAGCCCACTCATAACAAACCGGCCTGGCCGAGCTTACCCACGAGGATGTCTTCGTCGAACGGCTTCATGATGTATTCCTGCGCGCCGCTCGTGATGGCCAACTCGATATGCGCCATGTCGTTCTCGGTGGTGCAGAAGACCACCGCCGGAATGTCGGGGCCGAACTCCTGGCGCAGCGCGCGCAGGAATGTGAGTCCGTCCATCACCGGCATGTTCCAGTCCAGCAGCACGAAGTCGGGCAAGCCGGCGCGGCAGGCATCGAGCGCTTGCTGCCCATCGCCGGCCTCGACCACCGTGCATCCGTTCGCTTCCAGGATCCGGCGGGCGACCTTGCGCACGACCCGGCTGTCGTCGACGACGAGGCAGCTCCGGCCCATGTCGCCCTCAGCCCTGGATCGCGTAATCGAGCAGACGAGCGACGTCCAGAATCACCAGGAGCCGACCGTCCAGGCGGTAAATCCCGTCGCTGAACAAAGCCCAGTTGCGTTCCAGCGTCGGCGGATTCCGCTCAAACAGGGTGGCATCCAGGCTCATGACTTCCGAGACCTGATCGACCAGCAGCGCGTACAGTTCACCACCCTGTTCGGCGACCACCGACATGCATTTCTGCCCTGATTCCCGCGGCGGCAGGTTCAGGCGGCGGCGGAGGTCGATCGCGGTGACGATGCGGCCGCGCAAATTCAGGCTGCCGGCGATGTCGGGCGGCGCGAGCGGGATGCGGGTGATTGGCTGCTCCGCCAGGATATCCCGCACGCCCAGAACCGGGATCCCGCAAAGCTGCCCGGCCACGGTGAGGGTCACGTAGACCTGTTCCTCGCCGGAGACGTCATCGGTCCGGTCCAGTAAATCGACGGTCATTTCAAACTCCTGGGTTTGGCGCGTGTGGCCCGTTGGAGCGGCGTGCGCGTCCGGTATCGCCGGGCGCGGGCACGGGCGGGAGCGGTGGACCGGAGCCGCGCGGCCACGCGGGGCATCACGACACGGCCATGTCGGTCAGGCACTGACGCAACGACTCGATGATCTGATCGCGTTGAATCTTCGCGACATAGTCGGTGAAGCCGGCGTCGCGGCCGGCCTCCACCTGATTGGGGTCGGCGTGGCTGGACAGCGCGATCATCGGCAAATTCGCCCATGGCCCGGTGGCACGCACCGCGCGGGCGAAGGCCAGTCCGTCCATGTCCGGCATCTCGATGTCGGATACGATCGCGTCGAACATCCGCCCGGACTCACGCAGACGCAGTGCCTCGGTCGCGCTGGCCGCCGCCGAGACCCGGAAGCCGGCGGCGGTTAACGAGGGAACCAGAAGATTGCGGAAGAACGCGCTGTCCTCGACCACCAGCACGTGATGGGCCGGAGCCTTGGTCCCTTTGGGGTTGGCGCTGAACCAGTCCCGCCACGCCAGGGTGAGCCAATAACCGGTATCCAGCACATCCGTCGCATGTCCGCCGATCACCGCCGTGCCGAGCGATCCCGGACGCGCCGACGCCAGTTCGATGTCGAGCCGGTCCTCGACCACATCGATGATCTCATCGACCATCAGCCCCATGGCGTGATCGCCGTCGGCGAACACCAGCAAGGATTGCGATGCCGTGCTGGTGTCATCGTGGTTCGTCAATGAAACCAGCGGCATCAACTTGCCGCGATATTGCGTGACCGGGGAGCCGGAGGACAGCTCGATCTTGTCGCGCGCGATGTTCTCCAGCCGCGCGACGAGATTGAGCGGTACCGCCATGCGATCAGAGCCATTCACGCGAAACAGCAGCAGCGCCATCCGGTCGGGCGAGCCGGTGTTTTCAGCGGCCTCCTGTTTGACCACCTTGTCGCCGCCGCCGGCTCCGACGCCGGTGGTGCGCGCGATGCCCGCCGGATCCAGGATCATGATCACCGATCCGTCGCCCAAAATGGTGTTGCCGCTGAACATGGTGATGTGGCGCAGGATCGGCGCCACCGGTTTGACGACGATTTCCTCGGTGTCGAACACCCGGTCGACGATGATGCCCAGAAGACTGGTGCCGACCTGGGTGACGACGATATGGGCGCCGCTGGTCCCGGTCTCGGAGGCGCCAAGCCCCAGCAGATCGCCCAGCGAAACGAGGGGAAGCAGGCGGTCGCGCAGGCGCAGGACGGGCGTGTCGTTGATCAACTCGATCACGCTCTCGCCGGTGGTACCCGGGGAGTTGTCGCCGGCACGCCGCGCGCGCACCAGCTCGACGACGCTGATCTGCGGGATGGCGAACCGTTCCGACACCGATTCGACGATCAATGCCGAAACGATCGCCAGCGTCAGCGGAATCTTGATGATGAATGTCGTGCCCTGACCGGCGGTGCTTTTCAGATCGACGGTGCCGCCGATCTTTTCGATGTTCGTCTTCACCACGTCCATGCCGACGCCGCGGCCCGACACGGCGGTGACATTGCTGGCGGTCGAGAAGCCGGCGCGGAAAATGAAGCGCTGAATTTGCGCCTCGGACATGCCCGCGAGTTCCGCCTCGGTGGCGAGCCCATTGGCCAGCACTTTGGCGCGGATTTTGTCCGCCGGCAGGCCGCGGCCGTCATCGGCGACCTCGATGATGATGTGGCCGCCTTCATGATACGCATTCAGCGTAACGGTTCCGGTCTCCGGTTTGCCGGCGGCGCGGCGTTCGGCGGCGCTTTCCAGCCCGTGATCGCCACTGTTGCGCACCATGTGCGTCAGTGGGTCCTTGATCAGCTCCAGCACCTGACGGTCGAGTTCGGTGTCGGCGCCCAGCATGACGAGTTCGATTTTCTTGTTGAGGTCGTGCGCGAGGTCGCGCACCAGCCGGGGCAATTTGTTCCAGGCGTTGCCGACCGGCTGCATGCGGGTCTTCATCACCCCTTCCTGCAGTTCCGAGGTGATGTGCGACAGCCGCTGCAACGGCGCGGTGAAGCCGCTGTTTTCCTGCATGCGGGCGAGTTGCAGAAGCTGGTTGCGGGTCAGCACCAGCTCCGAGACCAGGGTCATCAGATCTTCCAGCACGTCGACGGTGACGCGGATGGTTTGCGCGGCGGTGACCGCCGGACCGGCCGCCGCCGGTTCCGCCGGTGTCCCCGGCTGGGCCGCCCCGGCAGGGGCTCCAGCCGGTGGCGTGACGGCTTGTACTGGGCGTGCCTGCGCGGCTTCGGCGCCGGCGGGAGCGGGTGCCGGCTCGGGTGGCGCGACTTTGTCCGGGACAACCGCGGCGACCGGCCCCGGGGCGGCCTGTGCCGGAGCGGCCGGTGTGGGGGTGACCGGTGTGGGGGTGACCGGCGTGGGGGTGACCGGCGTGGGGGTGACCGGTGTGG
>Ga0181536_10004425_pt1 | contig 14874 bp, 14 predicted proteins | sample PEATcosm2014_Bin_41_FD_121105 | JGI IMG/M metagenome (GOLD analysis project Ga0181536, IMG submission 121105) | Peatland microbial communities from MTU Mesocosm Facility, Houghton, MI, USA - PEATcosm2014_Bin17_60_metaG | ecosystem: Environmental > Terrestrial > Soil > Wetlands > Peat | place... | reverse complement strand
TGCGATCCGACGGCGAGCCACTACCTAAAGATTCTCATGGACGGCATCTACGGCGCGGCAAACTTCCGAAACGAAATAATTTGGAAGAGAACGTCTGGCAGGAAGGGAGTTTTGCAGTTCGGTCGGGTCCATGACGTGATCTTCTTCTACAGCAAATCTCAACAGAATACGTGGAACCCGCCCGCGACTCCTCAGGACGAATCCAACGTCCGCGGGCACGACATCATGCGCGACGGCGAGGGAAGGTCATACCGGGTCTCCGACTTCAGCGGTGCGGGGCAGGGCCCGCCGCGGGATTTCGGCGGTCGAATTATCGAGCCACCCTCCGGCCGCCATTGGATGTTCGACCAGGAGGGCGTTGATCGGCTCATGGCTGAAGACCGAATTGTTTTCTCCGCCAAAGGGCAGCCGCGGCTCAAAACATATTTGGACGACCTTCCGGGAGTGGCGGTGCATGATGTTTGGACGGATATCGAGCCGATCAACGCCGCCGCTCAGGAGCGCTTGGGATACCCCACACAAAAGCCGCAGGCCTTGCTTGAGCGCATCGTCAGCGCAAGCTCAAATGAGGGTGATATCGTGCTGGATCCGTTTTGCGGTTGCGGCACAACGATCCACGCCGCTCAGAAGCTAAGGCGGGAATGGATCGGCATTGACATCACGCACCTTGCCATCTCGCTGATCGAGAAGCGGCTCAAGGACGCGTTTCCGGGCATCACCTATGAGGTTCACGGAACGCCAAAGGATTTGGACGGGGCACGCGACCTTGCCCTCCGGGACAAGCACCAATTCCAACTGTGGGCGGGTTCGCGTGTGGATGCCGTTCCCTTTAGGGGCGGGAAGAAGGGGGCCGACTCCGGTATTGACGGGCTGATCTATTTCAAACCCGAGGGCAGGACCACGGAGAAGGCTATCGTTTCGGTCAAGGGCGGTGACAATATCAACGTCGCGATGATCCGGGACTTGGCCCACGTAGTGGATCGCGAGAAGGCCAAGATGGGCGTGTTCATCACACTTGCCGATCCAACAGGTCCGATGAAGACCGAAGCGATCAAGGCCGGCTACTACGAAACCTTATACGGGAAATATCCCAAGCTTCAGATCCTCACGATTGCGGATCTGTTTAACGGTAAGCAGCCTAACATACCGCTAGTAGACTCGGCGGCCTTCAAGAAAGCTCCGAAGGAGATCGAGGGCGGGGAGCAAGACAAGCTGCCGTTTTGAGTCCCACGCTGCAACCATTACTATCGCGAGAAAAAAACAGATCCCTCGACTACGCTCGGGATGACACAAGAGTGGTTGTCGAAAAATTGGGACCAAGCGGGATGGCCGCTTACTGTTTACCCCACCCGGATCACCGTCCGCCCGCGCACGGCCCCCGCGAGGATCTTTTCTCCGGCCTCGATAACCCGATCGAGAGGCACTTCCTCGATCATGCTGTCGAGCAACGAAAGCGGAAGATCGCGCGCCAGGCGGCGCCAGATTTCGAGGCGCTCCTCGCGCGGCACCGTCACGGAATTGATGCCGAGCAGATTCACGCCGCGCAGGATAAACGGATAGACGGTCGTGTTAAGAGTCGCACCGCCGGCCAGGCCGCAGGCCGCGACGCTCGCGCCGATCTTCAGAGTGCGGATGATCCCCGCGAGCGTTTCTCCGCCGACGGTATCGACGGCTCCGGCCCAGCGTTCGGAATCCATGGGACGTTTGGAAGGCGCAGCTAAGGTATTGCGAGCGACGATCTCGCTCGCGCCCAGCGAGCGGAGATAGGGCGCAAGCTCGGCCCGTCCCGTCGAGGCAAACACGCGATAGCCGAGCTTGGCGAGAATCGCGATAGCCACGGAGCCGACGCCTCCGGCAGCGCCGGTGACGACGATGTCGCCTGAGCTGGGCGTTACTCCGTGGCGCTCCAGGGCGATGACGCACTGCATGGCGGTGAATCCCGCAGTGCCGATGCCCATGGCTTGACGAGGCGTCATGCTCTCCGGAAGTCTGACCAAATGGCGGGCGTCGATGCGGGCAAATTCGGCGTAACCTCCCCAGATAGTTTCCGATAATCCGCTGCCGGTGACGATCACGGAATCGCCCGCTTTCCAAAAAGGCGAACTCGATTCCTCGACAACACCGGCCAGATCGACGCCGGGAACCATGGGATATTTACGGATCACGCCGGGCTTGCCGGTGACCGCCAGTCCGTCCTTATAGTTCAGGCTGGAGTAGAGGACGCGGATCAGAACTTCGCCGGGAGGCAGCGCGCTCAGGTCGATTTCACGGAACGAAATGTTTGTTTTTCCGTCTTCTTGACTTGCCAACAGGGCTTTAAACATGGCTTGGAAAAGGGGACATGTACCTGTCCTCAAGGATATTGGATTTTCCGACGATAGGCGGGAACGAGCGGTCCGTGGACGCTCGAAGAAGGATAGCCGGAGGAACAAACAAATATGACCTGTCCGGATTGCGGCGCGGCCATGCGCGTGGAGAAAGGCAAAGACTACCTGATCTGCGACTATTGCGGCACCACGCATTTCCCCGATCCGAATCCGGACGGCGTGCGCGTCCTTGGCGAGCCGACTGCGTTTCCTTGCCCGCGCTGCGGCGTTTCTTTGGTGCTTGCTTCACTCGCCGGGGCGCAGGTGGATTACTGTAACCAGTGCCACGGGCTGCTGATCGGCATGGAGGTGTTTTTGGCGGTGCTCGAAGAGCTGCGCTCGCGGCACGAGCACTCCGAATATGCCGGCCAGCAGCCGGACTGGCATGATTTGGACCACCACACGACTTGTCCCAAATGCCGCCAGCAGATGGATACGCATCCTTATGGCGGGCCTGGCAACGTGATCATCGATACGTGCGAGAATTGCTCGCTGAACTGGCTGGATTACGGCGAATTGCAGAGGATGGTCCGCGCCCCGGATGCGCATTACGAGATCGCGATCGATGAAGATGAACGGGACAAGATGGAAAAAGACGAGATGATCCAGGACCATTCGTAGGCGGCAGTCTCTATTCGCATTTGTACTATGGTCACTGACCATGGTACAAGTTGATCATGCAAGAGATTGCGGTTTCGAAATTTAAGGCGACGTGCCTCGGCGTGATTGAGGAAGTCCGCAAAACGCGCATGCCCGTGAGAATCACGCGATTCGGCCGTCCGGTCGCGGAAATCGTGCCAGTGGTCGCGGCTCCGGAATCGTCGTGGCTTGGTTGCATGCGGGATCAAATGGAAATTACCGGTGATATCGTGGGTCCTGTAAATGCCTTTCGGGGTTGGAGGGCGAAGCTTCCGCGATGAAGCTGCTCCTGGATACCCACATTTGGATATGGGCGGTTAATTTCCCCCAAAAGCTGGGCCGGTCCGCTCGCCGCCAGATTGAACGGCCAGGCAACGAGTTATACCTCTCGCCCGTTTCCATTTGGGAAACGCATCTGCTGATTCAGCATAAACGTCTGCGATTGAAGCGCGGATTTGCGGAATGGCTGGATGAGGTACTGAAGACCACGCCCCTGCGGGAAGCGCCGTTCAACTTCGCGGTGGCCGAGCAAGCGGCCGACATTCAGCTTCCTCACGCGGATCCCGGCGATCTCTTTCTCGCGGCCACCGCGCTGGTATTCGATCTCACGCTGGTGACGGCGGACGAGCAGCTTTTGGATTGCCCAGGCTTGAAGACGCTGTCGAACGATTGATCGCCTTAGCGCACCACCCCGGCCATTGGACTGCTGGCCGAGGCGTAGAGCTTTTTCGGCATGCGGCCGGCGAGAAACGCGTGGCGTCCGGCTTGCACGGCGAGCTTCATGGCCGTCGCCATCTGCTCGGCGTCGTCGGCTTCGGCGATGGCGGTATTCATAAGGACGCCTTCGAAGCCTAACTCCATGGCGATCGCGGCATCGGAAGCGGTGCCGACCCCGGCGTCGACGATCAGGGGGACTTCCGTGATCATCTCGCGCATAATTCGCAAGTTCGTCATGTTCTGGATACCCAGGCCGCTCCCGATGGGCGCGCCTAAAGGCATGACGGCCGCAGCGCCGGCGTCGATCAGGCGGCGGGCGTTGACCAGATCGTCGTTCGTGTAGGGCAGCACCACGAAACCTTCCTTAACCAGGATGCGCGTGGCTTCGACAAGGCCCTGATTATCCGGGAAAAGAGTCTTTTGATCGCCGATCACCTCCAGCTTGACCCAATTCGAGAGGCCGACCTCGCGGCCGAGGCGCGCCGTGCGTACCGCCTCGTCGGCGTTGTAGCAAGCGGCGGTATTAGGCAAGAGGAAGAACTTTTCTCTGTCGATATAGTCCAGGAGGGACTCCTTGGATCGATCGGTCAGATTCACCCGGCGAACCGCCACCGTGACCACTTCCGCGCCCGAGGCGGCGTGGCAACGGGCCATTTCGGGAAAGCTTCTGTACTTGCCCGTACCCACGAACAGACGTGAATGAAAGGTTCGTCCGGCGATGGTGAGGGTATCCATTGCTCTATTTTATTCCTTTACTCCATTGTATTCCTACCTCCCGTTGCGGACGATGCCGGCGCAGGAAAAACGACACAAGCCGCCCCCTTTTCGCGCGCGGAGTGCTTCGACGATTGTGCCGGTCGAATGTTGAAATTGGACCTCCGGTCCAGTGCTGAAATTGGACTTTAGGTCCAAGCGGTGGTTAGACCTGAAATGTGTCTAGGAAAAACGCCCTAGGAAAGTCTTAAGCGAATGGTCGTAAATTGACACTGCAGAAAATATGTCAAACGGCCGATTAACGAGGGAAGCGCCATGAACAAAAACAACTTAATGAAACTCCTAGGGGTCGCGCTGGTGGTTGCCATCATTTCCACCGGTCTCTTTTACGGCCTTTTCGCCAGCCGCCTGAACAGCGGCACCGGCAGCGGACGCACCATGGTAGTGGCGGCGCGCGCGTTGAAGGCGGGAACCGTGATCGCGATGGCCGACGTGAAAACTATTCCATGGCCCGCGGAGCATCTGCCCAAGGGCGCGTATGAAGATGCCGATGCCGTGGTCGGAACCACCGTGTTCGATCCGATCGGCACCGAGGAGCCGGTGATGGCCACGCATCTCGCCTCGCCGCAATCGGGCGGCGGATCCGGCGTGCCGGAAGGCATGCGGGCCGTCTCGGTCCACGTGACCGATTCAACCGGCGTGATGGCGCTGCTGCGGGCAGGACAAAAAGTGGACGTGCAGGTGGTCACCGGGCGCGGCGCGAAGGCCAGCGAAACCGAAGTCCGCACCGCGCTGGAAAATATCACGGTGCTTTCCGTGACCCCCCAGCCGGAGCAGAGCTCGCAGGGCCACAATGTGCCGGTCGTGACGCTGCTCGCGAAGCCCGCGGAGGCGGATGTCCTCGCGGCCGCCGATTCCGGCGCCGTTATTCGTCTGGCGCTGCGGAACCCTTTGGATAATGCAACCCGCACGCGCGACGCGCTGCCGCTCGGGACGGTGATGCGCAGCGCGCGCTGAGCCCGCAAACGCGCTCACGGTAAATCAGGGAAATCATGATTCTCGTCTCGTCGCTCGCATTCTTCTTAGTCGTCTTCCTGATCGGGTCGATTGTCACGGCTATCGCCTGGATGGCGTTCCTGAAGATGCGCGCCGAGCAATCGGAAGCCGCGAATCTGGAAGCGGAAGCCGCGACGGAGGCTCCCGCGCGGCCCGAAGGGGCCGATGCCGGCTTCGATTCGGCGCTGCTGCGCAACGAACATTTCAGCACCATCACGTTTTGGGACAGCATGCTGGCCCGCTTCGATTTCGTGGAAATCCTGAAGACGCACTGCGAGCAGGCGCAACTCGACTGGTCGGTGGGGCGCGTCACCAGCATGATGCTGCTGATCGGCGCGATCGCCTTCGCCATTCTGATGCGGTTCGTGCCGATGTGGGCCGCGACCTTGGGCGCCACGGTCATCTCGATCTCGCCCTACTCCTATATTTCTCATCGCCGCAAGAAACGCTTTCACAAATTCCGCGAGAATTTCCCGGACGTTCTGGATTCGCTCGCGCGAGCCTTGCGGGCGGGCTATCCTCTCTCGGCCGCCATGGAAATGATTGCGGCGGAGACGGCGCCCCCGGTGTCCGAGGAAATGCGGCGGACGTCGGCCGAGGCGAACTTAGGGCGCGGCTGGCCGCACGCGCTGGAGAATCTGAGCAAGCGCATTCCGCTGCTGGAGGTGAACATGTTCATCTCGGCCGTGCAGTTGCATGCGCGCACCGGCGGAAAACTCAGCGAAGTAATGGCCAACATGGCGGAAAACATGCGCGAGGCGCTCGCGCTGCAGGGCGAAGTCCGCGCCCTTGCAGCCTACGGCAAGCTGACCGGCATGATTTTGACGATTCTGCCGATCGGCATCGCCATCATGATGACGTTCGTCAGCCCGGGATACATGCAGGTGCTTTTCCATCATCCCTGGGGCAAAGACATGATCGCGGCGGCGGTGTGCTGCCTGGTGCTTGCGCATTTTGTGATCGCGAGGATCGTGGATATCGAAGTCTAGTCAGCGGGGTTTAGTCAGCGAGGTTTAGTCAACGAGGTTCCATCATGGCATTGCTCATCGGGCTGTTTCTCTTCATCGCCGCCGCCGTGACCGCCGCCGGATACGTTTTCGTGCTGCGTCCATCGAGCATGAACGCCGCCGGCCTGCCGCTTCCGGCGGGACTCACGCTCGGCCAAGCCGATCTTCCGCCCGCGCAGGCCGCCGTTTTCGACGTGTTCCGCATGATCGGCGAAGCGGTGCCGGGCTCCGGCGATCAGACCGAGCTGCGCCGCCAGTTGATCGCCGGCGGCTATCGCTGGCCCTCGGCGGTCGCGGTTTTTCTGGGAATCAAAGCGGCCTCGGCTTTGCTGCTCGGCGTGGCAGCCACGTGGGGCGCCGTGGCTGGACGCTCCGCCGGTGTGGGCGCTGGCATCCTCGCCTTGGTTTGCGGGATGGGATTTGGATATCTGCTGCCGGACCGTATCCTGGCCCGGCTGGTGCGGCGGCGCATCGAGCAATTGCGCCGCGGTCTGCCCGCCGCGCTCGACCTGATGGTTCTGGCGATCGAGGCGGGTCAAGGGCTCGATGCCGCGATCCTCGACACCAGCCGCGGATTGCGCGTGAGCCATCCGGCGCTCGCTTCGGAATTTACGCACCTTCAATTGGAGCTGAAAGCGGACACCACGCGCAGCGACGCTCTGCGCAACTTCGCGGCGCGCAGCCGCGACATGGAACTGCGCAAATTCGCGAATCTGCTGATCGACACGGATCGCTTCGGCACAAGCCTGGGCCCCGCGCTCAAGACACACGCCCGTTATCTGCGCATCCGCTTCCGGCAGATCGCGCAGGAAAAGGCCCGCAAGGTCGGCGTCAAGCTGATCTTCCCGGTGTTCTTTCTGATTTTCCCGTCGGTCATTCTGGTCACACTGGGTCCGGCCGTCCTGCTCCTGATGACGCAGATGAAACACCTGATGGACTTCTGACGATAACCGTTAGAACCAATCGCTGCGATACGCGATCCACCAGCTCAAGACACAAATAGGAAGTGTCGCGCCCAGCGCCCACCACAGCGGCAGCACGAAATCAGCCGCCAGCCCCAGGATCGTAAAAGTGATCCAGAAGATCTTTCGTTCCACCGCCTCAAGTCTAGCGTGGAATAATGCAGTTTCATGCCCTTCGTCGAATTTCGCCACGTGTTTTACGAAGTCGCGGGCCAACGAATTCTGTCAGAGATTAATTTCAGCGTGGAGACGGGCGAGACTCTGGTGTTGCTCGGGAGGAGCGGGTCCGGGAAAAGCACCGCGCTGAAGTTGACCAACGGAATGCTGTATCCGACGGCGGGCGAGGTTCTGGTCGAAGGACGGTCCACGAGGGAGTGGGACCCGATCCGGCTCAAGCGCCGCATGGGCTACGTGATCCAGGACGTAGGCCTATTTCCGCACTTCACCGTAGCTCGCAATATCGGCCTGGTTCCCCGGCTCGAAGGCTGGGGCGAAGCGGACGTCGATCGCCGCGTGGATCAACTTTTGGAAACCGTCGGCATGCCGGCCGCGGAGTTCCGCACGCGCTATCCACGGCAACTTTCGGGAGGTCAACGCCAAAGAGTCGGCGTGGCGCGCGCGCTGGCCGCCGATCCGCCGGTGCTTCTATTCGACGAACCCTTCGGTGCTCTCGATCCGGTGACGCGATTTGAATTGCAACAACAATTTCTGGATTTACAGCGGGACTTCAAGAAAACGTCTATTTTCGTCACGCACGACGTGCGGGAAGCGCTGCGGCTCGGAAGCAGAATTGTGTTGTTGGTGCGGGGAGCAATCGAAATCGTCGCAACGCCGGACGAGTTTCAACATGCCCCCAGCGGGGAAGCTCGCGCCTTCCTTGCATGTCTGTGATCGTCTGTCTTTTTTATTGGCTTGGATGATCTGGTTGTGATCTTCTATTTTTGTCTGACTTTTGTATGACCCTGGAGGCAAATGCGTTCCGATCTCGCAAACGACATCGTCCGTCTGACGGGGGAGCACTTGTCCCTGGTGGGAATCTCCGTGGCGTTGGCTATTCTAATGGGCGTTCCCCTCGGAATTCTGGTGGCGCGCCGTCCGGCCGCGTGGCGCTGGCTGCTGGGTGTATCGAGCGTCGTGCAGACCATCCCCAGCCTCGCGCTGTTTGGATTTCTGATTCCAATTCCGTGGATCGGAGGGATTGGAAAGCGCAGTGTGATCGTCGCGCTGGTGTTGTACGGGCTTCTTCCGATTCTCCGTAACACGTACGTCGGAATTTTGAGTGTCGACCCGGCCGTGTGCGACTCCGCGATCGCGATGGGAATGACCGGCGGACAGCTCTTGCGCCAGGTGCAGCTGCCTCTGGCGGCCCGGACCATTATTGCCGGAATTCGCGTGGCGACGGTGACCACCATCGGCACTGCCACAATTGCCGCGGCCATCGGCGGCGGAGGGCTGGGTGTTTTCATTTTTCGCGGTGTCGCTTCCGTGGACACGGCTCAGATCCTGGCCGGGGCAATTCCGGCCGCGGTCATTGCGCTGGTTGCCGACGGAGGATTGGGATGGCTGGAACGAAGGATTTCACCGGCATGAGTTTCGCCAGCACCAGTTTCACGAGAGCGTCCGCGTGCGTCGTCGCGCTGTTGGGTCTGTGCGGATGCGCCCAGCCAGGGGCGAAACCTGTCATCCATGTGGGATCGAAAAACTTCACGGAACAAGTGGTATTGGGTGAGATCATTGCGCAGCACCTGGAAAATCGGCTGCATCAGAGGGTCGAGCGCAGTCTGAATCTGGGAGGCACGCTCTTGGCCCAGCAAGCTCTCGTCAGCCATCAGATCGATGTTTACCCGGAATACACGGGCACGGCGCTCGCCGTTATTCTCAAGGATTCCATCGACACCCGTCCCGCGGACGTCCTGGCCAAGGTGCGAGCAGGGTATCTTCAGAAGTTTCACGCGGAATGGCTCGATCCGCTGGGCATCGATGACAGTTTCGCGATGGTGGTGAAGGGTCCGCAGGCGCGGGCACAGCATTTAGAAACTCTGACGGATGCGGCGAAGGCCCCGCAACCGTGGACGCTCGGGGTGGGCTACGAATTCGAGCAGCGGGCGGACGGCTTGCAGGCGATCGAGAAAGCCTATCACCTGCGTTGGAGCGGCTCACCGAAGACCATGGACCTGGGACTTCTTTACAAGGCGATGGAACAGGGCCAGGTCACCATGATCGCGGCCAACGCCACCGACGGGCTGCTCTCGAAGATGGATCTCACGATTCTGCGCGACGACCGGCAGGCGTTCCCGCCGTATCAGGTATGCATCGTCGCCCGGCAAGACGCCCTGCGCGAAATTCCGGGAATGAGGGACGCTCTCGTTGAACTCTCGGGAAAATTCAACAACCGGCTCATGCAGAAGATGAATTTCCAGGTCGATGTCGAGCATCGTTCGGTCGCACAAGTGGCGGCGGAGTTTCTAAAACAATCCGGGCTCCATTAGGAGGAGAGTGCAAAATTTGCACTTCGGGGCGGATTCGCGAATATGCCCAGTTTGGCATTGCGCGTGCAAAGCCGTCGTAAGGAGTGGATTACCCAAATGCGCGCTTTGGCCGATTTCGCGTTCCTTTTTCTGTTCCTGATTTTTGCCGCTATCTGGCTGGTGTGTTGGGCGGCCTTCCACATAGCGGGAGCTTTTCTCCACGTGCTGCTCGGTTTAGCGGTTGTCGCTCTCCTCATCCATATTTTCCGTCGACGGCCCATCGGTTGACGCGGGACTGAAGGCGATTGCCTGCGTTGCCTTTTCCTGCCTCCTCTTCCAGCTCCCTTTTCTTCCGGAGTTCGCTCAGCGCTGCCGTTTTCGCCAGTTCGATGAACCTGTGGCGGCTTTTCCGCGTCTAATCGGTAGATCATGTTGAGTAAATCATGGCTACAATCCTGACCCCTGCCCGAAGGGCGCGAACCTTGGCGGAGTTCGCTTTTCGCGCGGGACCGATCTTGTGGGAGCGCATGGCGGAGGATCGAAAGCGTATCGTGCAACCGCCGCCGAACGTTCCCCGCATCGCCGCCTGGCGCGGGAAAGGCGTGCAGGCAGCCTGGATCGGGCATAGCACGGTGTTGCTTCGCGTGGATGACTTTACGATCCTTACGGACCCGGTGTTCAGTACGCGCATCGGAATCAAGATTGGGCCGCTCACGGTGGGTATGAAGCGACTGGTCGATCCGGCCGTGCAAATCTCCGAATTGCCGGTTCCGGATCTGATCCTGCTCTCCCATGCGCACATGGATCACCTGGACCGGCCTAGTTTGCGGAAGCTGGAGAATCGTGGGACGACCGTCGTCACCGCCGTGGGGACCAGCGATCTACTGCGGGTGAAGCGCCATCGGTCGGTTCATGAATTAAGATGGGGCGAATCACGCCGGGTGGGACCAGTGAACATTCGCGCCCTCGAAGTGGAGCACTGGGGCGCGCGCACGCGCACGGATATTCATCGCGGGTACAACGGATACCTGATCGAAGCCGGACGCTATCGCATCCTCTTCGGGGGCGACACGGCGTACACGGATCTGTTTCGCAAAGTTCGCTCCTCGAAGCCGGTGGATCTTGCGATTATGCCCATCGGCGCTTACGACCCCTGGATCCGCATGCACTGCAATCCCGAACAGGCCCTGGAGATGGCCAATCAGGCTGGCGCGGAATTCGTGCTGCCGGTGCATCACCGAACTTTCAAATTGAGCAGTGAACCGTACGACGAACCGATTGAGCGGCTCTTGCAGGCTTGTGGTTCAGCCGAGGATCGCATCCCGATCCGGGAAATCGGAGAGGATTTCCATCTCCACGCAACCCGCCGCGTCGCGACGATCTAGAACTGTCCCGATCGTCCAGACCTGATGGAAAACTCGGCGCCAAATGCAAAGGGCGCTTTCTAACGCGTTTGAGGGGCGTGGAAAAAGTTAATGGATACGGTGGCCAACTCCGAAGGCGGAAACATCGCGCGGTAGCGCTCCTCGGAAGACAATCCCGCCTCGCGCGCCAGTTCGAGAAAGACGGCGACCTCAACCAAGTATTGGTCGGAAAATCCATGCGTGCCGTCGTAGGCCACGACCGGCGTCCGGCTGGTGTTGGCGGCGCTCACTTCCGGTGGAAGCGTGTGGAGCTCCAATACGAGCAGGCCGAACCGGCCGACGTACGGCGCCCATCGCCGCAGATGACGAACCAGGTTTTCCTCGAGTTCGTCACAGGGAACCTCATCGCCCAGATGCGCGAAAGCTCCCGTCGACTTTGCGATCCTGCTCCGCGCCGCGTAGTTTGCGGGAGGGAGATAAGGACGGTTGTGGTCGAGAAACGAGCGCACATGCAGGAGGTCATGAATGTCCAGACCCAAATCTTCCAGATCGCTGGCAAGTTGCGCTGGCCGGTTAATATCTCCCCGGATCACGTGGAACTGTGGAATCGCGGCTTTTCTGAGCCTTTGCGTGCTCAGCCGCCGGGCGACTTTATTAAAGTCGGCGCCAATCATCACCAGAGGATGCTGACTCAAGACCTTCCCGCGAGGCGTCTGATTCTTGACGACATTATAAAGGTGGTCGAGGAGTGTCCCGTCGCCGCAGCCCATATCGCAAATGCCGCGCGGCTGTTGGTCCAGTGGCCGGCTGAAGGTCTCGACGATGATCTCGTCGACCTTCTTGAAGTAAGTCTTGTGGGCGCCGCCGCTGCCCCACACGTTGATGGCCCGGTCGCACAGCAGCTCATTCCCGTTTTCATCCACGCGCGAAATGCGGGCGTTCCCAAACAAAAGTGTGCCGATCACGGAAAACAGCGGCAGGTAGGAGACCGTGACGCCGTAGGACGCGGCGATCTGCGCGGCGTAGTTACCCGAATTCGTGAGCGCCACGCGATTCTGTTCCCGCTGAACCCAGCCCTGCGCGGCAAGAAGATCGAAGACAACCCCCAAGCAGGATGAATTGCCCTGGAGATTCTTGATCTCCACCGGCCCGCGCAGAAGTTGCTCGAACACGCCGTGCCGGGCGAGCGCCACCATGGATGGTCCGACCAGGATTCCATTGAGCAACGCACGCACGCGTTCCTGCACCGCCTCGGCCCCGGGCTCCGCGTCGGCCGGGATGTCCCAGCGCTGTTTGGCCCGCGTCGCCAGAATCTGAAGCGATGGATGCACCGAGGCCTGCGAACGCCCGAATAAAAAATCCTCCAGGAAGATGGCGATCGGGATGAAGGATGCGGCTTCTCCGAACACCAGGGGTACCAGCCGGAGTGCGATGGTTCCCTCGTTGGACAAAGTGTAGGAAGGCGTCTTGTGGGACGAATCGAACCTGATTTTTAGCCATCCGCTCGATGCCAGCAGCCGCAAGGCGACTTTTAGATATCCCCGGTTGCCTCGCGTGTGTTCCACGATCTGGTCCAGGCTGACCCAAGAACCCGGCCCGTTGAAGAGGCTGAAAACACCGCGATCCCATAGGGCCTTCGCGGTGGGAACCAGCACCATACCCGCCAAGTGGTCGAATACGGCCGCGCGAATCGCCGCCTTTTGATCCAAACTGGTTTCCGTAGCCGCCATACCTTCCCAACCCGGAACGCTACAGGCGTCCTTCGAATAGGTCGCGTCCCTCCACGAGCGCGCGCATCTTATGATCAACGACGCTCCGTTGCAACATCCAGAACCCGCAGTCGGGATGGACATAGCGGAGGCGCCCGGGCCTCAGCGCCTTGACGATCGTCTCGATACGCGTGGCCACCAGGTCCGCGGTTTCGATTTGGTTGTCCTTGATGTCGATCACGCCGATTCCGAGTCCGATTTTCGGGTCGAGTTCCGAGATTTCGGCCAACTCGCCATAGCCCCGGCGTGCGAACTCCAGCACTAGATGATCCGCGTGCAAGGAGTTTAGAAATGGCATCAGATCCCGCCAGAACCCGCGCAGCATGGGTTGGCCGCCGTAGTTGCCGAAACAGACATGCACGGCGCGCTCGTTCAGAACCCCATCGAGCACGTGGTTGATCGCCTCGGCCGCCCAAGCGGCATCCTCGGGATATCCGACAATGCAAGCTTCGTCGATTTGCACGGTGTCCGCTTCGATCAGTTCCAGTTGCCGGCGCAGAACCTTCGCGATGTCCATGGCGAGTTCCGCCAAGTCCTTATAGAAGCAGTTCGTCAGAACACGAGCCAGCATATGCGGGCCGGTGCAGGTGAATTTAAGCGGCGCTTTCGTCAAGGCGCGCGCCATCTCGAAATCCTTGGGGAGATTGAGCGTGCCTTCGTTGATCGTCCCGGTCACTACGCCGGCCGTGAGAAGACTATAGCCGGAGGCGCGATCGGCGCGGAATCGATCGTTATCGGCGAGCGAAAACTGCTTGCGGATTCCACCCATTTGCGAGACGAAGTAGTCCGCCATTCCGTTCGCTTCCGGATTGCTCGGATCGAAGCGCAGCAATTCGCCGTCGGTCAAAAGATCCAGACCCGCCAACTCCTGAGCCTTCAGGACTACCATCAGAGCGTCCCGCACAACCGTGCGCGAGGCGTAGCCCATCATCCAAGGGAGAACCGGATAACTGCCGACTGCTGTTGTTTTAATTTGACTTGCCACAAAACCCGTTTCCCCCGTGCAGCCCAGCGGGGAGGACATTTTCTTGCGCAGCAGACTCCTCTTTTTCAATGCGCGGACGATCGCTCATGGGCGGAGGATATCACGGGCCGCGCTTCACTCACCGTCAGCCCCACACTTTTCGCGCTGTGTCTGTGACCAACTCCAGCTTGCGCCACTGTTCGTCCATGGAAAGCATATTGCCGGGAGCCGTGGAGGCGAATCCGCATTGCGTACTGAGCGCCAACCGTTCGAGCGGTATAAAACGCGAGGCTTCTTCGATCCGGCGTCGCAACTCGTCCTGCGGTTCAAGCTTCGCGTCCTTGGTGGTGATCAATCCGAGCACCACGGTCTTGTCGCCGGGGACCAGCCGCAGAGGCTCGAAACTCCCCGAGCGCTCGTCGTCATACTCCAGAAGGAACGTGTCCACGTCGAGCGATCCAAAAAGCTTTTCCGCGATCGCGTCATAGCCGCCTTCGGCATACCAGGCGCTGCGGCGATTCCCGCGGCAGACGTGCAAGGCGAGCGTGAGCCCGTCCCGCGAAACGCCCTCGAAGGAAGCGTTGTCTCCCGCGATCGCGTTCTCGAGTTCCCGATCAGGATCCAGGCCCGAAGCGCTCATGCGCGCCCGTTGTACCGGATCGAGATAGTGTGAATAAAAAGGAGCGTCGAACTGAATGTACGTGGCGCCTTGCGCTCGCAGCCACGCGATTTCGTCGCGAGTAATTTCAACCAGGTCGCGCAACAGATCCGCGTGCGTAGGATAGAATCGCTCCGTCAGGCCGGGCTTGTAGCTCGCCAGGACGAAGTTCGATGGCGCGGGGATCGTG
>Ga0181536_10004423_pt1 | contig 14876 bp, 12 predicted proteins | sample PEATcosm2014_Bin_41_FD_121105 | JGI IMG/M metagenome (GOLD analysis project Ga0181536, IMG submission 121105) | Peatland microbial communities from MTU Mesocosm Facility, Houghton, MI, USA - PEATcosm2014_Bin17_60_metaG | ecosystem: Environmental > Terrestrial > Soil > Wetlands > Peat | place... | reverse complement strand
CTCCAAAATCCAGAGTATCAAAGCCGCCGCCCGGGGCTTCCGCAGCTTTCGAAACTACCGCATTCGGATCCTTTTCTTCTGCGGAAAGCTCGATCTCTACCCATTATGAACCTCGAAGAATCTTCTGAGCAGCGATGACGGTGATCCTTACCAGTCTGCTTTCGCAACTATTAAATTTGCCAGCAATAGCGGCAGTGTAGTTTGGAGCGCAGGTAATCCAACCGACAACCAGTTGAGCACGGCACACGGATTCGTCCTTGACAACTTAGGGAATGTCTGGGTGACAGGTTCGATGTATTCCTCGAGTTATACCTATGAGAACAGCCAATATCTCACATTCGAGATGAATACGAATGGCGCCTACATCGGCACAAACTTATTATATCCGAGTTATCCCTCGGGCTTTCCCTCTGGGACGCTTGTCAGCGTGAGCACTTCAATTGCCATTGACCAAGCCAACAGCGTCTATGTGACTGGCTACTCGCCTGGGATAAACACCGGGAATGATATTGTGACCATCAAGTATGGGAGCAGCGGGAATATGATCTGGTTGCAACGCTATAACGGGACGGGTGACGGGGATGATGAAGGCAATGCGATTGCGGTGGATGCCATTGGCAATGTTTATGTCACCGGATATGAGACGACGGCGGCGGGCGGCACGGAGATGGTTACTATTAAATATGCGCCGGTGGCTTCGATCCAGAAGCAGGGCAACGGGAGCTTTTTGCTGCAAGAGCAGGTGGAGCCGGGGGAGGCCTTGGACTTCCAGGCGAGTACTGACTTGGAAAGCTAGGTGGACCTGGGCACCACCAATGCCGACACCAACGGCAACGTTCAGTTCCTCGACACCAACGCCCCGCTGTTCAACCAGCGCTTTTACCTCACCCTCCCGCAGTGAAAGGCCGAGCCGTCGGTTCGTGGCATCGTCATATTGGATCATAGGCCGCGAAGACATACCTTCATTCCCTTCGCGATCTGTTTAACGTTCTCACCCCAAAGCCCCGGTGGGTCAGGCCGGATCAAAACCCCATCCTCTCTTGTCCTCCATAGCCCGGAGGGCGGCGGAGGATCATCCTGCCAAATTTTGCTTTCAGCTTTCAGTTTTCAGCGTTTCAGCTTTTGATTTTGCCCCCCCCGCTTTTGGAACCAAGGCAAACCAGGAGCGCCATCCGCGCCGCGCCGTTTTTTTTAACCCCAAAAACGAAACTTGCGTTTTTGAAACCTTAGTAAATTACTCATATTACTTAACTTAAAACGCCTCATCGGCTCATATGCGTTTTGTAACATACTTGTATTCAGATAGTTCCGACCAAAGACTCCTGGCGGTTTTGCGCCTCCAAAGTGCCGTTCTACCCTCACCGAGACCTCCGATTTCTCCGATTTCTCCGATTTTCTGAACGACCCGTTCCGGCCTGCCGCCGGCATCACCTGCATCCGCTCCCTGTCCGCCTCTTCCACCATCCTGCTCATCAACCTGCCTGCCGCTTTCCCACTCCTCTTTGATTGCTGTTCGGCGCGACATGCCCTATAACCAGCGCATGTCCGGCGATTGCATCGAAGGTATTGGCGCCGGCACGCGCCTCTGCGCCGTGCTGGGGTGTCCCGTCCGCCATTCGGCCTCGCCCGCCATGCACAACGCCGCCTTCGCCGAGCTGGGTCTGGATTGGCGCTACCTGGCGGCAGAGGTCGCTCCCGCCGATTTGCGCGCCGCCATCCTCGGCGCCAAAGCCATGCGCTTCATCGGCCTGAACCTGACCGTTCCTCACAAAACTTCCGCCCTGGAAATGCTCGATGTCGTCGAGGAAAACGCGCGCCTTCTCGGCGCGGTCAACACCGTCGTCTTTGAAACACCCGGCCCCGATGGGCAATGGGTTCCCCTGGGCGGCCTTCCAGAAAACCCGGTCGCCGAAATCCGCAGCCACGGCCACAACACCGACGCGGCCAGCTTCGTCCGTTCGCTCAAAGAAGAATTCCAATGGCCCGACTTGCGCGGCGCAACGATCCTCCTGCTCGGCGCGGGCGGCGCGGCCCGGGCGGCGGCGTTGCGGCTGGCGGAGGAAGGGGTCGGCAGCCTCTTCATCGTCAATCGCACCATGGAAAAAGCGGCCCGGCTAATGGCCGAGATCGCCGTGCGGTTCCCATCGGTCATCCCTGCGTTCATGCCCGAATCCGCGGACCTGATCATCAACGCCACCTCCCTTGGCCTCAAACCGGATGACCCTTTGCCGATCAGCTTGGACTGGCTCAAATTCAGCCGCCCCAAGCGGGCATACGACATGATCTACCGTCCGGCGGAAACCGCCTTTCTGCGCGCCGCCAAAGCCGCCGGCTGCCAGACGGCCAACGGCCTGGGGATGTTGCTCTACCAGGGGGCCGCCGCCCTCGAACTGTGGTCGCTCCGTCCCGCGCCGATAGAAATCATGCGCGCCGCGTTGCGGAAAAACATTTATGCCTGAACGCTCCATTTGGGAATTGGTTCCGTTTGAATTTTGGACCGTCGCGGCGTTTGTCTTCGGCTGCGTCGTGGGCAGCTTCCTCAACGTGTGCATCCACCGGCTGCCGCGCGGGGAAAGCATCGTGCGCCCCGCTTCGCATTGTCCCCATTGCGGGTATGCGATTCCCTGGGGGTTGAACATCCCGCTGGTGACGTGGTTGTGGCTGGGCGGCAGATGCGCCAACTGCCAAGCGCGCATCAGCGCGCGCTATTTCCTGGTGGAACTGCTGACCGGCACAGCCTTCGCCGCGTGCTGGATAAAATTCGCCGATGTTTCCGGCCATATCTCCCCTGCCCTGCCGCTGGTCTATTGGCTGATGATCTCCGGCATGATCGCCGCCACGTTCATTGACATTGAGCACTTGATTATTCCCGACGCCTTCACCTTCGGCGGGATGGTGGCCGGACTGTTCTGTTCATTCCTGGTGCCGGCGATCCATTTCAAGCTCCCCGAATTCACACGGTTGACCTCTCACGGCGCCGGACTGCGCGACAGCTTCATCGGCATGGCCGTCGGCGCGGCGCTCATCTATGCGGTGGTGCGCCTTGGCAAAGTATTCTTCGGCAGGCAGAAATTGCGCCTGCCCCCGGCCACCCGCGTCTTTTTCACCGAGACCTGCGTCAAACTCCCCGCCGAGGAAATCGCCTACGAAGATTTGTTTTATCGCAAGTCCGACGCCATCGAATTGCAGGCGCAACGCGTTGAACTGATTGACCGGTGCTATGCCAGCGCCGCCGTGCGGCTGAGCGCCGACCGGCTGGAAATTGGCGGCGACACGTTCGACCCGGAAAAAACCCTGTGGCTCGAAGGCGCCACCGACCAGATCATCCTCCCGCGCGAGGCGATGGGACCCGGCGACGTGACATTCATGGCGGCCATCGGAGCGTTCCTGGGCTGGCCGGCGGTGCTGTTTTGCTTCATGATCAGTTGTCTTCTCGGCTCCATGGTGGGCTGCACGCTGATTATACTGGATAAGAAGGACTGGTCGAGCCGCATTCCTTACGGCCCCTACATCGCGGTGGCGGCGGTGATCTGGATTTTCGGCGGCTACAAATGGCTGCCGCTTATCTGGCCGTTGCGCTAGTTCCTGGCCCCCGCCAGTTTGGCGGGCGCGACGGCGTTGGTGGGCGGCGGAGGGGTGTCCAGGGCCGGCGGATTCATGCCGGGAGGCATGGGCGGAGTCAATTTCATGCCGGGAGGCATGGGTGGAAAGCGCATGGAACCCAAAACGGGAGGCATGGGCGGCATGACGGGGAAACTGTGGACCAGGGTGCGCCAAAGGATGCGCTCGTCGGAGGTCATGGCCTCCCATCGGTTGGCGTTCTTGAGGAATTGATTGCGCTCTTGCGGGGCCATGGTGGCGAATTTTTGGAATGAATCAATGCAGGCTTTGCGCTGGTCGGCGGAAAGACTGGCAAAGCGCATCAGCGCGGTCTCCATGGCCTTGCGCTCGGCCGCGGTGAAAGTGGTGAGGGTTTGGTTTTGTTGTTGCTGGTCTTGCTCGAAGAATTGGTGGAATTGATCGCAGAGCCGCCGGCGCGTGGCTTCGGAGAGGGTCTGCCAGCGGGCGAGTTCATTGGTCAATTCCTGGCGGCGATTTGGCGGAAGGTTGTTGAGGCTGACTTGTTGCTCGGCGGCTGAACTGGCGAGCCAGCGGAGATAGAAATCCAGGAAGCTTTCTTTTTCCAGGAAGGCCTTTTGCATGTCGGTGGGGAGCTGGTCCCATTGGCGGAGGCGGTCTTCCAGGAGGGCGCGGTCCTGGGCGGCAAGGTCTTTGAGGAGGGCCGGCCGGGAGGCGGGGGGAAGTTTCATCAGGGAGATGAGGTCCCAGCGCAATTGCGTCTCGTGCAGGCGGGCCTCGCGGATGTCCTTGGGCAGGGCCTGGTACTCCTGGACTTTGTCCAGGACGGCTTTTTTGTAGTCGGCAGATTTGCCGGCGAGAGCGTTAGTTCGCTCTGCCGGAGTCATGCCAAGGATGCCGCGGAAGTAAACGACGGGGGAAAGTTCCTGGAGGGTGAGGCCGGAGTTGACCTGCCGGTAGCTGGGAACCGGCGGCATGGGAGGCAAATTGGTCGCGGCAACCTGCGCCCGGACGTGGGCCGAAGCCGCCAGGAAGATGGCGGCCGAAAGGGCGGCGCGGGATTTGATTGTCAGGTTCATTTATTGCAGGACGAGGAGGAGATCTTCGTCGGCGACTTTGACGCGGTTGAGGCGGTTGATGGTGTCAAAATTCTGGAGCCAGTCCACGGGAGGCAGGGCCGCCAGACGGCTGACGCTGGCAAGGTCGCGGGCCATTTGTTTGCGTTGAAAGTCTTGATATTGGTGGATAGTGAGAAGACTCAGGCAGAGCATGGCGGCGCCCAGGGCAAGGCGCGGCCTCCAGCCGGACGGAAGCCACGAGGCGAAATCGAACCGGGGCTGCCAGGGGCGGCGGGCGGGCGGGCATTGGACGGCCTGCATGACCCGGGGGGTGAAATTGGAGGAAATGGGCGCGGGAGGGAGGCGGTTCAGGGCGCGAGTCAGGGCGAGCTCTTGATCCCATTGGGCGCGGGCCTGGGGATGGCTGGCCAGGTGTTGGCGGAGTTGGGCCTCTTGGTCCGGAGTGAGCGGGCGGCGCCAGAGAGAGTCCATCAGACGATCAAATTCTGGATTTTGCATGTTGATATCCACATTGTTCATAAACACCGTTTGAGAGGGGTAGTTTCGGGAGATTCCTGGTTCCATGCGCCAGTTTGCAGGTAGGGTTTGAGTTTGAGTTTCAAGGTTTCTCTCGCGCGATGGATGAGGGATTTGGTGGCGGAAAGGGAAAGGCCCAGGACGTCGGCGATTTGTTCGTAGGAAAGTTCCTCCTGGCGGCAGAGGAGGAGGGCCAGGCGCTGTTTGTCGGGCAATTGGTCGAGGGCTTGCTGGATTTTGGCTTCCAGTTCGCTGTGCAGAATCGCCTGGGTCGGGGTGAAGCTTTTGTGGTCTTGGAATTGGAAGGGGGCGGCTTCCTCCCTGTCGGTCTGGGAGGAATCAATGGACAGAGAGGGATGGCGAGAGCGGCGGCGGATTTCGTTCAGGCAGACATGGCGGGCGATGGTGTAAATCCAGGTGGAGAATTTGGCGGAAGGCTCGTAGCGCGAGGCCGATTGGAAGACGCGGACAAAAACGGCCTGGGCCAGGTCTTCGGCTTCGGAGGGATCGCGCAACATGCGGAACATGAGGTTGAGGACGGGCTGTTTGTATTTTTCGACCAATTGCTCAAAGGCGGGCAAGTCTCCGTCTTTAGCGCGGAGCATTAATGCGGCATCTGGGTCTGGCGTATTGAGCATTGGAGCCAAGGTAGCGTAACCCCAGGGGGCGGACAAGGTTGCGCCAATGGCGCAACTTGCTTCCCCTGGGCGCATCCTCTAAGCTCCGCGCTGCGATGACGATATTGGAAAAAATTGAGGCCAGCGCGGCGGGGCGGCTGGTCTTGCCGCAGGGGGCAATGCCGATGCAGGAATTGGGGCGCTACAAGAGATTTCTCAAAGTGGAAACTCACCGGCTCAAGATGCTGCACCGGGCGGGCGCGTCGGGGCTGGAAATTTGCCGGGCGCGGGCGGCGATTCTGGATGTGCTGCTGCGGCATATCCTGGAGGGGATCAAGAACGCCTCGCCGGTATTGTCGGGCGTGCCGATGCCGGTGATGGCGCTGGTGGCCATCGGGGGTTACGGCCGGGCGGAGCTCAACCCGCAGAGCGACATTGACATCATGTTCCTGCACGACGGAGCGATGCTGGTGCATGGGAAGGCGCGGCCGTCGCTGGCGGCGCTGGTGGACGGGCTGCTTTATGCGTTGTGGGATTTGGGTTTCAAAGTTGGGCATTCGGTGCGATCTGTGGACGATTGCGTGAGCGTGGCGAACGGGGACATGCAGTCGAAAACTTCGTTGATCGAGGCGCGGCGGATACTGGGGGACGAGGCGTTGTTCGAGCGGTTTGGCAAGGCGCTGCTGGCCAAGTGCGTGAAGGGTTACGAGAATGAATACATCCAGGCGCGATTGCAGGACCAGGCGGCGCGGCGGGCCAAGTACGGCAATTCGGCGTGCATGCAGGAGCCGAACATTAAGAATGGCTGCGGGGGGTTGCGCGATTACCAAAACCTGCTATGGATGGCGTTTTTCAAGGACCGCGCCCGCACGCCGGGGGAACTGGAGCAAATGGGCGTCATCAGCGCCTCGGAACGCAAGCAACTGGAAAGCGCCTATGACTTTCTGCTGCGCACGCGCAATGAGTTGCATTATCTGGTGGACCGCCCCGTGGATGTGCTGACCAAAAGCGTGCAACCCACGGTGGCGACCAACCTGGGCTATCACGACCGTTCGCCCAGCGAGCGGGTGGAGAAGTTCATGCGGGTCTATTACACGCACGCGCGGAACATTGATCTGATCACACGGATGACCGAGCGGCGGCTGGCGCTGGTGCCCGCGCCCAGACGGCTGCTGCGGCTGCCGAAGATTTTCCGCGCCAAAGGGGTCCCCGAACAGACGGTGGACGGGCTGAGGTTTGTGGAAGGGGAAATTCGTCCGGCGGGGCCGGGAATTTTTCGGGACAGTCCGCGCCGGCTGATGCGGGTTTTTTTGCACGCGCAGCAGCGGGGCCTGAAATTGCACCCGGACGTGGCGCAGTTGATCCGGCAGAATTTGCGGCTGGTGGACAAGGCGTTTTTGCGCGACGAGCATGTGCGGAAGACGTTTTTGGAAATCCTCAACCAGCGCGGGAATGTGGCGCCGGTCCTGCGGATGATGCACGAAGTGGGGCTGCTGGGGAAATTCATCCCCGAGTTCGGACGGCTGACCTGCCTGGTGCAGCACGAGTTTTATCATCAGTACACGGCGGACGAGCATACGCTGGTGTGCCTGGAGAAACTGGATCAGGTGTGGAACGCCAAGACGCCGCCGCAGAGCGAGTACGCGGAGATATTTCGCGAGGTGGAACGGCCGTTTTTGCTCTACCTGGCGCTGTTGTTGCACGATTCGGGGAAGGGCCTGCGCACGGGCCCGCACGCCATGATTGGCAGCCAGAACGCGTTGCGCGCGGCCCGGCGGCTGGGGCTGGACGGGGCGCAAACGCACACCTTGAGCCTGGTGATCGAAAACCACCTGGCGATGGCGCAGATTTCGCAGCGGCGCGACCTGGATGACGTGGCGGTCATCCGCAATTTTGCGCGGCAGGTCCAGACGGTCGAGAATTTGTCGTTGCTCACGCTCCATACCTTCGCCGATTCGATGGCGACCAGCGACCAGTTGTGGAACGGCTTCAAGGACACCGGGCTGTGGCGGCTATACCGGCGGACGCGGGACTTGCTGAGCGGGGCGACGGAGTTCCGGGTGGCGGAGCAGCGCCAGCGGGAATTGCTGGTGGAGGAAGTGCAGCGGATGGCGCCGCCGACCTTCGACCCGGCGGAAGTGCAGGCCCATCTGCACAGTTTGCCGAACCGTTATTGCCAGGTCAATGACGCGCGGGAGATTCTGCGCGATGTCACGCAGGTGCATCGTTTCATCCGCCTGCAATTGACCTCGGCCGACGAGAACGCGCTGGCGCCGATCATTTCCTGGCACAACGAGCCGGACCGGGGGTACAGCACGGTCACCGTCTGCACCTGGGACCGGGAACGGCTCTTCAGCAACATCACCGGCTGCCTGACGGCGGCGGGGTTCAACATCCTGGGCGCGGACATACTCACCCGCAGCGACCGCGTAATTATTGACACGTTTTTCGTCACGGACGCCAAGACGGCGCTTCCGGCCGGCCGGGAGGAGCGCGAGAAATTTGAGGTGTTGGCGCACAAAGTCCTCACCGGCGTGCCGGTGGACTTGCGGGCGCTGATCGCGCGGACCAAGGCCGCGCCCTCCATTTACAAATCCATCGAGGGAGAACGCATTCCCACAGTGGTGGAGATTGACAACGAGACTTCTGACGACCGCAGCGTCATTGACGTGCAAGCCGAGGACCGGGTGGGGTTGTTGTATGACATCTCGCGGGCGCTGGCGGCGCTGCAGGTGAACCTTTCGCTGGCGAACATTCTGACGGAAAAAGGGGCGGCGATTGACAGCTTTTACGCCACCGAGCAAAGCGGCGGGAAAATCCTGAATCCCGAACGCCTCGCCGCCATCAAGCACAAGCTGCGGCAGGCGATCGCGCAAGCCGCCTAGTGGTATGGCCAAAGATCCGGTATGCGGGATGGAGGTCAATGTGGCGACCGGCTTGAGCGCCGTGCGCGACGGGCAAATCCACTTTTTTTGCTGCGAACATTGCCGCAAGAAGTTTCTGGCCGGCAAGCCGGCGTCGCCACCGGTGGAGGCGGCCCTCTACATCTGCCCGATGCACCCGGAGGTGGAGCAGGACCACCCGGGGGATTGCCCGAAATGCGGGATGGCCCTGGAGCCGGTGACGCCGGGAGCCGGCCCTGAGGCGGTGGACGCGGAGGCACGGGACATGGGGCGGCGGTTTTGGGTTGGTCTGGCGCTTTCGCTACCCGTTTTTATTCTGGCGATGCGGGAAATGCTGGGAGCACGGTATTTTGAGGCGACCCGGTTTTATGGCAATTATTGCATCCAGTTTGGGTTGAGCACGGGGGTGGTTTTTTGGGCGGGCCGGCCCATTTTGCGGCGGGCCAGGAGTTCGCTGGCGTTGCGGAGCGCGAACATGTTCACGCTGATCGGCATGGGGGTGCTGGCGGCGTGGTTGTTCAGCGTGGCGAGTCTTGCTCTTTCGCCCATGCTGGGCAAAGACACCCTGGAGCCGATCCCGGTTTATTTTGACAGCGCCGCGATGATTACCCTGCTGGCCTTGCTGGGGCAGATGTTGGAAGGCAGAGCCAGGAGCCGGACGGGGCAGGCGGTGAAGGCGTTGCTCAATCAGGCAGCCAAGAGCGCGCGGGTGGCGCGCCACGGCCAGGAAGAGGAAATCCCGGTGGCGGAGGTGCGCAAGGGGGACGTCTTGCGCGTGCGGCCGGGCGAAAAAATTCCCGTGGACGGCATTTTGCTCGAAGGCGAAAGCAGTGTGGACGAATCCATGATCACCGGTGAAGCAATGCCGGTGGAAAAGCGCGCCGGCGATTTTGTCACGGGGGCCACGCTGAACCAGGCTGGCTCCTTCCTGATGCGGGCGGAGCGGGTGGGCCGCGAGACGCTGCTGGCGCGCATTGTGCAAATGACGGTCGCAGCCCAACGCAGCCGCGCGCCCATTCAGCGGCTGGCGGACGTGGTTTCGGGCTGGTTTGTCCCGGCGGTCATGGGGGCGGCGGTTTTGACCTGCGTAGCCTGGCTGTGGCTGGGGAGAAATCCCGGATTGAGGGACGCCCCCGAAATGGCCGCCGCGCGCGCCCTAGCCAACGCGGTGGCGGTGTTGATTGTGGCCTGTCCTTGCGCGCTGGGGTTGGCGACGCCGATGTCCATCACGGTGGGTGTCGGGCGCGGCGCGCAGGAAGGAATCCTAGTCAGAAATGCCGAAGCGCTGGAGACACTGGAAAAAGTGGATACCATCGTCCTGGACAAAACGGGCACGCTGACGGAAGGACGGCCCCGCGTTGTCCGGGTTCTTCCCCGGCAGGGGGTGGACGAGGCGGATTTGCTCCGGCTGGCCGCCGCGGTGGAAACGCGCAGCGAGCATCCGCTGGCGGCGGCCATCGTCCGCGCCGCCCGGGAACGCGGGTTTGATTTGGCGCCAGTGGAGCAGTTCCATTCATTCCCGGGCGGAGGTGTCACGGGCCGCGTGCAGGAGCGGGAGGTAGCCGTGGGCAATTCCGCGTTCCTGGAGGGACAGGGGGCGCGCTGTGGGGCGGAGGCCGGGGCGGAAGCGGGGGAATGTCAAGGATTGGGGCAGACGGTGGTGTTGGTAGCGCGGGAGCGGGAAATCATCGGAGCGCTGGCGGTGGCGGATCCGATCAAGGAAACCAGCGCCGCCGCGGTCCGGCGTCTGCGGGAGATGGGGTTGAGAATTGTGATGTTGACGGGGGACAACGAGGCGACAGCCAGAAGCGTGGCCCAACAATTGAACATTGAGGATGTCCGCTCCCAGGCCGGCCCGGGACAAAAGATCGAAGAGGTGCGGCGGCTGCGGGACTCCGGACGGATCGTGGCGATGGCCGGCGACGGGATCAATGACGCGCCGGCGCTGGCGGCGGCCCAGGTGGGCATCGCCATGGGAACGGGGACGGATGTGGCGATGGAAAGCGCGGGGATCACCCTGGTGAAGGGGGATTTGCAAGGGCTGGTGAAGGCCATCGAACTGAGCCGGAAAGTGATGCGCAACATCCGGCAAAATCTTTTTTTCGCGTTTGTCTACAACGCGGCGGGGGTTCCCATCGCGGCGGGTTTGTTGTACCCGTTCTTTGGGATTCTGCTCAACCCGATGCTGGCCGGGGTGGCGATGAGCTTGAGTTCCGTCTCGGTGGTGGCCAATGCGCTGCGGCTGCGCAAAGGGTGAGTTTTCCCTTTGAGTTTTGGGGGCGCTGGCGGTTAAGCTGGACTTATGAAACATGAAGGGATCGCGCGGCGCGCCGCCATCAAACTCATTGTCGCCACTTTGCTGGTCGCCGTGGGTCTGGGTGTGGCCGGGCTGGTCTTTGTTTTGATCGGCCTCCTGGCGCATTTCATCGCGTGGATTCTGCTGGCTCTGGCGATTTTCCTGGGGGTGGTTTGGGTGCTGTTCGCCGTGTTTACGATTTATTTCTTTCGCGACCCCACGGCCCGGACGCCCACCGGACCCAATTTGGTGGTGTCGCCGGGGCACGGGAAGGTGGATGCCATTGAACAAATCAGCGAAACGCAATTCATGGGCGGGCCCTGCCATCGCGTCTCCACTTTTTTGTCGGTGATCAATGTCCATGTGCAAAATGCGCCGGTGGCGGGCAAGGTTGCCTTACTCCAACATGCCGGCGGGGAGTTCCTGAGCGCGCTCAAGGCGGAGTCGGGCTTGCGCAACGAGAATGTGCTGCTGGGTTTTGAATCCACGGAATCGCCGGGGGAAAAAATCGGCGTGCGGCTGATCGCCGGCGTGCTGGCGCGGCGGATCGTGCCCTTTGTGGCGTTGGGGGATGAGATGCGGCGGGGAGACCGGATGAGCCTCATTCAATTCGGTTCGCGTTGCGATCTCTACCTGCCGTTGCATTATAGAATCCAGGTCAAACTGGGTGACAAAGTTGTTGGCGGCGAGACGGTGATGGCGTCAAAATCCTGAGTTATGGAAAAGAATTCTTCAGGCGCGGAAAGCGAGCAGCCCTCGCCGACGGTCAAGATCTATTTTCTGCCGAATTTGATGACGGCGGGAAATCTGGTCTGCGGTTTTGTGGCACTGAGAAAGATCGTGGAGGCAAAAATTGTGGAAGGACAGCCCCCGGGGCACGAATTCTATGGGGAAATCAAGCTCGCCATCGGGTTTATCCTCCTGGCGTGTATTTTTGACCTGCTGGATGGCCGCCTGGCGCGCATGGGAGGGGTGGAGAGCGCGTTTGGGAGGGAGTTTGATTCGCTGGCGGACTTGATTTCATTCGGCGCGGCGCCGGCGTTTTTGGTGCATCGGGTGGTGCTGCGCGAGGTGTTCATGAACAATCCCGGGATCGGCTGGTTTATCGCGTTGATTTATTTGATTTGCGGGGCACTGCGGCTGGCGCGGTTCAATTGTCTGGCAGCGATGCCGGGAGGCAGCGGCGGCAAGGAGTTCCTTGGTTTTCCCATCCCCTCGGCGGCCGGGCTGGTGGCCTCGGTGACGCTGTTCCTGATGTGGGGCGGGGAGAAGGAGGAGGCACATTTTACGACGGGCCTGTGGAGGTTCATTTTGCCCGGACTGATGCTCTTTCTGTCCTTCATGATGGTGAGCGAGGTGAAGTATCCGTCGTTCAAAACGCTCGACTTGCGGGCACGGCGCACGTTTACCAAACTGGTCTTCACGGTCATTTTTGTCGGCTGTTTATTTCTGCTCTGGCAGATTCTTTTGCCGGTGGTGCTGCCGCTGATGTTCACGGCTTATCTGCTCTACGGGTTCGTGCGTCCGCGCATTTCGCGCAAGGTGCGGGAGGACATTGAAGAGGAGGAGGAGGACGACGAGCACACGCTGACCCCCTGAAAGCCCATTGACATGTTGTTTGATCTTGCCCCCTCCCTTGTCGCGGCGCTGACCGGATTCCTGAGCGGATTTTTGCTTTCGGTGCCGGTCGGCCCGGTCAACGTGACCATCATCAACGAGGGGGCGCGGCGGGGGCTGCCCTGGGCGTTGCTGATCGGCTCGGGCGCGGTGGTGATGGAGGTATTCTACTGCGCGCTGGCGTTCACGGGATTTGCTTCGTTGTTTGTCGGGCCGACGATGAAGGCGGCGATGGAACTGACGAGCTTTGTGTTCATGTTGTATTTGGGCGTCCGATTTTTGAGCGTGCGGGCGGTGCCGGCGCCCGGCCCGGTGGAGGAGCGGATCAAAGGCAAGCTCAATCCGCACTCGGCGTTCGCCATCGGGTTTGTGCGGGTGCTGGCCAACCCGGGCGTGTTCCTGGGCTGGGTGGTGCTGGCGGCGAATTTCATCTCGCGGGGGTGGGTGGAGCCGACCTGGCCGGGAAAGCTCTTCTGCATCGCCGGGGTGGCGGGCGGGACGGGCATCTGGTTCTGCGGGTTGAGCTACGCGGTTTCGCGAGGCACGGGCAAATTCACGGAAAGAACATTGCTGCGGATGCAGCATGTTTCCGGTATATGCATGCTGGCGCTGGCGGTAATCCAAGGCGTTTGGATGGTCTGGCAGATGTCCAAGCACGAGATCTAAACTTGAAACTTTGAATTGCCATGAATGTCACCTTTTATGGCCACGCCTGTTTTGCGGTGGAACTGGGCGTGGACACGCTGCTCTTTGATCCCTTCATCACGCCCAATTCGCAGGCGAGCGGCGTTGATCTGAATTCGGTGCGGGCTGATTATATTCTGGTCTCGCACGGCCACCAGGATCATCTGGCCGACGCGGTGGAGGTGGCCAAACGAACCGGCTCTACGGTCATCGCCAATTTTGAGGTGGCGACGTGGCTGGAAAAAAACGGGGTCGCCCGCCTCCACGCCATGAACCACGGCGGGCCGGTTGGGTTTGAATTTGGACGGGTGAGAATGGTCAACGCCATTCATTCCAGCAGCCTGCCCGACGGGTCGTATGGCGGCAATCCGGGCGGATTTGTGGTGGAGAGCGCGCACGGCAATTTTTATTATTCCGGGGACACCGCGCTGACGATGGATATGAAACTGATCGGGGAATCCACGCGACTGACCTTTGCGGCGCTGTGCGTGGGCGGCAATTTCACGATGGACGCGGAGGACGCCGCCAAAGCCGCCGGCTTCGTCCAGTGCGACCAGGTTCTGGGTGTGCATTACGACACTTACCCGCCGATCAAGATCAATCACGAGGAGGCGATCCGAAGATTTGAGGCCGTTGGGAAAAAGCTGCATTTGCTCAAGATCGGCGAGAGCCACATATTCTGAGACGGAAGAGTTGATTGAGGAACAGCTGGAAACGGAGGGAAGAGAAAAACGGAGAAATCGGAGGTTTTGGAGGTCAGAAACCCTTCCGCCTTTTAAAATGCAACAGGCTATGCCACAGCAACTTCCAACGAACACGATAAATGCAAATCGTTCCCATGGTGGAAAAGACATTTAGGGAAGGCGTAAGCGAATGAAACGCAAAGGGCCAAGGCGCAAAGGCGCAGCGCGGCAAGCCGCAACCAAAGAATCTGAACAGGAGCAAACAAAGGAAACAGAGCCGGAAACGCATTTGCCAAAAATGCGCAACTTTTCGATAAAGCAGCAAACGCAAAAGTTTTGACAGGATTAACGGGATGCCCCCGGCCCCGGATGGCAGCATCTGAATCCTGTAAATCCTGTTCGTCCTGTCAACAAAATGGATTGCCGCGAAAGAACTCAGAGCGGTGAAGGCGCAACCAAAAGAATTCTACCACGGATTTCACGGATGGAGCAAGGTTGTCGCGCTGGTTCCGGATTGTTTGTCAAAAATGAATGATCTTGACAGCAGGGCAGTGCACGCAAAAGTTTTGACAGGATCAACGGGATGCCCCCGGCCCCGGATGACAGCATTTGAATCCTGTAAATCCTGTTCATCCTGTCAACAAAATGGATTGCCGCGAAAGAACTCAGAGCGGTGAAGGCGCAACCAAAAGAATTTTACCACGGATGGCACGGATGGAGCAACGTTGCCGCGCTGGTTCCGGATTGTTTGCCAAAAATGAATGATCTTGACAGCAGGGTAGTAAAAATCCCCGCCCAAAGGGCGGGGCTTTGGACTGTGGCCTCCAGAGGAGGCCAAAGCCCAGCCCCCAAAGGGGGCTGGGCAAGTCGCGTTGTCCCGGTTTGTTCATCATCGGTTGAAT
>Ga0181536_10004422_pt1 | contig 14876 bp, 15 predicted proteins | sample PEATcosm2014_Bin_41_FD_121105 | JGI IMG/M metagenome (GOLD analysis project Ga0181536, IMG submission 121105) | Peatland microbial communities from MTU Mesocosm Facility, Houghton, MI, USA - PEATcosm2014_Bin17_60_metaG | ecosystem: Environmental > Terrestrial > Soil > Wetlands > Peat | place... | reverse complement strand
GTTCTGGACCATCATCAACCCGCTGCTGTTGATGCTCACGTATTTCTTCGTCTTCGGATATCTGCTGGGCGATCCGCACCGCAGCGGCGGGACGTTCGCGCTGTACTTCCTGGCCGGCATGTTGCCGTGGCTGCCCTTCAGCGAAGCCGCCGGACGCTCTCCGGGTGTTATTCTGGAAAATCGCAATTTGATTAAGAAGCTGGTGTTCCCGGTGGACACGCTGCCCGTGAACCTGGTGGCGTCGGGTCTGGTTACGGAGCTGTTTGCAGTGGCGCTTTATTGCGCCTTCCTGCTGGCGTTGCGGCACGGTATTCCGCCGGCGGTGGTCTGGCTGCCGGTGCTGCTGATCCCGCAGATCCTCTTCACCACCGGCGTGAGCTGGTTCCTGGCGGGCCTGGGCGCTTATGTGAAGGACCTGGGGCAGATGATCGGGTTCGTGCTGACGATCTGGTTCTTCATGACGCCGATCTGTTATCCGGAGAAGGATATGCTGGCCAAGGCTCCGATCCTGGCCAAGAACCCGATGTATGTGCTGGTAAGAGGGTATCGCGCCATTTTCCTGGAGAACCAACACCCGGCATTCGGCGCGTTATGGAAGTTCTGGCTGCTGGCCGCGGTGGTCTTCGTGCTCGGCCACGCGTGGTTTTATAAACTGAAGAAGTCCTTCGCGGACATGATCTAAACGGGTCACCGGCAAATTGCTTCACAAAATCACCCTCGCGCTGGTTGCTTTTGGACCATTGGGCATCTTCTTGATCGGCGTGATCGATTCGCTGGGGGTTCCGCTGCCGGCGGCCACCGACTATTGGATGCTGGCAGTAGCGGTAGACGCGCCGCAGCGGGCCTATTTCACGGCGCTGATGGCGGTGATCGGTTCCTCCATCGGCAGCGTGGCGCTGTTCCTGGCGGCGCACCACGGGCGCAGGCTGTACCACAAAGGCGAGCCCCTCTCAGCCAGGGGACAGAAGTTCCAGCGGTGGTTCCACCGATATGGGCTGCTGACGGTTTTTGTTCCCGCCGTGACGCCGATCGTTCCGTTACCTTTGAAGGTGTTCGTGATTTCGGCGGGCGCTTTGCACACGCGGATCAGCCGGTTCCTGGTGGTGCTGGTAGCGGCGCGGATCATCCGCTATTTTGGCGAGGCCTACCTGGGCGTGCAGTTAGGGAAAGGCTGGGAGCCATTTCTGCGGCGCAATATCTGGGGGCTGGGCGGCGCGGTCCTGGGGATGGCGCTGGGCGTCTACTGGCTGATGCGCCTGAGCGAGCGCCGGCGCTCGCCGGAGATGTAAAGCATGCGCAAACGCATCTCGATCGTGGAAGACGAGGCGGAACTGGCTTCGCTGATCGACTACAATCTCACGCGGCACGGCTATGAGACGCAGGTGCTCAACGGCTCGAAGGGGACGCTGAAAGCGCTCGAGCAACACAAGCCGGACCTGGTGGTGCTGGACGTGATGCTACCCGATATGGACGGCTTCGAATTGTGCCGGCAGATCCGGCAATCGGCGGTGCTCGGGCGGACGCCGGTGCTGTTCCTGACGGCGCGGTCGGACGAAGTGGACCGCGTGCTGGGGCTGGAGATCGGCGGCGACGATTACATGACTAAGCCTTTCAGCCCGCGCGAGCTGATTGCGCGCGTGAAGGCGCATTTGCGGCGGGAGGACATGGACGTGGAGCCAGCCGCCATGGAGATTGGGCCTTTCCGCCTGGACCGCACGGGGCGCCGCGTATATCTGGCGGGACGCGAGCTGGCGCTGACCTCGACCGAATTCAACCTGCTGGAATTCTTCGTGACGCATCCGGGCCGGGCCTACAGCCGCGACCAATTGTTGGAATCGGTATGGGGCGAGATGCGCAACGTCACGCCGCGAACCGTGGACGTGCACGTGCGGCGGCTGCGCGAGCAAATTGAAGAGCAGGCCGAGAACCCGCGCTATCTCACTACGGTGCGCGGGTTCGGATATCGCTTCGAGGACCCGTCGTGACCGGCAAAATCTTTCTCAAGCTGATCGCCGGCGTGTTTTGCCTGCTGCTGGTGGCGCTGGCGGTGGTGGATACATTCGCCACCAGCGTGGCAAAGAATGCGTACCTGGAAGACCTCAAGCGGCAACTGGCGGACGAAGGCCGGCTGATGGCGCTGATCCACCCGGACGCGGCGGGGATGGATGCGGAGGAGGTGCGGCGGCTGGCGGCGGCGGTGGGCGGCCGAATCACGATTGTGCGCTCCGACGGGAAAGTGCTGGTGGATTCCGAAGCCGATGCCGCCCGCATGGAGAACCACGGCAAGAGGAAGGAACTGGTGGAGGCATTTCGCGGCCAAGCCGGCTCGGAACGGAGGCGCAGCGCGACGTTGGGAACGGAATTCCTGTACGTGGCCGTGCCGATGCCCGGCGGCGCGGTGCGCATCGCGATGCCGACCGCGCAGATCGACCGGCAGGTGGGCGAGATCCGCGCGAAGATTCTGACCGGCACGGCGCTGGCCTTCCTGCCGGCGATTGCGATCGCGGCCTGGCTGGCGCGGCTGATTTCGAGGCGTTTTGCCGCGGTGATGACGCACGCCGGCGAACTGGCGCGCGGCAACTTCCGCGCGCGCCTGCCGCACCCGGGCGCGAGCGAGTTCGGCCAGCTCTCGACCACGCTCAACCAGACCGCCGAAGCGTTGGAGAAGACCATGGCGCAGCTGCAGCACGAGCAGGCCGAGCTCGAAAAGGTGGAGCGCGTGCGCAAGGATTTCGTCATCAACGTATCGCACGAGCTGCGCACGCCGCTGGCTTCCATTCAGGGGTACACCGAGACGTTGATGGACGGCGCGCTCGAAGATCCCGAATACAACATGCGGTTCCTGGGCATCATCCGCCACAATGCCGAACGGCTGGCGCGGCTGACCGAAGACCTGCTGACGCTTTCGCGGGTGGAGCAGAAGCGCCAGAAGTTCGAGTTTGGGCCGTTCGCGGTGAACGGCCTGCTGAAGGAAGCGATCGAGCTGATGCGGCCCATGGCGGAGAAGAGCGAGATCCGGCTGGAACTGGAACCGGGTCCGGAGGATGCCGCGGCGTGGTGCGACCGCGAGGCGGTCTCGCAGATTCTGAGCAACCTGCTGGACAACGCCATCAAGTACACACCGGCGGGCGGGCGCATCGGCGTCGGCGCGCGGCCGGCCGGCCAATACATGGAGGTGCACGTGCGCGACACCGGCATCGGCATCCCGTCCGACGAGCTGCCGCGCCTGTTCGAGCGGTTCTACCGGGTGGACAAGGCGCGCTCACGCGAGCTGGGCGGCACTGGGCTGGGGCTTTCGATCGTCAAGCACCTGGTGGCGGCGCACAACGGGGTGACGCGCGTGGAAAGCCGGGCTGGAGAAGGTTCGACATTCTACTTCACGCTGCCGGCGGAAGAATCCGCACTCCGGCCGAAAGAGCTTAATCCAGAATTCACGGCCTCTTAACGAATTCGTAACCGAGGCGCTGATAGGTTGATAACTAGAAGCGGCGCCTAGGGAATCGTTATGAAAAAAATCCTCCTGATTGAAGACGATGCGGACTTATTTTCGCTGTTGAAGTACAACCTGGAGAAGGAAGGCTTCTCGCTCAGCGGATTGCAGACCGGCAAGGGGGCCATCGAGCTGTGCCGGCAGGTGCGGCCGGACCTGATCCTGCTGGACATCATGCTGCCGGATTCGGACGGCCTGGACATCTGCAAGGGCATCCGCAAAACGCCGGAACTGGCGGCCATTCCGATCATTTTCCTGACGGCGCGGGCCTCGGAGACGGACCGCATCGTGGGGCTGGAACTGGGCGCCAACGACTACGTGGTGAAGCCGTTCTTCGTGCGGGAGCTGATTGCGCGGATCAAGCTGCAGTTCCGCAGCCAGTCGGCGCCGACGCGCGTGCTGGAGGCGGCCGGGCTGGAGCTCGATCCGACCAGCCGGCAGGTTCGTCTGCAGGGCGCTCCGCTGGCCCTGACGGCTACCGAGTTCCGCCTGCTGGAGTTCATGATGAGCCGGCCGGGGGTGGTCTTCAGCCGCGAGCAACTGCTGAATTCGGTGTGGGGGCAGGACCGGGCGATTACCGACCGGGCGGTGGACGTCTACGTTCTGCGGCTGCGGCAAAAGGTGGAGCAGGATCCGGCCAACCCCATCATGATCCACTCGGTGCGCGGCTTCGGGTATACGTTCGAGCCAAGGCGGGCGATGGCGGGGGCCGGGTAGGGGGCAAACCGGCCCGGCTGCGCCCGGCTGCATCGATTCACAATCGATGCGCAGGATGGCATCCCGCCGCACATCAGCCTGGATTTCAGGATTAGTCGAACTTGACCATGTCGCCCGATAGCGGGAGCTGCTTTTCGCGCTTTTCGTACTGCTTGTCTTTGCCGCGGACCGCGAACGATTCGAGCAGGTAGGGCACACCTTCGGATGCGAGCGGCGAGTTTCCATCGCTCACATGAAAGTGGAGATGCGGCTCGGTGGAGTTGCCGGAGTTGCCTACCAGCGCGAGCACCTGGCCGCGGGTGACGCGGTCGCCCACCTTCACCCGCAGGGTGCCGGGCTGGAGGTGCGCATAGAAGGCGAAGCGGCCCTGGCCGAGATCGAGAATGATGTGGTTGCCGCCGATGGTCTCAATGGTCATGGGAACCGCGCGCGAGTTTTCGCCGGGCACGTTTTGTGGAATGCCGTCCTTGGTGGTGACCACCACGGCGTCGGCTACGGCAAGCACTTCGGATCCATAGGCGTGGTAGCTCTTGTTGTCCTTGCGATCGCCAGTGTAGGTCTGGCTGTTGGAGCCTACTTGCACCCAGTCGATGGCGAATCGTTGCGCGATGTGGGCGCTGCCGCCAATCGGGATCAAAGCTCTGCGGTGAGCCGACTCGTTTTGCGGACCGTTCGCGGCAAGCCAGCCTTCGCCGCGCAGGGGCGGGCCGAGCACCGGCAGGGGTGCAGTCGAGACGGCGACCTCGGCGCCTTCGAAAGTCCGGTTATCGAAGGTCAGCTTGTGGCGGATTTTCGCGGGGACGGCGGCGTTACCGGCCAGGGTCACCCAGACATAGGCAAGGCCGTTCGAGCCGGCGGCGATGTGGGTCGAGGTCTTCATCATGCGGTCCAGATCGTGGCCTGAGAAGCTGGCGAGCGGCCCATCGCCGAGGACGTCGATCTGCTTCAGGTTGATCTCCGCCGGGCTGGAGTTGGCGATGCGCAGTTCATACACCAGGTGGGTCTTGCCGCCGCCCGGAAAGGCCGTGGGCGCGATGGGGATTTCGACATCGACCTCGTGTCCGGGTTTGGGAGCAACCCCGGCTTGGTTTTCGCGCGTGAACACCAGTGGGAGTGGCTTGCCTTGCGTCCATGTTCCGGTCAGCGTGGAATGGCCCGCATCGAACTTGCCGTCGTAGGTACCCGTGACGGCCTTGAACTCGAGGTGGACAGAATCGCCATCAACGCGAATCGTATCGGCCGGAATGAGCGTGCCTTGATCGACGCTGTTGAGCTTGCCGGTGTAACCGTCGCCGGACTTCTCCACGGTGAGCAAGAGGCCCAGATCAGCCACACCGGTGTTGAGGCTGCCGCGCCAGGATCCGTCCAGACCGGGCGGGGGCGTTGGTTGGGGAAAGAAAGCGAACATGGCGACCATGCACCAAAGGGAAGGGCTTGTCACGTTTCATAGGATCTCACAGGCGCGGCGCAGGCGGTCCAGCACGCCGGCCCACTCGGGCGTTTCGGGCGGTTGCTCCACGGCGATCCAATCGAGATGCCGGGCGTCCAGGCGGTGCAGCGTTGCGTACAGAGCGGCGGCATAGCCGAGCGGATCGGGCGGCATTTCGTGCCCGAGGCGGAGAAGCGCGCCGCGGCCGGCGGGCGGAGGCTGGCCGGGAGACAAGAGGAAGAGCGGCGTGGCGGGGCGGTAATGACGCGGGTGCATGCCGGGCGAAGCGTGCGGGCCAGAAGTGGGGGCGGTGGCGATCCGGATGGGGCCGACCAGCGCTTCGAGTTCCGCCACGGGAATCACGCCGGGACGCAGCAGCGCGGGAGCTTCCACCAGAGAGAGCACCGTGGATTCGATGCCCACGCGCGCGGGCCCGCCGTCGAGCGAGTAGTCGGCGAGCGATTCCGGCACGTGCGCGGCGGCGGTGGGGGAAAGCTCGGTAAAGCGGTTGGCGCTGGGCGCGGCGATGGGGACTCCGGCGGCGCGGATGAGAGCGAGCGCCAGCGGGTGCGCGGGCATGCGCAGGCCCACGGTGGCGAGACCGGCGGTCACGATATCGGGGATGCAGGGTTGCTTGGGGAGCACCAGGGTGAGCGGACCGGGCCAGTAGCGCCCAGCGAGCAAGGCGGCGGCCGGCGGCCATTGGGACACGAGCGCGCGCGCCATGCCGATGGAATCCACGTGCACGATCAGCGGGCTGGAGCGCGGGCGGCCTTTGGCGGCGAAGATGCGCGCCACGGCTTGGGCATCCAGAGCATTGGCGCCGAGGCCATAGACGGTTTCGGTGGGGAAGGCCACCAGGCGGCCGGCGCGGATCAACGCGGCTGCGCGCTCCACGCTCACTCGAGTGGCTCGTCTTTGTCGTCGCCGGCGATCTTGCCGGTCTTGCGCCACACCAGGTAGGCGTGAATGAGCGGCTCGAGATCGCCTTCGAGCACGCGGTCCACGTCGCCGAGGGAGAGCTTGCTGCGCAGGTCTTTGACCAGGCGATAGGGCGCCAGAACGTAGTTGCGGATCTGGCTGCCGAAATTGATTTCGAGCTTGGTGTCCTCGGTTTTGCGGGTCTCCTCGCGCTTCTTTTCGAGTTCGCGCTCGTACAGGCGCGCGCGGAGCTGTTTCATGGCGGTCTCGCGGTTCTTGTGCTGCGAGCGCTCATTCTGGCACTGCACCACGATGCCGGAAGGGAAGTGCGTGATGCGCACCGCCGAATCCGTCATGTTGACGTGCTGGCCGCCGGCGCCGGAGGAGCGGAAAGTATCGATGCGGAGATCGTCCAGCTTGACGTCGATCTTGATCTCGTCGTCCACCTGGGGATAAACGAAGACCGAGGCGAACGAGGTATGGCGGCGCGCGTTGGAGTCGAAGGGGGAGATGCGCACCAGGCGGTGGACGCCGATTTCGGATTGCAGCAAGCCGTAGGCGTTGTCGCCGTTGATCTCGAAGGTGACGGACTTGATGCCGGCGCCTTCGCCCTCCAGGCGATCGGTGACCACCACCTGGAATCCGGCGCGCTCGGCCCAGCGGAGGTACATGCGGAGAAGCATCTCGGCCCAGTCCTGGCTTTCGGTGCCGCCGGCGCCGGGATGAATGGTCATGATGGCGCTGCGCCCGTCGTTTTCGCCGGAGAGCAGCATGGCGGTTTCGAGACGCTCAAGCAACTCGCCGTAGGTTTGGAGATCGCGCTCGATATCGGGCAGGACCTTTTCGCCTTCACGCGCCAGCTCGAACATGGTATCGAGGTCGTCGGTCAGGGTGCGGATGCGCTCATCGTTGCCGATGGCCTCTTCCAGGCGCTTGCGATCCTGCATCACTTTTTGGCTTTTTTCGGGCTGGCTCCAGAAGTCGGGGGCGGAGATTTGTTTCTCGGATTGCGCTAGTTTTTGTTTCTGAGCGGGGGCGTCAAAGATACCTCCGCACAGCCAGGGCCTGGTCGCGGAGGGGCTGATAGGCGCGTTCTAACTCGTCGAATGTCATGGGGGTTCAATTCAATTCTAACAAATAGCCGGCTTTGCCGACATTGCGGGCGCGCGTGCGGCCGATTTCGATATTGGCGCCTTCGGCCTCATGGATGTGGCCGCAGAAGAAATACGCGGGCTGGTGTTTTTGGATGAATTCGAGAACCGAGCGCGAGCCGGCGTGCAGGCCCGGGCGGACCTGGTCGAGCGCGGTGCCGTAGGGCGGAGCGTGGCAGACCAGAACCAGCGGTGAGAACGCCGCGAAAGGCTGCAAGTGTTCGGCGATCTGAGGCTCGCTGTATTCGCTGGGAGTGTTGAAGGGCGTGGGGTTGGAGTAACCGAGGCCGGCGACGTGCCAGCGGCCGAGTTGCAGATGGCCGTCGTGGAAATAGTGGAGGCCATGGCGCGCGCAGAGCTCGACGATTTTGTCCGCCGACTCATGATTGCCGGGCAGCACGTAGACCTGGTCGCCGCGGCGCTCGAGAATCTGGCCGTAGCGGTCGATGCCTTTGTTCCAGGTGCACTGATCGCCGGCGGCGATGTAGAGGTCGGCTTCGATGGAGAGCAGTTCTTCGAGACGCTTCCAATCGTTGTGGATGTCGGAGAAGAGGAGGATTTTCATGGCCGGGCCTACCTCAGGGGATTTTGCCAGTCGAGCGCCGGGAAACGAGCGAAGTCGGCGTCGCATGAGCAGAGTTGGGCATTCTGCTCGATGGCCAGAGCGGCGAGATGTGCGTCGGAAGTGAGATTGCCCGCAGTTCCGAGCGGCGCAAGAAGGGTGCGCAAGATGGAAAGATGGCGCGGACCGGGCGCGACGAGCCGGGCGGTTGGCTCAGCGAGCCAGGACTCGATCAAGTCAAAGGCCTCGTCCGGCGCCAGGGGCTGTCGAAAGAGACCCGGCCGCGTGGTGAGCCGTAGGAATGCCAGGATTACGTTCCAAGCGAAAGCCACGGGTTCATCGCCCGTGAGAGAGCGCTCCAGACATGCCTTGGCCTTGGCATGTAGCGGCGTGTCGCGGTTGACGGCGTAAAGGAGCAGGTTGGCGTCGAGGATTTTCATTTGCGGAGGGAAAGCTTGCGGACGAGTTCTTCATCCTCGATGGCATCGGCGGCGGCCAGGGCCTTATCCCAGCGGAAGTGCTGTTCCGAACCGAGCGAGTAGGTTCTTTGAACGAAGCGGCGCCTGCGGCGCGCGGCGGGCAGAAGGCCGGAGCGGACTGCGTCGTTGAGCGCCTGCTTGAAGGAAATGCCACGCTGCCGCATGGCGTCTTCCAGGATGCGTTGGACGTCCGCATCAAGCGTGACTGTAGTTCGCATACTAGCATCATAGCATCATTTGCCATGCTGTCATGATGCGGATGTGGGGCCTGCTATGCTACCTCTTTGATCTTCTGGTACTGGTTTTTCGCCGGGCCGGCGCTGTTGCTGGCAATTCTCTCGCTGCGCGGCGAGCGCAAACGCGCGGACTACGTAGCGCGGCGGCTCTCCGAAACATGCGAGCAGTGGCCGCCGGCCACCGTCATCGTGCCGGTGAAGGGCCAGGACGAGGGGCTGCGCGAGAACCTGGCGGCGCTGGCGGCGCTGGATTATCCGGATTACGAGTTGCTGGTGGTGGCGCATGCGGCGTCCGACATTCCGCCGGGAGTGCTGCCGCACAAGTGCAGGGTGGTGCTGGCGCACGGCGACGATGCGGAGACGGGCGAAAAGGTACAGAACCTGGCGATGGCGGTGCGGGAGGCCAGCAAGCGGACGGAAATCCTGGCATTCGCCGATTCCGACGGGCGCGTGACGCGCAGATGGCTGCGCGCGCTGGCGGCGCCGCTGAAGGAAAAAGGCGTGGGCGCTTCCACCGGCTACCGCTGGTTCACGCCGGTGCCGCCGACGTTCTGGAGCCTGATGCGCGGGGTCTGGGATGCAACGGCGGGCGGGCGGCTGGGGCCGGGCGACAACCGCTTCGCCTGGGGCGGCGCCATGGCGATCCGCAAAGAAGTGTTCTACGACGCGTGCGTGCCGGACTATTGGAAGGGCACGGTGAGCGACGATTACGCGCTGAGCGCGGCGGTGCGGAGGACGGGTCTAACGATCGCGTATGCTCCCGGCGCCCTGGTGCCGTGCTACGAACCTATCGGCGTGGGCCGGTTCTTCGGCTGGATGCGCCGGCAAATGACGGTCACGCGCGTTTACGACGCGCGCCTGTGGTGGCCGGCGCTGATGGCGCACCTATTTTATTGCGGCGGGATGGCGGCGTCGGCGGTTGCCTCGATTCGCGGAAACCGGCTGGCGGAGTGGGCGCTGGTCGCGCAGCTTTCACCGGGAATGTTGAAGGGGCTGAACCGGGCGACGCTGGCGAAGGCCGCGCTGCCGGAATGCGAAGCGTGGTTCCAAAGGCACCTGTGGGTGCACGCGATCTGGACGCCACTGGCAACCTGGGTGTGGCTGGTGGCGCTGCTGTCGTCGGCGTTTGGGAACAGCATCGAGTGGCGGGGAAAGCGCTATAAACTGCGGCGCCGGTCTACTCGGTGAAGGCCATGCCGGCGAAGCTGACGACGCTCGCTTCGTCGATGTTCCATTGCTCGTAACGCAAGAGGCGGCCGCGGGCTTTGGGCGCGATCTTCAGGAAGGTGTAGAAGGGCGAAGAGCCGCACCACTTGAGGTCGTCGTGATTCTGCTGCACCAGGTCCCAGAAGGCGGCGGCGTCGGCGGCATTGATGCACTGGATGCGCTGGGCGTCGCGCGCGCCGACTTCGGTCATCCGGCCCTGATTGGCGGCGGCTTCGAAGGGGTCCTGGTAGCGCGCGCCCATGTGGGCCATGTCGACGCCGAGGACGAAGAAGAGGCGGTCGCCTTCGCGTTCGCGCAATTCGGCGAGAGCATCGAGGAAGCGCTGCACCTGGCCGGAATCCTCGGGGCTACCGCCCTGGTAAATGCTGCGGGCGTAGGAGCCGCACAGAATGGGCAGGATGCGCACCTGGGGACCCATGGTGTGCTGCAGGAAGATGGTCTGGAACTCGACGGTATGTTCGAAGGAGTGGCAGTAATCTTCCATTTCCACCGCGCCGCCGCCGCGCTGGGCGAGCCAATCGACCAGGCGCGTATCGGTTTGGCAGTCGCCGAGGGGCGTGCGGAAGGGCTTGCGCGTGAGGCCGAATTTATCGGGCTGGCCGTAGTGCGAGGTGGCGAGGATGACGAAGGTGCGGTAGCGGTGTTCGGGGCGCAGCATGCGATACGCGGACTGGTAGGATTGCCATCCGCCTTCGGGGCTGACGTGCGGGGCGGCGATGGCGAAGAGATTGCCGCCGGCGCCGTCGGGGGTCGCAGCGGCATCGGCCGTCATGTATTCCTGCATGGTTTCGCGAAGTTCGGCGGCGTCGCCGGGATAAGCGGAACCGACGTGAGCGGGCTCCCGGATGGGGCACTCGGCGAAAGCCCGGCGCTTGGCATCACGCATCTGCTCGAAGGTTTCGTCTTCCAGAAATCCGGCGGCGCTGAGGGTTTCCATGAGGTGCCGCGCGATCTGTTCCACCTCCAGGCTGCCGGTGAGGCGCACCAGCACGGCGCGCAGATCGAGCTCGGTCTGGGCGCCGTCGAACGAGCGGAGGCATTCCACCAGCATGGGAGGAACGATCAGCATGGCGTCGGAGAACTTGTAGGGATCGCGCACGAACAGGCCGGGATTGTCCGGGGAGGGAGACGGCATGAAATCGAGGGTCGGGCGCAGACGGGGCAGTGGCTGAGACAAGTCTCATGGTAGCTCAGATTCCTTGCAGGCCATTCCGAGAATCGGAAGTTTGGGAGTCAGGAGTCGAAGAAGCCGTAATTCAGATGGGTGTGCGACATAGAAGTGGAGTTCGGTGGTTGGTCCTGATACAAAGCAGAATCGAATGAAGCCTAGCGTAGCTCTACGCTCAGATTCGCGCGAATTTACAAGGAATGGAGAGTTTCGCCATTTCTGTGTCGCACACCCATGCAGATTGACATGCACTCAATTCCAGCGGACAATAAACCGATACCGCTTCCAGGTCCGGAGTGCGCCGGAAGTCGGCAGCCGCGACTGGAACGGAGGATTCATGAAACGGAAGCTCCGGATTGTATTAGTCGGCCTGACGGTTTCGGCCGGCATGACGTGGGCTGGAACGCTGGATACCAACCCTGCGGATTTCCCAACCACCATAAACTGGTGCCAATTCACAGGGGCCTGCCCGGGCGCCGGATCGTTCCCGACTCCCACTGCGTGGGTTTCATCGGGCTCCGACACGGGGTGGGTAGGGCTAAATGCGACCGGTCAAAATTTCGAAACCCGCCAGCAGGGCAGTAGCTGGAACGGCAATTTCGCCAGCGGGATGGGCTTGGTTTACAATGGCGGGTCCGACGGCTCAGGCCACACCCCGACCGACGTCGTGCTGCTTTTTAATCAAGCCGAATACGGGGCGGGGGCATATGTCGAGTCGGGCGAATACGGGGCGTTCACGGCCACGATTACGCTGTATGACAGCAGCGATGCTGTGATCGACTCCTTTGTGGAGGCCGGCGACAGCGAGAATGACCCCGGCACCGCAATTTTCATAGGCGCATATGACCCGACCGCGGATGTTTGGGCCGTGGGCTTCAACATATTGAATGCTGACCAGGTCGACGATGTTGGCATCGGCACGGCTGGCCTGATGGACAGCCCCCCGGCAACCACTCCCGAACCGGCTTCGGTACTATTGATCGCTCCCGCGCTTCTGGGACTGGCTGCCTTTGGCCGCAAACGGATCCTGAACTCGCAAAGCGGGAATCACTAGCTCGGGGCGCCGGTTGGGTTGCCGTGGGTTAATCCGACTTCCGGCTTCTGACTCCCGCCTTCCAAATGCCGCAGGACTTCAAGGGCGAAGCCCTTGCCCGGCTTTTCCCAGTGCGCGGTATTTGCGGAGCAATTCATAGAGGACGATGCCGCCGGCGGTGGCAACGTTCAGCGAGTGTTTGAGGCCGAGCATGGGGATGCGCACGTGGGTGTCGGAGAGCGCGGAGACCGCGGGGCGGATGCCTTCGACTTCGTGGCCGAAGACCACGCAGACGGGGAAGCGCGGCGCCCAGTCGAAGAGGTCGACGGCGTGCATGGAAGTTTCCACGGCGGCGATCTCGTAGCCGCGCTCGCGGAGGCCGTGGAGAAGGGGAAAGGGCTCCCAGGAATGCTCCCAGGCCACCGTTTCTTCGGCGCCCAGGGCGGTCTTCGAGATGGCGCGCTTGGGCGGGCGGCCGGTAATGCCGCACAGGTAGAGCTTCTCGACGGCGGCGGCGTCGGCGGTGCGGAAGAACGCGCCGACATTGTAGAGGCTGCGCACGTTGTCGAGGAGCACGGCCGCGGGCAGGTGCGCGATCCGCTCATATGGGGCGCCCGCGGCGGTTGCCTGGAATGGGATGCGGTCCATGATGATAAACTAATATGTTTCGTGGGTATGTTGTCGATCGTCATCCCGATTCACAACGAAGAACACTCCATTCTGCCGCTGTACGACCGGCTGAGCGTGGTGCTCGAGCAGGTGCAACGTCCCTACGAAATCCTGTTCGTGGACGATGCTTCGAACGACCGCAGCTTCGAGCTGCTGTCGAACCTGGTGGAGACCGACGGCCATCTGAAAGTGATCCGGCTGCGGCGCAATTTCGGGCAGACGGCGGCGCTATCGGCGGGATTCCACGAAGCCAAGGGCGACATCATTGTGGCCATGGACGGCGACCTGCAACATGCGCCCGAAGATATTCCGGCGCTGCTGCAGAAGATAGACGAAGGCTTCGATATCGCCAGCGGGTGGCGCCAACACCGCGTGGACAACGCCATCATGCGCAAGATTCCTTCGCACATCGCGAACTGGCTGATGGCCAAAGCATCCGGGGTGGATCTGCGGGATTTCGGCACGACGTTCAAGGCTTATCGCGCCGAGGTGCTGAAGGACGTGAACCTGTACGGCGAGTTGCACCGCTTCATTCCGGCGCTGGCGAGTTTCTATGGCGCGCGGATTGCCGAAGTGCCGATTCGCAGCACGCAGCGGGTGGCGGGCGACTCGCATTATGGGATCGGGCGCACGTTCCGGGTGATGTTCGATATTCTGACCATCAAGTTCCTGCTGAAGTATTTCACGCGGCCGATGCATTTCTTCGGGCTGCTGGGACTGTGCGGCACCATCTCCGGCGGCGGCATCATGGTGTGGCTGGCGGTGGAGAAGCTGCTGTGGCGGCAGGACATCGTGACCGAGCACGGCCCCATCATGGTGGCGGGCGCGTTGTTGCTGCTGGCCGGCCTGATGATGTTCTCCACCGGGTTGATCGGCGAAATGATGATGCGGACCTACTTTGAGAGCCAGGACCGGCGCATTTACGCGGTGCGCGAGATTCTGACGCGGAAGCAGCGCGGCGTCCCCGGCGGCACGCGCTAGCGCAGTGCGTCCGACCCGTGGCGGGGCATGTTTCAGCTTGCCCTGAACCGGCTGTCAGGCCCGCTCCGCGCATCCTCCAGCAACAGGCGTTTTTTGCTACTGTGTTGACTACTTCACCTTGGAAAAGACACTCGTCACCGAAGGCCGCCTGACCCGGCAAGCGGGAAACCAGCTCGCCAAGGCCAGTGATCGCGACGGCGACCCATTGAAGTGCGGCATAATGCCGAACCGGTGGCCGATCAGTTGGACGCCCAGGACCGCCAGGTCCAATTCCAACAGGAGGTACAGGAATCGGTGAACACCTTCCCGGTTCTCCTCGGCGCTCTGTGCGTTTACGCCATTGCTTACCGATACTACAGCGCGTTCATTGCGGCTAAGGCCCTGGTGCTGGACGACCGCCGTCCCACGCCGGGGCACACCTTCGCGGACGGTCACAACTACGTGGCCTCGCCCAAATGGGTGCTCTTCGGCCACCACTTCGCCGCCATTGCCGGAGCGGGCCCGCTGGTGGGGCCCACGCTGGCCGCGCAGTTCGGGTTTGCCCCCGGGTTCCTGTGGCTGCTGGTTGGCGCCGTGCTGGCCGGCTGCGTTCAGGATTTCACCGTTCTGGTGGCCTCCATCCGCCACCGCGGCCGGTCGCTCGCCGAAATCGCCCGCACCGAAATCAGCCCCTTCGCCGGCCTGGTGGCCATGATCGCCGTGCTCTTTATCCTCCTGGTTACGCTCGCCGGTCTGGGAATCGTGGTGGTGAATGCGCTGGCGAACAGTCCGTGGGGCGTGTTTACCATCGGCTCCACCATTCCCATCGCCCTG
>Ga0181536_10004421_pt1 | contig 14881 bp, 13 predicted proteins | sample PEATcosm2014_Bin_41_FD_121105 | JGI IMG/M metagenome (GOLD analysis project Ga0181536, IMG submission 121105) | Peatland microbial communities from MTU Mesocosm Facility, Houghton, MI, USA - PEATcosm2014_Bin17_60_metaG | ecosystem: Environmental > Terrestrial > Soil > Wetlands > Peat | place... | reverse complement strand
GCTCCGGTACCACTTCTGGTCGAGCTCGCGCCACCGCGCATCGTCGTGATCTCTTGGGCCGTCCGACGCCTTGGAGTTCGTCACGTGCAATGACCATCGGTACGCGGAGTTCTGAAAGATGTTGCCGTCCATGGGAACGTTGATTCCGGGCGCGCGGGCGGCCGATGTCGCGATGGCCTTGAGTGCCGATGGCAGGCGCTTGGCCGCCGCCCACGGCGTGAAGCCGCCATAACCCTCGCCGTACATGCCCACGCGGCCGTCGCTCCATGGCTGTTTGGCAATCCAATTGATTACCGCGCGCGCATCGTCGCCGTCGTGCTGGTAGGGGGCGATTCTATGGGCGCCTTGGCCATCGGTGCGCGTAAACGCCACTACCCCCGCATAGCCATGTGCGGCGCATTCCTTGGCGTAGTTCTGCGACTCGTGGATCGTGAACTCGAAAAGTGCGGGTAGCGCGACGGTGGGGTTCCTAGGGCGAATCACCACTGCGGAAATGCTGGCCCTATCCGGAGTCTGGATGACGAGGTCGTCATCGACGGTATAGCGCCGTTGATCGTCCTCGGCGACCAGCGAATCCACCACCGGACCAAAGGTCCGATACGCATCAAAAGCAACATAAGCCCAGATTAGCGCCACCGCTTCCGCTTCGTCGATCCTGTCTTTGCCTCGCTGCCGATCGAATGACCTTTGCAGTGTCTCGCGAAATACCGGCAGAGCAGTCCCGAACCAGCGCGTGACGGCATACGCATCCTGATCGTCGAGTTTGGACATGTCTTCTCGGAACGACTTCGCAAATGCCTCAGGAAATGCAATGCGACTTTCGGCTTCCATAGCCTTTGCGTGGGCGTAGATATCGTAAATCACCGACCGCCCTACCGGCCGGCCCAGATCCGCTTTTCGCCGTCGATCACGCAGCGATTCGCGCGACACATCGGCGGCCGCATAATCGCCGGCGGCCAATTGCAGCGCGGACAAATTCGCAAGATAGCGCTCAGGATCAGCATCCTGATAGACCGGGATGAGTCGCGCAGCCAAATCGCGCATGATCGCGGAGGTCGTCGCAGTTCCTACCGTCGCCGGTGGGCGAAATTCAAAATCCAGCGAATCCGCGCGTGCTTGCGATACGCCAGTGAGTAAAATAAATAGAAGGTAATTCGCCATCCGGATCACCCCCATTGTCCGGATTGGCATGGATGTCCTTTTCATTGGCGACTTCCGGGCCCCTTAAGGGGTGTTGGCCTGTCACGATTCGCCGGCTTGTCGGACACCAAGGTTTGCGGTCTCGTTGCTTTCACGAGATGCAGGACGATCGAGAAAAGCGGGTGCGCCTCCCCGACCCCGCCGATGTGGATGACGCTGGTGCTCTGCAGTTCCTTGGCGAAAATGTCGATGACGAGCACGAGTACGTCATCATCGAGGGACCCGAAAGTGCCGTCGATGAGCACCCAAACAGGCTTTTGAATCAGGATGCGCGCAACCGCAACGCACAGTTGCTCGTCTTGACTGAGTTCCCAATCCCACCGGCGGGTCTCATCGAGCAGCGGCGCGAGACGTTCAAGTCCCAGCCGGTAGAGAGCACGCGTGAAGGCGTTCGTGCTGAAACTGTCGGATTTCAACGGGTAGGCAAGAATCTCGCGCAACGTTCCGCGAGGCAGGTAGGGAGTGCCCCGCGGCAGGTAAAATATTTGTTCGCCTCGCGGACGGCCGATGTGCCCGGAACCCCAGGGCCACAGGCCTGCCAATGCGCGGAACAGCTGCGTTTTCCCGGTTCCCGGCGCACCCAGGATAACGGCGCGCTCCCCCGCCCTGACCACTACATTCGTTTCCTTGAGCTTGTCGGCGTTGGCGGAAGATACGATTTCGAGGTTGTCGATGGTGAATACCCCGGGATCACCTTCGGTATACTCGATGCGGCTTTCAAAGCCACGAGGTTCAGCCGTATTGATTAGCGCATCGCGGAAACTCGCGACTCGCAGCAGCGTGGCGCGCCAATCGGCAATCACGCTGAAATTGTCTATGAACCAGCGCAGCGACGTCTGCGCTTGAGTGAACGCCCCCGCCGCCATCATCAGGCCGCCGAAAGAGGCCTTTCCCGTGAAATACAGCGGCGCCGCGACGAGGATTGGCGCCACGATCGTAACCCAACCAAAGCCCGCGGTGACCCACGTGAGATTGGTGTGGCCCATCACGATGCGGCGCGTCGCGTCGAGTACGTTGCCAAGATGAAGATCGATGCGACGTTTTTCGTCCGCCTCCCCCGCCGCCAGCGAAATGTCATCGACATGCTCGTTGACGCGAACGAGCGAAAAACGCAGATCGGCCTCCCGCGCATACCGCTCCGCGTTGCGGTTGACGAGACCTCGCCCCACCCAATAGCTCAGAAGGGAGCCGGCGCTCGAGTAGATGATCGCCGCCCAGAGCATGAAACCGGGAATGGCGTAGTCGCGATCACCGATGCGAAACGTGAATCCGCTCGACAGAACCCAAAGGACGCCGGCGAACGTGCCGAACAAGATCGACGCCTGGAATAGTCCGACGGCGAGATCGGCCGACAGCTCGCACAGCTTGCGTGCGTCCTCATGAATACGCTGATCCGGATTGACGCCCATCGTTCCCGCATTGGCGAGCCAGAACGCCCGGCGCGGCAACATCCAATCCTGCAGGAGACTTCCTACGAGGCCCTCGCGCAATTTGTACTGCAAGGTTTCATTCAGCCATCGCTGCGCCACATTGAGGACCAGAAGGCATCCCGCGATCAGGAAGAACACACCGAGCTCGAAGAAAAAATCGCGCAGGTCGCGGCGCGACAAGGCATCGTAGAAGGGCTTATTCCACTGGTTGAGGCGAATCTGGCCGTAGGCCGTGACAACGATGACAATCACGAGCGCGGCAACCAGGGTCACCAGCGTCTTGCCCACCGGCGAGCCGAAGGTCGCACGGGTAATCATTGCAAGCTGGCGCGTGAGGCCCAAATGCGCGGCCTCGCCGGCAGAGCCGCTGGCGGGGACTTCTGTTGAGCGATCGGTCACGTGATCAGCTGCCTCTCTATCAGAACGTGGTGCAGGTGATTTCTGCGGGCGTTTGCAGGATCGTCACGGAATCCCCATCAAAATTCGTATGCGCGCTGCCATTCACGATCACGCTGCGTATCGCAGCCGCCAGCGGCGGACGCAGAACCACCCGCGCCGTGATCCCACCGCCGATCGTGAATCGCAATGTTCGCGAATCGATACGGCGCAGCAAATAGCTCAGGTTACCGTGAACAGTGGGCATCCCGCTCACCTGCACACCGGAACCCTCGATCCAGTCGGACGCCAGTCCCGCCGCCACGATCAATGAGTCGTCGGTTTCGCGCTCATAGGCGAACAGGCTGCGGACGGCGAGCACGTATTCGGCGGCGATCCAGGTGTGCGGAAGATCGCCGACATGCGCGGGCGCCTTATGGTCGCGCCATGCGATCTCGGGCCACTGGTTCCAGGGCGGTGGACGGCGATCCGACAGAAAGAACTTCAAGAGTTCCAGGGCCGCATCGCGCCGTCCCAGCCGCACCAATGCGCCGATGATGCGAATCTCATACGGGGTATAGTTCGTATATACCACGGCGCCGCTGCGCTTCCTGCGCCAATCGGCAAGATACGCGTCGAATGTTCGCTCCACGGCCTTGCGATTCAGTCCATCGGGCACATCGAGCAAGTAAAGTGCGTTGGCGGTCGCCGTCGGATCGAAGTCGGCCCACTCGATGCTGCCCGGGATGAAGTCCAATTGATGCTGCGCCCGGGTTGCTTCGATCGACACGAACAGCGAAGCAGCAAACCGCTCGGCGAGCACGGCCCATCGCTGCGCCGAATCATGCTGGCCGATGGCGTGGGCCAGTTCGACCGAATCCCGCAAACCCCGCAGAGCCCAGAAGTCGTCCCAATAGGAATGGACCGGCTGAGCGAGGTACCCCTCATGGCTGACGGAGATGGGCAGCAGGCCATCCTGGCCCAGAAGGCGCTCGATGCATCCAACCGCCTTGTCGACGTAGCTCCACGATTCCTCGAGGAAATGGCCATCCGCAGAGAACCTATGGTAGTCCGCTATCAATGCGATCAATTGTCCGTGGCTGTCGTGCTCCACCAGCCAATCTATCCCCTCGCTGTCGACACAGCAAGGCACGAATCCGTCTGCGCGCTGATGCGGCGCGTACCAGCGGATGAACTCACGCACTTCATCGACATGCCGCATACGCAGCAGAGCGGCGCTCATCATCGCACCATCGCGGATCCAGGAACGCGTGTAGCGCCGGGGTCCCGGCTGAAGGGCCGGACCGGAGCGGGTCACCAGGATGTGCGCGGTTGCCGTGAGCGCCGCATGGATTACCTCCGTCATCCAGCCATTGCCCACCCATTGGCTCACCGGCAGCCTCGTGCTCCAGTCGAACGCCGGCTCACCGGCCGATCGGGCTGCATCCAGCGGCATGCAGCTCACGACGCGTTCGCACAGCTCATCAGGTTTGAGCGACAGCTTGAAGTCCAACGCACCCGTGGCGAAACCGAATGCGTCGTGCACCGCCGTGTCACGCGGCAACGCGCCTGCGAGAAGATGCGATGCGATGAATCCATCGTCGAAGCACAGGGATCCGAACCCCGCTGGTTCGGTCATCGGCACGATCAACGTAGTCTCATTGACGAGCACCGCACCGTCGCGCCACGCCAAGTCGTGTATCGGGCTGACCCCGCCCAGCTTGCGAAAATGCTGCCAGGGCGGCGTGACTTGGAACGGGCGCACCAGCACGAACAAGCGAGCCGACAATGCATGAGCGGTAAGATTCTCGAATCGATAGTGCACACGCAATTCGCGGCTCACGGCAGCCTCCGCTTGTATGCGCAGACGCCAATCACCGGTCTCCCAAATCACGGAGGGCACGGGCATCCAATCTTCCAGCAGCTCCTGTCGCGAGGCAACGTCCGCCCAGGTGAAGAGCCGCTCGTCGAGCAATAGCATCGGCTCAATCGAGAACGACCCTTGGTCCACCTCGACCATCCCATCATCATTCATCAGCGCGCAATGAGTACCGTTCGAGGTACCGATCGGCGTCCACATACTCTGTTCACGGTGCAGCCAGCGAGGATGCCACCCGCGTGCTTCGGCGTCCGCGATGTCGTGCCAGAACGCATCGATCGAACGCGAAAAATCGGAGGGCTGCAGACGCAGAACCGCGCCCGCTGATGGTTTCCCGAGTTCCAGACGTAGAAACCGGGTCTTCAGTCCGGGCAGATACAGGTTGCTGCGCCTACCGCCCGCCCTCATGGCAGTATGCAACGTTCTCCAGCGGTGCCCGCTGTTCGAGGCACGAACCCGAAAGCCGCCGGCGGGCGCCTCGCTCAGCCAATCGATCACCAGACCACCGACCGAGCGAGGCTGTAACGAGTCAATCACGATCCACGGCCGTAGATCTTGGGGAAGCGGCTTCCAGCCAGGGCCGCACAATGCCTTCGCCGCCTCAAACCCGGGAAGTTCGCTCGAAGCACTGACTCTGGGAGCTTGCGTAGGGCTGCAATCCTCAATTTGCAAGTCAGCGATCCACATCGTGCCCTTGCCGCCTTCCCCCGCGACGATGGCAAACTCAATGAACCCTAGCTCCGCGATACCACGCCCACTCGACGGGCCCCAGGCAAAGTCGATCTCCCGGCTGTCGATCTTCATTCGTTTCCATCGCGCCGGAAGCTGCAGGTCTTTTATCACATGGCGCCACACGTTCTGGCCCGTAGCATCCACCAGCTTCAATTCCAGATTGTTGACCGCGCCGCGGCCGCGCAGCCGAAAATGGACCGCGTATTCTGTCGGCATCGAACGGCTACATGCGCGGCGCGCGACGACGAATCCACCACCACCCTTGAAGTCGAAATCCATTTCCAGAGCAGGGACACGCGCGGTGAACACCGCGGACAGTTTCAGCTCGGCGTTACCGGATACGGTCGGCTGCCATTCGGGGAGGCCGGCCGGATCAGCGTAATTTATTCCGGGTTGCGCCATTTTGCAGTTTCGTGCGGTAGATGCCATAAAGTCAACTCCGGCCCGCCATTCATTTTGACGTAATGTCTTGCTGGGTGGGACGGATAGCGCGATTCACGCAGTTTCGTGTTGCTTGGGGAGCGGACCCCGCCTAACGTTAAAAACGGTCCGACTTTTCACCGCATAGAAGCAAGGTAGCAGACCATGAACACTACTCGCTTACGAAGCCTTGGAGGCACCACGAGTGCGCTTGTCGAAGGCCGAAGTCTAGAGGCAGAAATCGCCGATTGCTGTCGCGCAATTTGCTGGGCCACGGAACCCGAAGTCGCCATGAGCAATTGGCTTCGACTGCGCAATCTCACGATGCGCAGGATCGAAGCCGAGAACATTCAGTTTATTCGCGAGACGAAGAACGGCGAACTGAGGAAACCTCGATAAGTCCGTGCATCCACCGGCCGCCGCAGGGCGCCTATTCCGCGCGGCTGTCAAGTTTAGGCTCCAACCGCAGTGTGGTTCGCTGGACTTCAGGCCCGACGATCCAGGCAACGTCCTGCGGATACAGCACGTACTTGCGCTGGTAGGCTTCGCTCACTTGCACCCGCATCTCCGCGTCGTCGACGGGAACAGCGCGGATCGGGATGTGCTTGTCGTTGGCGTGGATCGTGCCCGTCAACTTGCCGATCAAGTGTTGATACCAGTGCGCGTCCGCGCCGTTGACTGAGCGCACGTAGGCATCATTGCCCACCACCACGACCCAGAGGGTGGCACGGTGCGGCTCCTGCGTATCTTCCCGCAGGATCTCAATCTCGATCTCTTCGCAATCATCGAGCACACGCAACTCGTGCTGTTCGAAATGCTGACCCATGGTGATGCTCCTCGAAGGGCAGTGTTCGCTCGCCGAGAGGCCATGTCCATGCGGGAAACCCCGTACCGCAATCACGATCACCAGGCGAGGCTGGAATGGGAGTACTTAGGCGTTCGCGGGATGTCGCAATACCGCCACCACCCCATCCTAACTACTGTGGGCGATCGAAATAGAAACACGGCGTCGACGCAGCATGACTGAGATCTCGAGAGCCTCCCGGCGGCCGGGCCCCAACCGCGACTCCCGCCGTGCCCTGCGCGCGGGGCCCCTGCCGGACAATCTCAAGCCGGTACGGCCCGGGATGGAAGGTGGCCGCTATCGCGCGTTGCGCGAGGCGGACATCGTCAAGATTCACCGCGCAGCCCTGCGACTGCTGGCAGAGATCGGGCTTGCCGATGCTCCACCCTCGGGAGTCGAAATACTGACCAAGGCAGGTTGCGTCATGACCGAGTCCGGCCGCCTGCTGTTCCCGCCTGCGCTGATCGAGGACACGTTGGCGCGGGCCGGCCGGCGCTTCGTGCTGCACGGTCAGGATCCCCGTCACGACATGGAGCCGTGGGGCAGGAGGGTGTATTTCGGGACCGCCGGCGCGGCCGTGAACATGGTTGACGCGCGCACGCGCCGTTACCGCGAATCGCAGATCAAGGATCTGTACGACATCGGCCGGATCGTCGACGTCATGGAGCACATCCACTTCTTCCAGCGCACCGTCGTGCCGCGCGACCTACCCGATCCCTACGAGATGGACTTCAATACCTGCTACGCCTCGGTGTCGGCGACGACCAAGCACGTCGGTTCGAGTTGGATGCATCCGACGCACGTCGCGCGCTCGCTGGAGATGTTGCACACCATCGCCGGCGGCGAAGACCAATGGCGGGCGCGGCCCTTCGTCAGTCAATCGAATTGTTTCGTCGTACCGCCCATGAAGTTCGCGACGGACGCCTGCCTCTGCCTCGAGACCGCGGTCGCCGGCGGCATGCCGGTGCTGCTGCTCTCGGCGGGCCAAGCGGGCGCGACGGCGCCTGCGGCGCTCGCCGGGGCGCTCGCCCAGGAAGTGGCCGAGGTCCTCGCGGGACTCGTGTACGTCAATGCCATCAAGCCGGGACACCCGGCCATCTTCGGTACTTGGTGCTTCGTGTCGGACCTCAGAACCGGGGCCATGTCGGGCGGCAGCCCCGAACAGGCGCTGCTGTCGGCCGCCTCGGCCCAGATGGCTCAGTACTACGATCTCACGGGCGGCACAGCCTCTGGAATGACGGACTCGAAGCTTCCCGACGCACAGTCCGGCGCGGAAAAGGCTTATTGCCACACCCTGGTCGGCAACGCCGGCGCGAACCTGATTTATGAGTCGGCAGGCATGCAAGCGGCCCTCCTCGGCTTCTCGCTCGAGAGCTTGGTCATCGACAACGACATCATCGGCGCGACGCAGCGGACCCTTCGCGGGATCGAGGTCGACGACGACTCGCTATCCTTCGAGACCATCCGCGACGTATGCTTGAACGGTCCCGGCCACTACCTCGCCTCGAACCAAACGCTGCAGCTCATGCAATCGGCGTACGTGTATCCGGCGATCGGCGATCGCAAGAGCCCGAACGAATGGCAGGAACAGGGCGCTACCGATATTACCGAGCGCGCTGCAAAAAAAGTCGCGGACATCCTCTCCACGCACTATCCCGAACACGTGCCCGAGGCGGTCGACGCTCAGCTCCGCGAGCGCTTCCCGGTGAAGCTGCCGCGCTCGGCGATGCGCGCCGGGCGCGATGACGGTCCGTGAACGTGGCTCAGGCCGTCTCAGCCACGCAATCGCAGCGCCGCGAGTTCGCCGACGACGCCGCGGCGAAATGCCAGCACGCAAGCGACGAACACACCGCCGATAATGACCGTCACCCAACCGCCGACGATATCGGACAAATATTCCTGCAGCGTGACGATCAGCGCGGCGCCGACGACGGGTCCGAAGAAAGTTCCGGAACCTCCGAGCAAGGTCATCAAGATCACCTCGCCGGAATTCGATTGCAGTACGTCCGACAACGTCGTGAATCCAAGCACCAGAGCTTTCAAGGATCCTGCGAGCCCGGCAATACTCGCCGACAGCACGAATGCCAACAACTTGTAGCGATTGATGTCGTATCCGAGCGAAATCGCCCGCGGCTCGTTCTCGCGTATGGCTTTCAACACCTGCCCAAAAGGCGAGTGGACGATTCGGCGGATCAGCACGAACACCGCCGCGAAGACGGCAAGCACGACGTAATACATCACCCTATCGGACTTCAGCGACAGTACCCCCAGCAGACTTCCGCGCGGTACGTCTTGGAGCCCGTTCTCGCCGCCGGTGAACGGTGCCTCGAGACAGACGAAATATACCAACTGGGCCAGAGCCAGCGTCACCATCGCAAAATAGATGCCGTGCCGACGGATGGCGATCACACCGATGATCCATCCTACGGCCGCCGAGATGCCGACGCCGGCCAAAATCGCCGGCACGCTGCCCCAGCCGTGGGCTGTCACCAGCCACGCGGTTGTGTAGGCGGCGGAACCGAAAAACGCCGCGTGGCCGAACGACAGCATGCCGCTGAAGCCCAGCAGCAGATTGAACGCGCACGCGTACATCGCGAAGCACAGCAACTTCATCATGAAAATCGGGTAAATCCCGAGGATGGGCACGCACAGCGCGAACAGGCACGCAAGCGCATAGAAAAATCCCGCGGTACGCATGCGCCTATTCCTTGCCGAAAAGTCCAGCCGGTCTCAGTATCAACACCAGCGCCATGATCACGAAGACGACTATGTTGGAGGCCTCCGGATACACGACCTTGGTGAGTCCCTCGATGATGCCCAGCGTCAAGCCACTGACGATCGAGCCTAAGATCGAGCCCATGCCGCCGATCACGACCACGGCGAACACGACGGTCACGAGGGAACTGCCCATCTGCGGCGTCACTTGGATGACCGGCGCCGCGAGCACGCCGGCGAGCGCCGCCAGCGCCACGCCACCACCGTAAGTCGCCGCGACCAGCAGCGGCACGTTCACGCCGAACGCCTGCAGTAGCGGCGCGTTCTCGGTGGCGGCGCGCAGCGTTGCACCCAGCCGCGTCCGTTCGATCAGAAACCATGTTCCCAGACAGATCGTCAGAGACGCCAGGATCACCCAGGCTCGATAGATTGGCAGGATCATGAAACCGAGATTCATCGTACCCTGCAGGGCCTTAGGGACAGGGTAGGATTGACCGGAGGAACCAAACAATTGGTTCAGCGTCCCCTCCACGGCCAGCGCCAGCCCGAATGTCAGCAGGAGACCGTATAAAGGATCGAGCTTGTATACGTGGCGGAGCAACAGTCTCTCCGTAACCACGCCGAGAATTCCGACCACCAACGGCGCAAGCACCAGGGCTGCCCAATAATTGACCCCGAACCACTGCAGCCCGAGAAGCGCCGCAAAAGCACCCAGTGTGTAGAACGCACCATGGGCAAAGTTGACGACGCCCATGAGCCCGAATATCACCGCGAGCCCCAGGCTCAACATGGCGTAGAAAGCGCCGTTCACGAGGCCAAGCATGAGCTGCCCGAGAATGACGGCGACCGGAATGCCGAAGACGTGTGTCACGGGATGAACAGCGGCTTCAGGCGCATGTTTACTTCGGCGCCAGCGCGCACGCACCGGTGATCGGACCGAACGCTTCCTCGCCGTTCATGAGCTTCACGACCTTGTAGTAATCCCACGGGTACTTCGACTCCTGCGGCGACTTGACTTGCATGACGTACATCGTATGCACCATGACGCCGTCTGCCCGGACATATCCGCCTTTCGTGAACATATCGTTGATTTTCGTCTTCTTGAGTTCCGACATTATTTTGTCAGGATCGGTGGATCCGACGGCCTTCACCGCCTTCAGATACGTCATGGTGGCAGAATATGCCCCCGCATGGTCCATCGTAGGCTCAGCTTTCATCTTTTCGAAAAAGCGCTTGGCGAACGCCCGGGTGTCATCGTTCAGATCCCAATACCAGCCGGTGGTCAAATACAGCCCTTGAGCCGTCTGCAGGCCCAAGCCGTGAATGTTGCTGATGAAGACCAGCAGCGCTGCCGGCTTCATGGTCTTCGTCAACCCAAACTCGTTGGCGGCCTTCAGCGAGTTGCTGAAGTCAGCGCCTGCGTTGGCAAGGCCGAGCACCGCCGCGCCGGAACCCTGCGCCTGCAACAGGAAAGATGAGAAATCCGATGCGCCGAGGGGAGCCCGTACCGCACCCAAGTTCTTACCGCCGTTTGCCTCGACGACTTTGGACGCAGCAGTTTGCAGTTGCGTTCCAAACGCATAATCCGCGGTCAAATAGAACCAGGTCTTGCCGCCGCTCTTGACGATGGTGCTTGCGGTGCCGTTCGCGAGCGCCGTGGTGTCATAGACGTAATGCACCGTGTACGCGGTACAGTCCTCGTTGGTCAGCGATGCGCCGCCGGCGCCGATGGCGAAGAACGGCACTTTCTTGGCGGCGGCGACTTTCGCCATGGCGATGCTGACTCCGGTATTGGACCCGCCGATCAGCATGTTCAGGCCGCTCTGATCCGACCATTCTCGAAACTTCGATGCACCCACGTCAGGCTTGTTCTGGTGATCGGCGACGAGTACGGAGATCTTCTTGCCAAGGACCGTACCGCCAAAATCGGCGATCGCCATCTTGATGGCTTCGACGCCGCCGGCTCCTTGAACATCCGCGTAGGTCCCGGACAGATCGTCGAGATCCCCGATCACGATCCCGTCACCCGCAGCCGCCGCGGCGCAGGATGCCGCGAACGTCGCCAATGCTGCAGCCAGTCGGCTTGCCGATACTCCGATTGTCATTGAGATCTCCTTCGGTTGAGTCCGCATGTATCAAACGCCGAGCCTTGCGTGCAGCGACGGCAGCTTGTCTTGAAGTTCCGCGGCGCCGAAGCCATCGACGATTCGGCCGTGTTCCATGACGTAGAAGCGGTCCGCCAAGGGTAAGGCGAAGCGAAAATTCTGTTCCACCAAGACGATGGTATAGCCCTTGTCGCGAAGTACATGAATCATGCGCGAAAGTGCGTGCACGATCACCGGTGCGAGACCTTCTGAAATCTCGTCCAGCAGCAGGAGCTTGGCTCCGGTCCGCAAAATGCGCGCCACGGCGAGCATCTGCTGCTCGCCCCCCGACAAGCGCGTGCCCTGCGTAGCGCGCCGCTCCTGGAGATTCGGGAACATGGTGTAAATCTCAGCGATGGACATTCCGGCGGGTCCGACTGCCGGCGGCAGCAGCAAATTTTCTTCCGTCGACAGGCTCGAAAAGATGCCCCGCTCCTCCGGGCAATAGCCGACACCGAGGCGGGCGATCTTATGCGACGGCAGACGTATTGACTCGCGACCATCGATCATCACGGAACCCGACCGGCGGCTCACGAGGCCAACGATCGCCTTGAGCGTGGTGGTCCGCCCCACTCCGTTGCGCCCCAGAAGTATCACCACCTCGCCGCGGTCGACCTTGAAATCGACGCCATGCAGGATGTGCGATTCGCCGTAAAAGGCCTGCAACCCGGAGACGCGCAGAAGTTCTGCGGTCATGAGCAACCCATGTATGCTTCCATCACGAGTGGATTTTGCGCCACCTCGGCATACGTTCCATCGGCGATGATCCGGCCTCGCTGAAGCACCGAGATTCGGTGCGCAATCGTCGACACCACGCTCATGTTGTGCTCGACCATGAGGATAGTACGGCTCGCTGCGACCTTTTTGATGAGGGCGGTGATTCGGTCCACGTCCTCATGCCCCATGCCTTGGGTAGGTTCGTCGAGCAGCATCAGTTGCGGATCCATCGCCAGCGTGGTGGCAATCTCGAGCGCACGCTTCCGGCCATACGGCAACGCGACCGCCAGCGTGCTGGCAAATGGGGCGAGATCGACCGTTTCGAGCAATTGTATGGCCTTGGAATCGAGGACCGCCAAACTCGCCTCCGGCTTCCAGAAGTGGAACGACGTCCCGAGCTTACGCTGCAAACCGACGCGCACGTTCTCGAGAACCGTGAGGTGTGGGAACACCGCCGACATTTGGAAGGAGCGTACGATACCCCGGCGCGCGAGCCCCGCCGGGTTTTCGGACGTGACGTCCTGTCCCTGGTAGAGAATCTTGCCGCGCGTGGGCACCAGAAATTTGGTGAGCAGATTGAAGAAGGTGGTCTTACCGGCCCCGTTCGGGCCTATCAATGCGTGGATCTGCCCGGCATGCACGCTAAGGTCGACGTCCCTCACCGCAACGAAGCCGTTGAACTCCTTCGAAAGGCCGCGAGTTTCGATGATGACTTCGTCAACCATACACTGCCGCGTCGCCGCTCGAGCGGTCGCTTGGCTTCCCCCAGGTTACGACGTGCGCATTCAGGCGGGAGCCGGACGCAGACGGCGACTTTTGAATGGTGGTTATATTGCCTGATCCGCAGGCTTTGGGAAAAGGCGAATATGCGCATCGGCGCTTATTCCTCGGGAAACAGGCTTAAGGAGCCTAGCGCGGCTACTTGCTCTCTTTCGCCACCAACCATTTCACGAGTTCAATCACCTGGTCCGGCCCGCCGGCCGACTCGGGGTGCAGGCGATACTTGCCGTTGACGATGATGGTGGGAGTGCGGTCGACTTGGTAAGCCTGCAGCAAATCTTCATCTGTTCGCACCTTGAGATCAACGGCAAACGACTTCGCTGCAGCCAAGAATTTCTCAACAGGCACGGCCGCCTGCCGTTGGTAGAAACGCGCCGCATCTTCGATGGCCGGCAAATGCGCTTTAAGATGATCGGTGCCGGGGTCCACGACGGCCAATTCACCTGTCTTCCAGACCGCGTCGAACATGGCGTCGTGCGTTGATTCAGCGACGCCGAGCACCTGTGCGGTGCAGAATGCCAGCTGAAACATCGGGAAATCTTCGCTCGGATTGAACGACGCCGGCAGGTAGTCGAGCACCGCATTTGCGGGAAGACTCTGTTTCAGCTTGTGAATCGTTGGCTGGAACAAATTACACGCCGGACAAGCGTAAGAAAATACCTCGGTCACTTCGACCTTGCCGGCGGGCACCGATGTCGGGCGCGCGGGTTCGACCAGAAAGTAGTTTTTACCCTCTGTCCACACCTGCGCGGCCTGCGCGGAGCAGTGAATGGCCAAGCTCAACAATGCCGCCAACGCGCAACAAAAAACTTTTTTCATCGAGGCTCTCCACAATCAACGGCTGATTCTAGCGTATCCCTCGCGCGACGTCGGCGCCTCCACGGGCCTCGCACACGATGCGCGGCGTCATTCAGGGCATGGTCGCGAGAAAAATATGGCTGAAGTCAGCGCCCCATCTTTGATAATTCTTTCACGCGTTGCTTGACGTCGCCATACGTGGCTTGAGCCTTGCCGAGGGTTTTCTGCACCTTGCCCTTTGCCTGCAGCTTCTTGTCGCCCAGCAGCTTTCCGGCAACTTCCTTGATCTTGCCTTTCGCTACTTTGATGCGACCTCTAACCTGGTCCTTGTTCGTGCTCATAACGGGCTCCTGATGACGTAATTCACTACACCGGCATCGCCATCGATGCAGACATTCGCATACCAGCCAACTATAAACGTAATTTAGGCCGGCGTGCCCGGTGTATACGCTAGATCAGGTCGTGTAGTCCCAGCCCATTCTGAACATTGTTCTAACGCATGCCGTCGGCAAGTACGACTTCCATAGCGAGATGTTTTTTGCCGAGCGCGCCGCGTCGGCAGCACTTAGTGGAACGTGGAATAGCGCTGTCTCGTGAGAAAGATGCCGATGAAGCATCGGGCGACCTGGTTGCTGAGCTTGTGCGACCTCTTCCATGGTCCGCTCCGTGTAAGGTCATTGAAATGTAAAAACTACACGCATCGAGTCGCGCGGTCTGTTCGCCCACCCACGTACGCTCAATAGGGGGGACTGCTCATTTCGGCGGCGCGACCGAACCGGCGTAGAAAACCGTGCACTTCCCACCAAGCAGATCCCGGACCTGCCCGAGAATATGGCGCGTCGGCCCG
>Ga0181536_10004420_pt1 | contig 14881 bp, 11 predicted proteins | sample PEATcosm2014_Bin_41_FD_121105 | JGI IMG/M metagenome (GOLD analysis project Ga0181536, IMG submission 121105) | Peatland microbial communities from MTU Mesocosm Facility, Houghton, MI, USA - PEATcosm2014_Bin17_60_metaG | ecosystem: Environmental > Terrestrial > Soil > Wetlands > Peat | place... | reverse complement strand
TTCCGGCGCCACGTGGAGAATGCAAGCGCCGTAGCTGGTGCCGCTCATGCGCGCGTCGGAGATGCGCAGCATGTCGCGCACGCCGGCTTTCAGGAGTTTTTTCGGGATCGGCAACATGCCCCATTCCGGCATGCCGGGCCCGCCTTTCGGTCCGCCGTTCTTGAGTACGAGGATATGGTCGGGCGTGACATCAAGATCGTCGCGATCGACCTCGCGCGCCATATGGTCGTAGTTCTCGAACGCGATCGCTTTGCCGCGGTGGTGCAAAAACCGCTGGTCGGCGGCGGCCGGCTTCATCACGCAACCGCGCGGCGCGAGATTGCCGGTGAGCACCGCCGTCGCGCCTTCGGGATAGAGCGGTTTGCCGAGCGGATGGATGATGTCTGGCAGATGCACCTTGCTGCCGGCAATGGCGTCGCCGAGCGAGCGCCCGGTGACGGTGATGCAATTAAGATCGAGCAGGTTTTGCATCTCGGCCATCAGCGCGCGCAGGCCGCCAGCGTAGAAAAAGTCCTCCATCAAATATTTGCCGGACGGCGTGATGTTGGCGATCACCGGCACTTTGCGCGAGATGGCATCGAAGCGGGCCATGTCGAGCGTGATCCCGGCGCGGCGCGCCATGGCGACGACGTGGATGATGGCGTTGGTCGAACCGCCGAGCGCCATGTGGACGCGAATCGCGTTGTCGAACGCGGCCGGCGTCAAAATTTTGTCCGGCGTCAAATCCTCCCACACCATGTCGACGACGCGGCGGCCGGCAGCGGCGCACATGCGCGGATGATTGGCGTCCGGTGCCGGGATCGACGAGGCGCCGGGCAAAGCCAAGCCCAGCGCCTCGGTAATCGCCATCATGGTCGCCGCGGTCCCCATCACCATGCAGGTGCCGAACGAGCGCGCAATGCCGCCTTCGATCTCGTTCCATTCCTCGTCGCCGATGCGGCCGGCGCGTTTCTCGTCCCAGTATTTCCAGGCGTCGGAGCCTGAGCCCAAAACATTGCCGCGCCAGTTGCCGCGCAGCATCGGACCGGCCGGTACATAGATCGCCGGCAGCCCCATGCTGATCGCGCCCATGATCAGGCCGGGCGTGGTCTTGTCGCAGCCGCCCATGAGCACCGCACCGTCGATCGGATGGCTGCGCAACAGCTCTTCGCACTCCATGGCGAGGAAATTGCGATAGAGCATGGTCGATGGCTTGACGAACGGCTCCGCGAGCGACATTGCCGGCAGCTCGATGGGAAATCCGCCGGCCTGATAGACGCCGCGCTTCACGTCCTCGGCGCGGGCGCGCAAATGGCCGTGGCACGCATTGATGTCGCTCCAGGTGTTGATGATTCCGATCACCGGCTTGCCGACCCAGTCGGCGCTGTCATAGCCGAACTGCCGCAGCCGCGAGCGATGGCCAAACGAGCGCAGATCGTCGCGGCCGAGCCAGCGATAGCTGCGTAGCTCTTCGGGCGATTTGTTTTTCCTGGGTTTCATGGATGAACCCGCTTCCCCTTCGCGTTTATCCAGCCTGCGGCAGATCGAGCTTCAACAGCTTTGCCGCATTACGCCAGAAAATCTTTTCGCGGTCGTCGTTGCTCACTTTCAGACCTTCCACGAGCTTGATGGCTCGCGGCTTGAGCGAAGTCAGCGGCGGCGCGTCGCTGCCGTAGAGCACGTGATCGGGTCCGACCGTATCGACAACGAGCTGCGCGGCGGGCGGGTGATAGCTCACCGTGTCGAAATACATGCGCTTGAGATAATGCCCGGGCTCATGCTTGATCTTGATCGGGGTGTAGGGACCGAGGAAGTAGCACTCGTCCTGCAGCTCGTAGGCGTAGTTCAGGCGCCCGATGACTTCGCAAATGCCGCCGCCGCCGTGCGAGGCGACAATCGTCAGCTGAGGAAAATCCTCCAAAATGCCGCGCACGATCATCCGCGACAGCGCAAGACAGAGATCGGCCGGCCGGCCGACGCTCGACGCCAAGCGATAGTCCTTCACCCGCTCTTCGCCGAAGCCGACATGGGGCGGATGAATGAAGACGGGCACCGCGAGGTCTTCCATGAGCTCCCAGAACGGCCGTGCTTCGTCGTCGTCCGGATAGTGGCCCTTGTGGCTGGAATGGATCAGGACGCCCTTCAATCCGAGCTGACGAATGGCGCGCTCGGTTTCCTTGACGAAAGCAGGACCGCCGCAAGGAAGCATCGTGGCAAAGCCGTAGAGCTTTCCGCTGTGCTGCTCCTGAATCTCCGCCGCGTATTCGGACCAGCGCTGGATCGCCTTGAGTTCTTCGGATGCCGCCTTGCCGCGCATATAGTGCGCGGCATTGCTGAATATCGTCACGTCGATGCCGCAGCGATGATGGGCGTCGAGCACATTTTCCAGCGTCATCGGGCAACGCCCCGCCCAGGTCGGCCCGCTCTTGCCGTCCCAGGCAAGTGCGTCGGCCGCCGCCTCTTCAGGCGGGTACACATGAGTGTGCCATTCGATGATCATTGCGGCTCCATGCCGGATTCCTGGACGATGCGGGCCGATGCGGCGCGGTCTTCTTGCAGGAATTTGGCAAACTCCTCGGGCGTGTCGAACACCGGTTCGAGCGCGACATCGATCATCCGCTTTTGCCGGAACTGCGGATCGTTGCCGATCAGCGCAAATTCGTCGCGCAGCTTATGGATGATCGGCTCCGGCGTTCCGGCCGGGGCGACGACGCCGAAATAAAGCCGCGTGAGATTGTCGCCGTAACCGAGTTCGGTGAGCGTCGGAACATCCGGCAGAAGCGGCGAGCGCTTTTTGCTGTCGACCACAAGCGCGTTCACTGTGCCGTTGCGGATGAAAGCCAACCAGTTGGCGAGGCCGAAAAAGGCGACCGGGGTCGAGCCGCCCATCACGTTGTTAACCGCTTCGGCGCCGCCCCGGAACGGCACCTTGACGATGTCGGCGCCGGTTTCTGTCGTCCATTTGTCCATGAACGCGATCAGCGGGATCGATGCCGCCGTGTAGCTCAGCGTGCCTGGTTTTGCTTTCGACAGCGCGGCAAGCTCGGCGAGCGAGTGCACGTTCAAGGCGGCATTTGCCACCATCACCTGGGTCGTGAAGAACGGATTGGTGATCGGCGCGAAATCCTTCTCCGGATCGTAGGGGATTTGCTTGAACAGAAACTGGTTATAGGCAAGCGTCTCCGCCGGCAGGATACAGATCGTGTAGCCGTCGTTTAACGCATCGGCGCAGGCCCGGCCGCCGATATTCATGGCGCCGCCGGGCCGGTTCTCCACCACGATCGGCTGTCCCCAGCGCTTGCGGACCTCCTCACCGAGTACGCGCATGAACACGTCGCTGGTGCCGCCGGCGCTGGTCGCCGTCAGCGCCCGGATCGGCCGGGTCGGATAGTCCTGGGCAAGGCTGCGCGTGGCGAGACCGACGACGGTCAGCGCGACGCAAAACGTCGTGACGAGTAAATTCCGCTCGTCCCCGCGCAAGCGGGGACCCTGTTTTTTGGGCTGCGCGCGGTCGCTGGATTCCCGCTTTCGCGGGAATGAGCGGACGATGTCCAGCGGTCGCGCCACACCCTACTCCGCCGTCGCGCCGGTAGCCTTGACCACCGGCGCCCATTTGGCGGTTTCGTCGCTGATGATCCTGCCAAAATCCTCAGGCGTTCCTGGAATGAGCGTGCCGCCGAGCTCGGCAAGCTTTGCCTGCAAGGCCGGATCGGCGAGCGCTTCGTTCACAGTTTTGTTCAGCTTATCGATGATGGGGAGCGGGGTTCCTTTCGGTGCGACGACGCCGAAAAACGCGCTCGCTTCGTAACCTGGCACGGTTTCGCTGACGCTCGGCACGTCGGGCAGCGCCTTGTTTCGGGTCGCCGTGGTCACGGCGAGCGCGCGCAAGCGGTCGCCCTGAATATAGGCGATCGATGACGGCAGGTTGTCGAACATGACCTGGACCTGACCGCCCATCAGATCGGTCAGCGCCGGCCCCGCGCCGCGGTACGGCACATGCACGAGGTCGACGCCGGTCATCATCATGAACAGCGCGCCCGACATGTGCACCGAGGTGCCGATGCCGGACGACGCCAGATTGATCTTGCCCGGATTGGCCTTGGCATAGGCGATGAATTCCGCGACCGTCTTCGCCGGCAGGTTCGGATTGACCTCCATCACGTTGGCCACGCGGATGATGCCCGCGACCGGCGTCAGATCCTGGATGAAGTTGAATGAGAGATTCTTGTACAAGGTCGCGTTGATGGCATTGGCCGGGTTGGCGAGAAATAAGGTGTAGCCGTCCGGGGCCGCGCGCGCGGCCATCTCGGTCGCCAGGTTGTTGCCGGCGCCCGGCTTGTTCTCGACCACGAATTGCTGATGCAGGTGCTCGGACAGATATTGGCCGATCAACCGCGCGCATATGTCGACCGTGCCGGCCGGCGGGTAGCCCACCAGAAAACGCACCGATCGGTTCGGGTAATCGTCGGCGCGCGCCGCACCGGCCATCGCTATGCCGGCAATGGCGATCGCGGCAATGCCGGCAAAGGCGAAGGCGGCAACCCGCTTCAAGTAGCGCTGCATCGTGCACTCCCTCGATATTGTTCTTGCTGCCGAGCCTTAAGCCTACGCGGCATCGAGGACCTCGCACAAGGGCGCTGCGCGATCCGCCGCACGCGGTCCTGTCCTTGCCGCGCCACCTTGCGGGAAACGGCCGCGGTCGATAGTTTCGCGGTCCGCCCAAAAACCCCAAGGACATTGCCGAGGACAGTAACATGATCGATCTTTATGCGTTGACCAGCCCGAACGTGCAGAAAATCTACATCATGCTCGAAGAGACGAAGCTGCCCTACAAGGAGCATTTCGTCGATGTGTGGAAAGGCGAGCAGTACAATCCCGATTTCATCAAGATCAATCCGAACTCGAAAATTCCGGCGATCGTCGACCACGAAGGCCCGGGCGGCAAGCCCTATACCGTGTTCGAGTCGGGCGCGATCCTGATGTACCTCGCCGAGAAATCGGGAAAATTCCTGCCCACGGACATGGCGAGGAAATACGACGTGCTGCAATGGCTGATGTTTCAGGTCACCAACGTCGGCCCGATGTTCGGCCAGTTCACCCATTTCAAGCTGTTCGCGCCGAAGGATAACGCCTATGCGATGGAGCGCTATCAGACCGAAGTGAAGCGGCTCTACGAAGTGCTGGAAAAGCGGCTCGCGCAATCGCCGTATCTGGGCGGCGACGAATACACCATCGCCGACATCGCCACCTTCCCGTGGACGCGCAACCACGACATTCAGGGCGTGAAGTGGGAGGATAATCGCAACCTCGCGCGCTGGTTCAACGCCATCAACGAGCGGCCGGCGGTGAAGGCCGCGCTCGCCAAGGTCGGCGCCATCAAGTCGAACCGCGATACCGCGTCCGAGGACCAGAAGGACCGCTTCTTCAACCGCGGCCGCTACGCAAGAGCGTGATCTGTAATCCGTCACGCTGAGGTGCGCGCCAAACGGCGCGCCTCGAAGGGCGACGGCCCGAGCGCCTCGGCCGCATCCTTCGAGGCCCGCGCTTCGCGCGCGCACCTCAGGATGACGGGAAACAAGCCTCATCATTCTCGCGGCGCGTTTGCGCGCGAGTTTTGTCAAACAGCCAACGATTCCGGCCGTCATTGCGAGGAGCGGAAGCGACGAAGCAATCCAGAACTGAACCGCCGCACTGGATTGCTTCGCTCGCAATGACGAAAGAAAAAGGAAGCGGAACGCCGGCAGACGCAGTGTTTCATGTCCGCACGCAAGCGGCGTGCGGTACGCGCCACGGAAAGGCGGCTTGCGCCGCTCTCCGCTTGCGGGCGCGCTCGCCTGCCGGCGTTCCACCACGGCGCTTGCCAGAGGGACTGCCCGTCCCCAAGGCTCAGCGTCAGGCCATGCCTCCTGGGACTCGGCCGGGGCGTTCGGCCCTCAACGGCCGCCCCAACCGGGGAGCGGAGGCCTTGCGCTTCTCCACGGGCGTTACCCGCGCCGAAAAAAAACCTGTCCCAGTTGGCGGTTGCGGGCGGCCACGAGGAACGCCCCTACGGTCCGCGATGTCGTCGGCGTGTTCAAATCAATCGACCGTCGAACAGATTCGCGCCATAACGAAGAACGCCGGCCGGAATTTGATCAGCGGCTGCGCCAGCGCGCAGGATGGGTTGAGCGGCAGCGAAACCCATCGAAGGGCGACGAGGTCGCGGGTTGGCATTGTGTGCGCGCGTTGAGCATGGTTGGGGAGAACATTTCGAGCGCGCTCAGGGAGTACATTAATGACAAAGCGTCGGTATTGGACTTGCATCGCCGGGCTGTGTCTCCTGGCCTTGCCGGCTGCTCCGGCGGCCTATGCGCAAGCCGACACCTATCCGAATAAGGCTGTAACGATCATCTCGGACTCGGCGCCGGGCGCCTCCCCGGACGTGGTCGTCCGTTTCATCGCCGACGGGCTCGGCAAGATTTGGCGGCAGCAGGCGGTCGTCGCCAATCGTCCCGGCGCCAACGGCAGCATTGCCGCCCGCGCCGCGACCGAGGCCATCCCCGACGGATACACGCTCTATTTCGCCGTCGGGTCGACGTTCATCGCATCGCCGACGGTGGCGCCCAACCTGCCGGTGAAGCTGCCGCGCGACTTTCTGCCGATCGGCTCCGGCGCGATGGAGCCGATGTTCGTCGCGGTGAGCCCCTCGCTCGGGGTCTCGACGCTGCCGCAGCTCATCGCGCTCGCCAAGAAAGAGCCGGGAAAGATTTCCTTTGCGGTGACGGGCGTCGGCAGGATGACGCACCTGACCGGGGAGCTCCTGCAGGAGCGCGCGGGCATCAAGCTGCTCCCCGTCCCCTATACGGGCGGCCAGGCGGCCGCGTTCGCCGACCTCGCCAGCGGCCGTGTGTCGACGACCATCAGCGGCTACCCGGGCATTATCGGGTCGGTAAAAGCGGGAGCGGTCAAGCTGATCGCGGTCGCATCGCCCGAGCGCCTGCCCGAGTTTCCCGATCTGCCGACGGTGGCGGAGACAATTCCCGGCTTTTCCGCGACCGGCTGGCAAGTCCTGGCGGCGCCGCTCGGCACCCCGCAGCCGATCATCAGCAAGGTGAGCGCGGACCTCATCAAGGTCGAGAGCGCTCCTGGTTTCAAAGAACGGCTCGCGAACATCGGCGACTATCCGCAAGTGATGACGCCCGAGCAAACGCTTGCCTTCGTGCAGAAGGAACAGGAGACTTGGCTGCCGGTGTTGCAGAAGATTTCCGGCCAGTGACGCTTGCTGGCTGCGGCGCAGCCGACCGCATCCCGCCGCTTGCGGGCGCGCTCGCCTGCCGGCGTTCCACCACGGCTCTTGCGGCAACGACCAAACGCCACCGCTCAACTCCAGTCACGCGCTTCCTGAGACGGAACTAGGTAGGAGCGGGCGTTACCCGCTCCCGGCCGTCCACAGTGCAGCGGGTTGCCCCGCAGACCGGTCATCATGCCGGCCGGGCGTCTATACCCGGAGCCGCCCGGGAGCGGAGGTGACAACCCCGCCCGCGGGAACCGTACTCGCCCCTCTCCGCCGGCGTCACCCGGCGGCGTCCTTCTGGGCGAGATTCGCAATCATATAACTGAAATAGTGACGGATGTCAAGATTCGTCCCTTGCCCGGTGACTCGCCCTTGATCACCGCGATCAACTTCCACGTTCGGAAACTCTTCGGATTGACTTGTCGACTCAGGTAGATAGCTAAGATGCAACCGTGCTCGACTGCCCCGATTACGGAGCTGGCGAACGCTTCGGATCGCCGTCGTGTCTGAACCAAATCGACACCATTACATTCCCGTCTTCTATCTGAAGCAATGGACCGGCTCGGATGGACGATTGTGCGAGTACAGCCGTCCTCACGAAGTAGTGAGAGCGAAACGAAAGCACCCAAGCGCAACGGGCTACGTTGACGGCCTGTATTCCCTTCCAGACGCTCCACCGGAACAAGTACAGAGAATAGAAAAGCAACTTATGAGGAGTGTCGATGATTGGGCGGCGAAGGCACTAAGCGCGCTGCTTCAGGATGGTCCAGCACCTGCTCAACTTGATCCGCGTCTCGCACTTGGCTGGTGTCGTTTTCTGTATTCGCTGATCGTACGGAATCCAGAGCATCTCGAATTGGCACGTCAAAAAATGGCAAGTCTTGGCCCCGAGAATCTTGAATCCATTCGTGAGGATTATCCCACATTGCGAACGCCAGCCGACCCAGTGACCTTCGATGAGTACAAAGCTAAGTTTGCACTCAATCCTATTTCCATCGCAGCTCCGACTGCGCTTCCCTATCTTATCAACAGTAGGCGTGTCGCAAGGGAACTCGCCTCGTTTATCTGGATTACGCGGCCTGTCCTAAGTGCGAAACGCACGATCTTGACTTCGGACCGTCCTATTATCATGACAAATGGCCTTGCTCGTTCGGATGCTCATATCGTTATTCCTATTTCGCCGCGGGTTCTTTTCATCGCGTCGCGCAACGAGAAAACGAATGATAGTATTAACTCAATGACCACAGATGAGATCGTTGAGACCACAAACAACAAGGTCGCTGAGCAAGCAATCAAGTATGTTTATGGAGTTGATGATACACAGCTCAGGTTTGTCGCAAACAGACTTGGCAAAAAAGTCCGATCTTCACCCTTGGAGCCACCTACTAATAGAGCGACTTGCCAACATCCTGCATCAGCGCGTCAAGCGGAATAGCGAAGCGTATTCCCCGTTCAAGTTCACCGAACTGGCGGGTTACGCCTTCGGCTAACCCGCGGCTACAGTCGAGGAATTTCTGCGCAGCGTTGATTTCTGCGTTTCCCGGGCGCAGCGCAGCACGAAGCGTAGCGGAGTGGTGCGCTGCAGAACCGGGATCGTTACAAACTCGGAATCGGCGAAGGTCCCGGAACAGCGGTGCACCACTTCGTGCTGCACCGCATCCGGGAAACGCGGAAAGCAGTAGAATTCACCCGCCCACCTTCCCCATCATCGCCCGCATGAAGCGCACGGCCGAGGGGCCCTTGAGCGCGCTCGCCCATAGCTCCCGCGCCATCTTCTCGTGCAAAGCGAGCGCCTCGGGCGCCGAGGTGATCATGGCGACGCCGACGCGGATGTTGGGCTCCTCGCCGAGGCGGAACGGGCTCAGCGCCAGAATTTGTCGGTCGGGCTGACGGAAAATCTGAAAGCTGGTGTGCGGCAGCGTGTCGAGCACGATGCCGATCTGCACGCCGATCGGCTCGTTCTCCATGAGCGCGGTGAAATGCTCGGCTTCCGCGCGCGCCAGCGCCCGGCGCTCGCGGCGCACTTTTTCGGGCAGATCGAGCCGGCCGACCAGGCCGTTGCGCAAAAAGCGCTCCATCTCGGAAGCGGCGATGAGATTGACGATCGCCGGCTGACGCCGCCGATAGGTCTCCTTGCGCTGGCGCAACACATCCATCAGCTCGTCGATCTGATTGAGCGCCCGCTCGCGCGTTTCGATCCCGTCCGGCACCGACTCGCGCAACACGTCACCGAGCGCGTGATCGAAAGCATCGGAGGCGAGCACGTATGAGATCGGCCCGGCGAGCACGATGACGTGCTCGGCGGTTTCCTCGATCTGCCGCATGCGCTCGAAATAGCTCACCGCCGAGGCGATGTACTCGACGCCGACGCCGAGCAGGGTCGGCACCGACACTTGCAGCAGCTCGGCCAAATTCTCCAACGTTTCGATCTTCGCCACCTCGCCCTTCTCGAACCGGTAGAGCGCGGTGCGCGAAATGCCGAGTTTTTGCGCGATCTCCTCCGCCGACAGCCCGGAGCCGAGCCGGAACGCCTTGAGCCGGTTGCCGATATCGTCGAAGCGCAGCATCAGACGACAGAGGACGGACGACGGAGGACGGACGACAGAGGACAGAGGACAGATAGTATCATAACGGCGCGGCTCTTTTTCCGTCGTCCGTCGTCTGTCGTCCGTCCTCCGAGCGCAAGCGTTTCGCGGCGTCGAGCGCGGCGATGACGATGTTCTGGTAACCGGTGCAGCGGCACAAATTGCCGGAAATGCCGATGCGCACTTCCTGTTCGGTCGGGTCCGGATTGTCACGCAGCAACTCGATGAGCGTCGTCAGAATGCCCGGCGTGCAGAAGCCGCATTGCAGGCCATGATTGTCGCGGAACGCCTCTTGCAGCGGATGCAATGTGCCGGCGTTGGGCGCGATGCCTTCCACGGTCATGATGTCGTGGCCGTCAGCCTGCACTGCGAGCATCAGGCACGAACGCGCCGAGCGCCCGTCGAGCAGAATTGTGCAGGCGCCGCACACGCCGTGCTCGCAACCGAGATGGGTGCCGGTGAGGCCGAGCTGATGACGCAAAAAATCCGCGAGCGTCACGCGCACCGGCACCGTCTCTTCGTAGCGCGTGCCGTTCACGGTGACGGCGATGTTTCGCGTGTCGCTCACGATTGCGTCCTCCCGGCAATGCGCTGGTGCGCCTTCAGAAGTGCGCGACGCGGCAGCACCGTCGCCAGTTGCTGGCGATAGGACGCCGGCGCATGGATGTCGTCGACGGCATCGAGCTTGCGCAACGTCTCGCAAATCTCGCGCAGGCGCTTCTCCTCGATCATCTCGCCGACCAGCGCCCGCTCGACCTCGCTCGCCCGCACCGGCGCCGCGCCTAAGCCGCCGAGCGTCACCGACGCACGCGTCACTCTACCGTTGTTGTCCTCTTCGATGAGGGTGGCCGCCGAGACGATGGCGAAATCGCCGTGCCGGCGGGCGAACTCGACAAAGGCGTAGCCGTGTCCAGGCGGCCAGCATGGGAACGTCGCGCCCGTGACCAGTTCGTCGAGTTCGATTGCCGGCGTCATGTAAGCGACCGGATAAGCTGAGAAGTCGATGCTGCGCGCGCCATTCTTGCCGGTCACCGAGACTTTGGCGTCAAGCGCTGCGGCGACCGAAACGAGCTCGGCCGCCGGATCGAGATGGCATAGCGAGCCGCCGAGCGTGCCGCGATTGCGCGTCTGCCGATGTCCGACCTGCCGGATCGCCTCGTGCATCAGCGGACAGCGCTCGCGCACAAGATCGGAGAATTCGATATCGCGCTGGCGCGTCATGGCGCCGATCTCGAGCGCGCCGAATTCGAACGCGCCGTTTTGCTCGTTTATGTAGCTCAGGCCGTCGACCCGGTTGAGATCGATGACATGGTCCGGCAGCACGAAGCGCATGTTGAGCATGGGCATGAGCGACTGGCCGCCGGCGAGCAGCTTGGCGTTGTCGAGGCTGCCGAGGAGCGCGACGACATCGGCCGTCGTGCGCGGGTCGTGATAGGAGAAGGGCGGCGGTTTCATCCCGGCTGGCTTTTTTCTCTAGCTTTTCGAACTTTGACTCTGTGCCACAAACCGTGCATCAGTTCAAAAACATATATCAATCCCAAAGTTGAAACCAGCCGATGAAGCCTGCGGCGTTCCGCTACTACGCGCCGAAAACGATCGATGAGGCCTTAGCCCTCCTCGCCGAAGTCGCTCCGCAGGACGGCCGCGTGCTTGCCGGCGGGCAGAGCTTGGTGCCGACCATGGCGTTCCGGCTCGCCAGGCCCAGCCATCTCGTCGACATCAACGGCGTCGAAGCGCTCAATCGCCTTGCGGTCGTCGACGGCAAGCTCGTCATCGGCGCGTGCGTGCGGCACGCCGCCTTCCATCGCCCGGTTTGCGAGGGACCGCTCGGCAAGCTCCTCGCCGACGTGGTCCGCCACATCGGCCATTATCCGATCCGCAACCGCGGCACGTTTTGCGGCAGCCTCGCGCACGCCGATCCCGGCTCCGAATGGTGCCTGGTGATGGCGGCGCTCGACGGCGAAGTGATCGCGAGAAGCGCTGGGGGCGAGCGTGGCATTGCGGCGCGCGATTTTTTCAAGGGCATCATGACTACGGCGCTGCGCGAGGACGAGCTTCTGGTCGAAGCGCGCCTGCCGATGCTTGCCGCCGACACGCGCTGCGGCTTCTACGAGTTCAGCCGCCGCGCCGGCGATTTCGCCATGGCCGCGGCACTTGGCGCCTATCGCGTGGAAGACGGAAAAATCGTCGAGCCGCGGCTTGCGGTCGGCGGCGCGGAGCCCAATCCGCGGCGCATCGCCGAGGCCGAGCGTGCGCTCGCGGGCGCCGCTCCCGGCGACAAAGCCTTTCGCGCCGCAGCCGTTGCGGCGACGGCCGCCGTCGATCCGATGGAGGATATCACCACCAGCGCGGAATTCCGCCGCGATCTCGTCCTCGCGGTGACGCGCCGGGCGCTGGAACGCGCGGCTTCAGCATGATCGATCCGCTTGCGCGTTCCCCTCCCCCTTGTGGGGAGGGGTTAGGGGTGGGGGTCCAGAGGTGGTTCGCAAACGTTGACGCCGGCGCGTCGCCTCGCGACCCCCACCCCTTCCCCTCCCCACAAGGGGGAGGGGATCGGCCGAGCCAGCCGGCCGCCATTCCATGACCGCAACGCAATCAAAAAAACCGTGGATCGGCCAATCGGTCGAGCGGCTGGAAGACCCGCCGCTCGTCACCGGACGCGGCGAGTTCGCCGGTGACATCAATTTCCCGCACCAGCTGCACATGCGCATCGTGCGCTCCGCGCATGCGCACGGCCGCATCGTGTCGCTCGACGCCACGGCGGCGCGCGCGTTGCCGGGCGTATACGCGGTATGGACCGCGGCGGATATTTCCGACGTGCCGCCGATCGACTTCCGCGAGGGCAGCATTCCGGCGCTCGATCCTTATCGCCAGCCGGTTCTGGCGGATGGATTCGTGCGCTATGTCGGCGAGCCGGTCGCCGCCGTTTTCGCCGAAGACCCTTACCTGGCGGAAGATGCCGCCGATCTCGTCGCGATGGAAATCGAGGAGCTGCCGCCGCTGCTCGATGCCGAAGCCTCGCCTGTCGAATTCTCACCGGGACACAACAGCGAGCCGGCGCTGATCCGCCAGGGCTATGGCGATGTCGATGCCGTGTTTCGCGCCGCGGCGCACGTTATCGAGGTCGAGCTTGCCATCGGGCGGCATTCCGGCGTGCCGCTGGAAACGCGCGGCGCCATCGGCCGCTACGATGCGTCACGCGGCATTCTCGAATTACACGGCGCCGCCAAGGTGCCGCACCGCAATCAGGAGCTGCTCTCGCGCATGCTCGGCCTGGCGCCGAGCGCGATCCATGTCCACGAGTCGCATGTCGGCGGCGGTTTCGGCATCCGCGGCGAGATCTATCCCGAGGACGTTTTGGTCTGCGTCGCCGCCAAGCGGTTCAACCGGCCGGTAAAATGGATCGAAGACCGGCGCGAGCACCTGATCGCGGCCAATCACTCGCGCCAGCAATTGCACAAGATCGGCGCCGCGGTCGATGACAAGGGCGTCATCCTCGCCATCGACGACGTCTATTACCACGATCAGGGCGCCTACATACGCACGCATGCCTTGCGCGTCGTGCATATGACGGCGGGCATTTTGCCCGGCCCCTATCGCGTGCCAGCCTACCGCTCGACCGGCCACTTCCGCCTCACCAACAAGACGCCGGCCGCGACCTACCGCGCGCCGGGCCGCTACGAGACGACCTTTGTGCGCGAGCGGCTGGTCGACGCGATCGCGGCAAAGCTCGGCATCGACCGCATTGAGGTGCGCCGCCGCAATGCCATCGGCCCGGCGGAGATGCCCTACGAGCGGCCGCTCGAAGCGCTGGGCGAGAAAATCCACATGGATACCGGCGACTATATCGGGCTGCTGGATAAGCTTTTTGCCAAGATCGGCTGGGAAAAGCTCAACGCCGACGTGAAAAAGCGCAAAGACGCCGGAGAGCTTGTCGGCATCGGCGTCGCCATGTACGTGGAAAAAAGCGGGCTGGGGCCGACCGACGGCGTGAAGATTTCCGTCGATACGTCCGGAGCGGTCGAGGTCGTCACCGGCGGCGCCTCGCTCGGCCAGGGTTTTGAAACCGTCATGGCGCAGGTCGCCGCCGACGCGCTCGGCGTCGATTACCGGCGCTGCCGCGTCATCCACGGCCAGACCGACCGCATCGCCTACGGCATCGGCGCGCATGCTTCGCGCGCCACGGTGATGACGGCGTCGGCGACGCATATCGCCGCGATGAACGTGCGCGGCAAGGCGCTCGAAGTCGCCGCCGAGTTGCTCCAAACCACGCCCGACACGCTCGACATCGTCGATGGCGAAGTTTTGCGCCGCGATCGCAGCGCCGGTCCCTCGATCAGCCTCGGCAAGATCGCGCAAAATCTCGCGCCCGGCGCCAAGACGCTCGGCGGACGCGAGCCGGGGCTATCCGCCGAAGGCTGGTTCAAGACCGCGCATCAGGTCTATCCTTACGGAAGCAACATCGCGGTCGTGCGCGTCGACCGCGAGACCGGCGGCGTTGCCGTCGAACGCTATTTCATCGCCTACGACGTCGGCCGCGCGATCAATCCGGCGCTGGTCGAGGCGCAGATCGTCGGCGGCTTCGCGCAGGGTTTGGGCGGCGCGCTGTTCGAGGAATTCACTTACAGCGAGCACGGCGATCCGCTCGCCGTCAGCTTCGCCGATTATTTGCTGCCGGCCATGCACGAAACGCCGGCGCCCGAAATCCTGCTGCGCGAGGACTACACCACCCCGCTCAATCCGCTCGGCATCAAGGGCGCCGGCGAGAGCGGCATCACCGGCGTCGGCGCCGCGATCGCCTCTGCCATCGACGACGCCATCGGCATTCCCGGCGCGGTGACGCAGTTGCCGGTCACGCCGCAGCGGCTCAAGCGGCTATTGGGCAAGCGCGACGCCGGCTCGCGCTGAGTTTTTTCAGCCGCTAAGCCGAATCCGCGATAAAAAGCTTTTCACAATTATGCATCTGGCAAAGCTGGCGGCCGCTGCGCTCCTCGTCTGGTGACTGCGGTGCTCGGGCTGGCGGCACGGGGTCGGCCGGCTGCGC
>Ga0181536_10004419_pt1 | contig 14882 bp, 6 predicted proteins | sample PEATcosm2014_Bin_41_FD_121105 | JGI IMG/M metagenome (GOLD analysis project Ga0181536, IMG submission 121105) | Peatland microbial communities from MTU Mesocosm Facility, Houghton, MI, USA - PEATcosm2014_Bin17_60_metaG | ecosystem: Environmental > Terrestrial > Soil > Wetlands > Peat | place... | reverse complement strand
GTAATTTCGCGGGTCAGGATACTAGCGACTGTTCGTGCGTTTTGAACACGCTTGTCGATCACCTGCTGCTCTTTGCTCTTGTCGCCATACTGCTTCATGCGGAGATCAAGAACTTTTTGTGACGGGCCGTCAAGGGCGGGGTTGGCCGATCATTAGTTATCATGCTGTAGCATTCCAATCTATTAGACTTTGATTCCAAGCAGCCGGAAATTGCGGCCGGAGTTCCCTGCATGCTATTTCAGAAACATTGGCTCACTGCTCTTCTTTTCGCGGCGACAAGCCTTGCCGCGTCTCTCCCCGCGCAGACATCCGTCTCCATTAGTATCGACGCCCGAGGCGCAACCACGCCCTTCCCGCATTTCTGGGAACAGACCTTTGGCTCGGGGCGCGCCATCCTGTCTCTGCGCGAGAGTTATCGCGACGATCTCCGTACCGTCAAGGAAGCTACCGACCTGCAGTCCATCCGCTTCCACGGCATCTTTATGGACGAGGTCGGCCTCTACGATCCGGGCCGTCAAATAAAGGATCCTGGACTCGACGCTCAGGCAGCCAATGACGCTTCCATCTACAACTTCTCCTACATCGATCAGATCTACGATGGCCTGCTCGCCAACGGCGTCAAACCTTTCGTCGAACTGGGCTTCATGCCGAGCAAGATGGCCGCCGATCCCACCCTGGTGCAGGGCTTCTGGTATCACCCCGTAGTATCACCACCAAAGGACTACAAGCTCTGGGATGACATGATCCGTGCCTTTGGCAACCACCTGATCGAGCGCTACGGAATCGATGAGGTTGCCAAATGGAAACTTGAAGTCTGGAATGAACCTAACCTCTTCTGGCGCGGAAGCCCCATTCAGCCCACCTATTTCGAGCTTTACGACCACACGGCCCGAACGCTTAAGAGTGTCTCCCCGCGTCTTCAGGTCGGCGGTCCGGCAACAGCCCAGGCAGCCTGGGTTACAGCCTTCCTGGCCCACACCAAGGGCAGCAGCGTGCCAGTGGACTTCGTTTCCACTCACGTCTACGCCAACGACACTGCAGACAACGTCCTGGGCACCAACGAAAATGTCTCTCGCGATCTGATGGTCTTTCGGGCGGTCAAGAAAGTTCACGAAGAAATCCTCGCCTCCGCCTATCCGCGTATCCCGCTGATCTTTTCCGAGTTCAACGCCAGCTACGCCAACGAGCCAAATGTGACTGATTCCACTTTCATTGGCCCGTGGCTTGCAAACACCATCCGGCTCTGCGACGGCCTTACGGATTCGATGGATTACTGGTCCTTTTCTGATGTTTTTGAAGAGCAGGGTGTCGTCCGCACTCCTTTCTACGGTGGCTTTGGACTTCTGGCGGCAGACAGCATCCCAAAGCCCTCGCTCAACGCCTTCCGCGCTCTGCATAAGCTCGGCACTAAACGCCTGAGCACCTTATCCAACTCCGCGCTGGCCACCGTTGCGCAGGATGGCTCGGTCGTACTTGCACTTTGGAACTATTCCCCGCCAATTGGGACGGGTGCAAAGTACACAAAGCCTATGGGCCCCGCCGGCCCTGCGCGTACCTTCGAGATCCATTTCGATCATGTGCCCGCTAACGCTTCCGTAGAGGTGTGGCGCGTCGACGACGATCACGGCAACGTCGTCAAAGCCTTCGACAACATGGGACGCCCAAGCGGCAGTCTTACCGCCCAGCAAATCGCGCAGTTGAAGGCAGCCGGCGCCATGGCGCCGATGGAGAAGAAATACCTAAATCGAGGTAACTTGCGTATCGTCGTTCCAGCCCAGGGACTCGCCGTACTGGTGGTGGCGCATTAAAGCCCCAAGCGGCCCGTAATGGTGTGCAGTACAACACCGAGTAATTGATTGAGCGGCCCGCTCCTCTACCGAGGAGTTCGAAGTAGTAATCATGGTCGCAGTTTCGAGACCGAAGAGATGCAGGGGTCGGACCGAGTGTCCTGACCTGAGACCGATTACGAGCGAGCCTGGGTTGGAACGGCTTTTTTCATCGAGAGCGAAATGGCGCACTCTTCCGCGTGCATGCTGTAGTGTGCGCGAAAGTGCTTGACACCGCCGACATTGTTAGAGGCGCGATATTACGCCAGCTGACGAAAGCGTCCATGGAAACGTTTTGTTTTCAACGGCTAATCACGGTCCGGGACTAAACCGGGAACGAATAGGAGGATCCTGCCCGAAGAGTCTGTCGAATCGGCCGGTGCTTACGCGTTTGCCGACACGCGGCAAGGCTGCCACGATCATCGGCAGGAGCCGCGCTTTCTGCGGAAACGAAATTGGCGATCTCCTCGCTAAGCCTTGTTATTGAAACCGGTATCCGGCCTTGAGTTCGCAACGGTACACACTCGTATGGTCCGGGTTCACTCTGGCACTACAGTTCGCCCATGACAAGAAAAGCTCCGGCCCGAGCGGGAAGATAATAGTCTCTCCAGCCACATCTGCCTCCAGGCTTACCCCCTGAGCGTCAGTGGGTAGGGTAAAACTAAATGTCGACCCGAAGATGACGGGATAGGATTGGTGTTCTATCGGACTCTGCATGGTGTGAACCACCTCTGCTTCCACCAGGAAAGTCGCTGGATCTGACCAGTCCCGGGCAGACGCTGTGATTTTCTGGCTGGATTTGGAGAATTCATCGGATTCGATTTTCGTAAAAGGACAGGGTCCTGCAATGCAAGAAACCCGGGTATTTTGAAATTCATTGCCCAGACCCGCGTCCAACGAGGCGGAACCTATCGCTGCCTTCCACTTTCCGTCGGGCGAACACGGAGATCGCCCTTTGCACGGAATGTTACCTACATTCTCGACCTGAAACGTCTTGACCGCGCTGCCAAGGTTGACCGTCCTCATGGCCTTGACCGAATAGCGAATGCGGACATTGCCCACCGCAGTTGCGGGCCGAGTGGGGGCGTTGTTTGTATTCTTCGACAACGGCACCAGATGAACGATATAGAGTTCGTCAGCCGCGAATTCTGGAAGATCGAGAGGATGGTAGTCGGGGTGCCGGAACCTCAGCGTCATCGCCTGGCCTCGTCGCGGTCCTTTGCGCAATTTCAGGGTGAAAAATCCGGAGGAATCGGATTTAGTAGGAGGCTCACCTGAATTTTTGTCGACACTGATTTCTACACCAGCGATGGGCAGTTGTTTCCTGGGATCGGCATCCTGTACGGTGACTGCGCCTGTGATAGTGACGGGCTTCCAATGCTCACGCCGAAAGAACAGCCCCACGAGAGTCAGACCAGCCGCCAGTGCCGGCACGAGCCAAAGCGAGAGTTTTCTTCCCATCCTCATCAAGTAATCTTCACCCAGTTTACGAGAGATGGCGCCTAAACGGCATCTGATGTGTGTTCGAATGCGCAGGTAGCTCAACTCAAGGTTTTACGCGATATTCTGGGCGTTACGTGAAACAATGAATGGGATGCATTCCAAAGAATCTTCGCGGCGGGATTTTATGAGGCAAATCCTGGGCGTGGGCGGTTGCCTGCCATTCGCCGGCATGGCATTTTCTCAGCCTGGCGGGTCGAGAGGGGTTTCGGCCGCGACGCTCGGTTCGGGATCGATTACACCTGAGGACGACCGATTGCTCCATGCACTTGAAAAGGCCAATTTCCAATATTTCTGGGAACAAGTCAATCCAAAGACGGGCCTGGTAAAAGACAGATGTAACGTTCACACCAATGATGGCGGAATTGTCGGTAGTATTGCGGCCACCGGTTTCGGGTTGACTGCGCTATGCATCGGTGAAAAGCGTGGGTTCGTCACCCGCTCCGCCGCGCAGGAGCGGGTCCTGGCCACGTTCGAGTGCCTTTGGGCGAAACTGCCAAATCATCGCGGATTTTTCTACCATTGGGCCAACATCAACACTGGCGAACGGGTTTGGGATGCAGAAGTTTCTTCGGTTGACACCACGATCTTGCTATGCGGCGTTTTGGCTTGCCGGGAGTACTTCCCGACTGCGGAGATTCAAGGGTTGGCCGATGCTATATTTGATCGAGTCGAGTGGACCTGGTTGTCTGAAGATACCGCTCTTCTGCCCCATGGGTGGACGCCGGAGATAGGCTTCCTTCCCTATCGTTGGGACAACTACAGCGAATTGATGATGATGTACCTCCTGGGGCTAGGTTCTACCTCCTATCCACTACGCCAGGAAACATGGACGGCCTGGAAGCGTCTGACGTTTGAGTATGACGGACTGCGCTACATCGGCTCCTTCGCGCCACTGTTTGTTCACCAGTATTCCCAAGCCTGGTTTGATTTCCGCGGCAAGCGCGACAAATATGCGGATTATTTCCGAAATTCGATCACTGCAACCGATGTTCATCGCCGTTTCTGCCTTGAATTGGCCCAGCAATTTCCCAGTTACAGCGACGATCTGTGGGGAATTACCGCCTCGGATTCCCCAAACGGCTACGTGATTTGGGGCGGCCCGCCGGCTGTCGGGCCGATCGATGGGACCATTGTCCCTAGCGCATCGTCTGGCTCATTACCGTTCCTGCCGCAAGCAGTAATGCGCGTGCTCAGGACTATCAAAGATCGCTATCCCGCGGCGTGGAGCAAGTATGGATTTGTCAACGCATTTAACCCTCTCACCAAGTGGTACGACAGCGACGTGATCGGGATCGATACCGGCATCACCTTGCTGATGGCCGAGAACTTACGTACTGGATTTGTCTGGAATACCTTCATGAAAAACGAGGCCGCCCGGCGCGGCATAGAGCGCGCGGGTTTCAAAAGATACCAGACTTGAGGGTCAAGTCTCCTGTTTCTTACGCGAAATTCCTGCCTCCGACCGCCAGTTCCTGTTCTCCACGGGACCGGATGTGAGATTGCCGATCACAGCGCTCAAAGAAGACAACGACCAATATTGCTCTATTCTCCAGAATTCGGGAGTGTAAACTTAAACGCCAGAATCGGTTTCGGCATCTTTAGATTGCTCACTTTCTGAGGGAATCAAGAAAATGGCCGATGTGGAAAAATTCTGGCGCGGGTGGAGCGAGCGTCTCACTGCGCTTCGCAATGTGCCCCCGGTCCTCCGGATCGTATGGCAGTCGGGTCCGGTCGTCGTTTCCCTGGGACTGGTTTCCCGGCTGATCAGCTCGTTCATACCACTCGCGGCCCTGTGGATCACAAAACTCATCATTGACGGCATCGTTCATGCCGTTTCCAGGCATCAGGCCGTGAACCCTGTGCTGTGGTGGTTGGTTGCGGCAGAGTTCGCGATTGCCGTTTTCGGAAGCATGCTTGGCCGAATTATCGATTATCTGGATGCTTTACTGGCGGACAAATATACCCTCCACGTCAGCATTCAGGTGATGAAGCACGCCGCGGAACTGGATCTCATAGCTTACGAGGACCCAGTTTTCTATGACCGGCTGGAACGGGCGCGGGTGCAGGCCACCGACCGCCTGGGCATGATTCAGTCAATCGGGCGATTGGTGCAGCAGGTGATCACAGCTGCCTCCCTCTCGATTTCCATCCTCTTGATCTCGCCATGGCTTTTGCTGTTGCTGATTGCCGGCATTCTTCCGGCATTTCTAGGAGAAAGCCACTTCGCATTTCTTGGATACGCCAGAAACTTCCGGCAAACCTCAATCCGCAGGGAACTCGACTACCTTCGTGTATTGGGCGGAAGCCGGGAGGCCGCCAAGGAGCTTAAACTTTTTGGGCTGAAAGAGTTCCTCATAGGACGGTTCACACGTCTTTCGGATCACATTTATCGCGAGAACGTTGATTTGGCCCGCCGAAGGTTGATTGCGGGATCTTTGTTGTCAATGATCGGCACAGCCGGTTACTACTCAGCGTACGTCTATGTGATTTGGCGGACGGTAACCGGGTCTCTGACGATCGGCATGCTCACTTTTCTCACAGGCGCTATCGTGCAGGCGAGTGGCAATATCCAGCAAATATTCTCGATCCTCTCCAGTATTGCCGACCAGGCGTTGTACCTCACCGACTTGCTTGCATTTTTTGGAATGCAGTCCACCATCAGATCGAAGCCCAATGCACTGCCAGCTCCCCGCCCAATCGTGCGGGGATTCGAATTTCGCAAAGTTTCCTTCCGCTATCCGGGAACATCCCGGCTGGTGCTCAACGGCTTGGACTTGCATCTCCGAGCCGGGGAACGGGTCGCGCTAATCGGAGAGAACGGCGAAGGCAAGACCACCTTGGTGAAGTTGATGACGCGACTCTACGACCCGGTCGAAGGGCAGGTTTTGTTGGATGGAGTGGATCTTCGCGAGTACGACCTCGAGGATCTTTACCGGGAGATTGGCGTAATCTTCCAGGACTTCATGCGCTACGAAATGACTGCGCGCGAAAACATCGCTGTCGGACGGATCGATGAGATCAATAACTTGCCACTCCTCAAAACCGCAGCGGATAAAAGCATGGCCAACGAAGTCATTGAAAGACTTCCTCGCGATTACGAGCAAATGCTGGGACGGCGCTTTGAAAATGGCGTGGACCTGTCGGGCGGCGAATGGCAGAAAGTCGCTCTCGCGCGCGCCTACCTTCGGGATGCGCAAGTGCTGATTCTCGATGAGCCCACAGCTGCGCTCGATGCACGCAGCGAATTTGAAGTGTTTCAGCGGTTCGCCGAGCTGACCGCTGGAAAGTCAGCGCTCTTTATCTCGCATCGATTTTCAACCGTGCGCATGGCAGATCGCATCGTTGTCTTGCACGACGGAAGGATTGCCGAGGATGGCAATCATGACAATCTCGTGAATCTCGGGGGACGCTACGCATGCATGTTTGAAATGCAAGCTGCCAGCTACCGATAGGAATTGAGGCAAAGGAACTCGTACCTCCATGCCGCAGAACACACATTTACAAGCCGTCAGCGCAGACACCGAACGATTGCCAGAGCCTAATCATGGGGCCCGAGATCCGCAAGTACTTGCAGAAAGGGCAGCAGAACTCGCGCGCACGCTCACGTGGCTGCCAAACCTTCCTTCCTCGCACACATTTGCCGAGCGCAGCCGTGTTCTCGCACATGATTGCAAAGAGATATTTGTAGCCCTTGAACGGCCCGCGCCGAAATCGCCGACCTCCGAGGACTTCCGCTGGCTCTACGATAATGGTCGCCTTCTGTATTCGGAACTCCACAATGCGGTTGGGACGCTCAAATCCCAAGCCGAGATTGCCCACGTGCGCACCCCGAATGGCACGACCCTCCCTCGAGTGCTGGCGCTCGCTGAGGGATTCCTTGAGGTCGTGTCCTACGAGTTCAGTGAACAGGAATTCACTTTGTTTGTGGAAGTATTTCAGCAAACGACTGTGTTGCAACTGCGCGAACTGTGGACCATGATCTCGGCGCTTAAGTTGCTTCTTCTGGAACAAATTGTTGCGCGGGGCAAGCGTCTTCTATCAAATCCCAATGATGACTCGAGCCGAGTGAGCGTTTGTGTACGGAGCCTGCGGGACGTTGGGCAAACGACCTGGAAGGATCTCCTCGAGCCGCTCATGGTGATCGACCATGTGTTGCGGCAGGATCCGGTCGGCGCCTACGGTCGGATGGATTTTGAAAGCCGCGATCTTTACCGAAACCGGGTGTCCAATATCGCAAAGCACTCCGATGTTTCCGAGTTGGAGGTTGCTAAGGCAGTCGTGACTTTGGCCGAAGAAGCCAGCCACCGCTCCTACGAGGAGCCTCGCATTGCTCTACGAGAATCTCACGTCGGTTATTACCTCGTCGATAAGGGAACGCCCCTGCTCCATCAGAAGGTACGCTTCCGTCCCCCATTGGGTCAGAAGATTCAGGAACTTGTGCGTAAACATCCGGATGAGTGTTTCTTGGTGGGCATACATGTTCTGGCGCTTGCCATCATGTCCGCGGCGGTTGTATTCCTCACCGATGCCAATAATCCACTCGCCCTTATTTTGTTGTCAATGCTGCTTTTCCTTTTGCCGAGTTCACAGAGCGCAGGGCAGCTGATGAATTATCTCGTCACTTCGCTGCTGCCTCCGGAGATTCTTCCTAAACTCGATTTCACGGACGGGATTCCTGAGAATTGTGTGACCATGGTCGCTATCCCTACCCTGCTCCTGGGTGAAGAACAAGTCCGAGAGCTGGTTGACAACTTGGAAGTACGCTTTCTGGGAAACCGTGACCCGAATATTCATTTCTCGCTTCTAAGTGATTTGCCCGATTCTCGTGAACCTGCCCGGGAAGACAATCCGCTCATCACTCTGTGCTCGGAATTGATTCAGGAATTGAATTCAAAATATGCGAGCCAGAATTCCAGCTCCTTCTTTCTACTTCATAGGCATCGTGTTTATAACCCACGCGAGAAATCCTGGATGGGATGGGAGCGCAAGCGCGGCAAGTTACTCGACCTCAACAAGCTGCTGCGAGGGCAATATGACAGTTTCCCAGTGAAAATCGGGGACCTGTCGATTCTGCCGAAGGTTCGGTTTGTGATCACGCTCGATTCGGATACCGAGCTTCCACGGGGCGCAGCACGCCGCATGATCGGAGCTCTGGCGCATCCTCTAAACCAGGCAACTATCGATCCACAAACGAATATTGTGGTTGACGGGTACGGCATTTTGCAGCCGCGGGTCGGCGTCAGCGTGCAAAGCACAGCGCGCTCGCGGCTAGCCGCCATCTACGCGGGGGAAACTGGTTTTGATATCTATACCCGCGCGATTTCTGATGCCTATCAGGATTCATACCGTGAGGGTATTTTCACGGGAAAAGGCATCTATGAAGTGGATACGATTCATCGAGTTCTAGACCGGCGTTTTCCGAGAAATTCTTTATTGAGTCATGACCTGCTGGAAGGAGCCTATGCGCGCGCGGGCCTGGCGAGTGACATCGAGATCATTGAAGACTATCCCTCCCACTACAGCGCTTACAATCGCCGTAAACACCGCTGGTTGCGTGGGGATTGGCAGATCGCCGGATGGTTATTCCCTCATGTGCCGGGCGAATCGGTGGACCGCGTACCCAATCCGATTTCGCTCATTGCGCGGTGGAAGATTGTCGACAACCTGCGCCGCAGTTTGGTGGAGCCGGCAACATTCCTGTTGCTCGTGCTGGGATGGTTCCTGCCCGGCACGCCGTGGCGATGGACTCTAGCTACGTTGTGCGTTGTATCCATACCCACGTGGGTCGAGTGTTGCTCCAAACTGCTGCGTGCGCTTTTCGCTTTTGATTTGACTGTCGTCCGCGATGCGCTCAGTGCGCTTTACACGGCGAACGTTAATCTTTTGTTTACACTGATCTTCCTCCCCCATCAGACGATGCTTGCGCTGGATGCGGTTGTGCGATCGCTGGTGCGGCGCCTGGTGACACAAGATCGGCTCTTGGAATGGGAAACAGCAGCCGAATCTGAGATTAGTAGTCGCGGCCCTACACCCGTGGACGTGTATCTCAAATGGACACCTCTGGTTGCGATCTTGTTGGGAGTATTAGTGTGGGCCGTGAGGCCGCAGGCCCTTCTGATTGCGCTACCCATCTTAGGGCTTTGGGCCTGTAATAGAACGATTTCCAGTTGGCTGAACCGTGCTCCGGACTTGGCAAGAAATCGAACGTCGCGGAACGATTTAGCTTTTCTTAGGCTTACAGCTCTGAAAACTTGGCGCTATTTTGCCGAGTACAGTACCGCCGAGCACAACTGGCTCGTACCGGACAACGTTCAGGAACAACCAGCTGCCGTAGCGGCACGGGTATCACCCACTAATATCGGATTTCTACTCAATGCCAGGCAGGTAGGATGCGAATTTGGATATCTCACAGTGCCGGAATTTGCCGAGCAGACCCTCCGGACATTAGCGGCCGTGGAGAGCCTGAAAAAGCATCGCGGACATGTGTTGAACTGGCACGACACTCGCACACTCCAGCCCCTTGCTCCTCTTTTCGTGTCCTCGGTGGATAGTGGGAACTTACTAGCTTCGCTCTGGACTCTGCAGCAAGGGTGCATGGAGCGGCTAAAACAGCCGATACTACAGCCGTGTTTGTCAGACGGATTCCTGGACTATCTCCGTGTCCTGTCTGCTGGACGGGTGTTGCCGCGAAAGCTGCTGTCGACGTACGAACGGCAATGCCATACGGATCATTGGTTGCAATCGATTCTCGATTTGCGCGAAACACTGGTCAATCAAACTCGCGAGAATATTACCAGGTCCAAACAAGCTACCCAGATCGAATGGTTTGCCAAAGAAGCTGAGTTGCGGGTTCAGAGCTTGCAGCAGGCAGTGAGTGAATATGCGCCGTGGTTTTCGCCAGAGTTTGCGCCTTTGCGGGATGACGCCTCTGTCAACATTAAATTGATGAACAGCATCGCGCTGCAGCAACTGCCGCAATTCATAGACCAACTGGTCCTCCGAATCGAATGGGTTCTCCATTCTAAGGCCCAAGGACAAGAAGTTCTGTATGTACGGCTTCGCGACCAGCTTCTCAAAGCGAGAACGAACACGGAGCGCTTGGTCGCTGATATCCGAATGATCGCAAAAATTGCGGGGAGGCTTGCCGATGAAATGGACTTCGGGTTGCTGTTCAACAACCGTCGCAAACTAGTCTCGGTAGGTTTCGATACGGAAACGCGCGAGCTTCACCCTGCTTGCTATGACTTGCTTGGTACCGAGTCCCGCACCGCAGTGTTTGTTGCTATTGCCAAGGAAGATATTCCGCAAGAGAGCTGGTTCCTGCTTGGCCGAGCGCACACTCTGGATGGCGGACGGCCGGTTTTAATCTCCTGGACTGGAACGTTGTTTGAATATTTAATGCCTTCGCTTTGGATGCGCACGTACCCCAACACACTCTTGGAGCGGTCGCGGACGGCTGCGGTACATGCGCAGCAGACATACGCCGCGCGGAAAGGCGTTCCTTGGGGCATTTCCGAGTCCGCCTATTTCAAACTAGACGAGGCTGGGAATTACCAGTACTACGCTTTTGGCCTTCCTCATCTTGCACTGCGGACTCGACAGATGAATGCACTAGTAATTTCCCCTTATTCGACATTTCTCGCGCTTAATGCTGATCCTGTGGGGGCGGTGCGCAATCTGCACAGAATGGCTAACATGGGATGGTTCGCGAGCCACGGCTTTTACGAAGCGGCAGACTTCAGTTCGGCAAAGCAAGGATTCTGGAAGGATCGCGAAGAATTGGTACGGTGCTGGATGGCCCACCATCAAGGGATGAGCCTGTTGGCCCTGGCCAACTTTCTGAATGACAACGTCGTGCAGAAGTGGTTTCACGCTGAGCGGCGTGTGCAAGCGACAGAACTACTGCTGCACGAGAAGCCGGTCGCGCATGTACGACGCAGAGATATGCCGCGTAGACTGGCTGCGGCATGACTTGAGATCTTCCCGTCGCGTCCCGGTTCGCCCCTCCCGCAAGCGTCGCTGCTAATTGTCTACATCCAAGACCGCCGCCTGCGTGGTCGCCTGCCCGCAGCCATTCGTGAACACAGCCCGGTAACGGTTTTCGTCCTCGGTAATGGTCGCCGTGAACGTCAGGGTAGTCGACGGTCACCCCAGAAATATTACTCCAGGCTTTACCACGTTTGTGCTCGCCCTATCGGCCCGCGCCATGCGAGCCAGAGTTTTCTGATGATTAGCTTTTATTCTTAGGAGGACCTTCTTTCTCTATATCCCGCGAAATTTGAAAGGCTTTCGTTGGCTGGGGCTTGGCACTTTGATCGCGCCCTAAGCACCCGCAAAACCAGACGGGGACACGTGTCTCCGGCGGCTTGTTAGTAGCCTCTTCAACCGTGCTTCGTCATGACGGGCAGTCGCGGCCCTGACGCCTCAGCGGTGATGCTTGCCGCCGTGACCGCCGGAGTGACCTCCGCCGCCGTGCGAGTGCCCCCCGCCGAAATTCTTCCCGCCGCCTCGCATGTGGAAGCCGCCTGAGCCCCGGCGGCTAACGCTCTTGGGTGCGTGCCCGCCGCCAAACAGATGGAAGCCACCCGAGTGCGGTGGTTTCCCGGCGGAGTGGGCGAAGTTCCTGCTCGCGAAAGCCCCTGACGACCGCCCCCCGAATTCGTCGCGCTGAAAAGCTGACGGCGCGCGATTGGCCGGCACTGAGCGGTAGGCTGCGCCCGCCCCGCCGCGGTAGCCTTCTCCGGTCCACCGGTTCAAGCTGGACCCATAGCCGCGGTTGAACTGCTGCCTGCTTTCTGGCGCCTGAAAATGGTTGTTGGCCTGGCGCGGTGTCCGGTCGTAGCCGGATCCAAAGGCGTGGAAACCGCCGTCGGAGCTTCCTCGCCAGTTCTCGGCATATCTGTCCGGCGGGCGGGGGAATCCCTGTCCGCGGTTCCCGTTGTATCCGCCGCCGAACCGTCTGAAACCACCCGGCGTGCGGTCGTAGCCGTGCCTCGTAAACGCTCCTCTTCCCGAGTAGGCATGAAGCACGTCGTGCCGGAATCCCCAATCAGCCACCGTGGTGCTGTGCGAATAGTAGTCTGACTGGTGGAAGAGCACGGACTGAGCTAGCCAGTTCAAACCCCACGCCAGCCAGCCCCAGGGCGTGTGGCTGAAAGCGCTCATCGCGATCCCGAACCCATAATTTACCGGCGGCGAGCCCAGAAATGATTCCACTGCGCCGAGCAGCGAAAATCCGGGGTAGGGCGACACCTGCTCTCCGTAGACCGTCCACGGGTTATACCTCGGCACGTACACGACTTGCGGATTCGCCGGCATCAGCTCGATGTAGCCCTGGTCGTAATGCACCGTCTGCTGCGGCGTGCTCTGCAAGGTTCCGGCTGACTGAGCGCGCCGGCGCATCACCTGGATTGCCTCAAGTACGTCTTGCGGCTGGTTGTAGTAGGCATTGCCCAAGTCTGTGGTCCATTGCAGATTGCGGTCCATCTGCGCCAACACCCGGGGGAACGCCGTTAACGCTTTTACGCTCGGGTCCCAGTTCTGAACGTCGGCACCGGTCACAATCTGGTCAGAGGAGATGTAGCCCTGCGTCTGCAGCCATCGATCGGCATCTGCAACCTGACCGGGGTAGGTCGACGCGGCCAGAACTTGCGCCACCAGCGTGTCCGGATAAAGCGCGATCGGGGCCACGAGTTGTTCCAGTTGCACCGTATTGAGCGGCTGAGCCAAAGCTGGCGCCTGGCCATAACCCTGCTGCGGATACGCCTGACCAGAATCCGGATAAGGCCGTTGCGCGTCAGGCTGCTGTCCATAGTCCGATTGCTGCTCTGATTGCTGATTTGGCGCGTATTGTCCGTTGTATTGATCGTTCTGCGACCATCCCTGATCGCCGGGCGGCGTTTGCTGCGCGAAAAGTTTCCCTGGTTCCAGCAGAAGATTGAGGAGAACGACTACCGCCAGCGCGAGCAAACCTCTGAGCTGCCGCGCCGCGTTTTTCGCGGTGCTCCTGGCGGCCGCGGCACAGCGAGGTGAATTAAGCGGCAGACGAGAAAACCTGGCAGCGCGAGGTGCATACCGGTACATTTTGGGTTTCATATTTCCTTTCAGTGTCCTACATAAAACCTGAACCCGGACTTCCGCCGGTCGTTGCGGAGGAAATGAACTCGCTTGAATCGATTCGGAAAGGCTGATGTCATGACCTACGCCCTTGAGAATGGTATGCGTGGCTTTGAAAACATTGCCGTTACGCTCATTGAGGCGATTTTTGGGGGAAGAACCCAGTACCCTCGACAGAGTCGCCCTCGCTCATCGAATTTGGAGTGCCAATCCCGCAACAAGGCGAGCATTGTCCCATCGCCAGTTCCAGGCCTCTATTAGACAAAGATGCTTGAAATCAAGCACGGGATCAATGCAGAGCAAATCAATTCTGGCTCAACAGCGAAGTGTCTGAAAACACAAGCGTTCTACTCTCAGGTAAATTCCTGCCAGTCGTGAAAAATGACCGGCAGCAATCATCGGGAACGTTGGCTCGAATCACTTGGCCTATGCTCGGTGTATCCTCCGCGTAGTCCGCTTGTCCGGCGCTTGGCTTTGACCGGTTTTGCGGGCTTCGCCGGGGCGAGTTTTGCCGCTCGAATCTTGCCGACCCGGATCGCCTGCGTGAACTCTTCGAAATCTTCAGTACTCTGGTCGGCATAGGCGATACCAAAGCTGGCGATTGCCTTGTCGAACTTATCGCTGTTGCCCAGGTATCCCGCGATGGCGTAAGGGTCGCCAGTGCGAGCATGTCCCTTGGCCAGCAGTTCGCCGCAGATCTGCGCGTACTGCACCAGTCCGTCGCCTTCCAAATCCTCGTCCTCAATTACTGCCTTGTGATCGCGCAACTGGCGAACCAGGTAGTCGTGGCCGGCTACAGCAGTCCACCCCAGGAAGATGTCCGACTGCACCTGCATGGCGCGCTGTCCCTGGGCCGCACGCTGTCCCTGATTCACGGGAGCGTCGGCCTCAGGCAGGTATTGCGCGTAGGCCGAGGGCACCTCTTCCTTAATCTGCATAAACAACGGGGGATCCTTGGCCGTGCCAAACATGAGGACGATATAGTCGCGCACGCCGACGCTGCCGATTCCGACCACGCGAAAAGCCACGTCCTCGATGCGGTAATGCGAGAACCAGTGCCGTCTTTCCGGCAACAGCGTGTCGACGTAGTTGCGCAATCCGGCGGCCACCTGCTTCGCCGTGGCGGGACGCACGTGGAACCGCAGCGGCCTGTTGTCGCGGAAGCGCCATTTCCCGTTGCGCTGCTCGGCCAACTGTTTCAGGTTGTGGAATGGCGTGGCACGCTCAGCTTTTCGCAGAACATTCAGCAGCACTGGTGAAACGTGCCGGTGGCGGAAAAACTTTTGCCGGGCCAGGTCCACCATGGGCATTCTGGAGAATTGGTGCATTGCCTCGCGATAGCTTTCGACAAAGGTCAGCGCGGCGGTTTTGCATTCCTTCTCGGTGTTGTTGGCCTCGCGGCCGGCCAGCACCAGGCTGGCAGCCATGCGCTTGACG
>Ga0181536_10004418_pt1 | contig 14883 bp, 21 predicted proteins | sample PEATcosm2014_Bin_41_FD_121105 | JGI IMG/M metagenome (GOLD analysis project Ga0181536, IMG submission 121105) | Peatland microbial communities from MTU Mesocosm Facility, Houghton, MI, USA - PEATcosm2014_Bin17_60_metaG | ecosystem: Environmental > Terrestrial > Soil > Wetlands > Peat | place... | reverse complement strand
AGCAGGCACTACGTCTGCCGGCCGGACGTGGTGCTGCAAAGGAGGCACGAGCCGGTGCCCCTGCGGACCTCCGTGTTCTCGGAGGACCGCCCCGACCTACGGGTCATAGGGTTCGGCGTGATGACCACGGCGAGGGACGAGTACCTGAACGGGTACCTGGGCCCCGCAAGGGCGTTCCGCTTCTGCCACTTCGACGACCTCTACTACGGGGCAGCATGATACCAGGGACCGGGGACGTCTACTACGGGCGCAGCCCCGTGCTGGGGGATATCCTGGCCGAGGTGGCCATAGTCCTGGAGGCCGACGAGGAGAAGGTCAGGTTCGCCCGCCTTGTCACGGGGGGGAAAAGGGTAAACTACCTCCAGGTGATGCCCCCCTGGCAGACAGGGGACTTCCTGGAGGAGTACTGGCACGCAGCGTCCTACGAGACGCCGGGCCGGGAGAGGGTAAGGAAGGAGAGAACCCATGGGTCTTAGCAGGGAGCAGGCGTTCGAGGTCATCAGGAAGGAGAGGGAGTACCAGGACAGGGTGTGGCCGAGGGACAACCACCCGCTAGTGGAGCAGTACAGGTATACTGCCCCGCACCTCCTCATGCTGGAGGACTACTACAGCGAGGCCAGGGGGAAGTGGCGGAAGTCCATAGACGAGACAGAGGTCCTCAGGGCCATCGCCAAGATGGCGACTATCGCCTTCCGGGCGCTCACGGAGGTGGTCCTAAGCAGGGGCCCTGTCACATATAACCGCCCGAATGCCGAGGAGAGGCTCAGCGAGGAGGAGGCCAGGAGGCTGATAAGCGAGGCCCGTGACCGCCAGGACAGGGAGCACCCCAGGACCAAGGACAACGCCGGCCAGTACAGGTTTACCGCCCCGCACGTCTACCTGCTCGGGAGGTACCTGGGCAGGATAGGGGACGGCAGGTGGTATACGGGCAACCGGCAGGGCGTGTTCGACGGCCTCGTGGAGGTCGCTGCCATATGCGTCCGGGCAATGGAGGAGATAGAGGGGCCGGACCTGCTGTTTATCGGCCTCAGGGACTAACCCAGGCCCCCCAGGAGAAAAAGCGATGCCGAAGATGATATGGCCGATGCCCGTGACCGGGAACCCCATGGGGATATGGGGGATAGCCAAGGAGTTCGGCACGGTGGCGGAGGCCCAGGCATGGGTAAGGGAGTACCGCCTGGACACCACGGGGATGCTCCTTGTGTCGGGCGGGATGGTGTACGTGCCCACCGAGGAGGGCTTTGCCTCGGCAGCGCAGTTCGAGGCAGGCAGGGGGGCGACCGGCTATACAGGCCCCCTGGCCTCGGGGCTGGGGACGCCCAGGAAGCCGCACCTGGACGGCACCTGGTAGGGCATTGCAGAATTCTTCCAGGTTTTACGACTACCGGAGGTATTATATAGATGAAAGGGCTGGCCTGAGGCCAGCAGGATGGCTGGAGCTGCCGGACAGAAAGTGTTACCCGGGCCTGCCGTCCAACGATTGGTGGATGATGCGATTTAGGAACCCCAACCCGCAGATGCATTGGCAGCCTAAGCGGAATACCCGCTCGGCGACCGTTGGGCCTCCTGTCGCAGGCTAGAGAGATTTAAGGCGACTGAAGCAATGAGGCCCATCGGGTGAGGAACCTGGTGGGCTTTTTGGTTTTATGGGATTAAGTCGTGCCGTGGGTCAACCGGTACGCAGACTGTGGCCGATGCCGAAGCGAACGAGGCGCTGCGCTGTGAACGCAGTCCAAGTGGGTTAGAGTCCCACCGGTCACCCCAAATCAAGCTGGCAGACCCGCATGACCGTTCCGGGTACTAAGAGCCAAAGGTCGTTAATCATGGCCGCCAGCGAGTCAGGGGGCGAGATGAGGGTGAGAATCCCTCTGGGATGGCCAGCATCCTATAGCTCAAACAAGCAGAGCAGCCCTGTCTAATTTGAGGTCCCGTCGCCCAGCGGACTAGGGCGCTTCGCTCCGAACGAAGAGGTCGTGGGTCCGAATCCCACCGGGACTTCCAGTTTTGGCCCCGTAGCTCAGCCTGGACCAGAGCAGCGGTCTACGAAACCGAAGGTCGAGGGTTCAAATCCCTCCGGGGCTTCCATTCTGTGCCGGTAGAGCGGCCGCAAGGTGAGCAGTGGGAGGCATCCCAAGGACACCTGCAACACCCTTTGCATCACACCGGCACCAGTTCAGGCCCCCGTGGCCCAGACGGATAGGGTGCCGGTCCTCGAAACCGGATGCCGAGGGTTCGACTCCCTCCGGGGGTTCCAGTTTGCGGTGGGTGGCCACGCTGTTGACAACGCTGATGGGCGTACGAGGCGACTGGCCGGGATGTCCCGCCCGAACAGATTGATTGCTGGGGTGTAGGCGACGCTGGTAAAGCCACTTGACTGTTAATCAAGCGCCCTCACGGGCACCGGGGGTTCGATTCCTCCTGCCCCAGCCAAGTTTAGGCCCGCTTAGGCCGATGCGGTGCATGGCGCTCCCCTGAAGAGGGAGAGAATCCCGTTCGACTCGGGAAGGCGGGACCAAGTTATAGATGTCAGGGTGTAGCTCAGCCTGGTGGAGCGCATGCTTGGGGTGCATGAGGCCGTGGGTTCAAATCCCTCCACCCTGACCAAGTTTAGCAGGGCGTAGCTCAGCCTGGAAGAGTCCTCGCTTTGGAGGCGAGTTGCCGTGGGTTCAAATCCCACCGCCCTGACCAGTTTAGCGTGCCAGAGGGTTAGACTCCCGAGGCCAACGTTGGCACGCTGGTTCTTAGCAGGGCGTAGCTCAGCCTGGAAGAGTCCCGGTTTCGGATACCGGTTGTCGCAGGTTCAAATCCTGCCGCCCTGACCAAGTAGCTCGGTGTGTAGCTCAGCCTGGTTCAGAGCGCTCGCTTCGGGAGCGAGAGGCCGTGAGTCCGAATCTCACCACGCCGACCAAGTTTAGAGGGGGGCGGCCTACGGGCCATCAATAGATTGCCCCCCTATTAGCTAGGAAGCGGCTCAGAAGAGGGCTGCTTCAGAGTATTCAGGGGTAGCTCAACGGTAGAGCGCTCGGCTGTTAACCGAGTGGTTGGGGGTTCGATTCCCTCCTCCTGAGCCACCATCGTGAAAAGGGAGGCGGATGGTCGCCTTGCCGGGGGCCTTTTCCTGGAGATGCCCGTTCGAGTCGGGATACGATGGCCAAGTTTAGCGGAGCGTAACTCAAACGGGTCAAGAGTAGCCGCCTTTTAAGCGGAAGGCTGCGGGCACCCAATCCGCCGCTCCGACCAGGATATGCCGCCGTGGCGCAACCGGACAAGCGCACCCGGCTCTTACCCGGAGGGTTGGAGGTTCGAGTCCTCTCGGCGGTACCAGATTATGACGGAAGCCTGCTGCCATGGCGAGGCTAACCAGGGCGGGCGGCGGCTGCGGCCAGGGGCATAAAGACCCTATGTCCGTCACCGATTCGGGTCGGTAGCTTAACTAGGCAGAGCAGGGGCCTCTTAAGCCCAAGGTTGAGGGTTCGATTCCCTCCCGACCCACCAAGTTTTTTCGCCGACGGAGCTAGGATGGTATAGCGCCTGCCTGAAGAGCAGGAGTGGCCGGTTCGATTCCGGACGTTGGCACCAGGTTTGTTGTTCCGAGGTCGGCTAACGGTAGGCCGCTGCGCTCTGGACGCAGCTATCGGGGTCCGAATCCCTGCCTCGGAGCCAAGTTTTGCTGGGAGGTCGGCTAATCGGTAGGCCACGGGGCTCTGAACCCCGGAATGAGAGGTTCGACTCCTCCCCTCCCAGCCAAGTTCAAGGCGGGATGTGGGTCCGAACCCCACCTGAGGGGCCTAGCCCCCCGGTCGTCTAATCTGGACAAGGCACCGCCGGGCTTACAGCGGGGTGGAGCAGCCTGGTAGCTCGTGAGGCTCATAACCTCAAGGTCGCCGGTTCAAATCCGGCCCCCGCAACCATTTGCTGCGGGATAGAACTCTGGTGAGTTTAGGGGTCTCATAAGCCTCTTACAGGTGGGTTCGATTCCCATTCCCGCTACCATCTCGGGGAACGTGGGGTAGCTCAGTCGGTAGAGCGTCCGGTATGCCGGAAGGTCATGGGTTCAAATCCCATCCCGATGTCCCTAGCAGGCACGCCGATTCGGAGATGACCGCAGGCGGCTAACCTTAGAGCAGCGTACGCACCCTCTAGGACCCCGCAGGCAAGTCGCTGGACAAGGCGTGCCAAGGTTTCGTGGCGGCGTGGCGCAGTCGGGAGCGCAGCGGTCTCATAAGCCGAAGGTCGCAGGTTCAAATCCTGCCGCCGCTACCAGTAATCGAGGGCCACAGGCACAGCGGCAGCCCGGTACCCATCCGGGTGTAGCGAGTCGGCCTGCGGCCCTCCGAGCTTTGCCCGTGTATGCGAACAGGCACAGCGGCGTACAACGAGAGAACGCCTCGGTGGGAGCGAGTTGCGGAGGAACCGAAAGGGGCGGGACGCCCGGAGGCCAGGGATAATCTGGCCACCCTACGGGGTGTAGGGAATCACGTTATCGCCCACCGAAGCAGCCCCCGCAAGGGGCTGTATGCGGGTTCGATTCCCGCCACGGGCACCAAGCTGGATGCCAGAAATGCGGGTCCGAATCCCGCAGGCACACCGTGCTGCGTAGCCTTAATGGTAGCAGTGGCCAGGCCCCTAGGAGCCTGACCGTGCCTTCGTTCAACAGGAAGGACGCTGGCCCTAATCCTTTAAGGCCTGGTAAGCTAACGGCTAAACTGCCGGTCTCCAAAACCGGACTTAGGGGTTCAAATCCTCTCCAGGTCGCCAGTTTGCAGGGGCGTGGCCCAGCGGCAACGGCAGCGGTCTCCAAAACCGCCACGCTACGGCGTTTCGGGGGTTCGAGTCCCTCCGCCCCTGCCAATTTTCTGAGGTATTATGTAAGTGGAAGGTAGGCAGGGGTCTGAGCGCACACAGCGCCCATGCTCCTTAATGGCTGCCGGTCGCTTAAGGCTATAAAATCCGGCCTTTCCCCCGCCTATACAGTTTTCCGCTCCCCTTAGTAAGGGGGTGACCTATGAGCCATGACTGCCTGGTCCTCGACATGAACTGGACGCCGGTCGGCTTCTGCTCCTGGCAGGAGGCGGTCAGGCTATGGACCAAGGACCGTGCCCGGATAGTCAAGGAGGACGAGGCTGGCAAGGTACTGCACAGCCAGTACTTCGAGATGGGCATGCCCAGGGTCATCCGGGTGCGCAATGCCTGGGTACGGCGCAGGCGGCAGTCCGTCCCCTGCACGAGGCGGAACCTGTTAGTCCGTGACAACGCCTCATGCCAGTACTGCGGCAAGACCATCAGGACGCACGAGTACACCACGGACCACGTCATACCGCAGTGCCAGGGCGGCAAGACGACCTGGGAGAACACGGTCACGGCGTGCATGAGGTGCAACAAGACGAAGGGCGGCAGGACCCCGGAGCAGGCCGGCATGGCGCTCCTGTCCAGGCCAGTGGCCCCGAAGCCCAGCGACCCGAGGTACAACTTCAAGCTGCATATCAAGACCATGCGGCCGGAGTGGAGGGACTGGGAGACCTGGCTCTACTGGAACGCCGTCTTAGACAAGGAGTAAGCATGGCCGGCGGGGGAGACCCCAAAGGCCGCCAACCTGGCTGGATGACCTTCGGCCCGTTCCAAGACGGCCATCCAAAATGTCCAGCGAACGGGCAGCTATCCATCGCAAGGGGGTAGGGCCTCGGCACCGTGAGCCTATCACGGGCACACATTCGGCCCCGTAGCTCAGCGGAACGAGAGCAGGCGGCTTCTACCCGCAAGGCCGTGGGTTCAAATCCCACCGGGGCTTCCAAGCAAGGAGCCGTATGCATGTACGGTCACAAGCCCTGGTAATAGGGGCTGTCCTCTTCATACTGGCGGTCGTGCTCCTATGGCCGGTAAAGCGCCCGGCGCACCGCTGCCCGAGGCCAGCGGCCTGCACGAGCGTCCAGAAAGACGATGGCGGCGATGTCCCCCTGGCATACTGGCTGATAGTCGCAGGGGGGGACGAGGAAGAGGAGACGGCATCACAGCCAAGCCCGGCAGAGGAAGAGACGCCGGATGCTGACGCCGATGCTGGCGCGGACGCTGGCGGAGACGCTGGCGGCGATGGCGGCGGAGATTAGGCTTTGCGGCAGGTCCAACGAGGGTGAAGATGAGAATTGCACTCCTGGTATGTGCCCCCGATGTTCCAGAGTCGGAGATGAAGGCCTTGCGCAAGCAGCTCCGTAAGGCCCTCGGGAAGAAGGCCAAGTTTGCTGCCGTCAACTACAACGTGAACGTAACCACGTTGGCTTGCAAGTAGCTTTTGGCCCCGTAGCTCAGCGTATAGAGCGGCCGCCTCCTAAGCGGCAGGTCGAGGGTTAGACTCCCTCCGGGGCTTCCATTTTAGGGAGAACGAACAGCATGGAATGTGTCCCCGTAGCTCAGCCTGGACCAGAGCAGCGGTTTCCTAAACCGAAGGTCGCAGGTTCAAATCCTGCCGGGGATACCAAGATTCAGGGGGAGCTTCCGGGCCCCGAGAGGGTTGCCAGGATGAGGGACTTCTTCCCCATCAGCCCCCGCACCTGGGTCTATCAGCTTGAGTATGTCTATGACCTTTACCACGATGCCCCTATAGCCGTGGTAGAGGTACCCAGGCCAGCCCCGGCCTTCTTCTAAGGAACCCTAACATGCTGCTGCCCTGCGACAAGAGAGAGGTCAGGGAGGTAGAGTCCCTGTCGGACATCCTCCCCTATGCCAAGCGCATCAACAGGTGCGTGTGGGCACAGGTGGCAGGGCGGGACACGCACCTCTACAAGGTACACCCTGACGGCAGGCTCGTCAGCTACACCATCCAGGTGCCCTGGGCCAAGGGCCGCCCGGTGTCTATCCCCGCATCCACCACTTAAGCAAGGCTATCTGCACGCGCCTGAGGACAATCCTGGCTTCGGTCCAGTCTACCCGGAGCTTTAGCCACACCACCTTAAACAGCAGCCTCAAGTTCTCTATCATATAACCTGACAGTACAGCGCTCAGCCTCCTGTATGCTTGACAGCACCGCACTCAGCCTGGTCGCCGTCCCTGGCCCAGGGCCAGTGCCTCCTCGCCACCCGGCAGGCGTTCCACCATACGTGCCGGGAGAAGGAGACAAGCCTGCCCCAGGCCCATGCCCACAGGGAGAACGGGTAAGGCTGCCGGGGCTCCAGGTAGGCGTCCACGAGCCTGCCGTACTCCGCCGCCCAGCTCCCCCCGTGGTAGTGGTTGTTGTGCATGGGCCCCTCGGGCTGCTGGTAGAGGGCATGGGCCACCTCATGCAGGAACACGGCGGGCCTGCTGCCCGTCCATACCTTAATGGTTTCTATAGGGGTCCAGCAGTAGGGCTCGCCGTCCCGGACCTTCCACTCCTCCAGGCCCTCCCTCCTCAGCACCCCCAGCCTCCACTCCCGGAGGCCGTCCGCTATCCCGGCATGATTGCCCGTTCGAGGAACCTCCATAGCCAGAACCTCCTGGGCTCTGCGGCCGGCAGCGGGGTGCCGGTAATGCAGACGACCCCCAGGCCCGCCCCGCACTGCGGGCACCTCCTCAGGTTAGGGTTGTCCGTGGAGACGGTCTCCGCCCCGCACTCCTGGCAGTCGTCCGCGTTGCTGAACGGTATATGCTCTCCCATAGGCCCTCCGTCTCAGTATTAAGCCTCCATGAGGCTATCACAGGTCAATGTACGGCGCACGGATAACAATACCGATGTAGCGATGCACCTCCGCCACGACCGCCTGGAGGCCTTCTGCGGCACCGTGCCCAAGGGAGGGCCGTCCATAGGCGGCGGGATGCCAGGGTTCTCCGGCATGGCCGGGCTGGGGCTGAGCACTATCTTTGCCGACATCCCTGGCAAGTTCCCCATCATCGACCTGGCAAGGTTCCTGGCCAGGCAGGCAGGCATCGAGGACATAGCAGAGGTGGAGGCCAGGCTGGAGGCCATGGGGAGGACGTTCCCTGCCATAGACTGCGAGGGAAACGATATCCTATGAGCCTCACCCTTACCGAGGCGGCCAGGAGGGCCCGTAACAGATGGACAGGACGATACAAAGCCTGCTCGGCATAGCGGGCGACGAGAAGCGCATCTATAAGTTCCTGGGCAGCGAGGTAGAGCAGGAGGAATACCAGTACTGCCAGCTCCTCGACCAGCTCGTGTTCGGCGAGAAGGGGTACGTGGAGACCCTGGGGCAGACCTGGGACATGATACACGACCCCCGCTTCATCCACATCGAGAGCGCCTTCATTGTCAACCGCAAGGCCTTCTTCGGCGGGGACGCCCGGCAAGGCAAGCAGTACATGTCCGGCGACGGGGTCTTCGTGAGCACCATCGCCGACCTGGAGCAGTACTCGGAGGTCCTCGGGGAGGGCAGGCACTTCTGGTGCTGCATAGTCCACCCCCTGCCGGAGTGCCCGGTGAGGAAGTGGCACGAGCGCATCTGGTCTGCCGACAACCCCGGCCGGCACCTGAGGCCGGGGAGCCTGTCATGCACGTGCAAGCCGGGGGAGGGCCTAATCCTCTACCCCAACGACACTGTCCCCGAGCAGGTGGCAGGCCCGCATGGGCTGAAGGACGCCTCGGACGGCTTCCTGTGGGCCCTGGTCAGGAGGGAGTGCCCCAACTACTTTACCCAGAAAGGCGAGCCCAACGCCATGGCGAAGAGGCTGTTCAGCCTCTTCCGGGCGGACCTGGTCGGGCTTATCGCCGACTACAGCCCCACGCCGCTCGTGGACGCCTATATCGAGCTGGACAGCGGGGACGTGGTAGGGGGCAAGGGCCTGGAGGAGGAGCCCGCCCAGGTGTTCCTGGAGGTTGACCTCCTGGAGAAGGCCCTGACCTACCGGGCGACCATGCGGGCCACGGCGGCCAGGATACTCGACTCCCTGCACTTCGACAAGATTCTGAAGGAGATGGCGTGCGGGGACCCGAGGCTGACGGACCTGGAGCACGACACCCTGCTGCGCATGGTCTACCAGTCGGAGTGGCCAGACGGCAAGACGAAGCTGATGACGGACCTCATGTCCTATGTCGCCTACGTGACGAGGGAGCCCTACGAGGAGCGCCTGAAGGACCAGCTAGAGGATGCGTCAGAGGACGCCCTGGACGCCTGCCGTGCCCTCCAGGAGGGGACGGTAGAGCCTATCAACGCCTACACGGAGCCGACCGTGGAGATGCAGCTCGACCCGCATGCCGCCGTGATGGAGTCCATCCTCCGCAACCCGCTGAAGCAGGAGCTATTCCTGGTATGGGTAGAGGCAGAGAGGCGGGGAGGGGCGGGCAATCCGGACGAGGCGGACAGGCTCAACATGAGCAGGCTCTACTCCATCCTGACCCCCGTGTTCACCGACCCGAGCTTCGCCATGGACGAGGGCAGGTTCGGGGAGTATGTCGAGCAGGCCGGGAAGCTGGGCTTCTATAGCCCGCTGGGCGTCAAGGCCCCCGTGGAGGGGAGCCTCGTGCCCAGCGAGGAGGACTTCCGGCGCAACCGGGAGCTGAGGGAGAAGCGGGGAGAGAAGAGGGTCCCCCTGCCGCCAGAGGAGCCCCCCGAGGCGGCTGCCCCGAAGGACGTGTCGGAGCCGTTCTGGCCGGAGGCGATGGGTAAGGCAAGGGAGGAGTGATGGCGCTGCCCACGGAGCTGGGGTTCGGCTCCTATACCACCCGGCAGGTAAACGCCTACGACAAGAGGCTGGACGAGCTGGCCAAGGAGCATGGGGGCAGGCCAGGCTGGCTCAGGAGGCTGGTAAAGAGGAAGGTCATAACCGAGAGGGAATACGGCCGGCTAGTGGCCTTCATAGACTGGGACAACGCATAAGGAGGCGGGATGGCGATTGTGACATACGAGCACCACGGGGCGAAGGTATTCGTGGACGAGGCGCTCAAGGGGACGCACCGTGAGCACTGCCTGTGCTGGAAGTGCGAGAGCTTCAAGCCGGGGACGCCGAAGAACTGCCCCATAGCGGAGAGGCTGTATAAAATCTGCGTGGACGAGAACCTGGTCACCCCGGTCTACGAGTGCCCGGTCTACATAGGGCCGAGGTTCCAGGAGGTCTCTAAGGGCCAGGCACCCCAGGGGGGGAGCCTGCACGGGCACGGCTACTTCGACACCGAGTAAAGGCGGGGGGACATGGGATATACGATACCGGAGGGGGCAGTAGAGTTCGACGGGAGGGTATACAGGCGCAAGCCCTGGCACGGCAACAGGAGGTGCTCCTCCCTGATTCAGGTAGGCACCCTGGAGCCCGTGGCTGGCCCGGACGGGAAGCCCACGGGGGAGAAGGTGTTCGTGCCCCTGCGGAGCGCCGGGACCACCGACCCCCTGAAGGCCTCCAAGGCCAGGGCGAGGGTGAAGAAGCCCAAGCCCGAGGCGGCCCCCAAGCCGGAGGCAAAGAAGAAGCCGGAGAGCGGCAAGCCCTCGCCGGCCCCTGGAAGGAGATAGCTATATGTCCCAGTATACCAGGTACTTCACGGTAGGCGCAGGCGCGGGGGTGCCCCTAGTGCTGGAGGAGAGGCTGATAGCCCACACGCTGGAGTGCTACCAGTGCAACGGGCTGGTCGCCTACGACCGCATGAAGGAGCACTTCCGGTCCCACGTGTTCGAGAAAAGCTCGGCACGCAACATCGACATGGCCGTGAGGCTAGGAGAGTTTACGGCGTAAAGAGCCGACAGTGGACGGTTGGACGACTAGCCGGGAAAAGTCGCCTAGGCAAAGCGCCGGATGCTCCCTGCTGTGGGAGAGGAGGGCGAAGCGGGGGAGGAGGACGCCAGACGGACTAGCTACCCGCCGCAGCAATGCGTCCCAACCCTGCGGGGGTCTGCGGCTCAGCCCCGCCGCCAGGATTGGAGCATGCCTTGAAGAACCCCAAGCTCGAAGGAACGTGCCTTATAGACTGCATACCCCAGGCCGGGGAGTGCCCGGTGGGGTGCGCCGAGTGCTTCTACAACGGGGGCAGGTTCTACCGCACCCTGGAGGAGCCCCTTGTCCCGTCCCTCCAGGAGGCCATGGGCAGGATAGTCCGGGTCAACTCCGGGCATGACTCCAACCTCCAGAGGGAGGGGGTCATCGGGGCGACCAGGCACTACCCCGACAAGTTCTACAACACGAGCATAGCCAGGTTCGACTTCCCCGGCCCCGTGGTATACACGTGCAACGGGCGCAGGCTCGTCCTTGCAGAGCCGCCCCCCGCAGGCAACCTGATGTTCGTCAGGGTGAGGGCATGCACGTGGAGCCTGGACGAGGTGGACGCCGCCGTGGAGTTCTACCAGAAGAAGCGGGGCATCCCGACCGTGCTCACCTTCATGCGCTACTACAGCAGGGACGCCGTGCAGAGGCCCGAGGACTACGAGTGGAGGAAGAGCGTCCTCAACGACTACTGGTGCATCAGGCCCGAGGCCATGACGAGGGTCATGGCAAGGTACAAGGGGACCGGGGCAAGGTCCTGCGGCACGGCGTCCAGCTCCCTCTGCATCGACTGCCGCAACTGCGAGATGCTCTACTGGGAATGCCTGGGAAGGATGAAGAGGGCCTCGAAGGAGGCCTACTGGAACAAGCAGCTAAACTGCAAGGCTCCCTAAGGGGGTCGGGCCCTCCGGGGTATACTATAGCCGGGGAGGGCCATATGGGAAAGAAAGGGCTTGAGAGGACCCCGAGGGGGTTCGCTACCTACGACCAGTTCCTCACGTCATCGCTGGAGAAGGTCACCGTGCGCAGGTCCAGCCAGGTAGGCCGCCGCCGCACATGGCTGTTCATAGACGGGGCCACCCTGTTCAAGGACGACCAGCCTGTCACGCTGGCACCCAACGAGAAGATCGTCTGCGGTGCCCAGATGGACGAGGAGGACGCAAGGCGGACGATAGCGGCCCTCCAGAGGTTCGTAGACGGGGAGGAGTAGGCACATTGGGGCTCCAGGGCATGAAGTATAAGGTAATCGACGTGTCAAGCGCCGGTGCCGAGGACATTACCGAGACGCTGAACCAGTGGTACGGCAAGGGCTACGTGGTAGTGGCACCGCTCGGGACCAGGTACGTTATCCTTGTGCATGACAGGCGTGTCGAGGAGGGGTAGGCATGTGCGAGCTATGCAGGGACACGGGCATATGGGACACGGGGAACAACGAGCTTCCCTGCCCCAACTGCCCCGAGCTTGCCGACAGGGCGCTGTTCTATGACGCCCACGTGATAGGGGGGCCCGTCACGGGCAGGGAGGTCAAGAGGCACTTCCTCAACTCCTCGCCCGAGCCGCTCTGGCACAAGGCCCCCCTGCATGTCAGCGAGATTCCGGGCCGCGAGCCCCCGGCCAAGGAGGAGGTCTTCCAGGCCATGCGGGGGCTAATCGAGTTCGCCGACCACAAGGACAGGTGCAGGGTATGGAGGAAGGACGACTCCCCCTCCGACCCGAGGGCATGCAACTGCGGCTACCAGCAGGCCCTACGGGCCTACTACCATGCGGCGGCGACCTACCTGATTGAGATGGACAGGGACAAGAGGCTGCCCATGACCAGGGAGGAGAGGTCCTCGCTCATCCGGGCGGACTTCCCCGAGGAGCCCATGCCCGAGCCAGAGAGGCCAACGGTCGAGGAGAGGCCGGCCGACACCCCCGAGGAAGGAGGCCCTGCTTAGGAATGGACGAGAGGCAGGTATGCAAGGCGTTCCGGCCCCGCAGGGACGGGAGCCTGGGCTTCCTGTTCCACGGGCACGAGGGGAGCAGGACGGTGCCCAGGGGAACATGGCTCAGGGCAAGGGCAAGGTGGGTAAGGAACGGCAGGGGGAGGAAGTACAGGGCAGGGTTCCACTGCTTCCTGACCCTGGACGCGGCGGCGGCATTCATATATGCCACCAGGGGCAAGTACCCGGTCTACAGGGTGAACGTGCGGACGGTCCTCCTCTGGTCCTGGCTGCGGTGGGTGCTCACCGACCAGCACCGGGCAGAGGTCTTCTGGGGGGCGGCGGTCCTGGCCTTCCCCCTGGCGCTCGGGCGGTGGTTCAGCCTCCTGGGCCTCTACGAGGACATGGCATGGCTACTGTTCGGTGCCCTGGTGCTTATAGCCATACAGGCAGTCCAGGACTGGAGTAGGGAACGGAATAAGAACCGGCCGGAGGAGCCGGAGAAGCCGAGGGAGCCCAAGCGCCCCTCCCCGTTCCATGCCCTAGTGGTGGCGTATATAAGGTCGTTCCATGAGCGGATATGCCCGCTCATAGAGATTACGGACTAGAAGTCCGAAGCATGCAGCATCCTTCGGACAGCAGCGGCCATAAAGCGGCCACAATCCTGGGGAAACCCCTGTATCCTGGTGTATAGTATATGCGGAGGGACAAACCAGGATGAAATACGGAACCCAGGCCAGCAAGACCATCATCAGCGGCGGCATGGAAGCCCCGCAGCAGTTCTGCATCCAGAACTCGCAGATCGCCTTCGAGACGCTCTCCAGCAGGCTCTACACGGACCCCATCCGTGCGGTCATCCGGGAGCTTAGCTGCAACGCCTATGACGCCCACGTGGCGGCAGGCAAGAAGGACGAGCCCTTCGAGGTTACCCTTCCCACCAACTTCGACCCCAACTTCCATATCCGTGACTACGGGCCGGGCATGAGCCACGACCAGGTCCTCTCGCTCTACTGCACCTACTTCGCCAGCGACAAGACCAAGGACAACAGCGTCATCGGTGCCTTCGGGCTGGGCAGCAAGTCCCCCTTCGCCTACTTCCTGCGCAACGGGAAGACGGGGGGGTTCGCCGTGATTAGCTGCCACGGGGGCAAGGTCCGCACCTACGCCGCCTTTATCGACAACGGCTTCCCCAAGGTCGAGCTACAGGAAGAGATGGACACGATGCCCGACAATACCGGCCTGGAGGTCATCTTCCCGGTCGAGCAGCGGGACGTGTGGGAGTTCGAGAACAAGGCACAGGAGGTGTTCGAGTTCTTCGACCCCCTCCCCAAGTTCAACAAGCACATGGAGATAGCACGCCCCGAGTACGCCATCGAGACAAAGCGGTGGGGCCTGCGCAAGAACGACAGCAACGGCAAGGGGATACGCGCCGTCATGGGCGGCGTTGCCTACACGGTCGGCAGCATCGACGTGAGCCGCCTCAACGAGGCGCAGCAGCAGGTGCTCAACATGCCGCTGGACATCTTCTACAGCATCGGCGAGGTCAACCCCGCCGTCAGCCGCGAGAACCTCCAGCTAGACGCCAGGACCATCGAGGCCATCAAGAACTCCCTGGACGAGGTCTACGGGGAGATACTGGAGCAGGTGAAGAAGAAGGTCGATGCCGCCGCCAACATGTGGGAAGGCAAGATGATTATCTGGAACATGCTCCAGCATGACGCCATCGCCGGGATAGTCAGTGCCGCCTCCAAGAAGGGGCAGCTATCCGGGCAGTATGCCAACTTCACCCTGGACAGCACGGACAAGAACCTTACCGTCAACGAGCTGGACTTCACGTCCATCCAGGTCTACCGCTACGAGCGCTCCTGGAGGCGCAGGGGGAGCCAGAGGGAGGAGATGTTCACCCTTAAGCCTGAGGACCGCAGGCTTGCCCTGGAGAACGTCAAGCGGGGGCTGACCGAGCGGGAAGGCTATGAGTGCAGCTTCAAGGTCACCCCCGAGGTCGCCTTCATCATGGACGACATGAAGCCCGGCCGTGCCAACAAGTACACCAACGTCTATGCTCAGAACAAAGAGTCGGACAACCCCGACAAGCGGGTGGTCTACCTGGTGTCGCCGCGCAAGGACGCCAGCCAGAAGGCCGCCCTGGCAGAGGCGGACGCCCTGCTGGCAGCGCTCGGGAACCCGCCCGTGACGCTGGCAAGCACCTTGCAGGAGAAGTACATCCACCTGTTCCCCAAGCGCGAGTACGCGCCCAGGGAGCGCGGGGTGCTGCGGTTCAACGAGCAGT
>Ga0181536_10004417_pt1 | contig 14884 bp, 14 predicted proteins | sample PEATcosm2014_Bin_41_FD_121105 | JGI IMG/M metagenome (GOLD analysis project Ga0181536, IMG submission 121105) | Peatland microbial communities from MTU Mesocosm Facility, Houghton, MI, USA - PEATcosm2014_Bin17_60_metaG | ecosystem: Environmental > Terrestrial > Soil > Wetlands > Peat | place... | reverse complement strand
GCGTCGGAAACACATCGCCGGACACGACTCTTGCGCTCTCGAGTGATCTCAGCGCTCCCAGTTCTTGGACTCGCTGCACCTCCACGTGCAGGTGGGTCTAACCGATGAGAAATCCGGGTTAGCAACGATAAGTCGGCACGGCTCCCGTCACGCCGGCATCAAGTTCAAGTGCGAATCCCTCCGTTGAAACACCCTCCCTCACAACAGGTACAGCCAAGCCACCTCCGCTCCGCCGGTGTCACCCGGCGCCCCGCTACCCGCCCGCCTCACTCGCAATCCCGCAATCTGAGCCCCCTCGCTCCCGCCATCGCACTTCAAACCAAGTTACTGCCTCCATCGTGCCTACGCGCCCCGCCAGTTTTAGACCCGTTCCAATTCCGGCGCTTTTCGGTCACACGCCGGGATAATAAATTTCCGCCTTGCATCGCGAAGCAATCACACCACTTACCGCTCAGTAGCCCTCTGAGATGCCGCATTTCCTTCCAGCCCGCCCTCTACCCTGAAATTGGGGGCGGGCACTCCGTCCCAAACGCGGAAACGGTAAATTGAATATGATAATCTCCGACAAGCAGAAAGAAGCCAATCGGCGGAATGCCCAGCATTCGACCGGTCCGAAGACCCCGGAAGGCAAAGCGGCCATCCGCTTCAACGCCCTCACCTACGGCCTGCGCACCCGCGCCACCATCCTCGAACGCGAAAACGCCGCGGAGTACTCCCAGCTCTGGGACGAACTGGAAGCCGACTGGCAGCCGCAAACCCGCACCGAGCGGTGCTACCTGGAAACCATGGTCACCTCCCAATGGTTGCTCAAGCGGGTTGCCCAGAGCGAGAACCGAATCTACGACTGCATCGAATTCGGTGAAGAACGCTTCAAAATGTTGGCGTACGTAGCCAAACAACGCGCGCAACTGGAGCGCTCCTTTACCTCTGCCCTGCGCGAATTGAGGCAGTTGCAAAAGGAGCGCCAGGCCCGGCAGTCGCAGCCCGCGCAAACCAACCCCACCCCCCAGCCTCCAGCCCCCGACCCCGCCGAGCGAAGCTCGCCCATGGCTCCGCCCCCCGATCATGTGATGTCGGAGGGCACCCAGGCCCACCCGGTCTTCTGCGCCCCCGTCACCCCCGACACTCGTTAACAATCCGCCCACCTGATCTTTGACAAACCCACCCCACGACCCCAACTGATACGCAACCACTATCTCCCCACCACCCCCCAAACACGACCCCGCCCTCCGATTCCCGACCCGGACCCGAACGCCGGACCCCATCACCCAACACCCATCACCCACCACCCAATTTGAATCAGCCATTTGGGCTTCGATCGTTCAGAAACACAACCCCAGCCCCCAGCCCCTGACCCCCCACCCCGGCGAGCGAAGCGAGCCCCCCCAGCCCCGGCGAGCGAAGCGAGCCCCGCCAGCCCCGGCGAGCGAAGCTCGCCTCGAAATAGAAAATTTCAATCCCACCCATAGAAATGTTCCGCTTGGGATGCTCCGGAGCGCGTTGCACAATGTAAAGTAGAGTTGTGTGATTCGATCCTTCCATTTGGAGATTAACCTCGTTGAAATACCTGTCCTTGTTGACAGTCCTGCCCGTCGTGGCTTGGGCGCAAAACACTGCCGGCCTGCAGGCTAAAGTAACGGCCCTGGAAGCGGCCACCCGGTCGGCCCAAAGCGCGGGCGACAATGCCTGGATGTTGACCAGCGCGGCCCTGGTCCTGATGATGACTGGACCCGGCCTCGCGTTGTTTTACGGCGGCTTGGTGCGCCGCAAGAACGTGCTGGCGACCATGATGCAAAGCTTCATCCTGATGGCGCTGGTCACGGTGGTTTGGGCCGTGGTAGGCTACAGCCTGGCTTTCGGCGAAGGTACCCCGTTTGTTGGAGGCTTGCGCTACGCCCTGCTGAACGGCGTGGGAAGCGCGCCCAACCCCGATTACGCCGCCACCATTCCGCACCAGACTTTCATGATCTACCAGTTGATGTTCGCCATCATCACACCGGCGCTCATCACCGGCGCATTCGCCGAGCGCATGAAATTTAGCGCCATGCTGCTATTCATGGTCTTATGGATGCTGATCGTTTACCTCCCGATGGCGCACATGGTGTGGGGCAAGGGCGGCTTCCTGAATGCGGCCCTGGGCGGCAGAATTCCCTGCTTCGATTTCGCCGGGGGCACGGTGGTGCACATCACCTCCGGAGTTTCGGCGCTGGTCACGGCGCTCTATCTGGGCAAGCGCCTGGGTTATCCGCACGAGGACATGAAGCCGCATAACCTGGTGATCAGCTTCATCGGCGCATGTCTGCTGTGGGTGGGCTGGTTCGGCTTCAATGCCGGCAGCGCCCTGGCTGCCTCCAGTCTGGCCACCAGCGCCTTTGTGGCGACACACTTTGGAGCGGCCGCCGCCGCCCTCGGATGGGTGGTTGCGGAGTGGCGGAGGTCGGGCAAGCCCAGCGTACTCGGCGCCATCTCCGGATGCGTGGCCGGCCTGGTCGCCATCACGCCGGCTTCCGGATTCGTGAAGCCCTTCCCAGCGCTGCTGATCGGCTTTCTGGCGGGAATCCTATGTTATTTTATGGTGGCCAAAGTCAAACAGAAACTGGGATACGACGACTCGCTGGACGCTTTCGGAGTGCACGGCTGCGGCGGCACTCTGGGGGCCCTCCTCACGGGAGTGTTCGCCACGGCCGCGGTAAACCAGGGCTTCAAGGGCCCCTTGGGCCTGGTGGACGGCCACCCCGGCCAAATCTGGAACCAGGCGATCGGATGCGCAATCGCCTGGGTGCTGGCCATCGTGGGAACGTTGATCGTTCTGAAAATCTGCGACGCGCTCATCGGTTTGCGAGTCACTGCGTCGCAGGAGACGGAAGGGTTGGATGTGAGCTTGCACGGCGAGGAAGGCTACATTCTGGAAGCGTGAATATGAAAAAAATCGAGGCCATAATCCAGCCATTCAAGCTGGATGAAGTGAAGGAAGCGCTGGCGGGCATCGGCGTGGATGGCATGACCATCAGCGAAGTCCGCGGGCATGGCCGGCAGAAAGGCCATAAGGAGGTCTATCGCGGGCGTGAATACACCGTGGATCTTTTGCCCAAGCTGAAAATCGAGGTCGTCGTCGGCGATGCGCGGTGTGATGAATTGGTCAAGACCTTGACCGCCGCCGCGCGCACCGGCAAGATCGGCGACGGGAAGATATTCGTGTACGAGGTGGCGGAGGCCATTCGGATTCGGAACGACGATCGTGGAGACGCCGCCCTCTAGGCCAGTAGGACAGGCCTCCTGGCCTGTCTCTGGCTGTAAAGATCCCATCAGGGCCCTTGCGGAGCGCACCGCGCTGGTCGACGGCATGGTGGAGCGGTCCGCCCGCGACCACCTGTGGCCGTCTTTTCCGGCCGGCCTAAGCTTGCTCGCCGTGGGCGGCTATGGCCGGCGGCATCTGTTCCCCTATTCCGACGTGGATCTGCTCCTGCTGGTGGAAAGCAGCCGGTTGGCCCAGGAAGCCCCTGAGCCGATCTCGGCGTTCCTCCGGACCCTATGGGATTCCGGGCTGCGGCTCAGCCATTCCGTGCGCACGCCGGAAGAATGCGCCGAGATCCACGATCAAAATATCGAGCTGAACGTCAGCCTGCTGGATCAGCGGTTCCTGGCCGGCGACCGCGCGCTGTATGCCAGGTTTGCCGAGCGCCTGCCGCGCTTCCTGCACGCCCAGCGCGACCCGTTGACGCGCAACCTGACGCGCCTCGGCCGCGAACGCCACCAGAAGTATCAGAACACTTACTATCACCTGGAGCCGAACATCAAGGACTCCCCGGGCGGCTTGCGCGACTATCAACTGGTGCGCTGGCTGGCCCAGATTCGCAATGTGGAAGCCCCGCAGATCGAGTCCGCGTTTCTCTTCCTGGCGCGCCTGCGTTGCTTTCTGCACTCCCGTTTCGGACGGGACCATAACGCGCTCACTTTCGATGCCCAGGAGCAGGCCGCGGAATACTTCGCGGCTCCCGACGCGGCTCAATGGATGCGTGACTATTTCCGCCACGCGCGCGATCTCTACCGCGCGGCGGTGCGCGAAATGGAAGCCAGCGAGGCGCAGTCGAGTTCGCTGTTTGCGCAATTCAAGGACTGGCGCAGCCGCCTTTCGAACGCGGACTTCAGCGTGGCGCGCGAACGGGTCCACCTGCGCGCGCCACATGCGTTGGAGGCCGAGCCGGAACTGGCGCTGCGCCTGTTTCAGTTCGTGGCGCGCCACGGCATTCGCCCATCCGCCGCGACCGAGCAGCGGGTCGCGGCCGCCGTGCCGCAATTGGAAGTTTGGTTTTCCACGCCGCGGCCAGTCTGGCCGGCGCTCAAGGAGATTCTATCGCTGCCGTACGCCGCCGAAGCCCTGCGGAGCATGCACGATACCGGCGTGCTGCGCGCCATCTTTCCCGAAATGGCGCAGATCGAAAACCTGGTCGTTCGAGACTTCTATCATCGCTACACCGTGGACGAGCACACGCTGGTCACGCTGCAGGTTCTGGCGGGCTTGCGCGGAACGCGCGAGCCGGCCCTCAAGCGCTACGCCGATCTGCTGTCGGAAATGGAAGAGCCTGCTCTGTTGCTCTGCGCGCTGCTGTTTCACGACGTAGGCAAAGGGGCCGCGAACGGAGCGCACGCCGAAAAGTCGCTGCGCGCGGCCGAACCGGCCCTGGAGCGCATCGGGATGCCCAAGGCCGAGCGCGATCTGGTGAGCTTTCTCATCCGGCAGCATCTGGAAATGTCCGCCGTCATGAACTCGCGCGACCTGCAGGACCCGGCCACCGCACGCCACATGGCCGGGCGCGTGGAAACCCTGGAGCGCCTCAAGGCGCTTACGCTGATGACTTATGCGGATATCAGCGCCGTGAATCCATCCGCCATGACGCCCTGGCGCGCGGAGGTGCTCTGGCAGCTCTATCTGCTGGCCTACAACGAGCTGACGCGCGAACTGGAAACGTCTCGCATCCCGAGCGCCCCGTCGGAGACGCCTGAGAAACGCGCCTTTCTCGCGGGCCTGCCGACGCGCTACGCGCGCACGCATACGGCGGAGGAGATCGACGCCCACCTGGTTCTGGACGGCATCTTCCGCCACCGCGGCGTGGCTGTGGCGCTGGAAAAGGTGGAAGCCGCCTGGCGCCTGACGCTGGTGACCGGCGACCGTCCCTTTTTGTTCGCATCGGTGGCCGGCACGCTCTCCAGCTTCGGCATGAATATTCTGAAGGCGGAGGCATTTTCGAACAGCCAGGGCACCGTGCTGGACACCTTCACCTTCGCCGATCCCACGCGCACGCTGGAACTGAACCCCACCGAGATGGACCGTCTGCGCGTCACCGTGGAGCGGGTCGTGCTGGGCCGCCTGGATGTGCGCCAGCTCCTGCAGAACCGCCCCAAACCCGCTCCGCCCAGCCGCAACTCGCAGGTGTTTCCCACGGTTTCATTCAACCCGGAGGCCTCCGACAGCGCGACGTTGATCGAGATCGTGGCGCAGGACCGCCCCGGCTTGCTCTACGATCTGGCTGCCGCCATCTCCGCCGAAGGCTGCAACATCGAAGTGGTGTTGATCGATACCGAGGCGCACAAGGCCATCGACGTGTTCTACGTCACCGCCGGCGGGAGGAAGCCGGAGGGCGCGCAGTTGGAGAAGCTAGGCGAGGCGCTGCAGCGAGCCTGCGGCGGGTGAGGATCGCCTATACTATCGTTAGATGCAGACGGCAACGGATTCGAAGCCGGGCGCGGTTGTCTTCGACAGAAGGCAAATCTATAGACCGTTCCTCGAACGGTTGAACCCGATTGGCTCCCATAATCTCCCGGCTGATGGCCTGATCGTGGCTCCGGATCACGATCCTCGCGATACGGGAGAGCCCCCTATCCACGTTGCGTTCGCAAACACCGCAGAGCTGACCCGTGGTTCGCAGATGGCGCTCGTCGGCGGCATCGGATCGGGAAAAACCACCGAGCTTCTGCTGACGCAGAAGGAGCTCAGCCGCCACTCCGATGCCGTAAACATCTTCGTGGATATGGCGGACTACAAAGACCTCAGCGAGATCAGTCCGGGGGCAATTCTCGCCACCGCCGGGATACAGCTTTACCGACACCTTGTGAAAAAGACCGGCAGTAAGAAGCTGCCCGACGCTGTCAGGACGGCTTGGCTGGAGTTGCGCGAGCTGGCGTTCGGCAAGACGAAATGGATCGACCCTGAAGCATTCGATCCTCACGACGACGAGTCCGGCGATGACCTCGTCCCCGTGGAGGTTCCGGGGGTAATGAAGCTCAAGTTCCCAGCTCTGCGAGGTCAGGTAGTCGAGATTTTGGGCCAACTGCTCACGATCGCCTCGCCGCTGCTGGAGGACGAGGCCCAGATTACGCTTTTGGTCGACGGCCTTGACCGCCTGATCAGGCCTGAACTTTTCCGCGAATTCGCGGAGCAGGATCTCCGGGCGTTGAGGGGAACGAAGATATCGGTAATCATCGTGGCGCCCTTGCTGTTTTTGTACGACAAAAGCCGATTCGTGCAAGATTATTTCGACATGGTCAAGCATATCCCAGCAGTCGCCGCCGATTCGCAACACTCAGCTTTTTTGCGGCAGATCCTTGAGCGCCGAGGCGCACTTGAACTTATGGGTCGCGCGGAGGTCAGTACGATTGCGAAGTATTCAGGCGGGGTGTTGCGCGACCTCCTGACATTGGCCCGTTCGTCAGCCGAATACGCATATCGCGACGATGAGGATCGCATTGGCCGTCGCCACGTCAACGCTGCGATCAAGCAACTTGGTAATCGTTATCTCGTCGGCTTGGGTAATACTCAAAAGAGGCTTCTTCGGCGCTTGGCCGAAGACGGCGAGTTCCCGATCGAGAACACAACTGCTAGGGAGTTGCTCGTCAACCGCCAAGTGCTTGATTACTTCAAGGGCGGGCTTGAGTCCTTCGCGGTGCACCCTGCACTTGCGAAGGTGTTGCCCAAACCTGCATGATCGGCTTCTCAGCCACGACTGCCTTCGGTCTCGTTAGGCGGCTCGCTACCGTCGGGCTGGATACGCCCTCCCTTTATCTGCTCATCTCCGATGCACCCGAAATGCATGTAATCCAAGCTGACATCACGGCCGAAATCCAGGTCCAGCTCGGAGTCGGCATTCAGGTATTAGCGGCCGCCGACGTGGGAGCCGGCAGGTTAGAAGACGTATTCATACAGGATCCAGCTACGCCGGTCATCCTTATCACCTTGGATCGTTGGCTGCCGAAACTCGTCGCCGCGCTTGACCGTAATATGGTCTTGCTGGAAACGCCGGGCGCGGTATTACTGCTGGCCAGCCGCGGGGTCGCCGAGCACATGTTAATAGCGGCGCCCAACCTGCGTAATCGCTTGTCGGATGTCCTTGCAATGCGGCCGGATGAGGCTTTCGGGGGGACGATGGCTTGAGCGCCGAGGACGAACTCCTGCAGCTCGCACGAGATCGCGACGGCCAAATGGAAGCCGCACTGGGCACGATGTTGATAGGATCGCCCGGCATGCTGGTGCGCCAACTGCGACACGATCTTTCCCGCCAGACTGAGCACAGGCGGATGAAACGGGCGGACGAGAAGACGCCGCGCCTCGAAACGCTCCAAGGCGGTGTGACGAAGCTGGTGTGCGAGGAGACTGAATTCTTCTCCGGCGCCCGGCTGTCATTCGAACTTCAGCTCGACCGGGAGCAGCGCGGCTGGCGCGTGATGTCGTTTGAGTTCCACCTGCGACTGCCATCGGAGCGAAACATCGACATGGTTCGGATTGAGCTCAACTCCGAAGCGTCGGATGACCCGCTAAGGATTCCGCGCTGCCACCTGCATGTCGGCGAAAGCAAGGCACACATTCCGTTCCCGATCATGAATCCGCGGCTCATATTATCTCTGATCTGCGAGCATATCGAGCCTGATTTTGGCGTCTCTGCCAGTCAGAGCGGAGCCGGCCGAAGGACCCGGCGTAGGCCATAGATAAGGGCTGAGCGCCGGATTCGAGTCCCGTGATACCCTAAAGAGAAGTGTTGAGAGTATTGAAGAGCGTCACCATTGGACTGTTAGCGAGTCACCTATTGGCGCCCGCACCGCCCGCCGTAGCCCCAGCAGCCGCCGCGCCTGAATACCGGCTGAAGTTCTTCCACCTGCACACCGGCGAACGCCTGGACATCGTCTATCGCCAAGGCGGCCATTACCTTTCCGCAGCGCTTGATCGCCTCGATCGCTACCTGCGCGACCACCGTACCGGCGACATCCGCCACTACGACCCCAGGGTTTTCGACCTGCTGCACGATCTCACCGCTAAGCTGGGCAAGCCCAATGCCGTAATCGACGTCGTCTGCGGGTACCGCACGCCCTGGAGCAATGAGTTTCTGCGCACGCACGGTCATGGAGTAGCTCGCCAAAGCCTGCACATGCAGGCGATGGCGATCGATATCCGCTTGCCAGGCGTCAGGACCGCCGATCTCCGGGATGCAGCCCTCGCGTTGCGCCGTGGTGGCGTTGGATACTACCCGGCGTCGGATTTTGTCCACGTGGATGTCGGCCGCGTCCGGCGCTGGTAGTTCTAACTTTGTTCTAACCCGGGTACGGATAGCCCTTCGCCAGCGTCTTCCGGAGTTCGTCGTCGTAGCCGTAAATGTCATCGAAAAACTGCACGGTACCTTCCGGATCTACCACGGCAGTGCCGTACAGGATCAGCACCGGGATTGGGCTGGTAAGGTTCACCTGTACGTTGTCCCTGCCGCTTGTCATAGCCGCCTGCACTTGTGCCAGGCTCCAGTCGGGCTTGTCGCGCAGCACCCACGCCGCCAATTCCGCCGGCTTCTCCACCCGAATGCAGCCGTGGCTGAAATCCCGGCGGGCCTGTGAGAACAATTGCGGCGCCGGTGTGCTGTGCAGGTAGACATTGTACTCGTTGGGGAACATGAGCTTCACCAAGCCCAGCGCATTGGTTGGGCCCGGTTTCTGGCGCACCGCCACCTTTCCGGCACGTAACTCTGCCAGCACCTCATCCGTGATAGTGCCGGAAGTGACTACCTGCCCCCCGCGAGTGACTACCTCGAATCCTTTTTTTGCAACGTAATCGCGATCTTTCTGGATAGCAGGCACGGTCTCTGAGCGCTGGATACTCGGCGGCACATTCCAGTACGGGCGGAAGACCACATATCTCATATCCTGTTCGAAGACGGGCGTCCTGTGCCGGAACGCTTTGCCGACGATCACGTTCATCGTGAGCACGACGTTTCCGCCGCTATCGAAGGCCCGCAAGCGGAACTCCGGGATATTGACCACGATGGGTGGCTCGGTGAACCGGTCGGGCAGCCAGTGCCAGCGCTCCAGCGTAAGCCGCAGTTGGTCGACTCGCTGGCTCAAAGGCGTATTTAGGTGAGCCAGCGTTTGCCGGTCCAATCTGCCGTCAGAGGTCAGGCCATGGCGCATCTGAAAGCGCTTGACCGCGTCCACCAGCGCGCCTTGATACAAATCGGAATCGTCGGGAACCGCTGCGTTTGCAGGCAGATCGTCCAACAGGCGCAGCAGGCGCGTCAATCGCCGGACGCCATCGTAGGGACTCCCGGGCACAACGGCTTTGGTGGGAACCGGAAGCTTCTCACCGTCGTCCGCGCGCGCCAGTTGCAGGTAGTGCTGCAATGCTGCCAGCGTGCCCCTGTAGCCGGCAAAGGGCGGCCCGATCTGCGCCAGCTCCGCTTTCATATCCCGGCCATTCACCAGCCGCTCACGCAGGAAAGCCGGCAAGTCGTACTTCTTGGCTTCGACGCTGAGTCCGAACTTGAAGTGTTCGGGATTGATTTTTCCGATGTGGCAATCGGAGATGTAGCGCATCAAGCAAACCGTGAGCGCCGCGTCGAAAATTGCGCCGTCGCCGGCGGCATGCGTCTTTTGCAGGCGAGCCAGCCGATCGGTCCAGCGGGAGCCGTCATAATCTTCAGGGTCCAGACCCTGGCTGTCCGCCTGTTTCAGGATCTCTATAATTGCCACCGCTTGCGAAGTTGGTTGGCCTTCGCGAATCCACGCCGGTGCGTAGCCCGTAGGCTGGTAGAAGTTCTGCACATGCGTGCGATAGTCGGAGAAATCCGGCCATCGAAGTTCGGCCAATTGGCCGGCCGAGGCAATCGCGCGCAATTGAGAGGATACATCGGAAACACCGCCCTGCTGCGCCACTGCCGGCAACACGCACAACGACAATACGACATTGAGAATCTTCATCCAGCTACACCGAGGGAAGCCAGATGCGGAACGCGCCGTAGACCGCAAACGCGGCCACGCCGCCTGTCCAGAGCCACTCGCGCATCCGGCCATTCCAGAACAGCGCGAACAACATCACGAAGGCCAGGGGGCTGAGGGCGTTGAAGTGCGTCGCATCCGCCCAATGCCCTTTCGCCAGCGCGAACAGTGCGCGCGTGAGACCGCAGAGCGGGCATGGCCGTCCGGTGAGCCAGTGGAATCCGCAGAGCCGCACGGTAGGATCGGCCGGCACGCTGAAGTACCAAAGCGCGGTGAACAGTGCGATCGCCGCCGCCGCGCGGCGCACCACCGAAGCCGTCACAACGCGTCCACCGTGGCCTGTTCGAATCCCACGATTTCCTTATACGCCACCGTGATGGCGGCGAACGTCACGGGTATGGAAACGAGCAAGCCCACGATACAGCACAACGCGCCGAGAATATTCACCAGCGCCATCAGGATCAGAAACAGCGTGAAGCCGACGTAGTCGCGCTTCACCACGGCGTGGCTGGCCTGCATGGCCGGCCAGAAATCCATGCGCTTGTCCACGATGAACAGATACGTGAACTTGTACATGGCGGCCACCACCAGACCGGGGATTACGCACAACAGCGTCCCGCAGAAGACGAAGATCCCGATCAGTATGGAAGCCACCAGCGTGGGCACAAAATAGTTGAAGCCGGTGAAGAGGTCGGCTAATTCGGCGGGGCGGCCCATCAGCTTTTTCATCGTGAAAATGTGCAACCCGGCGATCATCGGCCCTTGCAAAATCACGGGCACCGCCGAGCTCAGCACCACGAAGACGAGAGCGAGGAGGACATAATTGCCCAGATCCTGCGTCACCAGCGCCCAGCCTTCTCCGATCCAGTGCCCCGCCCTGACTTCGACGGCTGCCGGCGGCGTCCACGGGACCGCTGGCGCGCCCGCCAGACGGGGCCCGCCCGCCGCGAGCGACGCCCCACAGTTAGGGCAGAACTGAACATCCGGACTGACTTGGGTACCGCATCTTTGGCAGAACATGCGACGGATCATAACACGCGGACAACGTCTCAGGCGCGCGCTTCCAGCATCGTCCGCACCAGGCCCGCGACCCGCTCGACCGTGATAGTGTCCAGCGCGGGCGCCGCGGCGACGGCCACGCGCGGTCCCCGCGGCGCCCAGACGGCAGGGTCCGATGGCCCGAACAGCGCCACCACCGGCGTGCCCACGGCCGCGGCCAGGTGGGTGGGGCCGGAATCGTTGCCGATATAGATCCGCGCGGTGGCCAGCCAACAGGCCAGATCGTAGAGATCTTCGAAACGGCGGGCACCGGACAGTTCGTCCTCCGGGCCGGCGCACCACTCGACCGGCATGCGGCGCGCAAGGCGCTGCGCCAATTCTTGGAAGCATTCGAGCGGCCAGCGCTTCTTCAGACTCCCGGCAAACGGATGGATCACCGCAAAATCGCCGCGAATGGCATCGCACGCGATGCGCGGGATGCCGTCGCTCGCACAGGGCACGATGGAGCGCGCCTGCTCCAGGTAGAAGTCCACCGCGTGCGAGCCGCGTCCGCCGGGCGGCAGCGCGGTGAGGAACTGGAACGGCAGCCGCAGCGCGGCGACAGCCTCCCGGAACTCCGGGCGACTGGCTCCATACCAGGAAACGATGGAGTCGAACCCGCGCAGGGTTTCGCGCAGCCGTTCGCTGGGACCGGTCAGCTCCAGCAGATCGAGACCCGTGGAAGCGAGGGACCGGGCATGGTGCGCGAATCGGGCCGCCAGCGGCACATTTCGCGGCGCCGACCAAACTTCCAGGTATCCAGCGCGCAGGCACTCCATGGCCGGAATGGAGACGATGAAATCGCCCATGGCGCCCGGGCGGATGATGAGCCGCTTCAAGAACCCAGCGTAGCTTCTATCGTCAGGCCACGAGGGGAGTATGCCGCACCCACGCTTTCCTCCAGCGTCATGCTGTGCTCCACCCAATTGGACAGCGGCAGGTTGCGGAACAGGATTCGTTCGCGCAGCACCAGGGTCTGCTTGTTCATGAAAAACAGTCTGCTGTTCCGCACATACTGGCGCTGTTCCACGCGGAAATCGCTGAGGAACTCGTCGAAGGCCACGCGTCTTGCCTCGGCTTTCGCGTCGCTGATGGCGCTTTCCAGCGTTTGCCTCTGGACGACCAGAGCGCTCTGCAACTCCGCCAGCGCACCTCTTTCGCGCGCAATCGCCTCATCCATGCGGCAGCGCATCATGAAGGAAATCAACAGCCACGCACCAGGCGCCGTGAATCCCAGCACGAAAATCCAGAGTAAAATTGTCATGAAATCCCGGCTTTATCTAGATCAATTCTAATTACCTTTCGACCGATAAGCAATGCTCTCCATCGTACCTTAACCCTCCTTCGGCATGGTTTTCGCGCTATACTGCGGCCCTATGCGTTCCCGCCGCCCGCTGTTGTACATATCGGCTGCAACCAGCGCTTTCTACATGCTCACCGAACGATGGCAACCGTTCCCCGGCAGCGCGCTGGTAAAAGGATGCGCGGTGGGCGCACTGGCCGTTCTGGCGCTGGGGTCGCGCGGCGCACGGCGCGACGCCGGAGTGCTGGCGCTGGGTCTGGCGTTCTCCACGGCAGGCGACGTCCTATTGGACCTCGATCCGCGGTTGTTTGCCTTCGGTCTCGGCGCCTTCCTGCTGGCGCATCTGACCTACATCTTCCTGTTCGTGCGGAATCGGACCCCGGGAATCCGGCTCGATCCGGCGCATCTTGCAGCGGTACTCCTGATTCTGGTGTACAGCGCCACGCTAGCGGTGTGGATCGTCCCTTCCGCCGGCAAATTGGCAGTGCCGGTAGTCCTCTATGTCTGCGCCCTCACGACCATGGTATCGGCCGCGATTCTGGCACGCTTCCGGCAACGCTGGGTAGCGGTGGGAGCCATTCTGTTTTTGATCTCGGATTCGCTGCTCGCCATTCACAAATTCAAGACGCCCGTGCCGCTGCACGGTTATCTGGTGTGGGCCACTTACTATCTCGGCCAGTGCGGCATTGCGCTGGGGTATCTGAAAGAAGCTGTCAGCTCTCAGCTTTCAGCGGTCAGCTAACTAGCCACGCAAGGCTTCGCCTTGATATCCCTTCGGGATATGGAAGTCAGGAGTCAGGAGTCAGCCCAGCCACCGGCGGCACCGGATTGAACGGGGATGTGACTTCTCATAACCACCGATTCCGCTCCGAATTGTGGGGCGGGCAATTGTGCCCGCAGCCGGTTTTTCAGCCGGCTTGGCCGCCTGAAAGGCGGCTGCGGCCAACATTGGCCGCCCCACAACCGGCTTCCCGTGGAATCAGCGGGTTAGCGGGGAGTCACAGATCGGGAGTCGGAAGACAGAATTGGCGACGCGTGGCAGAGGGTCCAGCCGCACAACGGGAACAGAATTCTCGTTTCAGCGGGGCTAACGGGCTAAGACCGAAGCCTTTGACTGCCACGCGTGACTTCAGTTCAGGGCGGCGAGATATAGAACGGCACAGGCAGTCAGAACCAGGCCTGCGAGCCTTAAAGCGATTCGCTCCGCTTTAGAGACCTTCGCCTCCTCCGGCTCACACAATCGTTCTTGCCAAGAAAATCCACGCAGTCCATGCCCGAAGTTATGCCGCCCACGGACGAGCATCTCCGACAGCCTTGCGACGCTTGCCGGGTCAATCGCCATCAAGAGACCGATGAAGAGAAGCGGGCCACAAGAACACAGCCTCACGAGTATCCTTGCGGCCTGATCCAGCACCATGCTCCCATGCTAGCACTCGCGCTGCCCTAATTACGCCAGCACCGCTCCACTAAGCCCAGCGGAACCGGCCGCCAGCGCGATGCACGCGGCGGCTCGAAGCACTCACTCTCTTCTCGGAAACTTAGAACTCGATTTCCAGCCGCTTGGCCACACGGTCGAGGGTATCCACCAGGCGCTCGACCTGGCGCTCGGTATGCGCGGCGGTGCAGGAGATGCGCAGCAGGTTCTGCGCGGCGGCGGGGCGCAGGACCGGATTGATGTAGATGCCTTCCTCCAGCAGCGCCTTGCAGAGGTGGCAGAGGTCGACTTCGTTCTCCACCACCACCGGCACGATGGCGGTCTCGCCATCCAGCACCGGAAAGCCGCAGAGACGCAGTTCCTTGCGCAGGTGCCCGGCGATGTGCAGCAGCCGCTGCTGACGCTCGGGTTCCTTGCGCATCACCTCCAGCGACGCGGCCACCGCGGCTACAGATGCCGGCGGCAGACTGGCCGAGAATACGAAGGGCCGTGCGGTGTGCTTCAGATAATCGACAACCTCCTTGGTGGAAGCCACGAAGCCGCCCACCGAAGCCAACGACTTGCTGAACGTGCCCATGACGATGTCGATATCGTCCAGCACGCCCAGATGCTCGGCGGCGCCTGCGCCGGTGGCTCCCAACACGCCGATGCCGTGCGCTTCATCTACGTAGATGCGCGCGCCGTATGGCTTGGCCAGGTTCACGATGCCGCGCAGGTCCGCGATATCGCCCTCCATACTGAACACGCCCTCGGAAACGATCAGGATGCGTTCTTCCGGCGGGCAGTTTTCGAGACAGCGTTCCAGGTGCTCGAGATCGTTATGCCGGAAGCGCACGGTGCGCGCCGTGGAGCGCAGCGCG
>Ga0181536_10004414_pt1 | contig 14887 bp, 11 predicted proteins | sample PEATcosm2014_Bin_41_FD_121105 | JGI IMG/M metagenome (GOLD analysis project Ga0181536, IMG submission 121105) | Peatland microbial communities from MTU Mesocosm Facility, Houghton, MI, USA - PEATcosm2014_Bin17_60_metaG | ecosystem: Environmental > Terrestrial > Soil > Wetlands > Peat | place... | reverse complement strand
GCAAAAGATTGCGCGCGTAACGGCCGGAGAGCGTCGCGTAGCGCAGGTGAAAGCCTTCCCAATCCCCCGAAACCCCCTCCTCTATGCCGGTCGCGATCATCTTGGCGATGTCGCGCCGCGTCAGCGTGATCTTTTCACGCAGCAGCGCCATCGCCCGGTTCTCGGCGCGCACCTCTTCGGCGAGGTTTTCGATTTCGGCGGCGCGCGCGACGAGCGGCGTGAGGTCGAAACCAAAGGCGTCCTCGATCGCGCCCCCCTGCCCTCTTCTGGCGAAACGTTTGCCGTTCGGAGAGTCGCGCCGGATGATGAGCCCGGCGTCGACGAGACAGGCCAGATGGCGTCGCAGCGTCGCCGGCGCCATGCCGTTGGCACGAATGGACAGCTCCTTGTTGGAGGGAAACACGACGATGCCGAGGCCGGACGAATCAGCTTCGGTCGACTTCGGCTCGCGCGCCGCCAAAGTTAGCGCCGTCTCCTGATGGAAGGAGAGCAGCGCGTGCAGTACCGACAGCGCACGATCGGTGATGCCGAGCGGCTCCTTGGCTTCGGTGAGCGCGCGAAACAGCCGCCACTTGTGCACGACGGTTTCGGACGCGCCCGGTCTCGCGGCGAAATTCTCGGTCGCGGCCTGGCTCGCCACCATGGCGAGCGACAGCGGCCGCCGCCCAAAGGGCGTCGTTGGTTGTGTCTGCATGATCCTTTGCCTCGTTCAGGCAAAAGAAATCTGCTCGCCGAAACGGCGCCGACTCTTGACAGTGATTCGCGGAAGTGTGATTCTCTGAGCGCCAACACAAAGAAGGGGCTTCCGGAACGGCTACGTGACGGGGGCCTTTTTCTTTTGCTCGGGTTCTCCAATTTGGTTGGGGTATAGCCCTCAGACGGGCGGGTTCATCCGCCCGAATAGGAATGGTTAGGTCGGCTGGCCTCTTCCTGCCTTGTATTCGTCATAGAGGGCCTGCAGCCTTTCTCTGACGAAGTCGCCGAATTGCGGGGCGACTCGGTCATCGAAGGTCAGACTTAGCTTTTTGCCGTTCCGGATGACACGCGCCGCGCGTGTTCCGTCCTCAGCGCTCCAAGATTCCGGTCGGGTCCGCGCGGACTTGACGCGCAATTCGTCGTAAAGCGCTTCAAAGCGCTTGTCCGTGCCGAGCTGTGCGAACGAGGGCACAGCGACGAACTCTAGTGCGCGCAAGCGGTTCTCCCCTTCGTCAAGCAGTTCAGTCAGTTCCTGCCAGCGCACGCGGCCGAACCCGGGTGCCGATCCTATTGCCTCGATGAGGGAAGCAGGCACGCGGGTCGCTATCGTAATGAGACGCGAGAGCGCGGCCTTGTCGACGTTTAGCGCGGCCATGATGGTTTCGCGCGAGAATTTCCGATCCTCTAAGCGCGCTGCAAACCGCGCGCGCTCGATGAAGGTGAGGTCCGTGCGGCCGCTGTTTTCTTGCCCCTGCGCGATGACGAGCTGTTCATCCGTCAGATCGCGGACCACTGCGCGGACTTTGATTCCTAGCTCTCGCGCAGCGCGCAATCGGCGATGGCCGAAGGCGACTTCAAATCGGTCGGGCTGCTTTGGCTTTGGCCGAACGAGAATAGGAACGCTCTGCCCGTGCTCGCGAATCATCTCTCGAAACGCGGCGTTCTGCTCTTGCGTGGCATCCATGCGGTCGGGCACGGAGGAGGCGTCAACGAAGCTCGGGTCGAGTTCGACAACGATTTGTCCTTCAATGAGTTTCTGCTCTATCTGTTCGGCTCGCTTCACCCGTTCAGAAATGTCGCCGAGTGACTGAGAGATCGCGCCGAGCGCGCTGGACTGCTTGATAGGACGCTCAAGCCCAAGAAGCGGGCGAGCCGGATGCGGCGGCGCGCTTCGCGGCTGCGTTTCGAGCGGTGGCGTTTCCTCCGAAGGGGCGTCGAAGCTGATTTTCCGCGCCATTGTCAGCTCCTCCCCCAAAGCTGCCTTACTAGGCCTTCGATTTCTCCATTCACGAGATCCAACGCCTCGACCGCGCGGTCATAGGTGCCGCGCGTGAACTGTTGCCGTTCGACTTCGTAGAGTGTTTGCTTCGTCAACCCCGCGTCGGCAATCGCTGTGCTTTTCACCATTGGGTGAGTCAAGACTCGGGATCCAAAGATGGAGCGCATGAGCCCAACCATTGTGGTCTGGGGTCCGTCACTGGGCTCGTAGCGCGTAACGAGATATCGCATCCAGTCATACTGCGTCGTGCCTCCGGCGTTCGCCACGACGTCAAGCAAGCTTCCCGTCATGTTCAGGAACTGAGACATCGACATCACGTCGAGCATTTGTGGATGCACCGTGATTAATATTGCAGTTGCAGCGCAGAGCGCGGACAGGGTCAAAAAGCCGAGCTGCGGCGGACAGTCGATCACCACCACGTCGTAAGCATAGCTTACCTGAGCGAGCGCTTCTCCGATGCGCGCAAAAAAGAGGGAGTTCTCGCCTCGCCTCTCCATCAGCTCCTTCGGCGTTTCGTGCTCGAATTCCATGAGTTCGAGTTGGCCGGGCACGACATGCAAATTTGGGATGTATGTCGCACGGACTATCTCGGCCATTTCCCGCCGATTTGCGTCGTAGCGAATCGCCCCGTAAATCGTCTCGTTCTCGCCGACATCAAGTTCCGGCTGGTGACCAAAAAAGGTCGAAAGACTGGCCTGCGGATCGAGGTCGACCGCCAACACGCGATATCCGCGAAACGCGAGATACTGCGCGAGATGCGCGGCGGTCGTGGTCTTGCCGCTACCGCCTTTGAAGTTCATCACCGAGATGACCTGCAGGGCCTCGCCGTCTTTCCGATGCGGAACATAACGTCGTACACCTTTGCCGCTGCGATCGAGTTCGACGCGAAGTGCGTCGATGTCCTCGATCGAGTAGGTCCGGCGATTATTCGGTTGAGCGGGAGGCCCCTTCCCTTCCGCTACGAGTTGACGCAAATACCCTTCGTGGATGCCAATGAACTTGGCCGCCTCGGAGGGGGAAAATCGACGAATGGTCTTTTGTGCCGCAGGCGGGAAATCCCGCAGTTGCTGGGCTCGAAGACGCATAGATAGCTCGGCGGCGTCCGCATTGATAAGCGCCCGCAAATCGCCGAGACTGTTCTCCCGAGGCATTGTCGATGTTGGCATTCGCCTTCCCTGCATCTGCGGAAATTTGAGCTGTTCGCTCCAAAATGCGCTGATGTCAGAGTAATGCCCGATTCTCTCGAAGCCGCAAGGAATTTTTCGTTAACTAAAAGTTAACGGCACCTATTCTGTCGACAGATAAACCGGCGCTGGTAAGGTGCCAGGTTCAGGTGACGGCAGCACGGGCTGCAGATCCAGTTGCATGCGGACAACTTAAGACCCCGACCAGCATTGATTCGGGCTGGGCCGAAAGGGGCCGAGCCGCGCCAGTTGATAATGCGGTCATTATGGTTGCACGCGGACAACTTAATTCTCTCCGCCGCTGAACCGCTTCTTTCGGGTAAAATATGGCTGCGCTGCCAACTCAAAGGCTTTCGCTACGGATCGGTTCCCCGAGAATAATTGATAGCGCGTTTTGCAATTCTAACGAGGCCTTTGAAATTGGTGGCGGCTCTTCCCCTCTTCGATGTTGGGGGCAGCGGCTCGGACCGCGGGCCGACGCATAAGCAGAACGAGGGTGGCGCTCACGCGCCATCCCTCCCGAACCGCCACACCGGAATTCCCATCTTGCGAGCTTTGTCCGCGAGGTTCTCGACGATCCCGGAACCAGGAAAAACGATGATTCCGATCGGCAGGGCTTCCAGCATCGCGTCGTTTCGTTTGAACGGCGCCGCGTTCTTGTGTCGGGTCCAATCCGGCTTGAAAGCGACTTGCGCCACTTTGCGGTTGTCCGCCCAGCAGGCCGCGATGCGCTCCGCACCCTTCGGTCCGGCTCCATGGAGAAGGACCATGTCCGGGTGCTTCGCGCGAACCTTGTCGAGAGTCGCCCAGATGCGTTGATGATCGTTGCAATCGGGACCGCCCGCGAAAGCTATTCGGGAACCGGCGGGGAGGAGCACCTGTGTCTCGGCCAGCTTCTTGGCGTTGAGAAAATCCCGGCTGTCGATCATCGCCGAGGTCAATGCGCGGTGATTGACCTGCGATCCCGAACGCGGACGCCAGGACGAGCCAGTCTCGGTCGCATACAGATCGGCGAGATGGTCGCGGAAGAATTCGAAGGCGTTGCGGCGCTCGGTCAACGTCAGCCCTTGGGCGATCAATCGCTCCAACTCGACCGAACGAATTTCAGAGCCGTCCTGTTCGGTGTGGGAACGACGCTGCGCGGTTTCATTGTCGTCGAGATCGCGGCCGATGCGATCCGCTTTGCGGTGGAAGAGGTTCACGAAGGACCAGAGTAGGTCGGGAAGATCGGCCTCTAGCCGCGTGTCGATGAAAAGCCCCGACAAGGCTTCGACGACAGATTCGAGCGCCAAAGTCGCGGCGTCGGAGGAGGGCAGGGGGCGTGGATCGGGCTCGTCCTCGAAGGGTCGATAGCCATGAAGAGCGAGCTCGTCGAGAAGATGCGGGGAGGGCAATCTTGCGTCGTGATCCGAATGAGGCCCGTCAAAGGGCGGGGTGGAGATTTCGTTGATCATGGCGTTGGCTCTTTCGCTTATGGCCGCGCCGATCGCGGCCTGACAGCGATCTCGAGCCACAGGCGGAACGCGCCGCACCCGAGGGGCCGAAGCAACGCGGAGGACGCTTCTCGCCGACTTGTTTGTTCCGCGAGGAATGCCCGCCGCAAAGCGGCCGGGCAGGGGAAAGAAGTCGGCGGGAAGCGTTGCGGCTAGCGAGCCGCTTGTGGCGTCATCGCTGCTCTATCAGGCCGGCGCGCGGCCCTTTTGCGAGAAGGCGTCGCCCATTGAACGAACGTCGGCGCGCCGTTGTGACCTCGTCGGTCAACTTCAGCAAGGGCGTCCGAGGCGGAAGGAAAGCACGGCTCAAAATTGAGCGAACCATCGTTGCGCGCAGGCTCCATTCACGGCCGTTTCGTCATAGGGCGCGAGCGCGAGCCAAGTCATCATGCTCAAAGGCGCTCGTCATCCGGAGTATCTCAGCTGGCCTGGCGCCGACTGCGACGGCGAAATCCCGCCAGTGCGAGACCGCTGCGCCGACTCCGCGGATGACGTTGCGCGCCGCAGTGAGCGTCAGTCCGAAATATTCCGCGGCGCTCTCGACAAGAGCAATCGAGCACGTGCCTTCGTCCAGATTGATGTTGGTCGACAGGATACGCGCCTTCACATCCGTCGGCGTCTGTGCACGGCGGCGCGGTAAAGGAACGTTGGAATTCTCGGTTGGCGTTGCCCCAAGAGCCGGTGTTATCTCGGCAGAGAGCGTGATTCGTCGACGAGCGGCGAATTACGAAACGCATCGAGGGCGATCATTGGAGACGAGCCTTTATGCGCCGGTGAAGCGCTTCCTCGAAGGCTTGGGCTTCGAGGTCAAGGGCGAGGTGTGCGGCTGTGATATCGCGGCGGTGGATCGCGGCGCGCCGATCGCGCTAGTGATCTGCGAATTGAAACTGAGCTTCACGCTCGATTTGGTCCTTCAGGCCGTGGACCGTTCGACCGCTTGCGACGAGGTATGGCTCGCCGTTCGCGCCTCACTGCGCGGCCGCGGCCGCGAATCCGATCCGCGGGTCAAACGACTTTGCCGTCTGCTCGGCTTCGGACTGCTCTGCGTGTTCGATTCCGACAGGGTGGAAGTATTCGTCGAGCCGGCGCCATGGCGGCCCCGGCACAATACGAAACGCCGTTCCAAGATCCTCGACGAGCATCGGCGGCGCAAGGGAGATCCCACGACCGGCGGGGCTACGCGCCGACCGATCATGACCGCCTATCGTCAGCAGGCGCTGGCATGTGCGGCGGCGTTGGTGCGGGCGCCAGCGCGGCCTCGCGACCTGAAGGGCGCCATTCCGGACGCGCCGAAAATCTTGCTCCACAACGTCTACGGTTGGTTCGTCAGGATCGAGCGCGGCGTCTATTCGGTCTCCGAAGCGGGAAAGGCCGCACTAATTTTGTGGAAAGAAAATCTTCCCGAACCGCCCGCCGATATTCCCCGTGCGCCGCAAAAAATTGCTGTCTCGGCTTGAAAGACGCTTGGGAGCGGATCACAGGTATGACCGCGGAGATGGTGGCGGCCTTCGTCGCCAACAACTCCACGCCGATCGCGGAGCGGCCATAAGCTTGCGGTGTGGAGGATGGGCAGGACGCGCCCAACGCTGCGCCGATCGACGCCGCCGGTCACATGAGCGCGTCATCTACCTCGCCCAGACGCACGATGATCACGGCGTCGTCGAACTCCCCAAGCGCGGGATCCCCGGTCCGAGAGAACGCTACTGCCCCACAGTTATCCGCATTGCCGGCGAGAACTGCCGCGACAGAACGAGCCTTGAAGGCGTCACGACATTCCTGAGGCTCGCCCGCGACCATCTCACCATCGACATACCGGAATGGCAAAGCCACGAAATAGGTTACTTGCGACATTGCGGATCTCCTACAATTCCCCTTCGCCACGCTCGAAGGCGCCTTGCCGCGCGGCCCGCGCCCGCTCGGACTCGCTGGGCCCAGTGCCGCCCTCGGAAAAATAATAGGGCTGCCCCGTGATGACGTGAGCGGCTCCGTCGATCGCAACCACAACCATCTGCAAAGCGTGATAGATGACGCCATGAGACTTGGCTGAGCTTGCGGCTCGAATTGCTGCTCCGCGGCAGCGCCTCATCTCGCCAATGAGCGGCCCCGGGTTTTCGAGGCGATCAGGCTTCTTTCGGTAGACCATGGCGCTGCCCTCATGCATGTTCCTATTTTGTTCCGTCCTCAAGCAGAGTCAAGCGTGCGCTTGACAATAAGGGAGATCGCTGTCCCCGTCGGATGTAACCGAGAACCCAGAAAGATCACCTCTATCGAGACCGGAATGAACGCCGTCAAGAACTGCCGCCACTCGCGTTCGGAGCGTGCAAACCGACGTAGCGCGTAGATCGCTGTTGAAGTCAGAGCATAGCGACGAAACCATTCCTGCCTCGACGCCCCTCGCTTCGGCCCGCGCCAGGAGACGACGCGCCGCGGTGCGGCCGGGGGCGTCATTGTCACTGGCGACAAAGAGGCGCCGCAAACCGCAAGGAAATTCCCATGCAGCGAGGTGCGCAGCGGAGAGCGCGGCCACCATGGGTAGCTCGGGCATAGCGCTCTTGAGAGAGAGAACTGTCTCGATTCCTTCGCCGACGACAGCGACCTCATCGATCTTCCCGAACCGCACGCCATGCCCGAGAATGGCGCCGAGCGAACGACGCGGTGACGAAACGCGCGCTTTGTCCTTGCGCGTCGGGTCGAGAAATGTTCGATGAACTCCGGTGACCTCGCCGCTGTTGTCAGTGACGGCGGCGACGAGCGCCGGCAATCTTTGGGGCAGCGAGTCGGGCGTGTCCCGATATAACAGCCCCGGGTGATAGCGCAGCGGCGCGTCATCGAGATCGGCGGTAATTTTTCTTGCACGCAAATAGGCTTCGGCTGGCGTACCGGCGATCAGGTTTGACGCTGCCCAGATTTTTCGGGCGAGCACAACCGTGTCGCACTCCCCCAATCGCCTGTCTTGTCGGACCGATGAGGGCGCCCGCGGCACCCGCAAAAAGCGCTTGGCCTCGTCGAGCGTGTCGCGAAAGGACGTGAGACCCTCCCGCGCACGGATGAGGTCGAGAAGGTCGCCATGTTCCCCCGTCGCGCCGTCAGTCCAACGTCCACGCGCGCCCTTGCCGGAGAGCGGGCCTTTCAGGCGAACATAGAGGCTGCGGCCCTTATGGTTGTTCACGTCGCCGACAACCCAGTAATTGCCGCAGCGGCGACCGTTCGAAAGGTAGTGCCTGCAGACGGCCTCGACATGCTTGGCGAGTCCGCAGGACAGAGTCCGGGCGGGGCTTTCCATGATCGCCTCCGCCTTACGAACTGACGCGGGTCGCAGGCGCGACGCGGAGCAGGGGATAGAGCGCGAGAAGCTTCTCGACGATCCTCAAAGCGTCATCGCCGAGCGGCACGAAGAGCCGCAGCTTCCATGCGATGATTTCGGAGACGAGGCCCTGCGCCTTCAGACGGTCGACCGTTGTGTCGCCGAAACCCACGAGTTCGAGCCGGTGACGGTTCATGACCAAAGAGCGCTTGAGGACGAGTCCTTCGGCCAGAACGAGCCCCGCGCCGTCTTGCATGACCGCGGCGATGGCGGCAATCGGCGCAAGGGCAGGGGCGCCGGCGCCCGTCGCTTCCATGAGAACGGCGGCGCTCGCAGGCGAAACCAGCCGTCCGATGACGCGTTCGCCATCTTCGGTCTGCAGGCGATAGACGCGCGCGGTCTCGTCAGGGAGGCGGTTCCAGACGGGGAGCAAGAGGCCGGAGACGATATGAAACGTGCTCTCGGTCAGCTCGGGCAGGGAAGCGACCTCGGCCTCCCACGCTCGCCGAAATTCCTCCGAGCTTGCTTCCCGCCAATGCGAGCGCTCCAGGGCCTCGACAGTGACCACATCGGCATGCGTCGGGCGCAGCAGGCGAACCCGCGGCTGAACCGAGCCGTCGTCCTGCATCAACGCCGTCGCCGGCAATTTGACGGCGGCGCGGCCTGACTGCTCGTTGATCATCAGTCGCGACTTTTGCGAGGCGGTCGCATAGTCGAACGCCTCGTCAAGCGCCGTGATCTTCGTCTTGTCCTTGCGAACGATCGTCAGAAGCTGCGTCTCGGCCCCGCTCTTTCCATGCACGGCGATCGTCTGGCGGTTGGCAGCGATGAGGCTTTCGGCCATTAGCGTTTCGACACCGACGTCAAAAACGCCGGCCTGGATTGCAGCCTCGACCTGCGCTTCCATCAGCCCCTCGAAAACCTCGAAGAGAAGATTCTGGAGCGCGATCGGCAGCGCGAGAATGCGGTTGAGGAAAGTCGAGATGGGCGGCAATTCCTCCTTGAGGCTGCCGTCCTGGTCGGTGAGATCGAGACCCGTCGCCTCCTCGAAGCGCGACAAGGAGCAGCCTTCGACCTTGCCGCCATAGACGAGCTGATAGAGCTGGCGCAGCGCCGTGCGGCCGTAAGGGGATTCGAGATTGTCCTCGGGTCGGAACAGGCCCTGGCCGCCGGTCTGACGTTGGCCGCGCGTGATGGCGCCGAGCGTGTCGAGCCGCCTTGCGATCGTCGAGAGAAACCGCTTCTCGCCCTTCACGTCGGTCGCGACCGGCCGGAACAGGGGCGGCTGCGCCTGATTGGTGCGGTTGGTGCGTCCCAGGCCCTGGATGGCGTTGTCGGCCTTCCAGCCGGGCTCCAGCAGATAATGGACGCGCAGCCGCTGGTTCCGGGCAGCACGCTCCGCGTGATAGGAGCGCCCCGTGCCGCCGGCGTCAGAAAAGACGAGAATACGCTTCTCGTCATCCATGAAGGCTTGGGTTTCGCCGAGATTGGCCGACGCCGGCCGGTTCTCGACGCAGAGCCGATCCGAGCCGTCCGCATTGGTCTTGCGGACGATCCGCCGCGAGCGGCCCGTGACCTCGGCGACCATGTCGGTCCCGAAGCGCTGCACGATCTGATCGAGGGCGCCTTGCACTGCGGGAAGAGCAGCGAGCTGCTCGATCAGCCGATTGCGGCGCTCCACGGCTTCGCGCGATTGGACGGGATTGCCGTTCTCGTCGACCACGGGCCGTGATTGCAGTTCACCGTTCTCGTCGGAATAGACCTCATAGAGCTGCGTCGGGAACGAATGGGCGAGATAGTCCAGGACATATTCGCGCGGGGTAATGTCGCAGGAAAGATCGCCCCATTCGGACGCGGGGATTTCCGCGAGGCGGCGCTCCATCAGCGCTTCGCTGGTCGAGACGATCTGGATCACCGCGGCGTGACCCGACTCCAAATCGCGATCAATCGAAGCGACCAGGCTTGGGACCTTCATCGCCGTGATCAGATGGTTGAAGAAGCGCTGCTTATTGGATTCGAAAGCCGAGCGCGCGGCGCTCTTGGCGTTGCGATTATAGGCCTTGCCGCCCTCGCCGGTGATGTTCGCGGCTTCCAAGGCCGCGGTCAGATTATTGTGAATGATTTCGAAGGCGCCGGCGTAAGCGTCATAGATGCGGATTTGCTCCGGCGAGAGCTGGTGCTCCAGCATCTCGACTTCGACCCCAGCGTAGGAAAGTGCGCGTGACGCATAGAGGCCGAGCGCCTTGAGATCACGCGCCAGCACCTCCATGGCCGCGATTCCGCCAGCCTCCATCGCCGAAACAAAATCCTGGCGCGTCGCGAAGGGCATGTCGGTCGAGCCCCAGAGGCCCAGGCGCGTAGCGTAGGCGAGATTGGCGACGGTGGTCGCCCCGGTCGCCGAGACATAGAGGACACGGGCGTCGGGCAGGGCGTTTTGCAGCCTGAGGCCGGCCCGGCCCTGCTGCGAGGCGGATTTTTCGCCGCGCTCGCCCTTGTCGCCGACGGCGTTGGCGAGAGCGTGCGCCTCGTCGAAGACGATCACCCCGTCAAAATCCGATCCCAGCCAGTCGATGATTTGCTTGAGGCGCGAGACTTTGAGCGCGCCGTCGCGGCCCTGGCGTTCGTCCGAGCGCAGGGTCGAATAGGTCGTGAAGAGAATGCCCTCGGAGAACTTGATCGGCGCGCCTTGCTTGAAGCGCGACTGCGGGACGATCTGCAGCTTCTCCTGGCCGAGGGCCACCCAGTCGCGCTGCGCGTCTTCGAGAAGCTTGTCGGATTTCGAGATCCAGAGGGCTTTGCGGCGACCTTTGAGCCAATTGTCGAGGACGACGCCAGCGACCTGGCGTCCCTTCCCGGCGCCCGTGCCGTCTCCGAGATAATAGCCCCGACGGAAACGCACGGCCGTCTCCGCGTCGTCGGGCGCGGCGGAAACCGTGTCTAAGCTTTCATTGACGAGGAAGGAACCGGCGAGATGGCGGCTATGGGCTTCGCCGGCGCAGATGACGCTTTCGAGCTGCGCGTCGGAGAGCAGCCCGGACTCGATGACGCTCCTTGGCAGATGCGGCCGGTAGGAGGGTTTTGGCGGGGCGACCGACGCCATGGCGGCGGATTGGACGAGCGTCGTCGGATGCGGCTTGGCGCCCTGGATCGCGATCGACTGCACCGCATAGGGCTCGTAGAGCCCGGCGCTCAGCGCGTCGCGGCCTGGCGCTTTCCAATCGCAAGGCTCATAGGCGAGTTCGGCGATCTCTACAGCCGCCGTAATGCGCGGGGCACGGACTGCAACGACGCCTGTGCTCGAAAGCGGGGTAGGGCGCGTTGACTCAGCAAACGTGAGCAGCGGGGCAGCGCGACGAGTTGCGGCGATCGGCGTGATCGGTTTGACGGTCGCGGCAACGCTACCGAGGACCGGCGCGTTGCCGTTGCCCTGCGCTTCCGCAACGAGAGGCGCGCGCGGCGGAATCTCCCGCCGCACGAGCGCGAGCAGCTCGGGAAGGTCAGCGACCGGACCGAACCCTTGCGGGAATTCTTTCGGGTTTTCGGCCGGCGTCTTCTCGAAAACCGTCAGCCTGCTTTCGACGCTCGTCCCATGCCGTGCGAAAAATCCGCTGGCGAGCGAGGCGGTGAACACGAGACGCGCTCGCTCCTGCAAACGCTCGAAGCTTCCGCGCCAGCTATTCGACGTTGGCGCAAAGCTTTCGCCGGTGATGGCAACGAGTCGTCCGCCGTTGCGCAGACGCGAAAGGCTCGCGCGGATATGCTCGAAAGTCGCCGCCGCGTGTCGCCCCTCGATCAACGGCGATGAGGAAAAGGGCGGATTAATCAGCACGACGTTAGGGGCGAGATCGGCGTCGAGGCGATCATGTAGCTGCGCGCCGTCGAAGCGGCTGAGCGGCGCTCCCGGGAACAGGAGTTTTAGGAGATCGGCTCGGGTCTCGGCCCATTCGTTGAGAATGAGTTTCGCGCCCGCGAGCTCGGCATGGATCGCGAGCATTCCCGTGCCCGCGGAAGGCTCGAGCACGATGTCCCCAGCGCCCAGCCCGGCAGCGAGGCTCGCCACATAGGCGAATTCCAGCGGGGTCGAGAATTGCTGCAGCGCGTGGCTTTCTTCCGAGCGCCGCGTCTCGCTCGGCAGCAACGCCCCGACTTTAGAGAGCATCGCCAGGACGCGCACGGGCTCCTTGTTCGCGCGCGTGACCATCGCGGGGCCATAGCGGCGCAGGAACAGGACTTGCGCCGCCTCCAACGACTCATAGGCGTCTTTCCAACGCCAGGCGCCCTCCGCGTCACTCGCGCCAAAGGCCCCCTCCATCGCCGCGCGAAGGCCGACGACATTGATCGCCTGGCCCTTGGCGAGAAGGCCGACCAGCATCTGCGCCGCCATTATCAGCGCGTGCGGCTTGTCGTCGGTTGCGAAGGAAAATTCGGCTTGGGCAATTTTGCTATGGACAGCTGCGAGGCTCGGGCTCATCGATCATCTCCGGGATTTTTGGGACGGGCCCGGGACGCTCTCTTTCATCGCCTCCCGGGCTCGCCCTTCCCGGCAAAGCCCTCTTCCTCTCGCTCGCCTTGCCAATCACCCGCGCGCCAGCCGCCTGTGCGCGAGCGGTCCAAACATCCGGCTGATCAGCGAAAGATCGCCGCTCATCACCGCGCGCACATATTCGGCGAGCTGAGGGGGGTGATCGAGCAACGACAAGGGCGCGAGATGATTTCTGCCGCCCTCATAGTCGTGCCGACCGTCGCAGGTTCGAATCAGAATTCCGCTGTCGCCGCCCGTCGCAGGTTGGCAAACTTGGATGTAGACCCGATCATGGTGCATCGTGATCTCGCCGCTCACGGCAACGCCTCCTTGGTTCGAACGCAAATCATGCGAACCCTCGGGGAACCGCAGCTCCTTTGCGAGCGCGCGCAATGCGGCTCGCGCCTTGCGATGAAATTTCCTCTTTTGCGCGCCGTCATAGGCGCAGGGTCGATACCAGTCGAACATGCTGACCTCCGCATAAGAAAAGAGCCCGCCGGCGAAGGCGAGCTCGCTCGTTGATGATGAGAATGGTTGGAGACGCGCCGACTATTCGGCGGCGGCGGGATAATCAGGACCTTCGACTGACTCTTCGAGAAAGGCCGGCAGTTCTTCGTCCTCCGCGACCGAAGCATCGCCCCCGAGCGCGCGCGCTTCCTCGATGAGAGCAGGCGCATCGAGGTTCGGAGTGCGCAAAACCTCCGGCAGCCACCCCGTTCCGTGCAGAAGGCGTTCGGCTTCAGCGGCCATGTCCGCCTTCTTCAGGTGAGCGATCATTTCCGCCGTCTCCTCGCCCTTCGCCTCCCGCACCGCCGCCAATATGTGCGCCTTCGTGACCTTGCCGAAGAAGCTCTCCACGGTGGCGCTCCAATAGACGCGCATGTCGAGCGCGATATGTTCTGCGAGTCGATCGGCGTGCTGGAGCACGCCGGTTCGTCGCTCCCAGGGCATGTTCAGAGCGTTGACGCTGAGCCCGACGCAAAGCGCGAAGAGTTCGGCGCGAGCGCTCTCGTCCTGCGCAAGAAGCCACGACCAAAGATTGGCCGGATCGGCGGGCAGACGCATCTGCCAATTGCCGAACGACTCGAACAGGGTCCGCGCCGCGAGACTGTCGCCAATGCCCGGGGCATGCGAACCGAGCGTCACGCTGCGCTCGGAGAGATCGAGACAGGAGTGGGAACTCGCGCTGTAGAAAGCGTTCAGCGCCAGAGCGTGCGTCGCGGCGATAAAAGCGGCCTGCGGATTGCTGGCCAGGCTCAGGCGCATCGCCACGGTGCGATGGGCCGAGAGCTCGACGACCATGAGCCCAGAGAGCTTTGGCGAGGTTTCGACCTCTTCCTCGGTCGGCTCCGGCGAGGCGAGGCCTGTCTCCGTGTCGGAGCCCACCGTGGCGTCGTCGGCGCCCGATTGGGCGCCGGATCGCGGCTCCCCCGCCGCGGCCAGTGCGCCACCCTCCTTGCGAGCTTCGTCCTCGGGGCGGACGAATCCGCGCTCGACCTTGAGGCGGCCGTCGTGATCGATACTGACGAAGACGCCCGCGCGGGCGATCTCGGCCCGGTCATAGATTGACGGACGCTCGTCGATCGACGCGATCTCCGCCTCGAGTTCGGCCATGCGTTGATCGGCGTCCTCCGGAATCTCGTCGGCGCTCTCGTGCTCCTCGGACAGGCGATTGTATTCGGCGACCGCTGCGTCGTAGCGCGCCTGCTCCTCTTCCGTGATCGGCGCTTGGGTCCCCGGCAACCGCCGCAGGCCCGTGGTGTGGCCGTAAGGGAAATCGATCGCGATCTCGGACCACTTCCAGCCCTCGGCGCGAATTTCCTCGGCGGCGCGCTCGAGCTTCTCCCGCGCGCGGCGATCGAGCAACGCCGCATCTTGCAGCCATCCCCCGTCATCTCGGTTGAAGAGGTCGCGCAGCACCGCGCCCCCCGCCGCTTCATAGGCCTCGACGCCGACGAACTGGGCCCGCTTGTCGGAGGCCCGAACCGCGCCCTGCGTTAGCTGCCGGCGGATCGCATTGGGCCCCTTGTCGTAGGAGCGCGAGAGCACCTCCCAGACTTCATTTTGCCGCGCGTGATCGTCGGTCACGCAAAAGGCCATGAGCTGGTCGAGAGACAACTCCTCGGCGACGTAGAGATCGAGTAGTTTGGAGCTCGCCGCGGCGAGCTTGAGGCGCTGCCGCACGACCTGCGCGCTGACGAAAAACCGTGCCGCGATGTCGTCGACGCTCAAGCCCTGCTCGTGCAGGTTCTTGAAAGCCCGGAATTGATCGAGCGGATGCAGTGCTTAGGTTGTGTGTCAACTGTCCTCTTTGCTCGATCGATTTGGTTTCGTTGTCATTTTTGTCCTGGTGTCGTTTACGAGTGTATCTTTTGATCTGAGCCTTTTTAGCGAGGCACCAACGCAATT
>Ga0181536_10004411_pt1 | contig 14893 bp, 14 predicted proteins | sample PEATcosm2014_Bin_41_FD_121105 | JGI IMG/M metagenome (GOLD analysis project Ga0181536, IMG submission 121105) | Peatland microbial communities from MTU Mesocosm Facility, Houghton, MI, USA - PEATcosm2014_Bin17_60_metaG | ecosystem: Environmental > Terrestrial > Soil > Wetlands > Peat | place... | reverse complement strand
CGAGCGCTTAGGAGTCCGAGAATCACATGAAACGTCGTGAGTATCTGGCCGGCGTCGCCGCGTCGACGGCCGTCTTCTTCCCCGCCGTCATCCGGGCCCAAACGAAAACCGTGCGCATCGCTTCGGCCTATAACGACGCGTACGCGCTGTCGTATTTCGCCCGTGACGGCGGCTTTTTTAAACAGGCCGGGATCGACGTCGACATTCAGCTCTTCCCGAATACCCAGACCTCCCTGCAAGCGATGGTCGGCGGTTCGCTGGACGTCGCCGTCGCCGATGCGGTACAAATCGGTAATGCCGTCAACAGCGGCGTCGAAGTTGGTTTCTTCGCACCCTCGGCGGTCTATACGAGCGCCATGCCGACGACGTACATATGCGTCGCCAAAGATGGTCCGGTCAAAACGGCCAAGGACCTGGAGGGCCGCACGATCGGCGTCGTGGCGTTACACTCGCTGATGACGGTGGGCCTCGAGCAGTACCTTACGGACAACGGCGCCGACCCTGCTAAGGTGAAGCAGGTCGAAATGAACTTCCCGGTCATGGAAGCGGCGGTCACACGCGGCACCGTCGACGCCGTCATCCTCGCCGAGCCGTTCCTCAGTGCTGCGACCGAAACGCGCGTCTTAGGCGATCCGCTCGGCGCGATTTCGAAAAGCTTTTTGCTCAGCGGGCAGATCGCCATGGGCAAGTGGATCGCGGACAACCGCGAGGTGGCGGGCAAACTCGCAAAAGCGTACGCCGCTACTGCCGCGTGGGCCAACAGCCATCACGATGAGACGGCGACGTTTCTCTCGACTTACTCGAACGTCCCAGCAGCAAAGATCCGCATCTTGCGCCGGGCGACGTTCGGCACCTCCCTCACAGCCGCCCAAGTGCAACCGGTGCTCGACATGGCGTTCAAGTACGGTTCGCTGCAAAAAGCCGTACGCGCCCAAAACACGCTCATCACCGTGTAGAGTGGTGATCGCGGATCAGATGTTATCCCAGTAGGCCCAGCTGACGCCGATCGGTGAGGCGTAGATCGGGATGTAGTCGACGACCGTTCCGGGTTTGCCGTCGGCGACCGCGGCGGCAACGATCCAGTTGCGCGTCTCGCCGGTGCCGCCGCCGACGCCGAGCAGAATGCCCGTTCCGCCGCTGGCGAGCTTCACGCTCTTCGCATCGGCCGGATCGTACGGCAGCTGCACGGTATCGAAGTACGCGGCCGTCTTGCGCGCGTCGCCGCTCTTGATCCCGGCCAGGATCTGCTGGTCGAAGTCCTCATCGATCCAGGAGTTCGGATAGTTCGGCAGATGCCACAAACCGCCCGAGCCGATCACCGCGACGTTGAGGTCGAGCGGAATGCGTTCGATCGCGGCGCGCACGGCGCGGCCCAGCTCGTAGCAGCGTTTCCCGGTCGGCTGCGGCCCGTAGTAACAGTTCACCGAAAACGGCACCATCGGCAGACGGTAGTCCGGATCGAGATAGTACAGCGGGCGCATGAAGGCGTGGCCCATCCCTTCGTCGGGATCGGGGAGCTCGTTGCTGAATGCGAGATCGAAGCCGTCCGCCATCAGCTCGCGCAGCAGCGCGTGCGAAAAGTCGGTGTTGCTCTTGACCGTGACCCAGTTGTCCGGCGTCTTCTCGCGCTCTTTGCGTCCCGGCGCGACCGGCAACCCGATCAAACGCGAGATCTTGTAGCCCGAATACGACTCGCCGGTGTAGAGCGAGAACGCCGGGAAGTTCTTGAAGTCGAACTGCTCGAGCTGGTCGTCGCCGAACACCAGCAGCACGTCGGGCTTGGCCGCTTTCAGACGCTCGCGAAGCACGTCGAACGCGGCGTGGATCCGGGCCTCTTTGCGCGCGTTCTCCTCGACCGGATCGACCTTCGTTTCGGGCGAGAGGCCGCCGCGCGAGAGCCGCGTTTTGCGGCCGGGCTCCCATTCCTCGTACGGCGCGTACAAGAACGGCGAGTGCGATGTGGCGATGACGGTGCAGACGCGAGCCAAGGTAGATTCCTCCGTAACGGATTCCCCTTAGAGGCGGAGGGCGCCGAACTCCTGGCGCATCAGCGCCGCCGGCGGGCCGGGTCGCGAAACGCGCAGGTGGGGATGTGATCGTTCACCACGCCGACGGCCTGCATGAACGCGTAGACGATCGTGGGGCCGACGAAGCGCAGGCCGCGTTTGCGCAAATCCCGGCTGAGCGCTTCGGCCCGCTTCTTCGGCGCTTGGCCGGCGGCGAAACTCCAGACGTAGGTGTCGAACGAGCCGAATTCTTTGGCGATCGCCAGCATCGCTTTGGCGTTCGAGACGACGGATTCGATCTTACCGTGATGCCGGATCACGCCCGGATCCGCGAGGATCTTCTCGAGCCGGGCAGGCGTGAAGCGGGCGACGCGTGCGAGATCGAAGCCGGCGAAGACCCGACGATACCGCTCGCGCTTGCGCAGCACGGTTTCCCAGCTGAGCCCGGCTTGCGCGCCTTCGAGCGTGATGAACTCGAACAGCACCGTGTCGTCGTGGACGGGGATGCCCCACTCTTCGTCGTGATACTGCTCCATGAGCGGCGACGAGATCGCCCACGGGCAACGAACCGGCGCCCTCAGTTACGCGTCACTCAACTGACGGAATTCCACATCGCTGAGATGCAGCGCGGCCGCGGCGAGATTCTGGTCGAGGTGTTCGAGCGAACCGGTGCCGGGGATCGGCAGCATCACGCGCGAGCGCTGCAGCAGCCACGCCAGCGCGATCTGCAGCGGCGTTGCCCGGTGCTCGCGCGCCAGCCGCTCGAGCGTCTGCGCCTTCAGCGGCGACGGTCCGCCGACCGGTGCCCACGGCAGAAACGCGAGGCCGTCGCGCTCGCACGCATCCAGCACGTCTTCGGACGAGCGGTCCTCGTAGTTGTAGCGGTTCTGCACCGAGACGACCGGCACGATCGAGCGCGCGAGCGCGAGCTGTTCGACGCTGACGTTCGAAACGCCGATGTGGCGGATCCAACCGGCCGCTTGCATCTCGGCCAGCGCGCCGATCGATTCGGCATACGGCACCTTCGGATCCGGACGGTGGAATTGGTAGAGGTCGATGCGGTCGAGCCGCAACCGCCGCAAGCTCCCTGAGAGCGCGGCGCGCAGATGCTCGGGCCGGCCGTCGGCTTCCCACGCGTCGGGCCCCGGCCGCACCAATCCGCCTTTCGTCGCGATGACGAGCCCGGCCGGATACGGCGCCAGCGCCTCGGCGATCAGCTCCTCGCTCACGCCGGGCCCGTACGAGTCGGCGGTGTCGATGAAATTCACGCCGTGTGCGACGGCGTGACGTAACACCTCGAGCGCCGCGGCACGATCGCGCGGCGGACCCCAGATGCCTTTGCCCACGACGCGCATCGCGCCGAAGCCCATGCGGTTAACGGTGAGGTCGCCGCCGATCGTCAGCGTACCGGCCGCTGCTGCAGTCACCATGCTTCTTCTCCGAACGTGCCGCTACCAGCGGCGGGCAGCGTACTCGCGGTCGAGCATGCCGTAGTGGGCGAGGTCCTCGAACGAACCGTCCGGTGCACGGAAGCCCTCGCGATAGGCGCCTTCCAGCACCAACCCGTGCCGTTCGTATAACGCGCGCGCACGCGCATTGGCTGCGGTGACGTACAAGAACGTCTTGTGCGCGGACCGCTCCTCGGGCGTTCGACCGAACCGGGCACGGCGCGTCATCGGCGGTGACGGGGCGTTCGGTGAAGAAGGGCTGGGCGTGCATCCGCTACTGCTCGCCGCCGCGCTTGCCGTCACCGTGCAATCGGGGACGCCGCAAACCGCCCGCGCGTGGGTCGCGGCGCGCGCGGACCGCTACGAAACCCACTTCGACGGCGCGCTGGTCGTAAAGGCCGCGACGGGCGTCGCCAAGGTGCGCTTTCGCTGCATCACGCGCGGTTGCGAGTTCCCGCCGTCCGATCAGCCCGACAACGTCGTGCGCGTCGATGCCGCCGCGTACGACGTGGTGCCGAAGAAAGGGCTGGCCTCGATCAAGCTCATCGTGTGGACCGTTACGCCCGAGAACGTCGTCGTCGTCGCGCAACCAGCCGGCCGGCCCGGCCCGCAAGTACGCTTCTTGCTCGACGAGCGCTAGGCGCGCGAGCCCTTGGCGAGCGGGAAGCCCGGCGCCAGCAGACCGCTCACGTCGAAGCCCTTGGTGATGATCCCGTACTTCAAGGCGAAGTCGAGCGGTGCCTGAAGGTCGGCGAGCGTCACCGACTCGGCCGAAATCGAGCGGATGGCATGGGCCACCTGCGCCGGTTCTTGACCCGTGAAGGATGCGACCAGGTCGACGGTCTCCGCCTGATGTGCGTTCGTATAATGCGCGGCTTCGGTCATCGCCGCGACGAAGCCGCTCACGATCGCCGGGTTCTTGGTGATGTAGTCCTCGTTGGCAACCCAGCACGACAACAGAAAGTGCGGCGCGATCGCATCGAGCGGCTTGCCGAAGACGCGGAATTTTCCGGTGTCGAGTGCGACGGTCACGAACGGCGTCTTGAAGACGGCGGCATCGATGCGGCCGGTGTCGAGCGCACTGAGCTGTTCGGTCGGCTTCAGCTCGACCGGGCGCACCGAATTGCCGTCGCCGCCGTGCTGCGTGACCCAGGCCTGGGTCGCCACCGAGTAGACGTCCTTGATCGCATCGACGCCAAGGATCTTGCCGTTGAGATCGCGGGCCGTCTTGAGCGGCGAGTCCTTCTTCACCAGCAGCAGCGAGTCGGCGTGATCGCTCGAGTAGTAGGACGCCGGTGCGATCATGCGCAGGGGTAATCCGCGCCCGTAGGCCGCGAACACCGGGAACAGGCTGCCCGAACCGGCGTCGGCGGCGCCGCCGACGACCGCGGCAAAGATTGCCGCGCCGCTGCCGGTCGAAACGATATCCACGTCGATGCCGTGCTTGCGGAACAAGCCCGCTTTCTCGGCATAGAGAATCGCTTTGACGCCGTCGGTTGGGACGCCCAGCACGTGCATCTGCTTCAGATCGTCGGCGGCAGCCGCGAGCGGCGCACCGGCGGCTGCGGTCACGGTTGCACTTGCGGCCAGTTTGAGAAAATCGCCGCGATCGAACTTCGTCATCTCCTGGTCTCCTTACGCGCCGCGAATGACGCCCCTGCGCGCTTCGGCCGCACGCTGGAAGGCCGCGACGACGTCGGCGGGCATGTCAGGGCGAACGACGAGTTCGTTCTCGCCGAGCGTCGCGATGCTGCGCAGCCCGAGCCCGTCCGCCCCCGCATCGGCAACCGGAACGACCGCAAGATCCGCTTGTCCCGCGGCAACGGCGGCGCGCGACGCGTCCGGATCGCCCGCAACGATCGTCGCAAACCAGTCACCGAAGTCTTGCGTCTGCTGGCGCATCCCGATGCGCGTCGCGAAAGCGCCGGGCGCGGTCCCCGCGGAGCGTTCGAGAATCTCCGAGGCGACTTCCAGCGTGAGCATCGAGCGAATGCGCGGCGGCGGCTCCACCGGAACCGGGCGTGGATGTTGCTGTCCCACCTCGCGCGATTTCTCGCCGGTGCGATAGCCGCGTTCGTTCCAGTAGCGCTCGGCCGCCGGGTGCAACGGCACGTCGAGCGGACCGTCGGGCGTGTCGCGAACCATGTGCGCGACGGGGAGCGGACCCGCGCCTTCCCACGGCACGCGATCGCGCCGGTGATCGAGCCCGGCACAGATGCTGGTGACGAGCGCGTCGGGAGCGTCCTCGCGCACGAAGATGGCGAAGCCGCTGAAATCGATCGTCTCGACGTCGGCGCCGAGCTTGGGGTACACCGCCGCCTCGAGCACGTTCGGGCGAAAGCCGAGCGCTTCCAAGTTGCGCATCGTCGTCGCGCCGAGCGGCAGCGCTCGCATGCCGATCGCCAGCGCTTTGTCGAGCCAGCGCACGATCGCCTCGTCGAAAATCGCGTTGATCGTGCCGTCCTGGGCCATTTTCAGTCGCTCGGGCGCATCGAAGCCCGAGCGCTCCGGCGCATCGAAGCCCCCCTCGTAGTGGATCCCGCCGCCCCAACTCACCAATTCGTCCACCGAGAATCCGGCCGCGCGCAAGACGCAATCGAGCACGGGGTGGATCGAGTGGCTGCGCTGACCGCGCATCGAGATCTGCAACGGAAAGCGCCGTTCGCGCACGTCTTCGAGGCTGGTGAGCCCGGTGTCGGCGGTGACGACGAACGCAAACAAATCGTATGACGGCATCACCGCGATCGCGCGCACCGGCTGCGGCGCGGTGAAGGGCCCGGTGCCGCGGTAGGCGAGCGTCAGCATGACCGACGGGTTGACCAGCGCCATCGCAGCCCGCCGTTCGACGACGTCGTGGATCCCTTCCGGATTGTCGCTCGCATAGAGTGAGAGCGGACCGTCCGCCGGGCCCACCCCCGCGACATCGACCTTGACTTGCCAGAATCGGCGGTCGTTGGCGAGCGCCAATCCCTTCGCAAGCTCGAGCGCAATTGCGGCGCGTTCGCGCATCAGATCAACGGCGGCGGGCATCCTAGACGATGAACGTCATATTGGGCATGACCGTGTCGTTGTTGGTCAGCATGACCTTCTTCAACACGATCCGGAAGTCGTCGCCGTCACGCTCCAAGACGTGCATGTTCCGCCCGGCCCAGAAGTGCGCCTCGTTCTTGCGAATTTCGCACAGCACGAAGGCCGAGTGCGCGACGACCGTGCCGTCGGCACCGGCCTCGACCTCGACGTTCGACACGACGCGCGTGAGCCGCGACTTGGGCCGCTGCGCGTGCGCGTGCAGCCCGCTCAGGCGCCAAACGCGATCTTCGATCTGGCCGCGGTTCTCATAGACGATCGCGACGTTGTGGTGCGGGTCGGCGTCGTCGGCGTTGCACGGGATCCAGTACATGCCCTCGTCGGCCCACAGTTCCAGCCAGCCCTTGTAGTCGTTGGTGTCCATGAGCCGGGCTTCGCGGAACAAGAACTGTTCGACGGCGCGCTGCAGATCGAGCGTTTCGGTAGGCATCAGGACGCGCTCATCTGACGCGCCCACTCGCGCATCTGGGCCCGCTGCGGAACCTCGTCCGGAATCTTGCCGACGATCGAGCCGTCGCGGTCGACGTACTCGCGGTTGCGGCCGCGCGAGATGTCGATCCACGGGTTCACCACGGCTTGCAAACCGTCGGTGTTGCGTTCGAAGATCTCGGTGTCGTCGGGCTGGCCGAAGCCGGCCGGCCCGTAGAACTCCTCGTGCTTGCGCAAGCGGATGTCGTTGAACTCATCGGTCACGCCGCCCAAGCGCGCCGGAAACAGGTAGACGTCGGTGCGGTCGACCGCGACCGGCACGACCATGCGCACGTGCTGGTTGATCATTTGCAGATTCGGCCACACGCCGAGATGCGGATCGCCGCCGATCGCGATCAGGTCACCGCCGCGTTCGGGTCCGTAGGCGGCGTACATCGCCTCGATGTACTCCTTGCCGCCGGGCATATGACGCGTCGCTTCCAAGTGAAAGTCGCGCTCCGAGATACGGTGCGGGATCACGTCGAGCATCGCGTGACCGTGGAGGAGATCGCGCGACACCGCCAGCGGCGAATCGTTCATCGTCTTGCGCGGCGCCTGCGCGACGGCCGAGTCGACGTTGGGGTTTTCCTTGGCCGCGTTGCGCCGGAAGATCTCGAACGCGGATTGGTGTACGACCGGCGGATGGTAGCCGTCCATCCCGACGAACTTCCAGTTGCCGCGGAACGACGTCTTGTGCGTGCCCGCATCGAGCAGCAGCTCGCCGGTCGGCGAGGCGTCGATCATGTAGTCGAATTTGGCGGCCGCGAGACCGAGATGATCGCGCAGCGGCACGGCGTTCGGGTTGACCGTCCCGAAGATGAAGCCGCGATAGCTGTCGAGCTGCGGAAGCGGCGTGAGCCCGAGCGACTCGCGGTCGAAATCGTCGGGATAGGCGTCATCCTTCGGAATGTGAACGAGCGTGCCGGTGTTGTCGTATGTCCAGCCGTGGTAGAAGCAGCGAAAGTGTGACTGGTTGCCGCGGTCGACTTCGCAAATCAGCGCGCCGCGATGACGGCAACGATTCATCACCGCACGGCACACGCCGTCGTCGCCCCGCACGATGATGACCGGCTGCCGGCCGATCGTGCGGCTGACGAAATCTCCGGGCTTGGGGATTTCGCTCTCGTGCGCGAGATAGAGCCAGGTCGCGTAGAAGATCTTCTGCATCTCGCGTTCGAAGATCGCGGGGCTCGTGTAGATCTCCGAATTCACCCGGTCGCCGCGAATGAACTGCGCGGCCCAGTCATCGGGACGGCAAAGCGCCTCAACCTGCTGTGTTAACACATCTCTCTCTTACTTTCGGGGACTCGAAATCCTCGGCTCGAATGGGCTAGCTGCGACGCCGGAGAAGGCGCCCAGCCCCGTATCATATTACCCGAACCCGGAGGCTTCCCGATGATCGAGGCTCGCGTTCAACCTCTGCTCGATCCCGCCGCCTGGCAGGGAAAGATCTTCAGTAACGGCTGGCGCACCGCGGCCGGCGGCTCGACCGACGTTACCGACAAAGCGACCGGCGCCGTCCTCGGGCGCACCGGCGTCGCCAACGCTGCCGACGTCGCCGAAGCGGCCAAACGCGCCAAGGCCGCGCTGCCGGCATGGAAGGCGACGCCGCCCGCGGGGCGCGCCGAGATCCTGCGCAAGGCGGCCGATCTGCTCGAAGCCGCGCAGGACGAGGTCGCCGGCTTCGACGTCCGGGAAACGGGCGGCATCCGGCCCAAAGCCGACTTCGAGGTCAGCGTGGCGGTCGGCGAGTTGCGCGAGGCCGCCGGTCTGTGCGAGGCGGCCGGCGAGCGCCGCGTCATCGAGAAAACCGACGAAGTGGAGAGCGTCGCCGTGCGCGTCCCGATCGGGGTCGTCGGCGTCATCTCGCCCTGGAACGCGCCGCTGATCCTCTCGATGCGCTCGGTCGCGCCGGCGCTGGCCGTCGGTTGTACGGTGGTGCTCAAACCGGACGTGCAAACGCCGGTGTCCGGCGGCTTCGTGATCGCAGCCGCGCTGGCGGCCGCCGGCCTGCCCGACGGCGCGCTGCACGTCCTGCCCGGCGACGCCGAACCGGGAGCCGCGCTGTGCACCGATTCGAACGTCGACATGATCTCGTTCACCGGCTCGACGCAAGTCGGCCGGCTCGTGGGCGAAGCGGCGGGGCGGACGCTCAAGCGCGTCGCGCTCGAACTCGGCGGCAACTCGCCGTTCATCGTGCTCGACGATGCCGACCTCGAGCTCGCGTCGTCGGCCGGCGCATTCGGCTCGTTTTTCTTCCAAGGCCAGATCTGCATGGCGTCGAGCCGTCATCTGGTCCACGAAAAGATCGCCGATGCGTACATCGCCAAGCTCACCGAGCGCACCGCCAAACTCGGCATCGGAAACCCGCACACCGATCACGTGCACTTGGGGCCGCTGATCAACGAGCAGCAGCTCGAACGCGTCACCCGCATCGTCGACCAATCGCTGGCCGCCGGCGCCCACGCGGCGACCGGCGCGACGCACGAAGGCCGCTTCTACCGGCCGACCGTGCTGACCGGCGTGACGCCCGCGATGGCGGCGTTCTCGGAAGAGATCTTCGGGCCCGTGGCGCCGGTCACGACGTTCAAAACCGACGAAGAGGCGATCGAGCTCGCGAACCGCACCGAGTACGGGCTCTCATCGGCCATCTACTCGGCCGACGTCGACCGCGCGCTACGCATCGCGGAACGCCTGAACGCGGGCCTCGTGCACATCAACGATCAGACGATCAACGACGATCCGCGCATTCCGTTCGGTGGTACCGGCGCTTCGGGGAACGGCGGCCGCTTCGGCTCCGTCTCGAACCTCGAGGAGTTCACCACCTGGCGCTGGATGACCATCCGCGCGAAGGGGCACCCGTACCCCTTCTGACGCGGATCGCCGGATTACATCGGGGGAACGAGACCGTCTTTTCCGACGTTCACGCTGGGCGCCGAGAGCGAGCCGTCGGCATTCTTCGTCGCGCGAACGATCACGTGCGCGCCCTTGACCAACGCCGACGCATCGGCCGGGGCGTAGGTGACGATCGGCGTATCCGGCGTGACGATGATCGTCTTGTCGCCGTTGTCGATCTTGATCGTCAGCGTGTGTGCGTCGACCGCATCGACCTTCGTCGTGCCGATGTTCGTGACGTTACCGTTCGTCATCGTGCTCGTCGGGCCGAGGTCGTACGGCGAGCTGAAGGCCCGTCCGTTGAACCCGGGCGCGAAGTAGTGGACCTCGATCGCGCGCAGCGTCCCGTTCGGCCCCGGCATCGCCGCCGACCCGACATACGAGCCCGGCGTGATCGCCGCCAGGTTCGACTTCACGATGTATTGCACGCGGAAGTCGGGCGCGAGCGCGATCGTCGTCGTCGCGCTGCCGATCGGCGCGCCCACCGTCAGCACGTTCCCGATGAGCGAGACCACCACCCCACGGATCGTGACGGTGGGAGCCGGAGCAGCCGGCGGTGCGCCCTGAGCGAAGGCCGCAGCCGACAAACCGAAAACCATGAGACCGGCCATAAGCAACTTCTTCATCTGTCCTCACTCTCACACAACAAGCCAAAAGCCCTCCGAAAGGGAAAGCCATGAGCGCCGCAATTCGTGCCGATCACATCGGCAGCTTCCTTCGACCCGCCGACATCATCGAGGCCCGGCATCAGGGGGATACCGGCAGCGAGCATCTCCGGGAACTGGAGGACCGGGCCGTCCTCCAGGTGCTCGACAAGCAGCGCGAGCTCGGGCTCGACGTGCTGAGCGACGGCGAGTTCCGCCGCAACGGCTTCATGGGCGACCTGACCGCGGCCGTCGACGGCTTCGACTACGGTGACGGCGTCGCGCGGCAGTGGAAGTCGGGCACGGCGGTCGCGCCGTCTCAGCCGATACGAGGCATCGTCGTCAGCAAACTCAAGCAGCACCGACGGCTCACCGCCCACGAAGTCCCGTTCATGAAAGAGCACGCGAAGGGGCCCTACAAGATCACGCTGCCCAGCGCCACGCAATTCCCAGCGATCGCCTGGAAGAAAGAAAAGAGCGCCGACGTCTATCCGACGCCCTCCGACCTCTTGCGCGACGTCGCGGCGATCATCGAGCGCGAGATGGCGGCCTTGGCGGCCGAAGGCGTGCCGTACATCCAGATCGACGCCCCGCGCTACAGCTACTACCTCGATCCGAAGTGGCGCGAATGGCTGAAGGCCGAAATGGGCGGCGATCCGGACAAGCTGCTCGATGAAGCGTTGGCCGCCGACAACCTCGGCTTCAAAGCCGCGCGCAAGCCCGGCATCGAGCTCGCGATCCATCTCTGCCGCGGCAACAACCGCAGCAAGTGGTACGCCGAGGGCGGCTACGACGCGATCGCGGAGAAGATGTTCAACACGCTCGACGTCGACCGCTTTCTGCTCGAATACGAAGACGAACGTTCGGGATCGTTCGAGCCGTTGCGCTTCGTGCCCAAAGGCAAGACCGTCGTGCTGGGATTGATATCGAGCAAGTTGCCGCGCATGGAAGACAAAGCGGAGCTGATCCGGCGCATCGAGGCGGCGTCCAAATTCGTGCCGCTCGAGAACCTCGCACTCTCGCCGCAGTGCGGCTTCGCTTCGGTGCTCGAAGGCAACGAGATGACCGAGGCCGAGCAGTGGGCGAAGCTCGCGCTCGTCGTCGACGTCGCGCGCACCGTGTGGCGCTGAAGCGCGCCGAGGTCGACCGTTTCGACTGCCCGGCCGCGGTCGCGGGTCACGGCCGGCCGGCGGTGCCGCGCCGTGACTTCGACGTCTACGGAACCGGCGAACGCCTCAACGCCTTCGAAGCGCGCATCGCGGCGCTGCTCGGCAAAGACGCCGCGGTCTTCATGCCCAGCGGCACGATGGCGCAGCAGATCGCGCTGCGCATCGTCGCCGACCGCGACGGGCTGCGCACGTTCGCCGCGCATCCGACCAACCACCTGACCCTGCACGAGCGGGACGGCATCACGCGTCTGCACGGCCTGCACCTGGTCCCGCTCGCGTCGGCCGTTACGCCGGTCGTGCTCGCGGATCTGCAAAACCTCGCCGAACCCGTCGCGACGCTGCTGCTCGAGCTGCCGCAACGCGAGCTCGGCGGGCTGCTGCCGGACTGGGACGAGCTCGTCGCAATGACCGATTTCGCGCGCGAGCGCAACTGGCACGTCCACCTCGACGGCGCGCGGTTGTGGGAATCGGCCCCGTATTACGGGCGCTCGTACGCCGAGATCGCCGCGCTGTTCGATTCCGTCTACGTGTCGTTCTATAAAGGCATCGGCGCGATCGCCGGCGCGATGCTCTGCGGCTCGCAGCCCATGATCGGCGAGGCGCGCATCTGGCAGCGCCGTCACGGCGGCAATCTGGTGGCGCTGTATCCGTACGCCAACGCCGCCGAGGAGGCGTTCGACGCCCGCATCGGCCGGATGAGCGCCTACCGCGACGCGGCCGGGTGGCTGGCGAAGATCGTGGCGGCCCAACCGGGCGTGCTGCGCGTGCAGCCGCTGCCGCCGCCGACCAACATGTTCCACTGCTACCTGCGCGTGCCGCCGGAGACCCTGGCCAAACGCGTGCGCGCGATTGCCCGCAAACACGGCGTCTGGACGGTCATGCGCACCGCCCCGACGGCGATCGGCGGCATCAACAAATGGGAAATCAGCACCGGCGACGCCACCCTCGCACTCGGCCGCCAACGCGCCCGCACTATCCTCGAAGAACTGCTCGCGTAGCCCCCTGTCATCCCGAGCGTTGTCGAGGGATGCGCCACCATCCGCACTACCGAGTGCGCGCGCAGCGATCGTGGCGCGTTCCTCGACCAGCGCCCTCCGGCGCTGCTCGGAATGACAGCGGGTTTACGGGCCTTCGATCGTTCGGACGAAGTTTTCCGGGTGGATGTTCGCGGCGAACGCAGCTTGGATCGCTTGCGCGTTGGTTGCCAAGAGGTGTTGCGCGTCGATCTGCGATTCGTCGAGCGGTAGACCGCTCGTCGCGTCGGCGAGCAGCGCTTGCCCGATCTCGGCCGCCGATGCATCGCCGAGCACCACCCGGCGCACCATCGACGCCTTCATTAGCCCCAGCTCGAAATCGCCGATCGGATTCTTGCGCAGTTCGGCGAGCTCGTCGTCGATCATCGATTCGATGCGCCCTTCGTTGCCTTCGGCGCACGCGAACTCGATCGAGAAGCGCGAACGCGCGCCGCTCGAAACGAATTGCGAGTCGATGCTGTAGACGAGCCCGGCGTTTTGGCGGATGTCGCGGAACAGCCGGCTCTGCTCGGGCCCGAGCGAGCCGCCACCGAGAACGGTATTGCCGAGCACCAACGGGTAGTATTGCGGCGACGAGCGCGGCAACGGCACGAGTTGCTCGAGCGTCACGTAGTCCTGGTGGATGTTCGGCAGCGGGATCTTGACCTCGCCCGGCGGGTTCAGCGGAACCGCCGGCAGGTCGACGGCCGGCGGCGGCCCGGTGGCGTGCCAGCCGCCGAAGGCGCGCTCGATCGACGCGCGCGCCTGCGCGGCGCTGACGTTGCCGACCACCACGATCGTGGCCAGATCGGGGCGCATCGTCTTGGCATAGTACGCCTTGGCCTGGTCGAGTGAGAGACCTTGAACCCCGGCCACGGTCGGCTGGCGCAGGTCGGGGTCGTTGAACGGCAAGAGCTTCTGCGCGGCTTCCTGCACGGCGAGGCTGTGCGAGCTGTTCAGCTCGGTCTGCAACTCGTCGATGGCGCGCCGCTTGACGACGTCGAACGTCGTCTGATCGAGCCGCGGCTGCAATTCGTTCTGCGCCAGCAGCGTGACGGCCCGATCGAAGTCACGTGCCGTCGTCTGCATGCCGAACGAGCTGCCGCCTTCGAGCTGCGTGTCGATTGCGTCGAGCGCACGTTGGAACGCATCGCGGTCCAACGTCTGCGTGCCGTACGCGTAGACGCCTTCGACGAGCCGCGAGACGCCGTCCTGACCGACCGGCTCTTCGAGTGACGGCGCGCTCTTCACGGTGCCGTACACGAGCACGGAGTCGGAGATCGTCTCGGGCTGCACGATCAGCGTGACGCCGTTGGCGAGTTTGGTCTGTTGCGGCGCAAGGCTCGCAGCCGGCACCGTGACGTCGTGCACGAGCGCGTTCCCCCAGTCGGGGAGCTTCGTGAGCAGCGGACCCTTACCCAACGGGTTTTCACGCCCCGGCTCACCGCCGCCGCCGGCCGACGGCGCGCCCGATTGCGACGCGCTCGCCGACGGGGTGAGCGAACCGATGATCGCGTGGTTCACGTCGAGATAACGCTTCGCGACGCGATCGACGTCGGCCAGGGTTACACGGCCGATCAGTTGCTGCTCGTAGGCGATCGACGGCTCGCGGTCAACGGCAATCGTGTCGGCCCAGTCCGATGCGAGCGAGGAAATCGAGTTGCGGCTCAACTCCTGACCGGCGATCAGTTGACGCTTCGTCGATTCGAACAAATCCGCGGGCACACCGTGATCGCGGTAGTTCGTCATGATGCCTTCGAGCTTCTTGACCATCGCGTCCGGGTCGCTGCCCGGCGCGAGCGCGGCGATTGCGAAGCCGAGCTGCGCTTCGGTGACGTAGGGCATCGACGTCCAGTCGCCTTCGAGCGCGAGCCCTTCATCGCCGAGTTGGTGCAACGCGCCGCGGTCTGCGCCGAGGATGCCCTGCAGCACGAACGACGGCAGAAAATCCGGACTGTCGAGACCCGGCAGCCGGAAGCCGACCGCCGCGAGCGGATACGCGAGCGTGGTGGTCCGGCGTATCACCGTGCGGTTGAGCGGCTGGAAGTGCGCGGCTTGATGCGCCGGAACCGCCTTCTGGGGAATCGCCTCGAAGCGCGCGCGCACCTCGGCCAGGGTCGCTTGCGGGTCGACGTTGCCGGCGATCACCAGCACCGCGTTATT
>Ga0181536_10004410_pt1 | contig 14894 bp, 23 predicted proteins | sample PEATcosm2014_Bin_41_FD_121105 | JGI IMG/M metagenome (GOLD analysis project Ga0181536, IMG submission 121105) | Peatland microbial communities from MTU Mesocosm Facility, Houghton, MI, USA - PEATcosm2014_Bin17_60_metaG | ecosystem: Environmental > Terrestrial > Soil > Wetlands > Peat | place... | reverse complement strand
CGCTCGGAGAGAGGGTCAGGGAGATGCGCCCATCCCCTGGGCCTGGATCAATTGGGAGGGTGTGAGGCTGCTGCAAGAAAGCGTCTAGCCAAGATCGCATCTGGACTGAGGTCAGCCTCGCAGCTACCACTTGCGAAACGCGAAGCGTGAAAGTAGTCATGCTTAACCTCCGAAGTTACGTGCAAGTAGCGTGCAGAATCCACGTACTTTCACCATCTCTTCGAGGTTAGGAAGCGGGTAAGGGCAACAGATTCAACGGGACTTAGCGTTGACCCCTTGGGCTCATAACCCAAAGGTCGGTGGTTCAAATCCACCCCCCGCAACCAACCTTTTCAGTCAGTTGCAAGCCTTTTCGGTTACAAGCCCCGCTCACTTTGCGCTCACACTGCCAACAACTGCCCAACAACCTGCCCATGTGCGGCCCGTTTCTGCTCGCTTACGGCTTGGGTGTAGAGGTCCATCGTGGTGCCGATGTTCGAGTGCCGTAGCAGTTCGCTCTGCACTTTCATGTCGGTACCGTTCGCTCGAAGCAATGTGCTGTAGCTGTGCCGAAACGTGTGCCAGCCTACCCGCTTCGTGATGCCTGCTCGCACTACCGCAGGCTTCACAAAGTCTTGCAGAGCCGAGTCCGGCCAGTAGGGTTCAGCCCCTCGCTTGTACGGTGAGGCAAACACCCAGTCAGAATCAGCCGCGTAAGCCGTCCGCTCACGATGCCCACGCAAAATTGTGAGCAGTTCGGGAGCTAACGGGATGGGTTTTCTCCGGGCCAACGTCTTTGGGTTCCCAACGTGGCAGTGAACTACGCCGCGTTGCACGCTGAGGACTGCCGCGTTCCAGTCGATGTCTGCCCACTTCAGGCCGACAAACTCAGAACGTGCAAGCCCTAAACAGCCCGCCAGAATCAGCATTGTGCGGTAGGGCTCTGCGGTTAGTTCCGCCAGTAGTGCTCGAAACTCATCCGGGGTGAGCACGTCCGGGTCTGCTCGCCGCACTCCACCTTGCCTCACGCGGGTGATGGGGTTTTGTTCAATAAGCTCCCATCGGACAGCGCACTCGAAAAGAACATGCATCACGTTCCGTAGATGCAGCTTGCTTTTCGGTGCGAGAGTGACATCTCGCAACCACTGCTCGACGGCCATCGTGCGGACTTGCTCCAACGTGTGCTGACCCCACTTCGGTTTAGCCCATCCGTTCAGATAGGTTTTGTAGCTTGACTGCGTTGCGTATGCCAGCCGCCCCATCTCCACATTGTCTGTGAGGTATCGGTCAACCAGAGTCGCAACGGTGATGGGAACTGCTTTGGGCAGTTCCGAGTTGATCTCAAGGCGTTGGGCATCGGCTGCACACTGCGCGTCTCGTTCGGTGAGGTACTGCTCCACCGTTCCGATCAGCTTGCTGCGTTGTGTCCCTCTGGCATCTCGCCAACGAAACTCCCACACATCCGGTCCATTCGCCCGCTTCTTAAGGGTCAAGTTCCCCCTTTGGTATTTTCGTGCCATCACTGAATCCTCTCCGTGAGGCACGGGCGATGCTGGCGGGATTGTACATCGACCCAAGTGTTGAGAGAACTGGCACGAAAGAACCAGCACTTTCCGATTTTGAGGGCAGGCACTTCGCCCAAGCGAGCGAGCCGCATCAGAGTTTTCGGATGCATCCCGCCAAAGAGTAAAGCCGCTTCGTCAACTCTGAGAAGCGGTTCAAAGTTTTGGTTTGTCATAAGATCAAGGCCAGCGGGGAACTGGCCGAGGTGAGGGGTATTTAGTTCTCACACTGCACTGCGTGGTCACCGAAGTCGGCTTCGAGCTGTGCGCGGATCGCTTCGTCCTCCGGCGACTCGAATACAGCTTTCCGATATTCTTTGCCTTCGGCGCGTTCCATCTCGGAAAGCTGCTTTTCCGAAACAGCGAGCGTCTGGACCCCACCGCCCTTGGAGACGTGGGCTTTGAACTGGTAAGAGGTCGTGGTCTGCGCGGCTACGTTCTTTGGCAGCGTGCCCATTTTCGTGAGTTGGTCAACGAAGTCGATTTCAAGCTGTTGCAGCGACTTCAAGTAAGCGAGCCTTGCGTTTGTGCCGGGGCTGCATTCCTTCAACTTGAGGGCGCTCATGATGTCGCGCTTGACATATCGGTGAGTTAATGTGAGTTGAACGATTGCTTTCTCAGCTTCAGACTTCGAGAGGCGTTTTTTGTAAGCGCGCTTGGGCTTTGGTTCATTTGGTTGCGATTGTGTGGCTGCTGACATGTTTGTGTTCCTTTCGGTTAGCTGTTAGGGATTAAATTGCGGAGTGTGTCTGCTGTGCCAGAAGCTCCATCCCTATGCGTGTCTGCTCTGCGCGTGGGAGGCCGTTGGTGAGCTTGTAGTGGAGCTTCTGGTGTACCGGGTCCAACTGCGAGAAGAGGTCTCCCAGAGTCGGCGCAGGCGGCACTGCGTCGCGTGGTGAAGAAATCTCATGTGATGAGCTTTCTGATGAAATCTCATGTGATGAGCTTTCCTCCAAATGAGCCTGCTTCGCAGTTTTTATGGCGGTCACGTTTTTTTCATGTGAGGCAAGGGCACCGCCCTCCTTCGATAGCTTGGACGTTTTATTGCTGGGACCTTCTACTGCTAGGACCTTAGCGACTACTGAGTGAGCTTTCATACCCCCTCCCACTGAGATTTCATCGGGTCTAAGTGGGATTTCATCGGGTCCCCCTGAGATTTCATCCGACACCTCAATGAGATTTCCTCGGTCGGCCTTTTGTTGGGCGATCAGAGCTTCCATCGCGCCCTCGTTGAACTGGTACTCGTTCGACCGGCGCTTGTGGGAGTTGCCCCAGCCCTTCTTCCATGTCAGGACTCCGGCGTCCTTCCAGTGGCTGAGAGCGCCGGTGATCGTCTGTTTGCTGGCGTATGCTGTCTCGGCCAGCAGCAGGTCATAGGACGGGTAGCAAAACCCGTCACTGTTCGCGTGGTTAGCCAGAGTCACCAGAACATACCTGTGGGCAGGCTCAGGCGCGCGCAGCTTCAACGCGAGTTTCAGAAAGCGCCACGGGCTTTCCTTCTTGGTGAACTGTTGCAGAAAAGCTTTAGTCATTGTTTTTTCCTTTGGTTAGCTGTTTAGGGTTTGGGCGAAGTGCTTCCTTTACTTCGTACTTTGCTTGGCGAAGCGATTGAGTTCGTCACGGTGATAGAGCACACGCCCGCCGATGATGGTAGGTTTCAAGTGACCGGCCCGTGTGTGGTTGTCCACTGTGCGATCTGAAATTCCACCCAGAATCCGAGCAGCATCCCTTCGGCTGAAGAGAAGCTGATCGGCGGTCTGATTGGAATTAGCGTTCGTCCGTGATGTCGTTATTGTTGCCATGCTGGTCTCCTTAGTTGCCTTGATCGCTGTCCAAACCGGCCGGAGTCGATTTGAACGCCGCGCCTGTTTCCTCGTAATCGCGCTGCGTCTGTTGGCCCTTCATCTGCGTTCTAGGGCCGCCGTTGTTTACGACTTCATCCACGCTCGCGCGCGCTGCGTCGCCAGAAAGACCGCGATAATCCGTGCCGGTCTGAAGGTCTCGGAAATCAACTTTCTTCACCGTCACAGGGCGCACTCCTTCACCGCTGTTGCTCCTCATATTTCCAGTGATGCCGTCTTTGCCATCGAAACCGAAGCCCACTGCGCTTGGGCCAAATGCGCCGCCGGAACCGGCAGGGACATCGACGTTAACGCCTGTCCGACGATTCACGCCTTCGGCCTGTTGAAACACTTTGTCTTGCACGGTTTTCAATGCTTGTGCTTCCTGATTGTCGTTCGCCCTTAGGTTGGAAAAATCGTTGCCTGAATATTTGTAGTTGCTGAGGCTGCGACCTCTTACTGACGCCGCTTTGAGAATGTTGGGGTTTGCCTTACTCATTTTATTTGTTGTTCCTTTTCTTTTATGATTGCTTGTCATCTGGTAAGATCAGCGGCCCTGATAGACCTTTTGTAGAGCAGGGCCGCACTCGAATAGCTCTGGGGAACCATCGAGGAATTGAGCGGGTGAGCAAAGGAGTGGGTCAGAAGTACCCGAAAAAACTCACCCGCTGTATCACGGAGCCGCGACACGATGGCGCGCTCTTCGTGAAGGTCAAAATATCAACGCAGGAAGATCGACTCAAGGTCGAGCATGAGGGCCCAACTACGAAACCCGGTCCCGCGTAACTGTCCGATCTGGTGTCCACCAAATCAAACTTATCGACGCTTCAGGATTTGGCCGAGCATCTGCTCAGTCATCGCAGGAAGCTTTTGAAAATCGATGCGCTGCCGAACAGTCAAGCGACCATAATCTTTGGCACTCATAGTCAGCGGATTCATGTCGATGGTAGTTTCACGGTGCAGCGGCAATGCTAGCCACTTTGCGAGGCCGTGCTTCGTAATAAATGCCGCTTTCTGCGCTGCGGTCACGAGATCGGACTTCGCTTCGACTTCGAGCGCGCCGCTCTCGACGACTGACTGCACTGATGCAGGGTCGCCAATGTTCCGATTAGTGAGTAGAATCTCATCGACCTTCGCTTGGAGGTTGAAGGACTGTCCGGCTTTCTCTGCCTTGATCCAGCCGCGATCCCCGACGCTGAACACAACGCCGTCCTTCTCTAGAACATCGCGTACTGCAGAGACCGCTGCGGCACGGTCGCCTTGGTGTTTCACCTTCGCGGCTTCAAGTGCCCGGCTGATGCCGGTCAAAATCTTCTGGTTGCGGATCGCTTCCTGTGTGAACTGATCGTGCTCTTCGGTGTGTGGAGTCGGTAGTGCTGACATAAGTAAGCCTTTCGTTTTCTGTTGGTGAGTTGATGGTGGGTTAGTTAGAAAATTGCGCTGCGGAACTCGCGGTAGTTGCGATTAGCACGGGTGCCGTGGGACGAGGTTGGTAGCGAACGTCGGCGTTGCACGCTTCCGAAGCAGAATCGGGGAAGGTGTTGAAAACACTTCCCCCTTCAACACCATTGTGAACGGGAACAGGTTTTGTCAAGAGGGAAATGTGGGTAAAATCGCGCTAACCTACTGAAAACAAAGCAACAAAATGTCGAACGCCACTAATAGATTATTGCCTTGTTTTCAATCACCTACGTCGAGATCGGCCAATTCCGTCGGGTCACCGCTCGGCTGCGCGCCAAGTTCGCTCTCGGAGAGGATGACGTGACAAACCTGCCTCACACGGCGCTTCTTGCCGGTGTGTTCGGTGATTGGTGGCGCTTTATGTGAGTTCGTGTTAGCAGCGGCCTTGGCCCTGCGCACAGATGAGCGTGCGGCTTTCGCCGCACGCTTTTTCTCTGCGATCTCAGCGAGTCGCTTTGCCGCCTGCCCTGGTGTGATGTTTGATCGCTTCACTCTGTCCCCCAATCGGTTTTGCGAATCTCGCGTGTGGCCCGCTCAAGTTGTTCCCGCTTGAGCCTGCCGACTACTTCCGCCAAATGGACCACATTCAGTTCGTCCAGACTTTCCCACGTCAATGCTCCTGCCTCAATCAGACTCAAAGCATCAACCGCTATGACTACGTGAGAAGGAGGCACCCCCAACAGTTGCGGTATGTTTTCACCTGAGAAATGTTTTTGCGCCGCCTCTACATCATGAACAAGATGCCGTACCCCTACAGTGTTGAACACTTCGTTGTTCAACCGTGACCGTGCGCTGTGCATCTGTCCCACTGTCATTTCCGCAACGATTAACTCAACTCCAAAGTCAGGTTCGCTTTTGTGTAACTGTCGTAGGGCTTCGAGGCGTGCTTGCCCGTGCACAACCTCCACCTTACCTTCCTCATTGTCGCGGGCGAGGATGTTCCCCCAGTACCCCGTCGCTTCCATGGATTCAATCAATGTTTTGATTTTCTCAGGGCTGATAGGGAACCGCGCCAAATCCTTAATCGGACAATTTCTTATGTCTTTCAGTGCAACGGTCCTATGGTCCTGTTTAACTTGCTCCATTGAATTTTCACCTCTCACGGCTAGCGGAAAGTTATAACCCCAAGGTCGAGCCCAAACTTTATAGCGCGACGCTCCGCATGTCGAGAATGGTTTCCAGATGCGTACGGCAGAGCGTGCGCCGGTTTTACGCTGCCCTCTCCCGTCCGTCCTTAGGGAACGGGGTCCGAGGGGAATTATGCAGCTTTTGGCTTTTCTCGCTTTTCTCTGGAGAACTCGACCACCTTTGTTCCGTTTATGGTGACTTCCCGTGCTATCCACGGACCAGTAATGTCTTCCGCCCCCGCTACTCTTCGCAGGATGATCGGAACTCCAGATTCATCTCCGGGTGCCAATTCTGCCGCTCGCGCGTCGAAACCCCAGTCCGGCTCCAGTGATTCCATATATTCAGCCTCGCTGCCCTGTCGATGAACCTTTTCAAGGATCACCGAAAGGACATTCTTTGGAATCTTGGTTTGTAAGCCCTCCGTCCTGAAATAGACCGTCATGCTTTCATCTGTTACGACAATGAAAGCGTTTGAGAAGTGTTCAGCGACGTAATCCCTCAGACTTCTAATGTCCGGGTCCATTTGTCCTGCTTGTTCTATGTCCATTTGTTCTTTGTTCATAATGGTCATGGTGCGCTCCTTATATATGGCAGAAGCCCACAGTTCTACATTGGGTTTCATTCTGACGATGGTGGGCTTCTGCTCTGGCTATCTCTTATTACTGGGGCATGGTTGCGTTACCGCTCGCGACGCGCCGCCCTTTGACAACAACACGTCTTAACACAACAGTAATGTAGGGACGGAAGCTTGACAACTTTGTCTCGCTACGATGCTCTAGCACTCGCGGGGCAAGCCCGCCCTGGCTTTTTGATCTGTGGAGAACTCGTGTCCTTGTTCCGTTCCTGCGATTCCCATCCTACTCCGATACAGAACCATGTCAATAAGTTTCTTGACAGCAGATCAGGCGGATGTACTTCCGGGTTATGCCGTTTGTCTCGCCGCTATAGGTTACGGCGTAGCCGCTACTAAGTGACAGCGCAGCTCACACGAGGTACTACGTCCTAGCTAGGGATAGCTAGAGGGCTAGCTAGGACTAGCTAGGGATAGCTAGAGGACTAGCTAGCGCTAGCGTAGACACGTGCTAGGATGCAAAGAAAATGCCGTAGACCGACGCTATGCCCGCGCTCGCGTGTGCGCCCTACCATGCGTAAACACTGGGGCTAAGGGCCATTTGTCCTAATTTCGGTGTGTAACTCGCATAGAATCATGCCCCGCTGGAAAATCCCGCCCTCAGCCGAGCCTCGATTCCGGCTTGTCGCAAAAGTCCTCCTGAATGTGGGTCTGTAAGTAAGTGATTCCATTCACCCGCAGGTCGCTAGTGTCTCTGTCGCAATTCTTATAACTTGTTAGACGTGTCAAGAACTCCATTTGGCCTGATTTCATGCGGTTGCTGGCGAATATGCTAGCGAATGGAAAAGCCGTAGTAAGTTGCGCTAGGAGGTAAGTCATCAAATGAACAACAAGCGAGTAGCCTTATACGTTAGAGTTAGCACGGGTGAGCAGAATCATCACCTTCAACTAACAGAGCTTATCGAATACGCGGCATTTCGCAAGTGGGCAGTAATAGAGACGTACAGCGACACAATGAGTGGTGCAAAGGATCGGCGTCCTGCGTTAGACCGGCTAATGGCTGACGCCAAGCGTGGCAAGGTCGACGTTGTAGCGGTATGGCGCTTTGACAGGTTCGCACGTTCGACTTCGCACCTGCTCCGAGCGCTGGAAGAGTTCGCTGCGCTGGGCATCGACTTCGTGAGCTTACGGGAGTCTATCGACACATCGACTCCGACTGGAAAAATGATCTTCACAGTGCTCGCTGCGGTGGCAGAGTTGGAACGGAGTACGATCAGGGAGCGTGTCGTAGCTGGTCAGCGCGCAGCCAAACGACGGGGGGTCCGCTTTGGACGGCCAAGCGTCGAAGTCGATACAGACCGCGCCCTCAAGCTGCGCGAGCAGGGACTTAGCTGGCGCGACATCTCAGCAGAGGTGGGAGTGCCGAAGGATACGTTGATCCGTCACTGCATTGCGCAATGAAGCTCGTAAACGACGGGTTGGATCGGGAGAGAACAAATGCCGAGTCGGTCGAACAGGAAGAAACGCAAGCGAATCGCCAAGGGGCTAAAAGACGCAGTGAGCGCAAAACTGCTCATCACACAGCAAAAAGAACTGGATGCGCAAACGGAAAGGCTGAGGAAGCGACAGGACGCTGAATTCGTTGAATCACTGGAGGGACGTTCGAGGATCACCAAAGAGGAAGGACAAATCGAGTAGACGCTGGTTCGTGCGAAAGAATCTGCGCACGAACGCGAAAGAGGAAGGACAAATCGAGTAGACGCTGGTTCGTGCGAAAGAATCTGCGCACGAACGCGGAATCCTGACCCCGGCTGGACATGCAAAGGGAACCCAACGGAATGGCAAAGGAGTTACCCTAAGTTGTTGATGCGCTGGCACTTAGATGGCCTTCTGGCAGGTGGAGATCGGTTGGGATCGCACTCAGGGAGGGTTAGGGCTGCTTCTGTTTCGAGAGATTTCAAATGCTGCATTTCAAACACGTAGTAGGCTGAGAGATAGAAGGCGATTCATTTCCTGATCGGCGTGAATGCTTCGAGTTTCACCTTCAGAACTGCAAAGGGCTTCTCCTCAGCTTCAAGCACAGTCCGGCCAACACACACCGCCAGACTGCACTCAGCCGTCTTCTCGGATAGCCTCGCGACAGCAGCCTGCATATGACCACCTTTTGTGTAAACATCGTCCACTGCGACTAACGTTCCTTTCGGTGGGTCGCTAGTCACCGCTAAGTTGTCGTAGAGTTTTTGAGGGTCGCGAGTGCCACCCTGATGGGTCGGAGTCATCTCCTTCGTCCAACGCAGCCCATCCCAAACCTTTGCGTTTTTGAGCTTTCCAGCGATGGCTTTCGCGAGAAGGGCTGTGCGGGGTTCCTTGCCGTTCTTTTCTGTGCAGGAGCTATTCGGCACAGGAACCAGTATCACTGGGCCGCGAAGTTTGCGCTTGTCTATCTCAGCGGCTGCAAGCTCTCCGAACCACTCCACGGCTTCCTCAGAGTTAGAGGAGTTGAGCCGTTTAGTTTGACCCATGACCGGAACGTCCGCATATCCACGGAAGGTTTTTCCTTTTACGGCTTTGACGAACTTGAGCGCATTGTGGTCTTCGTTGCTGTACGGCCCACGGGTTAGGTACGTCGCGAACGAAACTACGTCCAACGGAGTCCTTCCTCAACTTACGCTTGGATGGCCCTAAGTATATCTTCAGTCGAACCAAAACTTTGAACTCTGGGTTGCCCCAAAAACCTCTTCGGCCATTGCAGGGAAGGATCGGCCACCACGCTGTTTGCGATGAATAACCATCGGCCCAGTCGTCCACACTCGGCCGCTTGGTGGAGAGTCCCAGACGTATCGCCAGCTTCGATTATCGCAGTTCCATCAGACAGGGCTGCCATCAACTTATTGCGCTCTGGAAAGTTGCTAGGATAAACTCTTTCGCCCGGCGCAAACTGCGAGATTAGCAGATGTTCTTGATATATCCGTCTTTGAAGTGCGTTGTTTTCTGCCGGGTAAGCCCGATCAATCGGTGTGCCGATCACCGCGATTACTCGGCCCCCTGCTTCAATCGCAGCAGTCAGAGCTTCTGTGTCCACGCCTTTCGCCAAGCCCGAAACGATAACCACACCCGCAGCAGCCAAGTCGCGAGCCAGACGACGCGAACGTGCTGCTCCATCGGTGGAGACCCCACGAGTACCCACAATGGCAACGCATTTCTTACGCAAAAGGGCAGCGTCGCCAACGCACCACAGTCTGCTATCAGATTGGAACCGAGTCTGTTGCTCAGGTGTAATGCTGCGAATACCTGCAATCAGAGCATCGAGACTGTAGATGTGAACGAGTTCGCTTGCCGGTGGTGTGTATCGTTCACCACGCGGCTGATGTCGTCTCGGGGGGGTTCTCTCTTGTGAGTTGCGTCGTTGCAGATCAAGTGCCTTCATTTCTGAGTTTAGCCCTCATTAGTATTTGCGATAGGCTGGTGTCGATATTGTGCAGTGCGCATTGCCCAGCCGCAACGTTGAATCTCGGTGGCGCTGTGGAATATTGGACTAAACCACTTTTGTCGCAATGACATATCTCGTTATTTCCTTTGGTCGTATCGTAGGATATTCGGACTCTCATGCACCACATTTGATGCATATATATATTGTCATGGTTTACATGGCGAATACAAGGCGAAAGGTGATAATCTTGGTTCGTGGATGAAGGGCGAAAGCGCGCGTTGCTGATTGCCGCTTCGATCTTGGCAGCACGAAAGCTCGCCCAGTATGACGGCGGTGCGAGGGTTCCAGCGACGTTGACGGCGATTGCGGACGCCATACGCTGGGCGGAAGAAATCTTGCGACGAATCGACGAGCGATGGCCTACGAAGTGAAAAAAACGCGGGCAGGCACTGCCGTGGAGTTCTCTTGCAAGAACGCAAACGCTCTCGCCGGGCGCGGGAATCCTCACCTGAAGGCACGAGGAAATGCGAGTCGTAGCCGGTACGTGTCGTCGCGGTCAATGATGCCGAATAGTATTTCACCACCAAGTACGGCTCTGGCTTTGGCTAACTGCTCCATTAGCGTCACAACGCTTTCCGCTATTTCGCCTTCGTACTGCACGAAAAAGACATCCGCGGGGCTGCCGAATAAACGTTGAATCTGGTCACCGTTCTTCCCCATCATTGCGGGAACGAGAATGCCCTTCTTGGCTGGGCCTTTCAGGGCAAACGCAGCACGTCTTCTACTGCCGCGAACCCTCAGCTTGACCGAAAAAATATCATTGCTTTCACCGCCCCAGTCCTTCGGGTTTTTCGCTTCTTGAAGCACTCGTAGGATTCCGCGCTTGACCGATCGTTCGGGCAAGCGTTCGGGGTTGAGTCGCTCGGGAATATTCTTGATCTTCTTCACTCGCGAGAATTGCTCAATGTCATCGACCGCGATAAAACGGGTCTTGGGTATGAAAGGGAGTCGCAGTACGAGCTTCTTTGCTGCCCGGCTTCCCACTGGGTTCGTCTTTGTGTGATAGCCTCCGAGCCTTTTCTTGTCTCGTGCCAACTGCAAAATCTTGCGCCTGTTTGATGCAACGAACTCATTCTTTCGGTATACCGTCAGCATGGAGCCGTCAATTCGCTCTCGTGCTTGGTCGAACAGTTTTTCGCGAACCAGAGGCTTCGCGATTTCAGTCACTCTTTTCGCGGTGAACTTCTTGGTTGCATCTGCAATTTCTTGGACGGTTTTGCTGCGCTTCTTGCCGTGATATACGGCCCTGAAGATTTTTTGACGCGACGGGGCCTTGCGCAGGATTTCTGCGAAATTGGCAATCTGATCGCGTCGATTCGACGCGGTGTCTGACACCTGCAATGCCATGACCTATGCCTTTTTGCGTTTCGTCTTTTTCTTTCCGCGTGGACGCTGAGGAAAGAGTGCACTGATATTTGAGCTACCGATGCCGGTTATTGTGCCAACGTCTTCAGTCGTGGCACCGGACTTGAGTGCAATAAGGATTAGCAAATTTCGCATTTGCCGCAACTCTTTCATCAGCTTCTGGTCGTCCATGTTCCTCCTAGACACGCTCTCTGGGTGAACGCTACCCTCTCCGTTCCTTGTCACGTTTGCGATCCTGTTCGATGTGTTTAACGATCTGGTTCACCCGGTTCATTTTGCATCCAACGATCCTGCGAATCTCGGTTTGTTTTACCCCTGCGGTGCCCAGCGATGTGATAAGCAAATCGCGCAGCAGTTCTGGAACTTCGCTGTTTCGGTCGTCCTTAGACTTACCCATTTGTACGCTCCTCTCGGGCCAAAGACGTGCGCCTCTTTTTGAGCCTTCCTGTTTTGCGAATACCCACGAGTGCGACTCTCACGGTGTTTGCGGTTGTGCCGAGCACTTCTGCGATCTCCTTCGGTGAAAAACCGGACCGACTCAACGTTGCTATTTGCTCGGTCTGTGAAAGGCCCTTGACTGCGATCATTCCCACTAGTCGCAACATTCGATCCATCTTGTCGCTCAACTGCGAGTCGCCATTCTGTCCCATGTTCGTCCCATCGGCGTCGAAGACCGTCGAGCAGCCTTCAGGCGGCTACTAATGGCCGATAATATCATTAGTATACTATCTTTGCAACTGAACCAAAAACACAGCTTATCGAATCATGCTAATGAAGATGATCATGACAATCATTAGTTTCATGTGTTTAGACCGCGCGGACTGGCGTTCGACGGCGATGGGACGAACATGGACAGAATGGCGACTCGCAGTTGAGTGAGATTGTGGAAGAGATCGGACGGGCGCAGAACAGTGCTCCCATCTCTTGGAGAAGGTTATGCGACCTGCCCCACGTGGGTGGAGCCTCACTTCTAGGGGTTCGTGCGAGGCCACGGTGCTCTGGGAAGTGGCGCGTACACTATGCGCGACCAAGCGCGCCGTGGGATCGCGCAGATCGCCGGGTGAGGCTCTGGGCCTTTAACGTGTCTACATTGACCCCACAAATGACGGCTGCATCGCTGTGGGCATCCTTGTGCCATTTCTCTTAGTGATTTCGTATTCCTTGACCGCATCATCAGCGACCTTGTTTTCTACACCGCCACCTAAGAAATACCAGAGAAGTCCAACAAGAATCGCAACACTGATGATGAGACCCAGAACATTCGGTTTTGTTGGTTGAGCCACAAATGCCACACATTGTGCCAGATCAATTCCTGATGTCAACCGAGTTCTCTCTTTCGAGATACCCGCGAAAGGCCACCAAGTGCCCCTGTGAGATAGCGCGGGCGGGGCCAGCATCACAACGCATGGTGACGTTGGTCATTGCCTACGCCCTTTGAAAAATGGATAGTTGACTCCGTGAATTTGGACTGACTCTAAGAGTTCAGAACCGAGTAACGGACAAATATGAAACTGAAGGCTGTAGTTCTGCCCGCACTGATAGCTTTTACTATCGGTTGCGGCTCCGGCTCCGGCTCTGGCTCTGGTTCTGGCAGCGGCGTAACCCAACTCGCTGGAAACTGGAATATCACTGTCTCTACTGCCGATCCCGGCTTCTCAGGCAGCGTGTTTCACGTGAACCTCGTCTCAGGCCCTTGTACTATTAACACCGCAGCGGGCGTCTTCGGAGAAGACAGTACATACTGCTTTATCGCCGATAACGAAGGACACGGCTCGATTAGTGAAACTGGGTCGTACTTCTATCCGCCGTATGCAGTGCTGGTTGAGTCGTACGGGAACTCTGTGTCAAAGGGTAATCAGATAGAGTTTGGTATAACGTTCATCGAGGCGAACCCAAACGTATTCGGCGACATCGCAGTGTTCGGCGGCGACGGAACCCTCAGCAGCGGAGGAGAAACAGGACATTGGGTGTGTGATGCTTGCCCCGCTAACGTCCCGCTTCCGGGAGGAGGGTGGGAAAGTCTTAGTGGCACCTTCACGGGCAACAATAACTAAGACATGAAAACCCTACTTGCAGTGCTGCTTCTATCCGCCATTTCAGTTAGTTGTGACGGCGGCAGGAGCGGCTCGTCAAGCCCAGCCCCAGCCACCCCCGTCACCGCTCCGGCGACCGCTCCGGCCACCGTAGACGGGCGGCCACGAGAGGCTGACGACATCGAACAAGCCTTGCTCCAAGCCCGGAGTTGGACGGAGCGGCAAGTCGCCCCGTCCTTCCCCGATTTCGAGAAACGATTCAAGCTCGGTGCGGGGATTGGGAATGAGGCGGATGTGGCCGAGCTTTGCAATGATCTGGATTCAGGAACCTGCGTGTGGAGGGACCACATGGGTGGATTGCACCTGAACATCGGCTTCACGCTGATGGACGCACAGGGAGTGTGGATTACCCCTCAACGTCGGCTCACCCATTGCGACGTTTGGGACAAGTCGATTCCGGCCAAGGAACTGCCCATTATTGGCAAGTGGTTCACGTGCAACATTTACGATGAAAACAGAGACGGACGTGGCCGCGAATGGCCCGCCTACCGCCCTTGAGTGAATGGTCTGCGCCAGACCGCTCGCTCGCGCTTCTCGAAGAGCGTCCTTTTTCCCAAGGAGGTTTCGATGCGGAATCAAAGTCGGGGAGTTGAACAGTACGCGCGGGTGTGGCCGCGAGAGATTTTCTATTGCTTGGTGCCCAATCAAACTGGGTCTAAGCGAAAGAAGATTGTGCTCGCAAAGGGTCTAGGACTTCTCAATGAGCCGGGAGTGTACGTGCTCTATCGAGACGACATTCCGTATTACGTTGGACAGGCGGCCAACAAACTACGCTATCGGCTGTGGGGACATGCATGTGCGCCCGGTGAACGATACAACAACTTTTGGAACTACTTTTCTGCCTTCGTGATTAAAGATGACTGGCTAAGGAACCTAGTTGAAGCTATTCTCATCGCAGCAATGCCGACCGCCAACGGAGCAAGACCACTGCTGAAGAAAACGCCATTCCCCGCTGAGATGCGCAGGATGACTCGTGAACTACGCGAGTATCAGGTCAACCCAAAACGGGAATTTGAGAAACTGAATCGGCTTGTCAAGAAACTGATAGACTCGCGGAAAAGGACGAGAAGAGTGAAGGTGTAACGCGCTCACATTCGCTCACGATTCATTGTTCCCGAACGTTCCCGACAATAACTTACAGCGTTTGTAAGGCATCGCCCATGCCCCACATTCAACAAGATAGAAATATCTATCGGCACTCATAACCCAAAGGTCGGTGGTTCAAATCCACCCCCCGCAACCAACGAACTCATAGAAAACACGCAAGTTAAAAGGGAGCCAGAAATCGGCTCCCTTCTCTTTTGCTCAAATTGTCCGTGTTTTGTCCGTCTGGCGGCCGCCGTTCCCAAGGTGCGAGGCTTTTTGCCCACAGAGAGCGTACTCAGTTTACAGTCGCTGGCATCG
>Ga0181536_10004408_pt1 | contig 14896 bp, 17 predicted proteins | sample PEATcosm2014_Bin_41_FD_121105 | JGI IMG/M metagenome (GOLD analysis project Ga0181536, IMG submission 121105) | Peatland microbial communities from MTU Mesocosm Facility, Houghton, MI, USA - PEATcosm2014_Bin17_60_metaG | ecosystem: Environmental > Terrestrial > Soil > Wetlands > Peat | place... | reverse complement strand
GGAAACGACCTCGGCCACTCTCCGCCAGAGAAAATGCTAGCGCAGCTCGCGCCCATTTTCATCACCTTTGGTGGCCCGCAGGGCCATGGGGCACTCCCTGACGGTCGCGGCTCGGTAACAGTCGCGATGATTTCGCAAGGCTTACCGAGCCGCGACCGTCAGGGAGCGGTTTCCGTCAATCAGCAATCCCCAAAACGGTTAAGCACCCAAGTTCGCCCCTGCACGCTAAAAGCGTGCGCCACATAGTAAGATAGTGCGAACCGCATGGCAATTCTCAACCTCTTGTTCGGATCCCCGCTGGCCACCACCGATGAAAGAGCCGAACGTATCGGCGCGACGGCCGGCATTCCTATCTTCGGCCTGGATGCCCTCAGTTCCGCGGCTTACGGGCCGGAGGCGGCGCTCACGCTGCTGATCCCGCTGGGAGCGGCCGGCGTCGCCTACATCGTTCCCATCAGCGTCAGCATTATCATTCTGCTGTCCATCGTCTTCTTCTCGTACCGGCAGACGATCGAAGCCTATCCGGGCGGCGGCGGCTCGTATACGGTGGCGCGCGCCAATCTGGGCGTCTTTCCCGGCCTGCTGGCCGCGGCGGCATTGATGATCGACTACATCCTGGTAGTGGCGGTGGGCATCTCGGCGGGCGTCGGCGCGCTGGTATCGGCCGCGCCCGGCTTGCAGCCGCACACGCTGCTGTTGTGCCTCGCGATTCTCGCCGTGGTCACCTTGGTCAACTTACGTGGCGTGCGCGAAACCGGCATCGTGTTCTTAGTCCCGACTTACTTATTTGTCGGAACTCTGTTGATCGCGATCGCCATTGGCTTGGTCAGGACGCTCGCCGGCGGCGGCCATCCGGTTCCCGTGGTGACGCCGCCGCCCGCTCAGCCCGCCGTGGCGGCCGTGGGTCTCTGGCTGCTGCTGAAGGCGTTCGCCAGCGGCTGCACGGCCATGACGGGCGTGGAGGCGGTCTCCAACGGCGTCAAGGCCTTCCGCGAGCCCACCGCCGCAAATGCGCGCCGCACGCTGGCGGTCATCATCGCGCTGCTCATCCTGATGCTGGCGGGCATCGCCTACCTGGTGCGCGCCTACGGAATCGCCGCCACGGACCCCGGCGCGCCCGGATATCAGAGCGTGCTTTCCATGCTGGTGGCGGCGGTAGCCGGCAAGGGAATCTTCTATTACGTGACCATCGGCTCCATCCTGCTGGTGCTGGCGCTCTCGGCCAACACCGCGTTTGCCGATTTCCCGCGCTTGTGCAAAACGATCTCGCACGATGGATTCCTGCCGCGCTCGTTCGGCTTCCGCGGCCGGCGGCTGATCTACTCCCAGGGCGTGTACGTGTTGGCGGCTCTCTCCGCCGTGCTCTTGATCCTGTTTGGCGGCGTAACGGACCGCCTGATTCCACTCTTCGCGGTGGGCGCTTTCCTGGCGTTCACGCTCTCGCAGGCCGGCATGGTCTCCCACTGGAAGCGGACCGGCGGACGCGGTGCGCGGCGCAGCATGCTGGTGAATGGATTGGGCGCGGTGGCCACCGCTGTCACGGTCGTGGTGGTGCTGGTGGCTAAGTTCATGGATGGCGCCTGGATCACGCTGCTGTTAGTCCCTGGCCTGTTGGCCGTGATGATCGCGGTGCGCCGCCAGTATCATCAAGTGAGCATGAGTGTCGGATGCCAGTCGCCGCTGGAACTGCATAGCTTTCAGGCGCCGCTGGTGGTGGTGCCGCTGGATCACTGGAACCAGATCGCCAGGCGGGCGCTCACCTTCGCCTTGACTGTTTCGCCCGATGTCACAGCGCTGCACATCGATTCCGGAGAGCGCACTATTTACCTGCGGCAGGAGTGGTACGGCTTCGTGGAGCAGCCGGTTCTGCAGCTTGGCATGGCGCCGCCGAAGCTGGTGGTCCTTTCATCGCCCTACCGCTTCGTGATCACCCCGATCGTGGATTACGTGCTGGACCTCGCGCAAAAGAATCCCAGCCGCCAGGTCGCCGTCGTCATTCCGGAAGTCGTGGAGCGGCGCTGGTACTATCACATGCTGCACAACCAGCGCGGCACCGCCTTGAAGTCGATGCTGTATTTCAAAGGGAACGGGCGCATCCTCGTGGTCAACGTGCCCTGGTATGTCGAAGGGGATTGAGAACACAGAGAAGACAGGAGACAGGAGACAGGAGTCAGAAGAGCACACAACTCGCGCGCTGCTTCGCCGCGATTCTGTCTTCTGACTCCTGACTCCTGACTTCTCGGCCCTCCTCGCGCTATCTTGAGAATATGCACTACCGCGCGCTCGGCCGTACCGGCTGGAAAGTTTCTGAGATCGGTTTTGGCGCCTGGGCTATTGGCGCCGACTGGGGGAACGTGAGTGACGCCGAATCCATGGCCGCCCTGCACCAGGCCATCGACTGCGGCGTGAACTTCATCGATACCGCGGATGTCTACGGAATGGGCCGCAGCGAACGGCTCATCGCGCAGCTCCGGCGCGAACGCCGCGAGCCCATCGTGGTCGCCACCAAGGCCGGACGCCGCCTGTCCCCGCACACCGCGGATGGCTACAACGCGCGGAACCTTTCCGCGTTCATTGAGGACAGCCTCCGCAATCTCTCCACCGGCTGCCTGGACCTGGTCCAATTGCACTGCCCGCCGACGGACGTCTACTACCGTCCGGAGGTCTTCGGCGCGCTAGACCGCCTTGTGGAGGCGGGAAAAATCCGCTATTACGGCGTCAGCGTGGAGCGTGTGGAAGAGGCGCTAAAGGCCATCGAGTACCCCGGCGTCCAGAGCGTACAAATCATTTTCAATTGTTTCCGCCACCGTCCGGCGGAGCTGTTCTTCGAGCAGGCCCGCAAGCGCCAGGTGGGGATCCTGGCGCGCGTGCCCTTGGCTAGCGGCTTGCTCACCGGCAAGCTCACGCGCGATTCCCAGTTCGCCGCCGACGACCACCGCAACTTCAACCGGCACGGCGAGTCGTTCGACGTCGGCGAGACTTTCTCCGGCGTCGATTATGACACGGCGCTCGCAGCCGTCGAAGAACTGCGCCCGCTGGTCCCGGAGGGGGCTAGCCTGGCGCAATTCGCGCTGCGCTGGATCCTCGCGTTCGACGCTGTCACCTGCGCCATCCCCGGCGGCAAGCGCCCCGCTCAGGTAGCCGACAATTGCGCCGCCTCGGACCTTCCGCCGCTGTCTGAAGACACCATGCGCGCCGTCCGCGCTATCTACGATGCGCACATCCGCCCGGCCGTGCACCAGCGCTGGTAGTCGGTGGCGCACGCCTTAGCGTGCCGTGGCGAGCTTGAGCTCGGCATCTTTACCGAGTCCAATCTGCCGCGAAACGTGCAGGCCGCGAGTCATCCACAGCCCATGCCCAACAGACTTTCCCCTGCTTTCAACCGCTTACGAGAACACGGTCCATATTCCCCAGATCCCAGGCGGGCGGGTGTTGGCCCGGCCTCCCACCTTCAGGTTACGCGGTGGGCGGCAGGTGTCGCAGGAATCGGATAAACAGACATTAAAATCCTTGACACAAGGGAAACTGGAAGCCTACTGTGGGGATGTGCGGCGCGCCAAAGCGGTCCGGGCCTCCCGGCCGCACCTCAGCAAATAGGAGGAAACATGACACGCGCGCTCATTGCGTTCATCACCGTATCATCGGCAGCATGGTGCCAAACGCCGGTCATCTCCAGCCTGGTGAACTCGGCCAGCTACCAGCCTACGCTCGGCGAAAGAAACAGCGTCGCGACTATCTTCGGGACCCATCTGGCCGCGAGCACCGCGACCGCGCAGGCGGTTCCGCTGCCATTGCAGCTCGGCGGAACGTCCGTAACGTTTTACGGAGTCGCCGCCCCCCTGTTCTACGTCTCCCCCACGCAGATCAATCTTCTGGTGCCGGACGGTAGCCTTACAGGCAACGGCGTCATCGTAGCCACCGCCGCCGGCACCAGCCCGCCGTACGAACCCTACACGGCGACACCGAATACCTGGAATACCGGCGCTATCTTCACTATGGATGCCAGCGGCTGCGGCCAGGGCGCTGTGCTCAACGTAGCTGCCGATGGCAGCCTCTCGGTCAACTCTCCCACTAACAGCGCTTCGCCGGGGGACTGGATATCGATTTACGGGACAGGTTTCGGCTCCTACTACGCGTCGGAGATCGATTCGCTCATCAACGTGCCTGCTCCCTCGAATCCCCCGGTCGGGTCGCTGAGCGGCGGCGGCGCCCAATTCGACTTTTTGGTTTATTCCGGGCCCGGATCAGGCTGGGCTGGCCTCGCGCCTGGCTTTGTGGGCCTGGAGCAAGACAACGCCCAGATCCCATCCACTGTGCGCGAAGGATGCGCCGTCCCCCTCCAGGTCCCCTACGACAACGGGGCACTAGCGATCAGCCAGCCGGTCACCATCGCCATCCACCAGGGCGGCGGCGCCTGCGTGAATCCCCCGTCCGCCGGTTATGGCCAGATCACCTGGCAGAAGACCATCAGCACCACGGGCTCGAATGTCGTCTCCGAGACCGACACAATGACTGCGTCTTTACAGGCCTCGCCGGGCCAGCAGGCGCCACCAGCCCCGGCCTACAACGAGGGCGGACTCCAAGGGTCGCAGACACTCTCCGGTCCCGCTTGCCCGGTTCCCGGTTACCTGAGTCTGGGTGCGGGGACCGTCACGGCGCAGGGCCCCGGCTTGGCCCCGGCACAGGTCCCCATCGTTCCTTTCCAGCAAGGGCAACTGGGCGGCCTCTCCGCATATCAGGCGACGTTTCCCTCCGGCACGATCCAGCCCGGCAATTTCACGGTAACGGCCAGCGGCGGGGCGGATGTGGGAGCGTTCCAGGCCTCCGTCAAGGTCGGGGCGGATATCCAGCTTCAGACACCTCTGGCAGGCGTGACCGTGTGTTCCTCCACGATCAAATGGACCGGCGGCGATCCGAACTCCTGGGTCACGATTAAATTTGTCCAGCTATCTCCACCTGGTTACGGCAGCGCCGAGTTCGTCAACTTTGGCGCCCAGGCCCGCACCTCGGACGGCGCCGCGCTGATCCTATTGCCCGACGCCGCCTGCGGCTCGGCGCCGGAGCCGATTCAGATTGTCATCGAAGTTGACCCGGACCCCTCCGAAATCACGACATTTTCGGCGTCCGCTCTTTCGCTCGGCGGCCGCGCGACCTGGAGATATATCCACACTTTCCAGGCGGCCCTGGAATAGACCCGATCCCGCATACCCGCACCGCCGCACTCCCGGCTCCGCGCCGGGCGGGCTGGCCCCCAACACCGCCGCGCCGGTGGCGATTCCGCGCAGGGCACGGCTTCCAACACGGTCACCATCGCCATCCAGTGACCGGGGCAGAATGGGTGCAGCTATAGGGCAGCACGGTTCCCGGCGGGTCAGCATACGTCCGACGTATGGGAATCCGTACCAGCAAGTCCCGTCGTCGAGCTATTCGATCAGCGTTGCCAAAGGTTGCTAGTGAGGAACGAGATGAAAAGGACTCTACTTGCCAGCGCCATTTTCGCCGTAGCCTGCATTCCACGCCCTACGGGTATTGCGCCTGGCAGCCCAAGAGGCCCGAGTGCACCGTTGTACGGATGCCACATTCTCCCGGCCCAAGGGTCTAAGCGGAGGCCGCCCCGCAGCATGTGCAGCATGTGCAACAGCATGTATAATAAAAGCATCTTAGAAACGCTGGCGGGTAAGGTCTGCCTTGCCGCCTGCGCGAGTTTCCATGTTCGATAATCTATCCGACAAATTACAGCGGGTTTTCAAGAACCTGCGCGGCGAAGGCAAGCTGACGCCCGAGAACATGCAGTCCGCCCTGCGCGAGATCCGCGTCGCCTTGCTGGAGGCCGACGTCAACTTCCGCGTGGTCAAGCAACTCATCGAAAACATCAAGCAGAAGGCCATGGGCGAGGAAGTGCTGATGGCCCTGTCCCCTTCCCAGCAGGTCATCAAAATCGTCCGCGACGAGCTGATCAAAATTCTGGGCAGCCACGAATCCAAGCTGCGCTTCTCGAACGAGCCGCCCAGCGTGATGCTGATCGTCGGCCTGCAAGGCTCCGGCAAAACCACCTCCACCGGCAAGCTGGCCCGCTGGCTTTCGAAAAACGGCCACCGGCCGCTGATGGTCTCGGTGGACGTCTATCGTCCGGCCGCGCGCGAGCAACTGCGCGTCGTCGCGCGCGACGTGAACCTGCCCATTTACACCGGCACGCCGGAAGAGACGCTGCCCGCCGACCTGGTCCGCTCCGCCCGCAAGGAAGCCGTCAACACCGGACGCGATGTGCTGCTGGTGGATACCGCCGGCCGCCTGCACATCGACGAGGAGTTGATGACCGAGTTGCAGCAATTGAAAGAGCAGCTCTCCCCGGTCGAGATCCTGTTCGTGGCCGACGCCATGACCGGCCAGGACGCCGTGAAATCCGCCGACGAGTTTCACAAAAAGCTGGGCATCACCGGAGTCATCCTTACCAAGATGGATGGCGATGCGCGCGGCGGCGCGGCCCTCTCCATCCGGCACGTCACCGGCCAGCCGCTCAAATTCGTGGGCGTGGGCGAAAAGTTCGACGCCCTGGAGCCGTTCTATCCGGACCGCGCCGCTTCCCGCATCCTGGGCATGGGCGACGTGTTGTCGTTCATCGAAAAGGCCGAGGAAGTCATCGACAAGAAGCAGGCTGTCGAGATGCAGCGCAAGCTCATCGACAACGAGTTCACGCTCGAAGATTTCCGCGACCAGATGAAGCAGCTCCGCAAGCTGGGGCCGCTTGAGAGCGTGCTGTCGATGATGCCGCAGGTGGGCATTCTGAAAGACCTCAAGAACGTGAAAGTGGATGAGAAGGAAATCACGCACGTGGTGGCCATCATCGATTCGATGACGCCCAAGGAACGCGCCAACCACATGCTGGTGAATGGCACCCGCCGGCGCCGCATCGCCAAGGGCAGCGGCACCACCGTGCAGGAAGTGAATCAGTTGCTCAAGCAGTATGCGCAGGCAAGGAAGATGATGAAGAGCTTCTCCGGCGGGCTGCTGGGCAAGAAGATGGGCAAGTTCAAATTACCGAATTTCTTAGGAGTGTGAATGTTGATGATCCGTTTGGCGCGTTTTGGCGCCAAGAAGAAGCCGTTTTACCGCATCGTGGTAATCGAGAAGGAGCGCGCCCGCAATGGCCGCAACCTGGAAGTGGTGGGCCACTACAATCCATTGAGCGACCCGGCGAAGGTGGAGTTGAATCGCGAACGCATTACCTTTTGGACCAAGAACGGGGCCCAGGTTTCGGAAACCGTCGCGCGGCTGATCAAGAACAATCCGGAGCCTGTGGTGGGATAGGCCTCCTGGCCTGTCGGTGGGATAGGCCTCCTGGCCTGTCCATCCCAGGTTGGTTAAGTGTGTGAGAAGTAACGAGTAGGTGGCCCGCGACCGGCTGGGCCACGGCATGCCTCTGTTACCATAAGAGGTGGAGGGAGGCGGGGTGATGAAACAGTTGATTGAAGATATCGCGAAAGCTCTCGTGGACATCCCGGAAGAAGTTGCGGTTCGAGTCGTGGAGGGAGAGCAGGTCACCGTGCTGGAATTGCGCGTCGCCCAAAGCGACCTGGGCAAGGTGATCGGCAAGCAGGGCAGGACGGCCCGCTCCATCCGCACCATTCTGGGAGCCGCGGGCATGAAGTTGAACCGGCGCTTCACGCTGGAAATCCTCGAGTGAGTTCCGGCGGCGCGGATTCCGGGCCGGACCATGGATGATGCCGGACGACGATTGGGTTACGGTCGCACTGCTGGGCCGCGCGCGCGGCATCCGCGGGGAAGTCACGGCCATCGCGCTCAGCAAGCCGGAGCGCTACGAAAGCCTGCGCGAAGTCTTCCTATATCCGGAAGGCTCGCGGCGGGAAGTGGAGTCGGCCTGGTTCCACGACAACCGGCTGATCTTGAAATTCCGCGGCGTGGATACCATGTCGGACGCCGAGCGGCTGGCCGGCTGTGAAGTGCGCGTGCCGCGCGGCGAGCGCATGCGTCTGGAGCCGGGCGAATATTACGAGTCCGATTTGATCGGGTGTGAAGTCGTCGAGCGGGACGGCGGGGCTTCGCTGGGGCGCGTGACCGCTCTCGCGGACGCCGGAGGCTCCGGAGTGCTGGAAGTGGAAGGCGGGCTGTTGATTCCGTTTGCGCGTGCGATTTGCGTGGCCATCGAGCCGGAAGCCCGCCGGATCGTAGTGGATTTGCCCGCGGGATTGAAGGAACTGAACCAGGCGTGATTTTTCATGTGCTCACGATCTTCCCGGAGTTCTTCCAGGGGCCGTTCGAGCATGGTGTAATCAGGCGCGCGCGCGATACTGGCGCGCTCGAGATTCGCATACACAATCTGCGGGATTGGACGAGCGACCGGCACAAAACAGTGGACGACCGGCCGTTCGGGGGGGGCGAAGGCATGCTGCTCAAGCCGGAGCCTCTGTTCTCCGCGGTGGAATCGATAGTAGGACAGGCCTCCGGCCTGTCCCGCAAAACCGTGCTGCTCTCCGCGCAGGGCCGCCTGTTCGATCAAAAGAAGGCCAACGATTTCAGCGGCCTCGAGGAACTGCTGTTGATTTGCGGGCGCTACGAAGGCGTGGACGAGCGGGTGGCCGAGCATCTGGCCGACGACGAGCTGTCCATCGGAAATTATGTGTTGAGCGGCGGCGAGCTGGCGGCGGCGGTGGTGATTGACGCCGTGGCGCGCCTGCTGCCGGGAGTGCTGGGCAACCAATCGTCGGCCGTGTTCGAGTCCTTCCAGGATGGCGGACATGCGGGGGCCGTGCTCGATTGCCCGCAATACACGCGTCCCGCCGAGTTTCGCGGATGGAAAGTGCCGGAAGTTTTGTTGAGCGGAAACCACGAAGAAATCCGCCGCTGGCGGCGGCGGGCCGCATTGGAGAAGACCGCGCGCCTGCGCCCGGATCTGCTGGAGCCAGACATTACTGAGCCGCGACGCAACTGAGCCGCGACCGTAAGGGAGCGGTATCAGGCTAGAATAAAAGATTAGGATTCGACATGACCAACCCCCTGTTGACAAAAGTAATTAACAAGAACAAGCGCAGCGACACTCCCGAGTTCCGGCCGGGCGACACCATTCGCGTCCACGTCAAGATCAAAGAGGGCGACAAAGAACGTTTGCAGGCCTTCGAAGGCACGGTGATTGCGCGCAACAACACCGGCATGGGCGAGAGCATCACCGTGCGCAAGGTCAGCTTCGGCCATGGCGTGGAGCGTATTTTCCCCATCCATGCCCGCGTGATCGATCACATCGACGTAGTGCGCACCGGGCGCGTGCGCCGCGCCAAGCTTTACTATCTGCGCGGGCTGAAGGGCAAGGCCGCGCGCCTGCGCGAACGCGACTAAGTGGAGGTTGGGCTTAAGCCCGCGCGGGGCTTTAGCCCCGCCTCATCCCCATGCGCGCCGCACAGTCAGTGACTCATTTCCGCTGCGAAGCAACGCTGGAGCGAGAACTCCGCGCACGCGGATTCCAAGCCGTGGCGGGCGTGGACGAAGTGGGCCGCGGCGCATTGTTCGGTCCTGTAGTGGCCGCCGCGGTGATTCTTTCGCCCGACCGTCCGGTGCGCGGCCTGAACGATAGCAAACAACTTGACCCCGAGCGGCGCACCGTGCTCGCCGGGCGCATCCGCGAGCGGGCGGTGGCGTGGGCGATAGCGGCTGTGGACGCGGCCACCATCGACTGGTTCAACATCTACCAGGCCTCCAGGATGGCTATGGAAATGGCGGTCGCGCGCCTCAATCCCGCGCCGGATTTTCTGCTGACCGACGCCATGCCGTTGTCGCTCCCCACTCCCCAACGTCCGCTGATCAAAGGCGACGCGCAGTGTCACGCCATCGCCGCGGCGTCGATTGTCGCCAAGGTCTGGCGCGACGAGCGCATGCGGGTCTGGGATGCGATCTTTCCGCAATACGGCCTGGCCAGCCACAAAGGCTATTTCACCCCGGAACATGCCAGAGCGCTGGAAGAGTACGGGCCGACGCCTTTGCATCGGCTGAGCTTCGAACCGGTGCGCGCGCGCTCCGTGTTTCCCGTGGACTTCGATCGCTGGGCCGGTGCGCAACTTCGCCTGTTCGCGGAACCAGGAGCCGCATCGTGACGGAACCCGTCCCCATTCCCACGCCGGAGGCTCCCCGCTATCGCTGGTATCACGTCGCGGCGGCGCTGCTCTTCATCGTATTCTGCATGGAACTCGGGATGTTTCTGGTGATCTTCCCGTGGTCGGATTTTTGGGACCGGAGCTTCTTTTTTTCGCTCGCCCCCCCGTGGCGCCTGTATTGGGGCAACACCTACCTGCGCGGCGCCGTCAGCGGCCTGGGCATCGTAAACGTCTACATTGCGCTGGTCGAAATCTTCCGGCTCCGGCGCTTCGCCCGGCGCTGACGTGGCGCACGCTTTAGCGTGCAGCGGCGAACTTCAGTTCGCCGTCTGCCACGCGTCGGAGTTTTCGGTTTCGAATCTGCTTCAAATGGAAAGCGAAAGGACCGACTGATGTCGAAATCGTCGATTACCACTGAAAAGAAGCTGCCGCCGATTCACCCGGGCAGAATCCTCCTTGAAGATATGAAGGATGAACAGATCAGTATCAACGGCCTGGCGCAGGCGATCCGCGTGCCGGCGAACCGCATCAGCCTGATCGTGAATGAGAAGCGCGGCATCACTGCGGACACGGCCGCGCGGCTGGGACGGTACTTTGGCACCTCGGCGCAATACTGGCTGAACATCCAGAATCGCTTCGATCTTGACTGCATCGATTGGGCCGTGATCGAGCGGGACGTTATTCCAAAGCAGGCAGCCTGAAACTTCGCTCCGGTGCGCCGGCGGATTTCAAAAGGTCCCCCATGCCTGGCGCATCAGCTTAACTGTTCCGTGACGGGCACGGCATATGTCGAACATTTTCAGACATTTTGCTGGCCTTTTGTAGTATCGTGCGATAAGGGACGTTACCATACGTATGGACGCTGAGAAAAGAGAGTTGATAGCTGAACAGTATAGTGAGGCATAGATTTTCATTTCTATTTTTGCAAAGTTTGCAAACGTTGGTTTGGATTATTGTATCATACGCGATAGGAACCTTGGCGATCAGTATGCCGCGGCCTGGGGATAGTCGCCCGTGTGACTTTCTCGCCCGAAGCCCCATTTTGAACCTGACATCTCAAACACGTCACAACCCGCGATTGGCGCTGGTTTTGCGATTGACCAATTGCAACATTACGGCTTCGGCTCGCCTCCGTTCCCCTTCTTGCTGTAGCGCTCCAACATCGCGCTTGATATCTCCACGGAAGACGGCCACACACCGCCCGGTCGACCGGCGTGGCGCTGGTATGTTCCGAGAGCTTCCACGTCAGGCTGAACGGGTTTTTCGCCCTCCAGAAAGACGAAACCAACAGCGTCGCTGGGAATGCGACTGATAAATCGCTCCGCGTCCTCGATCATGCTTCGGATGCGCCGGTGGAGTCCAGGCACATCAATGGGCCGCTCGGTGGCCAAGACGCGAAACTCCTCCGCCGTGAACCGGCTGTGGCGCGTGATGTCGGCCAGCATTTCTTCCGGCGACTGTCCGGGAAAGCGTCCTACGGCGGCCGAGATCACGGCCCCAAGGGGAAGAATGTTTTCATGGATGGTCACAAGGTCGACGATGTCGCGGGGTTCGCGCCGGTCGGCGGCGGCCGCCGCTTTGTTTGTCGCCAGGTCCACTGGGTGGAGCACATAACCGAAAAGATCGTCCCGTTGAGCGGGGAAGAATCGAAAGGCGCTGTCGGCGACCCATTCAAGCTGCATGGTCTCGCCGAGACCGGCTACCTCCGCTTGCCGCTTGCCACTTTGAATTCTGCCCCACGACAGCTTGAGCCCAGCCTCGGTCAGCGCCCTAGCGTCGGCTTCGGCGGCTGCCGCCAGGCGATTTTCCGAGTCCTGAAAAATGTCGATATCGCCGGAAAAGCGCGGCCCTTCCCGATTGATGGCGACACCGCCCGCGATATAGCTGTCGAGGCTGCGTCCCGCCGCGAGCACGCGCAGCACGTGGGATTGCAGTTTAGTGAGGGGCACGGCACAGTCTCTCAATGTGTTCCGCCAGGCGCCGCCCGCCCATTCCGCCGTGCGTTCTTAACGCCTTTGTGATCGCCATTGCGTCGGCCGGGGTAGGGTCCTCTATGGGCCGCATGTTCCAAAGCGCCCGGCTGCCGTAGTCTTTGAAAGCGCGGTGGTAAAGACTGCCTAGGTCCTCTGGTTCGGTCGTTGGGCCGGTCATCGTGCCTCCTTGTCCATCCGCCAATTTGTAGCACGTCCGAGGCTTCACTTCAAACCGGAAGGCGCTTACGCGTACCCCAGCTTGCCCCGCCTTCCCAAATATGCCGCCATCAGCAGCGCCGGCGTCGCGAGCAAATAGAACGCCGTCCCAAACCGCGCAGGCGCCATGCCCATGAAATCCAGTCCGGGCGCGTGGTTCATGGGACCGGCGTACCACCACAGCGTATACAGCGCCTCGAAAAGCCTGCTCGATCCGCTCCAGACACCCAGCGCCAGTGCGAACGTGGGCACGAACAGCGCTCCCGCCAGCCACGCGGCAAAGCTGCGCCAATCGCCGCCGATCAGCAGACGGATCCCCAACCCGCCGCCGGTCGAGATCGCCACCACGACGCCTGCGGCCCAGACCGCGGGCAGTTGCCGGCCGAGCGCGTGTGCGCACGAAAACACCAGCTTCTGCGTGTCATAGCGGGCCTCGCGCGCGCCCATCTGCGACCAGATCAGCACCGGCCAAAGCCAGGCAAATCCCGCGGCGGCCTGGCGCGCCTGCACGTCCGGCACCACCAGGCTGGCCGCGAACAGGCTCGCCGCAACCAGGTACCACCACCAGCCGTGCCCTTTCAGCATCAGGCGCAGCTCGGAGACCACCAGGCGCGGGAACTGGCTGCCGCGCGCCGTCCGCACCAGGGGCGTCAATTGCACAGTGGCTGCGCGGGCAGCCGGCGCTCCGATCGTGCCGGGGCGATCCTCCGCCGGCTCGGGCGCTTCCTTTCTGCGCCGCCGGGCCCAGAGGGCGCCCTCGCGCGCCGGATCGAAGCGGTGAAAGAACAGCGCGGCAAGCCAGGCGATCCCGATCGCGATCGCGACCCATTGCAACCGGCCCACCAGCACTTGCGGAGTCCATTCGACGCCGTTCCAGAGAAATGTCTTGGTGGCATGCGCGGTGGGCCCTGCCTGTAACGCGAAGCCGCCCTTGTAAGAAGGGTCGATGAGTTTCAGCGCACCCATCATACTGTGCATGAAAACGCCGAATCCCATATAGTCGTTAACGCCCGTGACGCCGCTCAAGCCCAGGTAGGTCGCCCAGGCAAAGACATAGATCACGTTGCCCACGCCGCCGCGCAGCACCGGTAGAGTCTCAAACAACACGGCGATCGCTGCGGTCATGGCCATCGCCGGCAACGCCACCCATATGAATGGCGCCAGCAGCTTGCCCGGTTCCAGTCCGCCTCCCTCCGCGCGCGCCAGTTGCAGGAGCACGGCTGCCACCGCCAGCACGGAAACCATGGCAGACAGGACCGCAAAGTTGCTGAGCGCCTTCCCCAGCGTGTAAAGGCTCTTGCCCACGGGCGTGGTGGCCAACACCAGGCCTACACGCGTTTGTCGATCGCGCTGAATGGTATTCTTCACCATGTAGAAGCCGGCCAAGGTGATGAAGGCCGTCGAGACAGCGTCATCATACTGCCAACCCACGCGGAGTTATAGACGCCGCGGTATTCATCTAACTGCAGCGAGATCGTCCCCGAATAAGTGAGGAAGGCGAGGCCGGCGGCAAACGCCAGGGTGAGCAGGAAACTGTACCGGCGGACGCGCTCCAGAAAATCGGCACGGGCCAGGTGATACAGCACGCGGCCGCGCATCATCTGGCGTCCGCCTCCGCGCGCTGGGCCCGATGCGTCGCGAGACAATGCAAGTACGCGTCCTCCAGCGTGGCAGCCACCGGCACTGCGCCCGCGGGCGCGGATTCCGCCAGCAGCCGCACGTGAACGCCATCCGCCCGCCGCACGGTGCCGCTGATCAGATAGCGCTGCTTGGCGGCGCTCAGCTCCGCGCTGGGAATGACCCACTCCCAAACCCGGCCCTCGGCTGCGCGGAGCAGTTCTTCGGGCGGTGCGTGAGTGACCAGCCTGCCCGCTGAAATCAGTGCGATGTCCGTAGCGGTGGCTTCCACGTCGGACACGATATGCGTCGACAGGATCACGATGCGGTCGCCGGAAAGGTCCGAGAGCAGGTTGCGGAAGCGCACGCGCTCCTCGGGATCGAGTCCCGCCGTCGGCTCATCCACGATGAGCAACTGCGGATCGTTCAGCAGGGCCTGCGCGATGCCGATGCGCTGCCGCATGCCTCCCGAGTAGCCGCCCAAAGGCCGCTTGCGCACGTCGGCCAGGTTGACCAGTTGCAGCAGCTCGTCGATGCGGCGGCGGGCGCTGGCCGCATCCAGTCCCTTTACCGCGGCGAAGTATTCCAGGAATTCCACCGCATTCAGGTTTGGATACACGCCGAAGTCTTGCGGCAGATAGCCGAGCACTGCTCGCACTGCGTCAGGCTCGCGCTTGATATCGGCGCCGTTCCAGGTGACAGTGCCTTCGGTGGCGCGCGTGATGGTCGCGATGATATTCATGAGCGTGGTCTTGCCCGCGCCATTCGGACCCAGCAGGCCCAGCACGCCCGGCCGCAGCTCCAGGCTGAAATTCCGCAGCGCCCACACCTTGCCTTGGTAGAGCTTGCCGGCGTTGTCGATGATTAAACACAGCGTCTTAAGTTATTGCGCATAGGCGGCGCAGAGTTTCGCTGGCGTCCGTCCATTTGTTGAACTGTTCCTCAACCGCCGTGATGACGTCCTCCAATGCATTGAAGTAGCGATTG
>Ga0181536_10004406_pt1 | contig 14899 bp, 12 predicted proteins | sample PEATcosm2014_Bin_41_FD_121105 | JGI IMG/M metagenome (GOLD analysis project Ga0181536, IMG submission 121105) | Peatland microbial communities from MTU Mesocosm Facility, Houghton, MI, USA - PEATcosm2014_Bin17_60_metaG | ecosystem: Environmental > Terrestrial > Soil > Wetlands > Peat | place... | reverse complement strand
TTTTGCCTGCACCCTTTGGATTCTCCGCTTTTTGTTGCTTCAACATAGATGAAAGCCTTTGTTTATGCGGCTCCATTGTATGTCAACAGCATCGTTTTGCAAAGTTAATCTGGGAAATCCGGGCTTAAGCCGTTGTGTCCCTGCCTTCAACTCCCTGGTGGTGATGGCGGTGGATGCCATGTTGCGAAGGGCGAACGGGGCGCAAGCTGGAATCCAGCGACTTCACGACCAGGCACTTTTCGGGGCGGAGCGTTCGCGGGTTGGTGTTTGGCTTGGCCTTGGTGTTCGCAGCAAGCCGGATGCCAACCTGGGAACACGGAGCGGGGAAAGTTTTGAGGGGACAGGGCCTCGTTTAAGGCAGGTTGGCTGAGGGTTGAAAAAAAATGAAAAAATTCCTTGCAATGCCTAAACATATATGTTTAGATATAGCCATGACATCAACCATGTTGAGTGCCCCGAGTGATGAGAGCGTGAAAACCGGCAGGCGGCCCAATCCTTCGATTGACGGCCCCAGGGATAATACCGTGTGTTTCATGCTGAGTGACGGCGAAAAACTGGCTGTGGATCGTCTGGCGTTTTGTCTGAACATTACGCGGTCGGGCCTGCTAGCCAAGGTCGTGGCGGAATTTGTGGCCGCGTCGTCGGGTTCAAAGGCGGGACGTGAGGCAGAAAAGAGGCTGCGGGCGTATCTGGAAGATTGCCGGATGGCTTTCAAGAAGAGGGGGGCGTTCGCGGTCAAGACGGTTGGCGGAACAAAAGGAGCGTAAACGCATGAAAGAAATTATCGAGCTGAACAAGAAATTGATTGAACAGTTGGGCAGGTGTTTTCCTGAGGGCGCGCTGATTCTGGGCCGGAATGATCAACCGGAGGAATTGGCGGCGCTCCCGGCCGCATTGCGTGAGGAAATTGAGCAATTACGTGGCGAGATCAACGAGGTGGTGCCGAATGATTTCACATATTCTTTCGACTTGGGAGATGATTGTCCCGGTTTAATGATCGAATATGAGGACGGTTCGCAGACAGGGTTTTTTCGTGGTCATAACTGGCAGCTCAACCGCTCGATCATCGAGCAACTAAAGGAGTTCAATTGGGATGCGGAGCGTGAGCAGGCTTTGGCAGGGTGTCAGATATTCGACGTAATGAAGGAGAACGCCAAACACCTGCCGTCGCGCTTGCCTTCGACCAGAGAGCTTCAAAAGGCGTTCCGGGTGGAGATGAAAGAGTTTTTGAAGGCGAAACGCCAGGATTTGCGGGGTGTCCATGCTTTGATGTGGCGCGGTGACGAAGGGGTGAAAGTGGAGAGCTTTGAGGACCAGGCCTCGTTCTGCCGGGAATTACCGGATATTATGACGGTGCAATACCTGGTTATCGCGGTAGTGGCGGATGGAAAACCGATGTCGCGGGAGGAACTCGAAATCTTGAAGAAAAAGGCGATTTCGGAATTGGAGGATATGCCGATTTCCCATGCGAGGGCATTGGGGAAATTCTGAATTGAAAGTGGGCGTGACGGAAAGGATAAGAATGCAAAATGACGTTGAAAAGAGACTGGACCGGGTTATGAGGTTGCCAGAGATTTCGGTGAGCTTGGGCGTGTCCGCACGGTCGGTGCGGCGGATGACTGACCGGGGCGAACTGCCGCGCCTGGTGAGGGTGGGCCGCGCGGTGGGATTGATGCAAAGCGATGTTGAGGCGTTTCTTGAGCGGATGCGCGAACAAAGGGGGAATTTCCCCCAGAGGAGCAAAATATGATTGCCTACATTTATCGGCCAAAACGGCGGCGCAACGGCAAGTTGGTTTATGCCCGGTTGTATCGGGCGCGTGTCCGCTTTCCCGGCGAACACAGGATGAGGGATATTCCGCTTGAGGTCACGGAACCGCGCTCGGCGGACCAAAAGCTGCAACAGATATTGAAAGAACACAGTCAAGAATCGGTCGGCTTGATTGCGCCGGAGAAAATGCGGGAAGCGGCCGGAACACCGCTTGCGGCGCATTTTGCCGTTTTCGTCCAAGAGCTTAAAACCAGCGGCTGCGTGAAACGATACGTGCAAGGCGTGGAAAATTATGTCGGCTCCCTGATGAGGGATTGCGCCTGGGAGCATTTCAAAGATGTGAACGCGGAGTCGTTTCAATTGTGGCGGCAAAAGCAGGAGAAAGCGCCAAAGACCCTGAACGAATATCTCGTGGCAATGCGGGCCTTTCTCAAGTGGGCGGAGCGTTTGGGTTTCATCGCGCGGAATCCGCTGGCGAAAGTGGAACTGCTGCGGGTGCAAGGCCGCCAGAAACGGGCGCGGCGGTCTTACACGGCGGATGAGATTCAGCGCCTGCTGGCGGTGGCCGGGAGTCGGTCGGCGATTTACTTGCTGGCGGTGCTGACGGGCATTCGCAGAGGCGAAATCAAGCAACTGCGGTGGGCTGACGTGGTTCTGGATGGTGCGGAACCGAGAATCACCGTCCCTGCGACAATCTCCAAGAATCATTACGAGGACGATCTGCCGTTGCATCCTGACCTTGTGGCGGCGTTGCGGGAGGTCAAGCCGGCGTCGTGCAATCAGGACCAGTTGATTTTCAAGGGAATGTTCCCCGGTTACAAACGCTTTTATGCGGACTTGCAGGCGGCGGGGATTGACTGGAAAGACACTGGTGACGGGCGGCTGGACTTCCACAGCTTCCGCGTCACGTTCTGCACGCAGCTTGCCGCTGGGACACCAAGCGAGCGCGTGCGGATGGCGCTGATGAGGCACCGTGACCCAAGCCAGACGGCCAAGACATACACTGATGCGCGGATGCTGCCGCTGAAAGAGGCCATTCAGAAACTGAGCTTCCATCGGGCGGAAACCCCTGGGCCGGATGACACACAACTAGACACACAAACTCTGGTCAAAGCGGGTCATTTGCTGTCAACCATTGTCACTTTGCCGGTGATGGCGGAAAGTGAAAAATCCCCTTTGTTCACGGGGGTAAAGTCCCCTTTTGTCCCTCTGTGTCACAATGGGTCAAAAGAGGCGAAATGGTCGGAGCGACAGGATTTGAACCTGCGACGTCTTGGTCCCAAACCAAGTGCTCTACCAGGCTGAGCTACGCTCCGAACCAAGATTTACCTAGGTAAAATGCAGCATTCCAAGTCGCTGCTTGACAATCTGATACTGTGGCCATGAAACGACTGCAACGACCAAGAAGCGGGCCAGGATTCCCCCTGGCAGAAAACAAACTCCGCAAACCTGATCCGTTACAAGCCGTCACAGGTCTATTTTGCACGGTTCAGGGTGAGGGGCAAGCTCATTCGGCGAAGTCTGAAAACCGATCAAATCACGGTCGCCAAGCTGCGGCTGGGTGATCTGGAAAAGACCGAGCGGCAGAAAGGCCAAAGTGCCCATTCGGTCGTGAATGGGAAAATGACTTTCGGGGAGCCTTGGCTGTTTTCAGAACGAGAGTTGCAGGACAGCCCCTCCATCAATATTATGCGTGGCGTATCGCCGCCCTTCTGAAATCCTGGCCTGGATTGGCGGGCAGGGACGTGAGCAGGATTTCAAATGCAGAATGCCTGGATTGGAGCGTGAAGACCGCCAGCCGCAATTGTTCCTCCTCGCACAACTTCAACGTCAGCATTCTCCGCCGAGTGTTTGCGCATCGCGAACTTCCTCTTGCACCTTGGCCTGGTCGAGGGTAAAACGCTTCTTCGGGCCCGCCTGGAGATACTTCCGATAGCCTTCGTTGCCGATCAACTCCTTGTCCCCTTGCCGCAACTGTTCCTGCAAGTGCTCCACAATGACTTGGCGGTCCATTTTGTTCATCGTTTCGCAACTCGGTTGGATTCAAAGCAAGTACACCTTTCCCTGCATGCCATCCACGCGAACCCGCTGGCCGTTCTTCAATCGGCTCAAGGATTCTCTCACCGACATCACCGCCGGAATGCGCATCTCGCGAGCGGTAACCGCCCCGTGCGAAAGCGGACCGCCGCTCTCCGTCACGACCGCCGCCGCGGTGTAGAACAGTGGCGTCCAAGTGGGATTGGTCGTCCGGGCCACCAACACCGCGCCTTTGGGAAACTTGGCAAAATCGTCCGGACCGAGAACCATAAACACCTGTCCTTCGGCTTGACCGGGGCTGCCCGCCAGACCGGAGAGGCAGTCGCCGGAGAGGGGTTCCGCGGATTTGCTTTCTCCAAGGACCCATTCGGGTTTTCGCGCCTTGTCCCGCAGGTAATTTTCCTTTTGCCGGCGGACTGCTTCACTGAATTCATTCCATCCAGCGTCATTGTCCTGGCTAATTGCTTCGCCGATCTGCTGGCGATGCGCGAAGAAGATGTCCATCGGCTCGCTCAGAACGCCGCGCTGGACGAGCCGCCCGCCCAATTCCCGCAGGCCGCGGCGCAACGGCAGGGTGAGACGCGTGGTTTGATAGTGCTCCAGATCGTCAAGACTTGTGTAAGCGCGAGCCAGCCGAACAATCTCTGCGAAGAAGAAGTGCAGGTCAGGTGGAAGTTTTTGGAACATTTCCAATTCCGCCTGCTGCATCCGGATTCTCAGCTCCCGCTCCTTGGCGGCGGGATCCTGGTCCATCGGGGTCTGCACAATCAACCGGACATTGTCCAGCACCACCCAGGGCAGCTCGATCCATGTTGGCGAGTAGGCGTCGAAATCAACTTCACGGTGCCCATGGTCGCGAAGAAATCTCTCCAGACGGCATTGAAACTCTGGAAAGTGATCCAGCATCTGCCGCCCGATGATGTCGCGGGAAGATCGTTCGTTCACCATCTTTTTCAGATCCGGGCGCGCGCGGATCATGGCGGCGAGCTCAAACAGTTCCTTGTTGATCGTGCCGGTCTTGGTTTCGCAATAAGCCATCAGCCGGTCAAATAGCGAGTCGGCACTGTCCGGTCCGAAACCCATTTGCAGGAGACCATGGAACAGGCGGTACAGCGTGCTCTGTGTGATCGAGATGGCGATGTTTGGCATAAAATAGTTGGCACCGTGCTCGTTGACCGAGAGGACAAAGTTCCAAAGTTCCCGCAGGCTCTTGTTAGCGAGCGGCTCGGTCATGAATTTGCCGATCGAAATGAGATAGAAATCCAAATCGCGCGCCCATGCGACCGGCAGTTCCTGCACCCAGCGGAATTCTTCGCGCAACTTCGGGATGGCGGCGCGCAGTTCCTCGATATTCCGCACCAGGAAGGGCAGGCGCCGGCCGTAAAGCTCGACGGCATTTTGATTTCCGTAAATGTAATGCTCCTGCATGCCAAACCATTTACCGTTAAAGGGCGGAAATCCCATGAGCCGAAACGAGTGGTTGAGCGACCGGTGAAACCCGCTGTCCACAAAATCCCAGGTCAGCGGTGTGATGACGTTGGGGAAGCGTTCGGCCGATTCGTCGCGCGTCCAACGCGGCGGAATCGTCGTGATCGGGCGGGACTGGAGCAAGAACAATTGGCCGTCGGCAAAGCCCCACTCGATGTCCTGCGGAAACCGGTAACTGGCCTCAATCCGAAGGAGCAGATCGGTCAACTGAGCCAATTGTCTGCCGTCCAGGCAAGCGCGGGCGCCTTCTTCGCTGTCCAAGCGGACTTCCTGTGTGCCGCCGGAAACGCCGACGATCTTCCGGCTTTTCCGCGCAATATTCGCCGAACGAACGGCGCGCGTGGCTCGGTCAATGGCGAAGTGATCCACTTCACCCTCTCCACTGACCACTGATTCGCCGAGCCCGAAGTTGGCGTCCACGACCATCTCGTTGAGATCACCATTGACTGGATTGATGCTGAAACCGACGCCAGCGACTTCGCACTGCACCATCTGCTGCACAACAACCGCCATCGCCGCCAGCGCGTGATCGAAACCTTGTCGATGCCGATACGCTATCGCGCGGTCGAACCACAGGGAAAGGAAACATGCCTTGATCTTTTCCAGAATGTGGTCCGCCCCAGAACAGTTGAGATAAGTTTCGTGTTGACCGGCAAAGGCCGCGCTCGCCAAGTCTTCCATGGTCGAAGAAGATCGGACGGAAAAGGCCTGACGCTCGGGAAAGCGCCTGAGTTGATCCCGAACCTCTTCCATGACCGCCTCTGGCAGGGAAAGCAGGCCGAGAGCGTCCCGGAGTTTTCCGCTTTCGGCCCGGAGCAGTCCCGCGTCGTGAAATGGCAGTTGGTTCACGGCACGCAGAAGCTCGCGACCTCCAGCGATGAAATCCCGATAAGCTTCCGCGGTGACGATGAAGCCGGGCGGCACGGGAAAACCACGTTGCGTTAGGATGGCAAGATTTGATCCTTTGCCGCCGCTCAATTCGAGGCGGGCCGCCAATGGATCTTGGAATGTGAATGTGTAGTTCATTTTGTGGTTGAATCGGCAGTTGGGGTTGCAGGGGTCGCTGACAACGGCAGGTCGCAATCCGGCTTTCGCGGATAGCGCCGGGCGAGCCAGAGCGCAAAGGCCGCGAGTGCAAACCCGCAGAGCACATCTATGAAATAATGGTATCGCAGGTAGATGGTGGAGAGCCAAAGACCAACGGCAGGAACAAGGTAGAACTTGAAGCGCCACGGGCAATGCCGCTGGTCAAAGAAAAGCAAGAAGCTGGAGATCGCGCAATGAAGGCTGGGGAACACGTCCACTTTGTTGCTGCCGGCGGCCACTATGGCGGCATTCCATTTTGTGATCCACCAGCCGTTCAGCGGCGTCGTGAACTTTTCCGTCATGGAGAGGCATGGCCCCGCCGCGGGAACGAATGAGTAGCCCAGAAAACCAATCCCATAGATGGTGAACAAACCGATCACGAATTTCTTCAACAGCGCCACATCGCCGCAGAAATAATAGATCATGCTGAAGAGCAGGTACGGAAAGAACAGGATGTAACAAAAGCTGAAGAATTCGGTGAGCGCGGGGTGGACCAGCGGTTGCAGGCGCAGACTCAGGTTGGTCCCGATGCTGCCCTGGTCAACCTGCCGGAGCAAGGCGTCCATGCGTTCCGGATGAATCTGCGGAATCGCCGTTTTCATGTGGAAGAAGACGACATTCATGGCCAACGGATAAAACAGCAGACCGAGCCGCCAGCGCATGGAAGTTCCGTCCGAACGGCAGAACCAGACCGCCCAGACATTGGCCGCGATCAACACGAAATACAACAGCGCGTCGCGACCGAGGAACCCGACCGCGCAGCCCAGACGCATCCAGGTGGCCAGCAGGAAAAAGCCGAAGAAAAGCTCGTGCGGCAGCAGCCGCCAATGGTCAGGCGGTTTCATCGGGCAGCGATTGAAGCACCGTTTGGTGAAACGCCAGCATCCGGCATCGGAGAGCCGGCCGGCGCAACCCGTTGTGGACCGCAACCACGAGTTTCTTGAATCGGTAGTAGAGTTTCACCCCCGCGCTTGTGACCGCCAAATATGCGGCCAGCCACAGGAGTTTTCCCAGCAGCAGCAGGGTCATGACCACGGCTCCGGACCACAGCGCGAAGGCGGGCAATCCCACCAGGATTTTCCAGAGCGAAACAACATTGCGGCCATCGGGCAACTTCTTTCCGGCATGCCAGCCGGCGATAAACGCGGGCAGATTGAGAGCGATGGCCGCGAAAACAATGGGGGCTACGACTAAAAGCCCCGCCAGATAGAGCGAAACGGCCCCGGCGGGGAACAACGGCGCCCCTTGATGGAACCAGAGTTTTGCGTCTCGCAACGCCGGTTCCAGGCCGCGCCATTCGTCCATGATTTTTCCCGGCACGGCTGGCTCCATCATTTTCAGCGATTTGAAATAGGATCTCGCCGTCCCAAGTGTCGCAACATAAGCAAAGCGATGGATCAATTCCTGGCGCTCTTCCGAAGGGACGTTGATCCCCACTTCTTCCAGCGCGGCCTGCATGCGGCCCTTCATCGTCTTGAGCCGCTCGATGCGGCTGGCATCTGGCGGCAGCCCGGTCGAGATCGGCAGACCGGCCACGACTTCAACTTTGCTCCGAAAAGCCCACGGGCGTTCGTAATGAATTCCAAGCGGGACCACTTGCAACGGCGGGCGATCTCCGCCTTCGAGATAATCCAACAACAACCACACCGCTCCGCTCTTGAAGGGCAGATGGCACGGCCCAAGCGAACTGGTCCCTTCTGGAAACACGAACAGTTCGCCGCCCGCCCGCAGATGATCGAGACATTGAAGCAACGCCGCATCGTTCAGCGCGCGATCCCCTTCGTCCTTTGTTCGGGTCACGGTGATCCCTTCAAAGAAGAGCCGCGCAAACCAGTTTTTGCGAAGCTGCGTGGAAATCATGAACACCGGGTCGCGCAGAACCTGATCGTAAACAAAGCCGTCCACGGCGCCATTGCGATGCAGCCCTAAATAAAGGACTGGCCCCGTGCGCGGCAAACGCTCCGGATGAATCAACGTGATGCGCTCGAAATAGAACGTCTTGATGAAACGATAGAGCCATCCATGCCAGACGCTCCGCGATGAGACCGTTCGAGAATGACGATGAAGCAGAAACATATCATCGCAGCCAATCATCCACTACAGGGGACAGTTTTCCGGCCAGCGCCGCGGCGAGGAACGCCGCCAGCGCGCCCGCCACGACATCCATCGTGTAGTGCGCCCGCAACACCAGCACGATGACCATTTCTCCCAGCGCGATGGAAGCCGCGATGGCCGCGAGCCAGGCTGGTCCGAAATAGGCCGCCTCGATGGCTCCGAGCACGGCCACCGCGGTGTGCCCGGAGAAGAAGAAGTCGTTGCCCACGGAGTAGGTCACCAGCAGCGCCGGGAAGCCCGGGTTTCTCCAGATCATGCCGGGCGGCGGTGGCAAGGTGCAGAGAGTCTGGCAGAGTTGCCGCAGACCGAAGAGGATGAGGATGGCCAGAAACGGCGCAAAGGTGGAGCCGAAGACCGCCACGCCGATGAGGGAGAGGCCGAACAGGTCAATGAAGCTTGAACTGATGATCAGGGCCGCATTGGCGGCTCGATCATGGGTGGCGAAGTAGCGGTTCCAGCGCGCCGTCAGATCGTGGACGGCATCGCCGATGCCCTCCTTCGGCGAGGACTTGCGCGCAATCAGCGATTGGGTCCAGAACCAAGCGACCAAGGACCCGGCGACGACAACGGCGCGGAGGCCAATGGCGGGCCAATGCAATATTGCAAGGACAGAGGACGCGGCATCAGGTGTCATAATATATCATGGTGTCAGGCGTCAGGCGCGCCGGCGGATTTTGCTTTCCTCGAGCATCAGTTCGAGCCGCCGTCGGAGTTCGTTGGAAATGGGGTCGCCGTCGGCGCTGCGATCCCGCGTTGGCGCGGCTTCGATGGCTTCGCCGACGGAGATGACGGCATGAATCGGCGGATGTGACCGGGCGGTGTCGGTCAGGTCTTCCTCGTAACGCTCCACCGTTTCCAGCAGGCGCTCGGGGGTTGGTTGGCCGGCAAGGTAATCACCCGAGTAACAATGCAGTTGCTGGGCGAGATACAAATCGGCCAATTGCCGCCAGCGGCGCGCGCTCTCTCCCTCGTCAAGTTCGCCATGAACCATCTCCGGCAGGATGGCCGTGCGCAGACGCTTGATCCGCGTCATAGGATCAGGCTCGCGGCGTCCCCCGGTCCACTCCTGCTCCAGCGGTTTCAGCAGATGATCCAGCAGATGCGCCAGCCGTTCCCTGACTTCGCCGGATTGGGTCGCGCCGAAGTATTCCATTTCCTTGAGCGCGAGCAAGGCGTGTCCGGCTTTGACGATCCGGTCGCACAAGGGCAGATGACTCTGCGGCTGCCAGGATAAACGGGCTTCGATTTCCCGCAAGACCGGCGCGATGGCCGCCTCGAGGCGGCCTTCGAAAAAGTAGCGGACGAAGACCGGATGCACCGCCACCTTGCCAGGCAGCGGCGAACCGGCCCGCTGTTTGGCCGCCGCGCGCGCCAGAAACGCAATGCCATCCATCAAGTTCATCAGCCGGTCGTTGTTGCGGGTGACGAAGCCTTCCGGAAAAATGACCAGGGGAAAACGGGCGTCGGCCAGAATGCGGGTGGCGCATTTGAGCGATTCGCGATCCAGTCCTTCGCGGTAAACACTGAATCCTCCGATGCGCGTCAGGAGGAAGGACTGGGCGCGGCTTTGCATGAAGAGATGCCAACTGGCCATCGTATGAAACGGCCGGCCCACCTCGCGGGAGAGCAGTCCCAAAACCATGGGATCGCAGGGCCGGCAGTGATTGGAGGCCAGCAGCACGCCGCTCCCGGCATTCAGAGAAGCGGCCAGGCGCTCCGCGCCGATGCATTGCCACGAAGTGATGCCGAAGCTTTTGCGAAGGTGCGTGGGCAGATACCACTGGATAATCCGCCACCAAAACGGGCTGAACCGTGGCGGCACGAAGCGATAAGTCCTGGCAATGACAACATTTTGCATGGTTGTGAGAGGATCTGGTCTTGCTTCATTCGCCCGGGGCCGTGTTCGAGAACTGCGCCGCCAGTTCGCGAATTCTACGCAGATCTAACTTGCCTGTGCCAAGCATGGGCAGCGCCTCCACATGGCAGAACTGGTCGGCGCGCGGCTTCCAGAGATTCGGCAGGTCCAATTGCGGCAGCTTCGCGGTGAACTCCGTCCATTTCGTTTCGGACAGCTTGTGCAGCACCACCAGCCGCTCCCCTTTCTTTTCGTCGGGCACGCCGGCCACGACAAACATCTGCTCCGTCACTCCGGCCAGTTCGTGCAGCTTCTCCTCGACTTTAATGTGCGGGACCATCTCGCCGCCGATCTTGCTGAAACGGCTCAGGCGGTCGGTAATCTGGAGGAAACCATCCTCGTCCAGCGCCGCGATGTCGCCGGTGACATACCAGCCGTCGCGCAGCACTTCCGCCGTCTTCTCCGGCTGGCCCAGATAACCGCGCATCACATTGGGGCCGCGCACCAGCATCAGGCCCGGCTGGCCCAGCGGCACCGGTTGCCGCGTCTCGGGGTCCACGATCCGCACGCTGATGCCGGGCAGCGGATGGCCGATCTTCCCGCGCTTGACGCCGACCTGGCGGAAACCCGCCGAGCGGAAATCATTCGTGTTGACAGCCACCGTCGGCGAGCATTCGGTGCAGCCGTAAGCCTCGAAGGGCCGGATGCCGAATTGGTCCTCGAACGCGGACGCCACCCGCTCGGGCAGCTTTTCCGCGGCCACCGCCACAACGCGCACGCTGCCCAACTCCTCCGGCGCGCAACCGCGCATATAGACCTGCAGGAACGTCGGCGTCGCCAGAAGAAACGTCACTTTGTAGTCGCAAACCAGCTGGCCAATCGTTTTCGCATCGAGCGGGTTGTAGTGATAAACCACACCCACACCCAGCACCGCCGGCAGACAGAGCGTGCCGGTGAAACCGAACGAATGGAAGAACGGCAGCACGCCCAGGAACCGATCATGCCTGTCCAGGCTGAACACTTGTTCCAACTGCTCGATGTTCGATCCGATGTTGTAATGGCTCAACATGACCCCCTTCGGCTCGCCCGTGCTGCCGCTGGAAAAAATGATCGTCGCCAGATCGTCTAGCTCCACTTTCCTGTCGCGCCCCAACGCCTGCTCCAGCCAGCCGGCCGGCAAGAGCCATGCCATGAAAAATGCGGCGAGTTTTTCCCCAAAACGCGGATGCGCCGCGCGTTCCTCCAGAAAAACCAGCTCGCACGGTACCGTAAGCTTGACCTTTTCCAGAAACGCTTTCGACGTCACCACGGTTTTGATGTCGCACTGCCGGATGCACGAAGCCAGGGCCTGCTCCGACAGCGTGTAATTCAGATTCACCGGCACTTTGCCCAGCAGCATCGCCGCGAAATTCACCAGCGCGCCCGGCACCGAAGGCGGCAGGAGCAGCCCGACCTTTTCCTGCCCGGCCCATGCGGTTCTTAATCGCCGCGCCAGAAAAATCGTTTTCATCAACGCCGAACCGAAACGCACTTTCGGCGACTGCGAGCCGGCCATGGCAAAGCGGAACGGATGCCGCCGCGCCGAGAGCACAAACGTGCGCTGCAAGGGCCGCATCCGCCCGCGGCGATAGGACCACGCCGACGCCAGCAATTCCTGCACGACGTGGCGCACCTCGGGCGCCGTCGCGTTCGGCGGCATGGGCGGGCCGAAGCTGACCGTGACCGGATAGGGAATCTGCCGCGGCCACTTCCAAAGGAAACGCCGCTTCTCGAAACTGAAGATGCTGCCCCACACGCCGTCCAGCGCGACCGGCACGATGGGTGCCTCCACACCTTCCATGATCTTTTCCAGCCCGCGGCGAAAGGGCAGCAACTGCCCGATGCGCGTCACCTGACCCTCCGCGAAAATGCACACCACCTCGCCGGCGCGAATGGCCTCGCGGGCGGTTCGCAGCGACTGAAGCAGGTCGCGCGGCCGCTGCGCCGAGGAGATCGGAATGGCTCCGAGAATGCGCGCGAAGGGCTTCACCCAGGGCAGCTCGTAAAACCCGGAGAACATGATAAACCGCACGGGCCGGTCCGTGGAGGCGGTAAGCAAGAGCGCGTCCACAAAGGAAACGTGATTGCAGACAAACAGCGCGCCGCCCTTGTCGGGGATATTCTCGCGGCCAAGCACCCGCACCCGGTACAGCGTGCGGGTGAGCAGCCAGAGGCAAAACCGGAGCACCGCGTCGGGCAGCAGCCACAAAACGTAAATCGTTCCCGCCAGCGTCGCCACCGCGGTCAGCACGAAAACAGTGGGCGGACTCAAATGCAGAACCACGGTCACCAGGAGATAAATTCCAGCCGCCGCTTCTATGCCCACAAACGAAAGCAAATTGGCCGCCGCCAGCACACCCCCCTTGCTTTCCCGGTCCGGACGATGCTGGAGCAGCGCCGCAATGGGGACGATGAAAAATCCGCCGAAGAAACCCAGCAGGGACAAATCCACGGCCACGTTGGCAAAGGAAAGTCCCCGCCGCCCGAGCAAAGCGGCCAGCACGGTCATGCCGATGGAACCCAGCGGGATCAGGCCGTATTCGATTTTGCCGCCGGAGAGATACCCCGCGGCAAAGCTGCCCAGGCCAATGCCAATGGCCGTCGCGGCCTGAAGATAACTGCTCTGCTGCGGATCGGCAAGATTGAGCACGTCCTTCGAGTAGATGACAATGAGGGATTGAACCAGCGCCGCGAAGGTGAAAAAGTAGGTGTTGCCGAGCGTGGCCAGCCAGAGCACGCGGTCTTTGCGGATCAGTTTGATTTGTCCCCACAAATCCGCCACAAAATTGGCGCGGAACTTTTTCGCCCGATCGGCGGCGGGCACCTTGCTGATGCCAAAGCTGGTCAGAAGCCCAAATCCGGCCAGCACGATCAGCACCACGCCGGACAGGGCTTGGCGTCCGGCAAATGTTTTGCACAGCCACGCGCCGGCGACGGTTCCGCCGATGATGGAAATGAACGTGCCCAGTTCCAGCACGCCATTGCCCCACGAAAGTTTTCTCTCCGGCAGCAGTTCCGGGAGCAAACCATATTTTGACGGGCCGAAAATGGCGCTGTGAACTTCCATCAAGAAAACGCAGGCGATGGCAAGCCAAAGCTGCTTGCCCGCCAGTCCACCCAGCGCCAGCAGCATGACAAAAATCTCAAACACCTTGATGCCAATGGTGACGGACCGTTTGCTAAAATGATCCGCGAAATAACCGCCAGCCATGGAAAAAAGGATGAACGGGACCGCGAACACAGCGAGCACCACCCCGACAAGCTGGTCGCGTTTGTCATTGGAGAACCCCATGCCCGTGATCAGCGAAATCACAAGCCATTTCAGCGTGTTGTCGCTGAACGCGCCCTGGAATTGCGTGACGAACAGGAACCAAAAGCCGCGTTGCCGCGCCTCCGGCGCCAAGTCGGTTTGAGCTTTCATAATGGACGCCGGGTGGCGCGGGCCGGGATCAGTTTGGCCAGCGCCAGATGCGTTGGCACGTAGGCCAGCGTGAACAAAGCCAGATACCAGACCACGAGATACAGGCCCGGCGGCATCCACGTCTGCGGATGGGCCTCATCAAGGCCAAAGACGTAGTTTATATCGCGCGGCAATTTGGGGTCCGCCAGGATTGCGCCCGCCGGTGGCAGGAGAAAAAAGGCGACCACGCACAGCACGCCACCCAGTCCAGTCCATAACTTCAAGGCGCGCCGGTCGTAACCCAGGCGGAAAACCAGGTAGCCGAGCAGGAAAGGAAGCCAACCGTGAAACAGCGAAAGACCGCGCAGGAAAAGAGAGCGATGCGAGTCGAACATGTAGCTCGTCATGCCGGCCATGTGGAAACCCAGCAACTGACCGCCAAAATCAACGCACCAGAAGCATTGCGGAATGATAATGCCCACCGCTGATATGGAAGCCAGCAGCGCGTTATCCATCCAGATGGCGAACAAGGTCAGGAACAAGGACGCGTCGCAGAAGTAGAGAAAATTTGTCGGTCCATAGTTCTTCCAGTAAACCGGCACGAACACCATCATGAAGGCGGTGTAGGCCCACTTGAGCCACACTGGCACCCGCGGCTTGTCCAAGGCACTTTTTGACAACGAGGCGGTTTTAGGAAAGACGCTTGTTTTCATGCTTCTTGCTAGTTTTGTTCTAATTTCATTGGGCCGTCAATTATTCATGCGCCAACGGCTGCCAAATGCCTTCACGAAGTCTGGCTTCCGCCGCGGAATATCGTGATTTTTCGTAATGCGTCAGGAGCTGTGAAAAAATTGGCGCAAAGCCCAAAACACAAAATGCACCCATTGGTAATCAACGACTTACGGAAGCGAGTTTTGGGCGTTTTCATTTTTTTCACAGCTTCTCAGTGACGGCGGGATTCGATCGGTCACGATGAATTGAACAGTAGTTGTTCTCTGGCTTGTAAATTGCTTTTTCATAGAAGTTATTCACAGGAGATTTAGGCCGGTTTTGGGGACATCAGTTGCAGAACCCATGACCCGTGGGCGAGTTGGTTTTTGGCGTGCACA